>Ga0247611_10006057_pt1 | contig 15658 bp, 20 predicted proteins | sample 177DNAGHGhighgp2_FD_192422 | JGI IMG/M metagenome (GOLD analysis project Ga0247611, IMG submission 192422) | Sheep rumen microbial communities from Palmerston North, Manawatu-Wanganui, New Zealand - 1770 DNA GHGhigh gp2 | ecosystem: Host-associated > Mammals > Digestive system > Stomach > Rumen...
TGCCCTGCAGCACGCGGTATCCCGACGGCTCCGTCAGGTCTATGCCGATGGTGTAGGGTGTCCCGTCGGCGTCTATCTGCACGGGCATCCCGTTGCGTAAGGTCTCCCGCATCTCCATGTTGATGTCCACGTCCTTCACCACCGACGGTATGGCCACGTCCCTTGCCCTGACTTTGAGGATGGCGTTGGTCTCCCCGTCCAGCTGGGCGTAGTACGTCGTCTTCTTGTTGAAATCGTCGTAGACGTTCTTCTTGAGGATCAGTCCGTGCCTGAGGTGTTCCATCTCCGGTTCGTCGAGCCTGAGGTCCTTGTCGTTGGGTGTCCGTGTGCGCAGGGGCAGCACGTACAGTGAGACGCCCCCCTTGGGTTCGCGGCTCATCCTCAGCTTCCCCAGGAAGATATAGGTCTTCCCGTTGCCCTCCACCTCCATCTTGAGCAGGGGAGTGAATCCCCCGGTCATGAACGTGGAGAGGATGTCCTTGTTCAGGGCAAGGATGCTTTTCTTGGAAATGCCCAGCTTGTCCAGCTGCCTGTAGGGGATTTCATGCTCAAGAAAACTGCGGTTCGATAACATAGTTATGATATTTTTGTGTATCTTTGCCGCAAAAATAGGTAAAATATCATAATCAGCATAATTTATGAGAAACTTTGTTTTGACTTTAACGTTTGTTAGCAGTTTGTTGATGTCCTTCTTGCCATGTCGGGCGCAGTTCAATACCGTCACCAGGGATACCGTCCCCATCCGTCTGATCGGGCAGCCGGCGCCGACCGGGAAGGTCGGTGCGGTACCGGGTGATGAGCATGGTTCTGCGGTCGTAGGTTCGGAAGGAAGTACTCCGTTGGGGAGTGGGGAGAAGTTCTATGAAATGCCCGTGATGCCTGGTGTGGGCCAGGGAAAGGGAGGAGGAACACAAGGGAAGGAGGGAGCCGTCGGCCAGGATGGTTTCCATGGTCTTTCAACCGGTGCTTATGGGCAGGGAGTAGTCGGCCAGGGGCAGCAGGATAGGCCCCAGGGTGTCATGGAGCAGGATGGACAGCAGGAGGGAAAGAAAAAGGGTTTCTTCAGGCGGCTCTTCGGCAAGACGTCCAAAAGGGGGGATGATGGCGGGAACCGTTCCCGCGGCATCTTCGGAAGGAGGAGACGTCAGGCCCCGCAGGTCATCATCATGCCCGTCCAGACCGTTGTTGGTGGTAATGCCGATGATGGCGGAAGGAAAGGCAGGGACAGGATTGACGAGTACACGGAGGACAGTGAGGACGCCCTGTTGTTCAGGGAGTTGAAGGAGGAAGACCTGCGCCGTCTTGATTTGCTGAGCCAGCGCAGCACGGTGTCAATGCCCCTGCAGCGTTTCTATCTCACCTCGAAGTTCGGCTACCGTAAGGACCCTTTGGGCCAGGGCACCCGTTTCCATGACGGCGTGGACCTCAGGTGCAGCTATGAGCCTGTCTATGCGATGCTCCCCGGTGTGGTGACGAAGGTGCAGCACGGCAACACCGGCTACGGCAATTATGTGGTGCTGAACCATGGGAACATCGAGTGCCTTTACGGGCATCTGAGCGACATCGGCGTGGAGGTCGGCGAGGCGGTTCAGGCAGGTGACGTGGTGGCCATCAGCGGGAACACTGGCCGTAGCACCGGTCCCCATCTCCATTTGAAGATGACCTACATGGGTCAAAGGGTGGACCCGTTGGTGTTCATCGACTACATCAACGACTACATCCACCAGCTGCAGAGCCAGCTGTATGGCGGGAGCAGTGTGGGGGACTATGCCTACGCTGAAGGGTCTGACCTGACCATCGAGAACCTGATAGCCACGATGGAGCATTACGGCATCCACCACCAGAGCGTGGTGCTGGCCCAGGTATTGCTTGAGACAGGGTACCTGAGCTCGTCCGTTTGCCGGAACAAGCACAACCTCTTCGGCCTGACCCGCCGTGACGGCCAGTACTATGAGTTCGCCACCTGGCAGGAGAGTGTCAAGGGGTACAGGGACATGATCCAGTACCGTTACAAGGGCGGCGACTATTATGAGTTCTTAAGGAGGATACCATATGCCGAGGACCCCAACTATATCTATAAGGTGAAGAAGATAGAGGGCCAGTTGGGAGGATACGGGCTGAGTGTTGGGGAAGGCGGGGAGTGAAAGTGAATGTAATCAGCAGATGCAGGGTGCATCACTGCGGCCCACATCTGCTCCCGGGTGTGATTGAGTTTATGTGATTTGCTATGTTACTGATTTTTATGGTTTTGTTCCTCGTGAATTATTCAGTTTCCTGGCACTGAGCATCAGCAGGTCCCCGACATACGTGTCGTTGAAATTTTCTGCGATGTTCTTGAGGCGTACGATGCAGACGCCTTTCTCGTCTTCGTCCAAAGACTCGGCGTTCTTGCAGAGTTGGAGGATGATGCCGGCAGCCACGATGAGGTCGTCATCCGTATTGTCCTTGTCAATCATCTTTTGCGTGATGAGTCCGAACAGGCGATGCCAGTCCTTGTTGCTGAGATGCTCAACATGGTCAATGGCATTCGCCATCCATTCCCCCTTGCTGCCGGTGGAGGGAAGATCCTGCGCCTTGCCATCCGTCTGCGTCATCTTGAATTGCTGTGAATCCTTGTCCCAATGGAGACTCGGTCCGTCCTTTATTACTATTCCGGGCCATTCCATTTTCGGCAACTCCCGAATTCTTTCCATGTTCCCCACCCAACTGGTGTCAGGGAGCATTCTATAGAAAGCAGTGTCCACGTTCAGGATGTTGCCCATGTTGAAGGATGGAGAGAAGCCGGTCTGTGCCTTCGGCGTCTCACCATAGGCCACCACCAGGAATCCCTCATTGATGTTGGAATCGTCGGGGTCGTTTGCGTCCCACCATTCCGCTGCATAGGCGAAACGATAGCCAGGATGATCCTTGTCGGGGAAGGTAAGGATGAGATAGGAAGAGTTCGGCTTGTTTCCAAGGATGATGGCCGGACTGTTTTTCTGGACGATTTGATAGTGGTTGCGTGGAGCATCGGGAGACGTGTTGATGAATGCCGTCTTGGCCTTGCCCTTGTCTTTTTCAAAAGCATCCTGAAGGATGTTTGTGAGGCCGTTTTTCAGGCTGCCGACCTTGAAACCCACATATCTTGTCTCACTGATGGCCCTTCCGTTGGAGTCATGCTCCTCACTCGTGCTGACAGAAGGAAAGACGGTTGTGGATTTCTCGATTTTCTCGAAAGCATCCTGTATGTGTTTCTGTGCGTTGGCCAATACAGGCACCAACATCAACAATAGGATGGAAAGATAATTTTTCGTTTTCATGATTCTATGTTTTTTTGTTCTACAATCTGACGGGGGACGGTTGGGTGTCATTGGTTATCACATAGTCACCCTCCTCGTCGATGACCAATTTGAAGTTGGGCTTTTGTGGCAAGGCATGGAAGGAAGCCTCCATCACCTCATTTCTGATGGCCTGGCCGCTCTTCCTGATGGTCATCTCACAGTCCTTGAGCATTTCCTCAGCCAGGACGATGTTTTTCCTGCTTTGCCAGATGCCGTTGCCCAAGGTGTCCTCATAGAGGGTGTCGGAGATGGACGCCACTGTCTCCATGTGTGTGGTAGTCTTTTGTGTGATGGAGAGCCGGTGCTCCTTCATCTTCGGTGTCTTCTCAATATTATTGACAGCATTTTGTTCTGGAGACTGTTCTAGGGTTGCAACATGGTCTTTTGCTGGTTCGACGTGCGTGTTTTCCTTGGTGTCGTTCACCTTCTCCTGCTTATGTCCTCTCACGGCCAAGGGTTGGTTGCCTTCCTGTCCTTTCGGCCACGCAAGCAGCAGAAGGAGCGCAAGCGAGGCAGCCACGGCCAAGGCTGTCATCCATCCCCGGGGCCTTTTGGGGGACGTCGTGTACGAAGGTGCCTGACCTTTGGTCATCATCTCGTCATAGGCAGCCTCTCCCATGGCCAGTTCGCCGAGCATCATCTTAATGGCCTCCCATTCCAGGGGGACGTCTGCGCGTGACAATTCCCTGGCCAACCTCTTCTCCTCTTCCGGTGAAGTGGCTCCGTCGAGGTATTTGTCAATCAATAATTGAATATCCTTGTCTTTCATTGCCGGAGTCGTTTGAGTAATTCTTCATACACTTTCTTTCTTGCAGCAGAGACCATGGCGGAGACGGAACTTTTCAGGATGCCTGTCTGCGCTGAGATTTCCTCCGTGGAGAGTTCTTCCATCTGTCGCAGTTCAAACAGTTGACGTTCCCGTGGTTTCAGTCTTGCGATGGCCTCATGCATCATCCGCCGCGTGTCTTACTCTTCCAGCCGTTCCTGGGGAGACACCGAGGGGTCTGGGAAGGCAGCGAGGCAATCGTCCAAGTTCGCATGCTCCTGTCTTTTCCGCCTGTGATGGTTGACACAGCAGTTTTTCGCCACACGCACAGCCAAACCCGTGACATTGCGTCCGGAATCAATCTGTCCGCAATACCGCCACAGTTGGAGCATCGCCTCCTGCACTGTGTCTTCGGCATCGTCTCCGTCGCCGAAGAATGCCAGGGATACTTTCAGCATCTCTGCACGCAACTTCGGTGCCATCAGTTCAAACTCTGAGCGTGTCATACATATAATATACGCTTCAGGAAGCGAAATATTAAGTCGGAAAATTTATTTTTCATTCATTTGAGCCTGCAGCGCAAATGTGTGACCATGGACGGCGTGGGCCAGAAGGAGGGGAGTGAGAGTGGACGTGTTTTTTCAGATATGCAAATACAATTCATCCGAGACGCATCAAAAAGGATGCTTTCGGATGAGTGATGACGACCTTTTCTTGTGTTTCTTAGAGTCCTGCTATCTTGACGGCCTCCTTGGTGAGGAAGGGCTTGGCGGCGCTGTAGGGGATGATGATTTCAGGTTCGCCTGGCCAGAAGCAGATCTCAAGGGGCTGGTATAGGATATGCACGCCATCAGGGGCGAGATATGAGGTGCCTTCGGGCAGAAGGAGACGCTCGCTGTTGCCGTAGTTGGCCTTTAGAAATTTCCTGATCTCGGCACGATACTCTTCCGGATTGTCCGTGTTCTCTGAGATGATGAGGTATTTCCACAGCAGCGGTTGCATGTCTTCTTCCATGTCTTCCTTGAATATGCGGTCTATCGGCTTGCCGTCGGACTTGCGGATAGTGGTGGCATTCGATCCGCGGTTGTCGTGCGCTCCTCCACAGAATTCACCCCAATAAGTCACGCAACTGACATAGGCGTCGGTTTCAGCCACTATTCCGATGAATCTGTTTTCAAACCATTTTACCTCATAAGTCCCTCCGTCTTCCGCTAACGAACTGGCATATTCTTGTTGGTCATTTGAGGTCAGTTTGCACACGACTGCCGTCAATTGGTCGAGGAAGGTCCTGAAAGACGTCTCGTCACATGTATTTGACGGGAAGTGAACATCCTTGTCTGCGGGGGCGAGGGGGTCTTCCTCCCGGAGTACGGAAAGGTTGCCCATGGTTCGCAGATTCTGATAGATGTAGTCGATGATGCCCCTGCGTAGAGGGCTGTCGTTGCCTATGGGGAATTGCACCGTCACTTGGGAGGTGGCGCCTGGCTGCTCTTTCTCACATTCGATACTATTGAAGGTCAAGGTGCCGTCGGCCATGACAGGTAAGGCTATGATGGCTATCCATAACAAGATAAATGTCAATTTCTTCATCTTTCTTCTGGTTAGGGTAAAGGCGTTCTCGTTTCTGTGTGGCAAATATAGGGAATAATTTTCTAAAATCAAAATGATTTGACGGCGAACATGGATTTAAAGGACTTATTATTGTTGGCTTCGTGAAAACTGTTTGCTTTCGTGTTTTGTTCGGGGAGGGGAGCTGGATTTTGTTTTAGTCCACATAGTGTCAAAATTGTGTTTTCGGTCATTCAAATATTGTTATGACATCAATTCTTTCAATTGGCTTTCAGTGTTGGGTTAATGTAATTATTGGGTAATGATATGGTGATTAGTGTAGTAAAATTGAACAAGTATCGTTGTTTTGTTGTATTTTTGTCGCCAAAAATAAATCAGAACAGATGAAGAGAAAAATTCTGGTCTCGTTGGTTGGCATCATCGTCCTGATTCCAATCGGACTCTATTCCAGACATGTCAGCTGGCTCCCGAATGAGGTGGGTGACGCGCTCTGGGCCATGATGGTCTTTTGTTTCTGGCGTATCATACTGGTCAGGAAAGGCCTACCATTAGTTGCACTGATTAGCCTGATCCATTCCTATCTCGTGGAATTCTCTCAGCTGATTTGCTGGCCCTGGCTGGTGTCGTTCCGGAGCACATTCATCGGTCACATGATGCTTGGGCAGGGTTTTCTTTGGATAGACCTTCTGGCCTTCCTGATTGGCATTTCCCTCATTTATTGGGTGTTCTATGCCATTGAAAAAAGGTTGGGATAAATAGCGTCAGGAATTTGCTACCCGTGAAAAATCACAATTCATGTCGGAAGCGGAAGAAGTTGTCATTTTGGAGTTGGTGACCATCACCGATTGTCCTATTTCATATTTGGTGCCGCGGAACTCCTCAGTATTTCATGGATTTGCATTGCAACTTCCTGGGCATATCCCATGTCGTATCCCACACGGAGGTAAATGACCGGTTCTGCGGGATTCTTCGTGTTGATGACCACGGCGTACTCGTCGACGACATAAGGTATTATCGCCATGTTCTTAGGGGCGATGCTTGTAATGTCATCCATGGGAATCTCTCTGCCTGCCACTACGAGGATGCCACGCTCGGGATATGAAAGGACCACATCGGAAATCTCGTTCGCTTTCGCGGCATTGAGCACCACCACGCTGTCAGGTTTCCCATATTCCTGCTCCACGTCTTCCACGCTGTGGAAAAGCCTTCCTTTCATCTCTTGCACCACGGGATTGCTATCTTTTCTGTCAACGAGATAATTCACGGCGAGGATGATGAAAGGCAATAATACGAATGGCAGGAAACCATGGCTGAGAAATACCGCCAACAAGACGAATGGAATGGAGAAAAGAAGAAATTTTTTCTTCATGGGATGATTGTCTATTGCCAGATTAATGATGTGTATGTATGCCCAGCAAGATTTTCTTTCCGTTGACGATGTAGGCCCCAGAAGATGAGGGACCCTATTTGTTAATGATTGTCGGCAAGGCCTTCGAACTCGTTGATGGCCTTGCGCCATGAGTCTGGAAATGCCATGGTCTGGCGAAGCTTCAAATCGTACAGGACCATAACAGAGAGACATCGGCTTTTCAATTCCATGGTGTCAGTGTCGAAGACTTCTTGTTCGAGCGTGAAACTCTTGTTTCCAATCCGAGTGACGCGCGTTCCGGCTGCAATGCGGTTGTTTGCCTCTATCTGGGCAACGAACTCAGCCTCTATCTTCGCCACGACAATGGCTGTGCTTTCCCAATCAACGTCCTTGCAGACGCTTGCAAAATAGTCCGTCTTTGCCGTATCGTAAAACTGGAAATACACGGTGTTGTTCACATGACCGAATTTGTCAATGTCGTTGAACCGTATCTGGAGCGGTATGATGTGGTGAAATAACCTGTTGAAATCACTCATGCTATAATTTGTTTTTGTCTTCAATAGAATGCAGGGTGCAAAAATACTGCAAATTTTAGAAAAATCGGAAAAAAAGAGACATTATATTCTGTTCTGTCAGACAATGATAATAAAAGTGTGGCCGCTTCGTTATTATCAGTGAAAGCATATGGTTAATATATAACCCAAAAGCTTTTGAGGCAGATAAATGCATTACGGACACACAATAATTCAGATGATGACCGCTGTTTACTCGGTAATATAGTATAATGAAGTATTTGTTAATCCTTCTGGCAAGTTGCTTGTTATTTGGTTGTAGCACGACGATGCCGCATGAGAAGTTCATGCGCCTGTGCGCCATCTGCCAGCCGCTGAGATGGTTAAGGTACTTATTGTATTTGGAAATGGATATCTTGGAGATAGTCCATAGAAGGGAAGTTCTTGTGCTGTTCAATGAACTTGTCAAGAGGGTAGTGGTTGTACCCAAGACAATCGCATGTGCCGAAGTAGATGCCTGTGATATGGACTCTATGAGATAAGTCTCTGACATATTGTTCCAGCCAGCGGCGATCTCTGGGTCGCCTCAGGTTGATATCGGCGATTTGGGTCGTGTGGTCATCATATTCTTCTTTGAGTGAGACACGATAGCAATCATTGTCACCGAAGAGGGCGGAGACCTTGATGATGTAATAGCCACCGTCCTTAATGGGTCTGTAGGAGACGATTTGTGGTGGTTGTATTTGGTTCATGTCTTTGAGTTTTAGATTTGAACAATGGTGAGGAGAAGGTGGGGGATTACCCCACCTCGGTTTCTTTGATAGAGATGATGACACCCTCGTTGTCAGAGTCCCATGTGCAGTGGAATTTCTGGTCGGTGTCGGTATAGAGCACATAGGCGGCACCGGTATTCTTTCTGTATTCCATTTCCTCGTCTCTCCAAGTCTTGAGTTGGTCGAGAGCCTGTTTTTTTGTCTTGAACAGCCTTGCGTCGACGAATCCGTTGGCATCGGGTTCGGAGGCGGAAATGGTGACGTGTGTGACGACGAACAATGTTTGTGGTTGTGTGTTCATTTTGTGGTGTTTTGAGTGGGGGAGTGGTTGGCTCCCCCGTTACCTTTTCTTTATTGGTTGCTCTCATTTGGCGTTGTCTTTGTAAGGTAGACGATACCGCCAATGATGGATGTGATGAAGATGGCTGCGACGGGGTGGGTCTCTGCTATTGCCACCACGATGCACAGCAGTATGCAAACGATGTGGGTCAGGATGACTGCGCCCTTTGTCACTGACTTATAGATGCTGCTCGGCGCAAGCAGGTAGTTGGTGATACTTTTCATATTTGTGTCTTCTGTTATGAGATATATTAGGATTCATTCGCACACCCGAATGATGTGGTAATTGAGGAATGCATCATCGTTTTTCATCCGCCACTCGTCATCGAGGTCTTCGATATCCTCTATTCTTTTGAGGGGAGTTGCAGGATGGTAGTTCTCGTTGATGTAGTCAAGCATTGCTTCTAGAGAAGTGAAATACTCGTCATCGTAGTTCTCTTCCGGGTCGCAGAGGTCGATGTGGTACCGGTCGGGGAAGTATTTGCCCTCAACGTCGTTGGTGAGGTACTCACCCATACCTTCCTCCTCAGATGTAAAGTAGTATTTGATGGAAGGGAATTTCTGGCAGATGAAGTCGAACACCTCGTTCATCGGACCCCAAGCGGTCTCAGTAGTCAGCCGGAGGATGTTGCCCGTGCGGTTCTTGTCATCCCACGTTCCCCGGCAATAGATTTCCTTCCAGTCACCGCCAAGGGCGTTGACCAAGCATCCCAGCCAGTTCTTTCCGAAGTCGCTTTTTACGGCTGGTTGTTTTCTAGACACTAGTTTGACAAGGGTCTTGTCAAGTTCTTTGATTTCCTGCTCGCTGCCCTCAAGGACGTATGAGCTAAAGCACCAGTTTGGCATCGTTGTAAAGTTTAATGGTTATTAAATTCCTTCCTGTTCAAGTCTCTTGATGATTTCCTCGTCGGTGGGGTCACTCTCAATGAAACCATCATCGAAAAAGTAGAAGATGGTGTCGTCAATGGCGACTGCCTCTTTGTCGTTCTTGTCATATTCCTCTTCATAGGCGTGAAATAGGCTGCATTCAGCCACGTTTACTGGGCTGCTGTATCCCCAGCTTTCAGGGAGGTCTATCGTTCTGATGGGAAACCTCTCTCCTTTCCATTCGACATAAGATTTAATCATAGCTTTTTGTTTTGATCGTTTTCTTTTCCCCTTCGCTTCGGCTGCTTGCAGCCTTTCGCGTCTGGGAGGTTGTAATTACGCCGCTGCCCGAAGATTGCGGACAGATGTTGTCGCACTCGGAAGGTTTGCGGAAGTTATTCCAATAGCGTGGGTCGTCGGCCATAGCGGTGGGGAAGAATAAGTTCCGTGAAAACCGATGCAAACAGATGCCGCGATATATCTTTGCGAAGTAATGGCACATCACGGACGTGTAAGGTGGAATGGTAGATGAATTTTTGCTGTTGTTTGTGCTCAGGAGAGTTTTGTGATTGTTCGGGTCAATATGGGTAGGTTCACATTTAGTGATCTTGGAGATCATCTATGAAAATTTGGCTATTAAGTCTGGGCTTGAATGCTTGGTTATTGAATTGTTCAATAGGAGTAAACGGGGGAGGGGAGCGTGTCGTGTGGCGCTTGTCGCGTCAGCCTTTGCGTGAGCATTTGACAAGTGTCGTGAAGACATGCTGTTTCACGTCGATGGTGCCGGGCTGGAGTATAGTGACACGGAAAGAAGGCGTGTATGGGGCAACAAGGGAGGTACGGCAAATGTATCCACGTCAAATCCATGTGTGGGCAGTACAATGGACGCTTGGCCGGCCACTGGGCTGCCCACTTGTGGATTGTGAATACATCTGTCCTGCCTCCCGCCCCATTCTCGCCGGAGAGCAGCGTCACGCCACGGAGGTACGGCGCAATCGGCGTGAAATGAATCACCGTGTGTGCTGCGTGAGCTGTGAGCGTGGTGATTCGCCCCTCTGGGTGGGTGGGGTTAGAGATTTGGATTTAAGTCGAGTGGTCGCACCACATGGTGATGGAATGGTGGGAAATGGTGGCACCATGGTGGAAAAGTTGTGGGATGGAAGTAGAGTAGTTTTTATCACCTATCGTGATTTTTAATTTGGATGTTTCGTATGATTATATTAATTTTGCATGGCGGTATATCCATGATACTTGAAATATAGATAGGATATAATATGGTTGGCTCTCCACTATTTTAATATATTAGTATTTATACAAACATTTGTTCAAATAGTAATACTAAAAATTTATTTTTACACTTGACAGGTTCGCTGGAGGTCGTGAGATTTCCAGCGATTTTGTATTAGCTGGTAATCTTTCTTCAAGATAATACATGGGAGTGCGCCCTGTTTCATGTATGGCCTAAAGGTGAGGTCATATATGGTGCGGGGTATGTGCGGGATTTCGATAATGGCCGTGTCGGGTTGCCATCATTGGAGGATATGCCTTTGAGATGCGCAGCGAGTAATTGGAACGCCACCCTTAATCTGCGATTGGGCGTGCAAAGGAGTGTGTGTCCGCCCCGGACACTTGCTCCTTTGAGAGGAAATCACTCACTGCATGGCATGAGATAGGCTTTTCCGGAGATAATGGCTCATGGTCATAGGAGAAATGCGTGCGGACGTATGGTGTGGGCATGCGTCCTTCGCACTCGGGGATGGGGTGGGGTGATGGGATTGTCTTTGGACAACCATCAGTCACTTTAAGTTGTTTGTCGATTTGGTGGCATAGCGGTAAGTTGATGAATTACCATATGTTATCACAATTCAGTCAAGGATAACCTACCTACTTCATCCACTTTTGCAAAGGCGATGGCTTCATGAGTCAGGGAATCATATTTGGCATATGTTGTAAAGAACACTATCTTATTGTCATGAACAGCAAACTCCGCTTTGAAGGAATAAGTTGGTCTTATGACTTTTCCCTTGGCCACCAACCGCCATTGTTCTTTCTCTTGTTTGTAGATCTCCACAATCCAAATGGGAAGTCCTGACCCAACAGGCAAATAACGACAAAACAAATTGCTGTCATCTATTGTCAAGCTTTGGGTGTGAACCGGTTCCAATCTCCCCCATAATTCAGCTTTCTTTAGTTGACATGTATCTTCACAGACAACATTCTCAAGGCTATCCTTACTTTTCCATTTTATTGTGTCATTATATAAATCATGGGGATCTTTCTTACCCCAATCCACATTACAAATGGAATCCATTAGTTCGTTGGCATATTTCACAAGGGCATTTTGTCGTTCGTGTGATTTTGCCCATTGGTTACCCATGAAGAAATCCCAAGTCGTACCATCCAGGATGAAGTCCTCCTTGTCCTCTGCATTTTGGACTGCGTCTGTCCACATTTTTTTCAGTTTCTGTGCCTGTTCGTCGTTGATGGCGAGTGTGAAAGTCCTCACATCTGGCGAGACGTAATTGTGAGGACGTTTTCGTGGCACCACACTTACCATATTGATTTCTTCTTTTTCGTTCTTGCCCTGAGTCTTGCGTGCCCATTTGCGAGCCGACAAAGGCCGGTATGTGTTGGTTGCCTTGTATGTGGCATCGTAGATGCTTGTTGCCGCTTCGATGTAAACGAGTTGATGGTTGACGGAATCGTAGGTCAGCGAAGACTCGCAGCGAAGAGACGGTATTCGTACTACGCCGAACTGTGTGTTCTGTGGAACAAGCAACCGAGCCAATTCTTTGTCGTAGAAGGAAGCAGGGAGATCGTTCTGCCGCCATGAGACTGATGCGCTATCAATACGTATGAGTTTTTCCTGAGCAAATCCGGATAAAGTGAAGAGAACCATTGCCAGGGTATAAAAAGCAGGATTCAGTTTTCGCATACTGTGTTGTTTTTTTGATGTATTCAACCCGTATGTGGGTTAATCGTTCAATTTGTATATGAACGAATACCCTCCTATTCCGTAGGCGCGGTATTCGCCATTGATGTAAAAGACTTGCCAGGGGTGATAGGCTTTCAGCGCTTCTGCCATCTCGGTGGCAAGACGAGGATTGTCTTCGGGTTTAATCACCTTCACTTCACACTCGACAAGATTGCCCTGTGCATCGACACGGGCTTTCTTGATGAAGAACACGATTCTCTTTACGTTGGCTAATTCTGGATACTGTTCGATGTTTAGGGGAAACTTCTCTCGCAGTCCTTCATTACATCCAGGTTTGTTGAAGGAGAACCCGTCCACGACATAATTCTGGAAGTCTTTCATTGCAGAGACCTTTCCGTGCTCGATGCTGATAAGCCGCTCGTTTTCGAAGTTCCTCTCATAGGCAGTATGTACATAGTATATCCTCTTACCTTTTGCTACACGGATTTCCTCATTGAGCCATTTGGCAACGATTCGTTTTCCGTTGGAGTATTTCTTGAAAACGCGGAATAAGATTTCTGAAGACAGGCTTTCCGTCCGATACTTTATCGGATCATTGTCGTATAGCCGATAGCAGATGCTGTCCAGGCATAGTTTGTCTTCCTGAATGCTCCAGTATGCCGTGTAGCCGTCCCAGTTGGCTGTCGTGTAGGAACGTTCTTTGGGAAGAGCGGCTATCAGGTCTTGGGCAAGTACGGAGTCTGCGTATATTGGTTTGCCCAGCAGGACCCATTGCTCACCATCGATATATATGAGGTCACCATCCAGACCGGTGGCATGGGTGGTCACGGATATGAGCATAAGTGTGAGGAATAGTATGAGTCTCTCCATTTTATATCTGCACAATTTATGTTTTGCATTTACTCAACGTCGCCTTATTCTCTATCTTTGTTCGTGGTTGTTGAGCCTTCTATTATATAACGGAATAATTTCGAAAAAAACAACCAAGAAGAACAAATTTTTTGCTGAATTGTGGGCGGCTTGCCGCCCGAAATGACAAACCCTCCGTGTCTCGCGACAGGGAGGGCGATTTTTGTCAACAATTTGAAGTGTGACAGCCGCTGCAGTCTGAAATAGTCAAGATACACAAAATTGTTGAGTCGGGTCAACAGTCTATTTTCTCTTGACTGTTGGAAGTCTCTCGTCGGAGCAGATGGTTTCTCCTGCTTCGAGTTCGCTCCAGATTTTGAAGTAGCGCTCATGTTCCGAGCCCTCCGAGTTCATCATCGCGTCACGGAAGAACTTGATGGTCTCTTGGCGGTCATTCCATTCCTCGCGTTGGTTGTAGCAGATGGTGACCACTTTGTCCGAGGGTTTTACCTGGTTTGGTGCGGCCTGGTTTTGGCTGATGAGCTTTTCCATGTTCTCATTGAGTTTGGCCAGCTGTTTGGCGATTTCCTTCAGCTGTGAAGGCACCAATTCCAAGAATTTGATCTCTGCGTTTGTCATTGTCGTTGTTTTTTAAGTTATGGTTTGTCGAGGTGAAGTCTTTTGCGCACACTCGTTTCGAACTTTTCCAGTTCCTCAAGATAGTCGAGGTTGTCGCCGTTGGCAATCCAGTTGAGTCTCTTCTCGAATTCCTCAGCGAGTTCGATGATGGTCTCGCATGCGTCGGTGAACCCGTCGCAGCCATCGGTTTCGTAGATGTCTTGGTAGAGGTCAGCGGCGAGCATGACTATTGACTCTTTAAGGAGGTAGTCGCGTCGTTCGGCGAGTTCTCTTTCACAGATGCGTCCGGCTATGGATTTTTTGTTTTTTGCCGGACGCTTTCGGTCGGGTGAAGTCTTTTTTGTTGTCATTTTAATGAGTTTTAGTTATACCTTGTTTTGTATGTTCTCGTCCTTGCGAGGAAGATGGCCAACCTGACGTGTGCTCCGGCTTGTTGGATGCGCCTGATGAATGCGTCTGCCGTCTTGCATGAGGTTGTGATGTCATCGAAGAGCACCACATTTCTTCCGGCAAGTTTCTCATCGTCTATTTGGACGTATTGGTCGGTGTTCTCTGCGAGTTCATGGGTCTTGCTGATATGTGCTTTTGGCCGTTTGCCAATCACGTGGATATAGTCATATCCGTTCACTGCGTGTAATTTTTGGCACACCATCGCGGAGAATTTCTTGAAACGTCTTGCGTGCGTGTGTTGGCAACTTGCCGGTATGCAGAGGAAGATGGTGTCGGTCATGTCGATGAGGGAGAGCGTGTCGCACACCACGTTGGCAGCCCAACGTTTGGCATACAGGCGGCCATCTTTGAAGGCATGGAGCTTGTAGGCGAGGTCGATTTCCTCGAACGATGCACGTTTATGGTATCGTTGCGGAAGATAACTGAAGCAGGCGTGTTTGATAAGCATTCTCTTTCCTTTCTTTTTTCTCCCTTACGTCTTGGCTGCTGGCAGCCTTCTGCGTCCGGGACGTTTGTTATTACGCCGCCCCGAAAAGATGACAGCGAGTGAAAGACAATCGGAAGGTTTGCGGAAAGTTTTGTCTGCCTTTGGCAGCCGGTAGGGAAAGAAAAGTTGCCGTGAAAACCGAGGTCGGCAGCGAGATGTCGTTTATCTTTGCGAAGTAATGACAGAAGGCAGGACGGGAAAGATTGTCCTTGATAAGTTGAATATTGATTGCATTGTGGGGAAATGGGGCAATAAGTTTTCGTGTATGAAAACTTTTTAGTATGTTTGCACTATGAAAAGAATTGTGTATTACAAGTGCATTATTCTTGAATTCTTCAACTCTGCCAATGACTTAGGATTTGAAATCCCAAAACATAATAAGGAAATACTTATGGAAATAGATGATGAACTCATTAGAGGTTGCCAAAGATACCTTGACACCTTGAAGGAAAGAACTCGCGCCATCGAGAAGGAGAAAGAGGAACAAAGAAAGCTTGAAGAGCACAAGAGAATCCGTCGTGAGTATTGGCGCCATGCCCTCTACGGGAAAGGGCGTTTTGTGAATCTCTTTGTACCCAGTGATTCAAAGTTAAAGAAGAAATAGCGAACCACAAAAACGGCTTTATGGTTTTAGCATGAAGAGGGATGTGGTTCGCTGCATCCCGTTTATGATTTTGGGACGATTCCGTGGAGTATAATAAAAGAGGGTGGCAGTGTGCGCACCCTCATTGTTTTGGCTTGGTAAAGCCGGCATTGTCCGTCTTATCCTATTTGATTTGTCAT
>Ga0247611_10006058_pt1 | contig 15655 bp, 28 predicted proteins | sample 177DNAGHGhighgp2_FD_192422 | JGI IMG/M metagenome (GOLD analysis project Ga0247611, IMG submission 192422) | Sheep rumen microbial communities from Palmerston North, Manawatu-Wanganui, New Zealand - 1770 DNA GHGhigh gp2 | ecosystem: Host-associated > Mammals > Digestive system > Stomach > Rumen...
CTAGTTCGCTTCCATTACAAGAAACACCGAGAGCACCATCAGAACATCAATCGAGTCTCAGGCCAGCAAGATCGTCGGCAAGCACTTTGATAAGGTCAGGTCTGAACTGGATGTCAGAGCCATGGTCGAAAAGAAGGCGCATTCCATTGTGGCTAACATGACAATGTATGATCTGTCGCCCAGTCTGGTGGATGACGTTAAGCGCGAAGTCATCAAGGAGATGAAGGACCAGATCAAGAAGAAAGTGGTCGATGCTGTCTTCTGATTCAATAGTTTATATTCTAGTGTGCATGAACAGAAAGGAGAGCTGATTTGGAAAATTACAGCGCCAAAACAACAGCCCCAAAGCCTGAAACAAAACCTCAACAGCCTGAAGCTCGTAAGAAGGTTGTAAGTGGCACTACAGAAATCAAGAAGGAAGGAGCCTTCAAGAAATTTGCTCATTCTTTCATGCAGGAAGATGCCAAGACCATTGGTGGTTTTGTATGGTCTGATGTGGTTGTTCCGGCTATTAAAACCACCATCGCCGACGTGGTTAAAAACACTCTTGATATGCTGTTTTGGGGTAAGAGCGGTGGACGTACCACCAACGTACCAGCAGGACGTTTCGCTTACAATAGCGTATACAAGTCGCAGCAGCAGAGTCAGGCGAGGAATATGTCGTACCAGCAGAATAATAAGAACTACTATTACGATGATATTTCTTTCGAAACAAGAGACGATGCGATAAAGGTTCTCAATTCAATGAAAGAAGAACTCGCCGCATATTCTATGGTATCGGTCGCAGCATTCTTTGATTATGCTGGTAGAAGCCGCGATGGTAGATATGCAGATACTGATAATAAATGGGGGTGGAGTGATCTCAACACAGCAAAGGTCTATCCGTCTGGCGGCAGATGGTACATCGATCTTCCCAAAGCAATTCCGTTAGAATAAGGAGATTATATTTATGTCTAAGTTTAGTGGTATTATAAAAGGTTTAAAAGGCGTTGGGCATGCTCTGAGAAGCGGAGCAAAGCGTCGCAGCCCTGAGATTCTCATGGTAGCAGGCACTGTTGGTGTTGGAGCGGCTATCGTTACAGCTTGCGTGCAGACAAGAAAGGTCGACGAAGTTCTCGAAGACCATGAGAAGAAGATGGAGCGTATCAAGAAGCTGCGTGAGAAGAGCGCAGAGAATGGCGAGAACGAGAAGTTCGCCAAAGAGACCGCGATGGTGTATGGCGAGACAACACTTCGTGTAGCTAGGATATATGCCGGTCCAACAGCTCTGGCGATCGGATCGATTGCTTGCTTCTTCGGCGCAAAACATATTCTTAAGAAGAGAAACCTCGCACTGGCGGCAGCTTGCACTGCTTTGGACACATCATTCAAAGAGTATCGCGGTCGTGTTGCTGATCGGTTCGGCGAAGAGGTTGAAAAGCAGATTCGCCATGGTGTCACTACCAAAGAAGTCGAGAAAACGGTCGTCGACGAGAACGGCAACGAGTCAACAGTCAAGGAGACGGTTGCTGTTGCGGATGGTAAGGAAGACGTCTGCATGAGATATTTCACCAGGCACAATCCTAATTGGGATAACTCGCCTGATGTCATCAAGTTCTTCATGAAGTCATCCCAGAACGCTCTGAATGATCTCCTCAAGTCAAGAGCGTATACAAGTCCGACTGGCATCGGATATGTTACTTTAAATGAAGCGTTGGCAGAATTCGACTTCGACGCGCCGTCTGATGGTAGCGGTCTGGTTCTTGGTTGGATCTATGATAAACGCAATCCGTATGGAAATAATTACATCGAGATCGATGTGACAGCCTGCAAACTTCCGGGTGAAAAAGGAGAACTCGAGCAGGCATACTCGGTAGTCTTCAACGTTGACGGTGATATTTACAGCGAGATGTATCACCGGGACTTACACTCGAAGGCTCTGGGAACCCGTGGATAGACATGATTGATTTTCCACAAAGAATGTATTATTTCTAAGGAGGTTATTATGAGTAAAATTGCATATGTGGTATCTTTTGTAACCGGTGGTGTAGTAGGCGCTGTTGGCATGAGAATGTGGATGAAGCACCAGAATACAGTTACTCTGAAGGGTACTGAGAAAGGGGCAGTTCTCGATCAGCTCAAAGAAGCGCTCAAGGCTCAGAAAGAGGAGCTTACCAAGTCCAACGAAGACGTCGTTGATGGTGATTGCGAAGAGATCGACAACGAAGAAGAGCACTACATCAAACTCGTGAATACCTATAAACCCATGGAGACCACGTCCGAGATCGAGAACGGACCGTATGTTATTTCCAATATGGAGTATGGTGACTTCGAGGATTATCAGTGCATTTCTCTCACCTATACTTCTGATGGTGTTCTGATCGATACTGACTTTGAGCCGGTGGAAGATATTGACGAGACTGTCGGCAAGGACTACGAGAAGCATTTCGGGGCGTATCCGGATGATCCCGATACGGTTTATATTCGTAATGATGCTCTGTGCTGCGATTTCGAAATCTGCAAAGACCTCCGTACAGCCGCAGATTTCAGCAGAGAGAGACCACATATGAGATGGAGGGATAATGAATGATATTTCAACACGATACTTTGAGTGGCTATGTGACATAGTCACGTCTGGTCGACGGTTTCAAAAGCTTCAGTATTCTAAGTTATTGCAATTTTTGCATTCCGTCGACTTTACTTATATTTTAGACCGAGACGGAAACCGATATGAAGACGGAATCGACATGCGTTATCGGTTTGGTGAAACCATTAACGAAGCATCACAACGCATGATCGGGCTTGCTCTGGACTCGAAACCGTGCAGTATGCTCGAGATGATGGTTGGACTGTCTTGCCGTTGTGAGGAGCAGATCATGTCTAATTCCAGCTATGGTAACAGAACAGGAAATTGGTTCTGGAGCATGGTTGAAAGTCTCGGTCTAAGCTGGGCGACTAATAACAAATTCGACAATGCAAAATGCTGTCGAATCATTAAAAGATTCCTAAACAGAGAGTATGAGCCTACCGGTCATGGTGGGCTCTTTTCTGTTGAGGTGATAGATGACAACGGCAACGTTGTAGACCTGACAACCCAGGAGATCTGGTTTCAGGCAATGTGGTATTTAAACAGTATTCTTGAAGGAGGGAACGAATGAGTAGAATGGCACTCGAAGAAAAAACTGTAAAAGTGGAAACCTTGGCCGATCTTTGCGAGATTGTCCGGTATAACAATAACGTATTTGCAAGCCATATCAATAAGCTTGACGCCAGGTCAAGAAGCACTCGCAAGTGGCTTGGTGTTGGTTTCGTCCTGTTTGGCTTAACCACTTTGGCAATCGATGTTCGATTCACCAACGTCGAAGACCGCCTGAAAAAACATGAAGAGAGACTGGGGATCGCTACTGAAGAGGAATAATAATCATGATGGACTTCTTTATGGTGTCGACCCGAGAGGGAAAGAAACGAGGCGTCACAGAAGTCTATCCTAGGTTTATTGTTCCTACATCGAGGAAAAGTTCCGACCTCATGATACGAGGCGGAGACTTTTATGCCGTGTGGCTTGAGGATAAGGGCTTATGGTCAACGCATGAGGGAGACGTTCTTCAAGCGATTGACCATGAGCTTGATGTCTTTGCCGAAGCTCATAGGGACGAGTTCGGAGCGATGAGAGTGTTGCATATGTGGGATGCACAGACCGGTCAAATCGACATATGGCACAAATTTTGTCAAAAGCAACTGAGAGACTCGTTTCACCAGCTTGACGACAAACTTATATTTTCAAACATGAAAGCCACAAAAGAAGACTACTCGAGTAAACGACTTGAGTATCCGTTACAGGCAGGAAGTATTGAAGCGTGGGACAAGATTATCTCTACTTTATATTCTGAAGAAGAACGACGGAAGATAGAGTGGGCTATAGGTTCTATTGTCTCTGGCGAATCCAAGAACATACAGAAGTTTCTCGTTTTGTATGGTGATCGCGGTACCGGTAAATCAACAATCTTGAACATAATTGAAAAACTGTTCAAGGGTTACTGGACCGCGTTCGATGCGAAGTCCCTTGGGTCCGCCAACGCTTCATTCGCTCTTGAATCTTTTCGTGGAAACCCGCTTGTAGGAATACAACAAGATGGTGATTTGTCTCGCATAGAGGATAACACAAGACTTAACAGTTTGGTATCCCATGAGACAATGACAGTGAATGAGAAGTATACCAAAGCATATCCTAATAAGTTTAAATGCTTCTTGTTCATGGGAACAAATAAGCCGGTTAAGATTACTGACGCAAAATCTGGTATCCTTCGAAGATTAATTGATGTCACACCAACCGGTAATAAGATACCTTTAAAAGAATACCGCAGACTTGTTAAGCAAGTTGACTTTGAACTGGGCGCGATAGCAAGCCATTGTTTAGACGTGTTCCTCGAAGATCCGGACAGATACGAGGATTATATTCCGATCAACATGCTTAGCGCCACTAACGACTTCTTCAACTTTGTCACAGACGCGTACAATACCTTGAGTAAGGGTGATGGTATATCGCTCACAACAGCTTGGAACCTTTACAAGAACTACTGCGAAGAAGCCAGGGTTCCACACCCTTATATTCGTATGCGCTTTCAGGACGAGCTGAAGAACTACTACGAGGAAGTGTTAAGACGTCCGCTATTACCCGACGGTACACGTCCCAACGTATATTTCAAAGGGTTTAGAAAGGACAAATTCGAAACTAAAAAGAAGGAGCCGGAGGAGTATAATGGTTGGCTTCACTTTGATAGTAATGTGTCTATATTTGATGATGTATTTAAGGAAGCTAAAGCTCAATATGCCAATGAGGATGGCACGCCTATAAGTTCATGGTCTAGAGTGCATACGACTCTTGGAGAGTTAGACACGACAAAGTTACACTATGTGCAGCCACAAACAATTCTTGAGAACCACATTGTTATAGACTTTGATATTCCAGACAAAGATGGTAACAAGTGTCTTGAGAAGAATCTGGAAGAAGCCAACAAATGGCCTTCAACCTATGCTGAGCTTAGTAAGAGTGGTCAAGGAATTCACTTGCATTATATTTACACCGGTGACATTACGACGCTCGGTATAAAGTATGCAGACCACATTGAGGTTAAGCCTTTCATGGGTAATTCCGCTCTGCGCCGAATGCTAACGAAATGTAATGATATTTCAATAGCGACTCTTGATCCGGCTCCAAGCTTACCAACGAAGGAGGTGAAAATGGTAAGCGAAAAACAGGTGAAGAGTGAAGCGCGATTGCGAGACCTCATACAAAAACAACTAAATAAGGAGACGCATCCATCAACTAAGTCGTCTATAGATTTTATTAAAAAGATACTAGACGACGCTTATGCCAGTGATCTTCGATATGATGTAAGCGACATGCGAGGACTTATATTCACATTCGCTTCGCAGAGCAGTCACCAATCAAGGTACTGTCAACAGCTTGTAAGTTCCATGCAGTTCCGTTCTAAAGATTGTGAGCAACTGCCCGGTATCGAAGACGAGGACATCGAATACGAATCTCGTCCTATTATATTCTTTGACTGGGAGGTGATGCCCAATGTAAACGTCGTCTGCTACAAATTTCACGGTAAACCTAAAGTCTATAAGATAATTAATCCATCACCAACACAGATCGAGGAACTCATCAAGAACCGTCTTGTAGGTTTTAACTGCAGAGCGTACGACAACCATATTATGTGGGCTGTAATGCTTGGCTATGAAGTGCCAGCCGTCTATAAGGTGTCACAGGACCTCATCAACGATCATTGGCCAGGGTTCAACGAAGCACGAAACATTAGCTATGCTGATATTTACGACTTCTGTTCGAAGAAACAGTCCTTGAAGAAATGGGAAATTGAGCTTGGTATTCATCACCAGGAGTTCGGTTTACCATGGGATCAACCTGTACCTGAGGACAAATGGGAAGAACTTGCCGATTACTGTGCCAACGATGTTATAGCTACAGAAGCCGTATTTGACGAACGCCAGGCGGACTTTAACGCTAGGAAGATATTGGCATCGTTATCTGGTTTAACTGTTAACGACACCAACCGAGCACACATCACAAAGATTCTTGTGGGTAACGATAAGCATCCAAACCACGTGTATACTGATTTAGCCACAGGTAAAATGACGTATCGTGATGGCAGTGAATGTGTTATCTGCGATGGTCCACTTAACAAGTTTCCAGGATACAAGTTAGAATGGGGCGAAGATGGAAAACCCCACAACATGTATCGAGGTACGGATGTCGGCTTTGGCGGTTATGTCTATGCCGAGGAAGGAATCTGGTTTAACGTTGCGCTACTGGATGTCAATAGTATGCATCCAGCGTCAACGATAGCTTTACGTAAGTTTGGTGATGCTACTTATATTTACGAGGAGATTCTAAACGCTCGATTCGCAATTAAGAATCACGACTTTGAAACCGCTTCCACAATGCTCGATGGTAAATTAGCTCCGTATCTCAATGAGGAGAACGCAGACGACTTACAGGCGGCGCTGAAACTGGTGCTCAACAGTACCTATGGTATTGCAGCGGCAACCTTTGACAATCCTTTGAGAGATCCTCGTGATGAAAACAACATTATTGCTCTTCGTGGCGCTTTATTCATGCGTACTTTGCAGGATGAGGTCATGGCTAGAGGCTATAAGGTTGTTCACATCAAGACTGATTCTATCAAGATTCCAGATGCAACACCTGAAATCATTGAGTTTGTCAAAGAGTTTGGCAGGAAGTACGGTTATGAGTTCGACCATGAGGCTACGTATGAAAAGATGTGTCTGGTCAACCACGCTGTTTATATTGCTAAGTACATCACGCCAGAAGAGAGCGAAAGACGTTATGGTTACGTTCTGTCTGGTATTAAGAAACATTTTAAGAAACACGATCATCCATGGACTGCTACCGGCACTCAGTTCCAGGTACCTTACGTATTCAAGACGCTGTTCAGTCACGAAGACATTATATTTAAGGACCTTTGTGAAACCAAGTCAGTAACAAAGGGTTCTATATATTTGGACATGAACGAACAGCTTCCGGACGTGTCTGCTCTGGAAAAAGAACTTGATGGTGCATTGTCAAAATTCCGCAGGGGGAAAATTTCAGATTTGACTTTGAATGATATTTCAGAGCATCTACTCCCTCAAATCGAAAAAGGACACAGCTATCAATTTATAGGACGTGTCGGACTGTTTTGTCCGGTTGTTGATGGTGCAGGCGGCGGTCTGCTTGTCCGTCAACAGAATGATAAATATTATGCAGTTACTGGTACCAAACGACGCGATGGTACACCATATCGATGGTTAGAAGCTGAGCTTGTTGAAAAGCTTGATATGGCTGACAAGATCGACCGTTCGTATTACGATTCATTGGTTGACGACGCCATTGATGCCATCTCAAAGTATGGTAGCTTTGACACGTTTATATCTGACGACCCTCTTGCACAGTACATGAATGTGCCGGAAGGTGCTGAAGAGGTGCCCTTCGCATGATTTGCACCCTCCTTTATGGACAGTAATACCGCTGTCCACGGTTTATATTCAAGGAGGTAGACATGAAAGAAGAGAACAAAAAAGAAAAAAGCAACTTGGAAATGCTGCTGCTGATAATTTGGCAGGCGTTTTATCTGTGCTGGATGATCTATGACTGGGGCCATAAAATTGGTCACAAGAAAGGACTGGAATTGGGCAAGGTCGAAGCTACCGCAAAGGCAGCGGCAAAGACGGCACAGTCCGTTCCGATTGTGACACCGTAGTAGCACTAACTGAAATAAACTGATACAGGTTGTCGAGAGCCTGGGTACTGATATTTGGTACTCGGGCTCTTTTGTTTTTAAAAACTAAAAGGAGAACAAAATGGAAAAACACAACGTATTCCCTATCGATTATGAAAACGCCATCATCGCATTCAGAAACTTTGCAGGAGTTGGCAGCCGGTATAATAAGGAGGGGGACAGAAACTTTGTATGGATGATCGATGACGCTCGCATGGCGAAGGACATGTTCGACGATGGTTGGAACGTCAAGGTTTACGTAAACGATGATTCTCTGGTTAGCAAGCTGCTTAAGGATGGCTGGGACCAGGTCAAGGTGAATCCCAACATCCGTAACGAGATCGAGTATCGTATGCAGGTTACCGTCAACTTCAACACTCCGCCCAGTATGCCTCCGGTAAAGATATTTACATATGCAAACGGAGTCCAGACTCAGATCTTTGAAGATACAGTCGGAGAACTGGATGGTCTGCAGTTCCGTAGCGTCGATCTTACCGTAAGACCTCGTTGGTGGCAGGACGATGTCACCGGCGAATGGCGTATTAAGGCATATCTCAAAGAAGCGAGGATCGTGCTGGAGACCAGCCGATGGGATGCCAAGTACGCAAATTACGGCGAGTAACGCATATTTTTCAGCCTCCTTTATGAGGGGTAATGGTGCCTCTCACGATTCGAAAGGAGGATTGTTTATGAAACACTTTGTTAAGCAATTCACACGAGTTGTCAGCGCGTATTATTATGCATTTGGCTCGGCGGGAATGTTTTTCGCTGCCAAAATCCGGGAGATGTTCGGTAATGATGAAGCCGCTATGCGAATGATTATTCGCTCGGCTGAACTTGGACTGAAATCGATGGATATTTTGGAAACGTGGAATAACGACCGTAGGGTCATCGATATCCATACAGGTATGGCAATCATGTGGAAGCAGATCGAGTTAAAAAGTGTGCTCGATCTCCTGAGAGAAGAACAGTAGAAACCATCAGGGCCTGTGTACAGATACAACGTACACGGGCTCCTGTCTTTTCTTTTTATATTTTACCGAAAGGAGTAGATGTGAATAATAGTTTCAAGGAAGTCGCATTCGCACTGTATTGTCCTAAATGTGAGTATAAGGAATTGGAAGGATACAAGTCACCATGCAACGAATGCCTGGAAGTGCCGGCTAGACCTGGAACAAACGTACCTGAAGAGTATAAGGAGGATAAGAATGGCAGATAATGTAAACCACCCAGCACACTACGAAGCTTCAACATCTATTGAATGTATCGAGGCTATGGAACTTTTATTTGGTCCGGACGTTGTCTATTATTTTTGTATGTGTAACGCGTTCAAATATGTTTGGCGCTACAAGAACAAGAATGGCCTTGAGGATCTTGACAAGGCTGGATGGTATCTAAATAAGGCGCTTGACATTGGCGGATCGTCAGACGTGGAAACACCATCATTAGAGGATTTGCGAATAAGACTTACTGAATTGCGAGATCAGAAAGAAAAGGCATGGCTGGAGTAGGAACATATCTCAGAGAATACCAGCGAGAAGCCATTAAGAACATGAAAATTGGTTGTATTCTTTGCGGTGGTGTCGGAAGTGGTAAGTCTCGCACTGCTCTGGCATTCTATTATCATTATTACGGTGGTGATTTATATTCTAAGGACTATGTTAGAATGTGGCCTAAAGATTTATACATAATCACTACAGCCCGAAAACGCGATACAGCCGAGTGGGAACAAGAGCTGGTGTTCTTATTAATGGAGCAATACGACGCAAAAGTTACCATTGATTCATGGAATAACATCAAAAAGTATAAAGACGTCAGAGATTCGTTCTTTATATTTGATGAACAGCGAGTAGTCGGCAAAGGTGTCTGGGTCACCTCCTTTCTAAAGATAGCCAAATCAAACCCATGGATACTGCTGTCGGCTACTCCTGGCGATTCTTGGATTGACTATATTCCGGTCTTCATTGCTAATGGGTTTTACAAAAATCGAACAGACTTCAACCAACAGCATGTAAGCTGGATACGATGTGGAACGTTTTACAAGATCGATCGATATTTTAACACTCGTAAGCTTATACGATTACGAGATAGTATATTAGTTAATATGGACTTTCGAAGAGAGACCGTTCAGCATCACGAGGATATTTGGGTTGAGTTTGACAAAAGAGTATATCGTACGATCAGCAGGACTCGCTGGAATCCGTGGGAGAACGCTCCTATAGAGAATGCCAGCGGGTTCTGTTATATTTTGCGAAGGCTTGTCAATTCAGATCCTAGCAGAGAACAGGCTATTCTGGAGATTCTGGAGAAGCATCCGAAAGCTATTATATTTTACAACTTCGACTATGAATTGGAGATTCTTCTTAACCTAGGTAAGAACGTCTATCCTAGCTTAGAAATTGCGGAGTGGAATGGTCACAAACACCAGCCTATACCTGATGGTGACAGGTGGATTTACCTTGTACAGTACACAGCCGGTGCAGAAGGATGGAACTGCATTAGGACAGACACTATTATATTTTACTCACAAAACTACAGCTACAAGGTAATGGTGCAGGCTTCTGGTCGTATAGACAGGATGAATACACCGTATACTGATTTATATTTCTACCACCTGAAGAGTAGAAGCGGTATTGATTTGGCAATAGCTAAAGCACTCAAAGATAAGAAGAAGTTTAATGAGACGAGGTTTTTCTCCGCAAAATAAACAGACTCCTTTATGGTAACTGATATTTCTAGTAAAGGAGGTTAAGATGAAAAAATTAGTAGGACAGAAACAGATTGGACTATACATAAAAGGATTCAATCTGTTTGCAAATGTGTATGAGTCTGGATTGAGAAATGCTGTAAAACAAGCTAATATTGACAGAATAATGCACGGAATTGTTGGATGTGAACATATTCTGGAAAAAGAAATTTCTCCAGAAAATTTTTACAGCAACTTTGAAGTATGGAATACGCTGTCAAATTATATTACGACACAGCCAATCACTGTCGAAGAAGCAGAGTTAACATTTGTAAACGGAAAGAAGAAAAAAATGTTGGTAGTTCGATTTGGAAAATACGAAGAAGAAAACGACTACTTTTACAAAGACGTAGAAGAACAGTAACCAACAGGAAGGCCTGGCGTGATATTTACGGTGGGCCTTTTGTTTTTGCACGCAGGTATTACAACTCCTATTATGGATACATAAACACAAAAATGGAGGTGTAATATGAATAATAGAAACGATTTTGTAAATTGGCTTGAGAAAAAAGGTATTCCGCATTGTGAATATACTGAGAACGGGCTCGATCAGGTTTATGTGTTTTCTAAGAAAGAGTATGAAATGAAACAGAAACATCCTAGAAAGAACAAAGATCTGTACGTGCCCCAGCTCAGAGTATCGCAGTTTGACGGATGGCCGGATCTCTATGTTAAGGATAACGGATATTGTGAATATATGAACATTCAAGATATTGTAAGACAATGTATCCATGAATATATGTAACAAGAAAGGCTCTCTGTGAGTATCTTAATTGATATTTGCAGGGAGTCTTTTGTTTTTCGCATATTTTTCATTCTCCTTTATGAGGGGTAATGGTGCCTCTCGTGATTCGAAAGGAGGATAAAATGCCGGATCCATTTAAACGATACATGATAATTGAGTGCGAAAAAATGACCATTCCAGAACTCAAGGAATATATGAGGGAACTGGGTAATAGTTTAAGTGAACTAGAACCCGGTAACTTTGACTATGCTATTGTTCTGGCAATGTTGGTGATTGCAGCAGATGTTCATGATACGAAGATGCGGGGCATGAAGCCTAGAATGCGTGTTTAATAACCATACATTGGAGTTCGTACGCCGGTTGCGTATGGGCTCTTTTGTTTTCGCAGTTGTTACATTCTCCTTTATGGAAAATAGTCCCGTAGTGAAAGGAGGATGAAGTGAAAAAAATGGAACCGGTAAAAATTACACTCGAGTATGAGTTGACGTGTTTAACACCAGAGGAATTTGATAACTGGCGCGATTCCGTAGATGATACTAAACAGGATGTATGTGATATATGCCCTGTAAGAAAACTTTGTGATCTGTCTATGGAATATGACAGCTTATTGGAGAAACAGGAAAACACATCAACACCGCAACTTGGGTGCACTGGGATCTATAAACTGGCTTTATCCATAGCCAATAAGGAATATGGCTACGGATGATTTTCAAGAGCCTGGGTACTGATATTTGGTACTCGGGCTCTTTTGTTTTTCGAAAGGAGAACATCATGGTCTGTGGAATTAACCTGGAAGCAACTTGCAAACGACTCGATGATCTTAGGCTGGAGCGCAATCTGTCTATGAAAGATATTCAGAATCATTTTGGTTTCTCTACACCACAGTCTGTGTATAAGTGGATGGGTGGTAAATCTCTTCCTACTATTGACAACCTTGTTATTCTAGCAGACCTTTACCAGTGCAAGGTGGACGATATGCTGATAAGAATAGAATTTTGAGGAGGATAAATATGATAGTAATAACAGCACCACATTTATATATTCCAAAGTATGACGACGTTACGGTATTCCTTGCTGGCGGGATTACAGGATGCCGTGACTGGCAGAAGGAGACAATAGAGCATTTGCGAAAATTCGTTGGTAGAGACGATACTAAGGTAGTTGTGTATAACCCTCGGCAGGAAGATTTTGACATTAACAATCCGGCTGCGACAATCGATCAGATTACTTGGGAGTATCAGTATCTGAATCAGGTTGATATTTTCAGCATGTATTTTGTTGGAGGCGATCAAGTTCAACCCATTTGTATGTACGAACTTGGGCGTTATATAAAACCGTATGAAGAAGATCAAGTCATAAGTGTGGAGGTGGATTATATAAGAAAAATTGACGTTATTAATCAGGTCGCTTTAACGACAAAAGGAATTACAACCGTACACGATGGGGCAACACCGTATCACCACGCTGAACATATATTTGAATCCATTAAAAGAATAAAAGAACGTAGAATGAGGAGACTGACATGTCAATGAGAATCTGTCTTGAAGAAGATTATGTGCTCAAGACGCTAGCAAAATCAAAGAAAAACGATCTGGCTGTTGTTGATATTGATAACATTGATTCAAAGTATGTCAGAGAAGCTATTGCACGCGGCGTCTATGTATATGGATATTTAAACGCATGTGCTCTAGAGAAGGAGCGCGATTACTATGAGCAATTCAAGGATCTTAGAATTGCGAGATATTCTGGATGGCCTGGCGAATACTGGGTCGACATTACAGATGAAAGATGGCAGAAACACCTCCTTAGCGAGGCAGAACGATTCAAGAAAGCCGGTTGCAAAGGTTTATATTTTGACAACTGCGACTTGTACTACATGTGTGTGGTCGGATTTAGAGAAGCGAATACGGAGCTTATTAAACCTGCACCTCGCGGATGGAGCGTATATGAATCACTTAAAAACATTATGAAGGAGATTGTGTATGGACTTGGATTAACGGTAATGCCTAATGGTGGGGACACATTTGTAAGAAAGCTCATCCTGAATGGTCACAAGGATTTAGTCAGAACAGTGATTCAGGAGTCTGTGTTATATTCTGGCAACAAGCGAGTCAGCAGTGAAGACACAAAATATTTCACCGAGTATCTCGACTGGTGCAAAAAGAAAGGCGTTTATATTTGCGGGATAGAATACACGAACAAAACAACCGATGCGTTCAAAGCCAAAGCCTACTACAAGAAACACGGCTGGGACATTTATATTTCCAAACACTCTTATCTGAAAGGAGATTGATTATGCAGTGTAAAAATTGTGACAGGTTCAGAACAGTTAGCGAAGGTAGATATGCTATGAAGTGGGGTCTTTGCGATAGACGTATGATGACCTCGGACGATGCACGAGCGATAATCAAAGGGCCCGACATGGGTTGCAGTATTGTTGAGAATGATTACTTCAAGGAGGGAGAGGATGAGTGACGGCAAACTTGATATTCCTGTGACATGGATTTACGAGCAGATCAAAGAACATCCGGGAATGCACGCCGCTTCTTGGAACTACTTGCTTGACTTATGGGATGCGCATCTCACCGAGGCAAGATATTCTCAGCAGCCTGTTAAGAACGACGATGAGTATGTCAGGTTACACAAAGACCCGACAGCAGCACAGAAATTTTGGAGGAATGAATAATGGACGAAAAAGCTTTAAAGATTGTAGAAGATTATATTCGTGAGCACCTGGACAAGAGCGATCCGGAAGTACATTTCGATGTATTTACCGTATGGAAAGCCAAGATCCTGCAGAACTGGAAGTATCTGATCTCCAGCACACTGCCTGATGGTATGTATTATGAACTTACCTTCAATGGCGACAAGAAGGAGTGGTATCTCGACGCTTACAAGAAGTTCGAGAATGTTGTTTTGAACGAGGACGGTACTCATGGTGTTCGTGGGAGGTATAACTTTGGCTGATAAAGAAGTAACTAGACTTGTAGAAGCAATAGGAGTACCAGCATTGCTTGATCAAATGACCGAAGAGTGTTTGGAACTTGGTCACGCTTGTGCTAAATATTCGAGATATTTGAGAAACGAGAATCAAGTTCATGGTAAAACCGAAGAGGAGCTGTTAGGCAATATACACGAAGAAATGGCTGACGTAATGGTGACTATGAGAGAGCTTCGAAAAGTTGCTAACGTTATCGATAACGAAGAAGTCAATCGCATCATCGATGAAAAACGAAAGAGAATGGCCAGACGACTTGGGTTGAAGGAAGATTCGTTTATATTCTGAGTACGCAGAATTTACACATTCTATAATGAGAGACAGAATGACTTTTTATAAAGTCCTATCAGCAATGATAGATCTGTCTCTCTTTTGTTTTTCCACCATGGATAAGAAAGGAGATAAACATGTGTAACTGGTGTAAGGAATGCAAGCAGTATCGACCGGATTGCAGACTCTATGGATATTTCGACGAAAAGGGTAAGCCTCACGTCGATAAGGTTGTTGTCTGTGAAAATCATGGTTGCGCAGAGTGTAGGAAGGAGGAGGATTGATGATTATTCCTGGAATTGACGATAATTATATTGTTCCATTATTAGGCGAGCGACGCACAAAGGAACTTGCAAAAGCACTGAAAAACGGAAAAACAATCATCATCGGCGGCACGCAAGGTCCTACAGGCAAGACAACCCTTTGTCGAAAATTAAAAGAAGCCGGATATCCTGTGGTTGAGTATCACGACACATACAGGATATATCTTGTAGACCCTGTTCCCGGTTACGAAAATCATCCGGCCTTTGATGAAAAGTGGATGAAAGAACGCATTGCTACAGCTATTATGTTAGGCGAGTAAAGGAGGATGTGTAATGGTTATAACGTACGATGTCGTTGTAGCCGATCCAGACGAATATTCATATAACTGTGAGCCAATATCTACATGCGAAACTTGTGATATTTTCAACAAAGATGAATGTGACGGTTATAAGCGTATGAAAGGAGAGAAAGATGAAAGTATATGTGACAACCATGGCGATACCGTTCAAATCTGAAATTTTTATGGATGTGTATGGATCCAGGAAAGCTGCTGAGAAGGCTTTGCGTGCTGAGTTCCCACATATGAGGAAAACTGAGGATGATCCGAATTGTTTCTTGAGTGATGCGCGCGGTGCTATGCTTCTGTTTATTCACGAAAGGGAGGTGCAGTGATGATCAAGATTGAAAACGTTAAGACTGTCGGATGGGAGGCTACCATCAGAGGTGCCAGGAACCCCATGAACTCGTGGGAGAAGAGCGATTCTTGGTTTTCCAACGGCGACGGTGATATTTACTGGGACATCAATCACAACTCTGGTCCTTTGCCTGATGGATGCTATGGGGAGACTATG
>Ga0247611_10006059_pt1 | contig 15655 bp, 11 predicted proteins | sample 177DNAGHGhighgp2_FD_192422 | JGI IMG/M metagenome (GOLD analysis project Ga0247611, IMG submission 192422) | Sheep rumen microbial communities from Palmerston North, Manawatu-Wanganui, New Zealand - 1770 DNA GHGhigh gp2 | ecosystem: Host-associated > Mammals > Digestive system > Stomach > Rumen...
ACCCTGCTGGAGTTCGAGATTCCGACCCGCGGCTTGATGGGCCTGCGCAGCAATCTCCTGACGGCGACCCAGGGTGAGGCCGTGGTGGCGCATCGTTTCAAGGAGTACCAGCCCTTCAAGGGAGAGCTGGAGCGCCGTAACAACGGTTCCCTCGTTTCCCTGGAGACCGGTGAGGCGATTGCCTATTCGATGAACAAACTGCTGGATCGCGGCCGCTTCTTCGTCGAGCCCGGCGAGCCGATCTACGGCGGCCAGGTCGTGGGTGAGCATACGCGCGAGCGCGATCTCAACATCAATATCTGCAAGACCAAGAAGCTGACCAATGTCCGGGCTTCCGGTTCCGACGAGAAAGTCGTGCTGCCGCCGGCTATCAAATTCTCGCTGGAAGAGGCCCTTGAATACATTCAGGATGATGAAATGGTGGAGGTGACGCCGCATGCGATGCGTATCCGGAAGATCCTTCTCGACCCGTTGGCTCGCAAGCGTGCCGGGGACAATGCGGACGACGAATAATTATTTTTCTTTTTAGGAAAGAATTGTTACCTTTGCATCCCCAAATCTGTTTTCAGGTCAAGATGAACGAAAGTTTTGTAATCGGACTCGACGGATTGAAGGCCGGTAGCAGCCACTTTGAGGGGCATGCTGACGGGAAGTTCTTTGGAGAGTTTGAAAATTCCGAGATTCTGGATGCCGATCTGAAGGTCGGGACCGATATCGAAAAGTCTGCTTCTTCCGCGCAGATCGACTGCCATGTGGAAGGGACGGTGACGGTCGCATGCGACCGTTGTCTGGCGGACTTGTCGCTTCCGGTCTGCCAGGATATCCGTCTGACCGTCCGATACGGTCAGGAGGATGCCGCTGCAGAAGAGGACGGTCGGGAAGTTGTCGTCCTCGCAGCCCGGGATGAGGTGCTGGACTTGGGACAGATCTTGTACGATTATGTCTGCACGTCCTTGCCGCTGATCCGGGTGCATCCCGAAGGGGAGTGTGATCCTGAAGTCGTCAAGTACTTGGGAACGACGGCGCAGGAGCCTGCCCGGGAAACGGAATCGGAGAATCCTTTCGCCTCTCTGAAGACTTTGTTGGAAAAGAAATGATATTTAAATAAAATTTAAAATGGCACATCCGAAACACAAACTCTCCAAGCAGAGAAGAGACAAGCGGCGTACGCATGATTTCGCCCCTGTTCCGACCCTGGCGACCTGCCCGAACTGCGGCGCGACCGTCATGTACCACAGAGTATGCCCTGAGTGCGGCTACTACCGTGGACGTCAGATCATCGAGAAGAGCGCTGAGTAAACCAGCGCCCTTTTTATAAAGACCGGATGGCTCCTTAGTTCAACGGATAGAACGTGGGTTTCCTAAACCTAAAATACAGGTTCGATTCCTGTAGGAGCTACTTCTTCAGTAGATTACGACCTTATTCTTGTCGAGAGTGTAGTCGACGGAGAGTGAAGTCTTTATGAGCTCCAGTAAATTGTGTATGGGTTCAGAACTGAAGTTCGCCGTGAAGTTGTATCCGTAGACTTCGGGAGCCCGGACATCCACGTCGACACCGTACCACCTTTCGATTTTCCTGATGACCTCGTCCATTGGAGTGTCACGGAAGATCAGGATGCCATCTTTCCATGAGATGTCGGCTTCCTCATCGGCGGCACTGATGGTGCCGGCCATCTGTGGAGTTTTTTCCGTCCCCTTGTCGGATTTCTCTGTAAGCTCAAGTTTCTGATGCGGCAGGATGGGGATTTCCTGATTGTTCTTCTCGATAATCAGCGCAACCTTCCCCGACAAAAGAGTTAATTTGATCTCCTTGTCATCATTGTATGCGGAGAGGTTGAAAGTAGTTCCGGTGACTTTGGCCATGACTCCCTTCGGAGTCTTGATGTACATCGGGCAGAGAGAATCGGGATGGACCTCGAAGAAGCCTTCTCCGCTGAGACTGATTTCACGCTTGTCACTGTCGAATACCTGAGGACAGACGAGGGAGGATTCGCTGTTGAGCCAGACGACGGAACTGTCGGGGAGCAGTACCTTCCCTTTGACAGCGCCATAGGTCCTGTATTCAATATTAGCTCCTTTCATCCGGGTCACGAGCTCGTATTTTTCTGAGATGTCGGAATACTCTGAGAGCAGTTTCTTGTCAGACCGATGGGTGAAAAGTGCAAAGGCGATAACGGGAAGCAGGGCTGCAGCGGCAGCAGTCGTGATGATGGAATACAAGGTCCAGCGCTTTTTCTCGGGCAGGGTTTTGTCCGGCATTGTGCTGAAGACGGCCTCGGATTGCAGTTTGGAGACCCGGTCAAGGTTCTCAGGGGACTCCTTTATCCATGTGAGCATGGATTGACGCTCGGCCTTGCTGAGTTTGCCTTTTATGAAAGAGAGAATCTGTTCGTCTGTCATAGGAGAATCATTGTGGATGAAAAGACCGAAATCAGGAGGGCAATCACTTTCACTCCGACGGAGTAATCCAGCAGCTGCTTCCTGAAATAGTTGAGCGCGATGGAAATGTGGTATTCGACAAGTTTGACGGATACCCCGAGTTTCTCGGCGATTTGTTTGTAAGTCATACCATCGACGCGGCTCATGATGAAGGTGCGCTTGATCTTTTCGGGAATCGCGGCATAGATTCTGGCGATCGTGTTCTCAAGATCGAGGGCGTTGATCTCATCGCTGACGTTCTGGTGGCAGAGGAGCATTATCTTGACGAGAGCCTCCTCCCCATCGATGGTATTCTTTTTGTCGAGGGCTTTTTTGCGGAGGTGGCTGACAGATTTGTTGCGGGCAATAGTATAGAGGAATGTGCGGAGATTCCCCTCCGGATAAATCTTGTTACGGGAGTCCCAGAGGGCCATGAAGCTATCCTGGATGATGTCTTCGCAATAGGGGTCGTTGCCCACAAAGCCCTTCACGAAATGCTCGAGATTCAGATACTCGACCCGGTAGAAAGTCTCGAAAACTTCCCGCGATCCGGCTTTGATGGCCTCGGCTATTTCCTTCATTCCGTCCTTATCCATATATTGATCTGGAGAAGCGTCGTCGTTCAGTTGTTAGTGACTGCAAATATAGGGTTTTTAACCGTTCTGTCAAGGACGTTCATCAAACATGCTCTTTTTTTGAAAAATCATTAGGGTAAAACGGTATTCTTGCGATTAATAATTATAGAGGAATGTTTTTGTTTATTCCATATAACCAATAATATCAACTGTTAACCAAATCATGAAAAGTGTATCTAGGAAGGCATTCTTGAGTATGCTGGCGGCGCTTTCGTGCTGTCTGGCCATTGCGCAGAATGTCACAATGAGGTATTCTGACGTCAAGATTTCCACGGTTCTGGAAGAGATTGAGAGGCAGACTGATTATCAGTTCGCCTACAGCGCCACTCTCGTGGACGTCTCCCAGCGGACATCGGTCGACGTGCAGAATGCGACCGTGGCAGCCACCCTGAGCAAGGCTCTTGCCGGAAAGGGTATCGGCTACCGGATTGTGGACAAGCAGATATCCCTGTACAAGGTCGACCAGGCTCCCAAGGGGAGGGTGGCCGGTTCCATACTGGACGCCAAAGGAGATCCTGTCCCGGGAGCGTTTGTGCTTATAGAGGGGACGACGAACGGAGTCGTGGCCGACGCGAACGGCCGTTATTCCATCGAGGCTCCCGCAGGGGCGAACCTCGTCATCTCGTGCCTCGGCTTCGAGGATCTCGTGGTCCCGGCATCGCATGCCGGAGACATCATCCTCAAAGAATCTTCAACCTTCCTCGACGAGGCGGTCACCATCGGTTATGGTACCGTGAAGAGAAAGAATTTCACTGGTGCCGTCTCGACGGTCTCCGTGGCCGGCACTCCTGTGTCCGAGATACCGAGGAACAACCCCCTCAGCGCCCTAAAGGGTACTGTGACCGGCGTCGACATCAGCGCCGATACCGGCGAGGCCGGTAGGGGTCCCTCCTCGATCCTCATCCGCGGCCAGAAGTCCCTCGGCGGCAACAGCTGGCCCCTCATCGTGGTTGACGGCGTCATCAGCGATGCCGAAATCGCTCCCGAGAACATCCAGTCCATCAGCATCCTGAAGGATGCGACCTCCCTCGCCGCTTACGGTTCGAGGGCCGCTAACGGTGTGATCATGATCACCACCAAGAGGGGCACCTCAACCAAGCCGACGATCAACTTCAACTCTTCGATTTCCCTGTCTGACATCGCGGTGAAGACCAAGGTTATGGATCCGTACAAGTACATCCGTATGCGGAACGCGATCCTGAACCTTCCCGAAGACGCAGACCCGCTGACGGCTTGGCCGATGAAGGATTTCGAGGCCGAGAACTATCGCAACGGGACTCCGACCAACGTTGAGGACTATGCGACCCGCACCGGTGTCCTCCAGAACTACAATGCTTCCGTATCCGGTATCAAGGACAAGATCAACTACTACTTCTCTGCCGGCTACAAGGACCAGAAAGGCCTTATGAGGGGCGACGACTGGAAGAACATCAACCTCAATATGAAGGTCGAGACCGACATCACCGACTGGCTCCAGGTCGGAGGCAGGATGATCTACTCCAACAGCGACTGGTCCGGTCCCGGAACCGGGGACTACACCAACGTCATCCTCGGCAGCCCGTGGGGCCGCTATTCCCGTCCGAACGGGATGCCTGAGAAGTATCCTACCGGATCCCAGATCACCAACCCCCTGTGGACCGCGATGAGTGGTACCATCGACGATGAGGACAAGGAGAATTCCACCTCCATGGACGGCCACGTCCTCGTCCGCATCCCCTGGGTCGAGGGCCTTAGCTTCAGGATGAACGGCAACTACCGCATCAGGAATGCCTTCAGGAACTACTTCGTCCACGAGGGCAACTTCGTTCCCAACGTCGACTTCGGCGGCGGCGTAGATCCCGAAGACAGGTACATGCCCGAGAATCAGACCGGCTATCTCAACGAGGCCTACGGTTACCGTTCCAATACTCGCGCCACGAGCTGGGTATGGGACAATATCCTGAACTATAACCGCACCTTCGGTGACCACTATTTCGACGCAACCCTCGTCTATACCAGGGACTGCACCGAGTCTTCCTACACGAAGATCACCGGAAAGGGCTTCACCGGACTCGGCAACACCCTTCTCGGCGCCTGGGGCCTTACCCAAGCCGACCTCGTCAGCTTCAATGATCGCAACAAAGACATCAACTACATCAGGCACAGCGACATCGGCTACCTCGCCCGTCTCAATTATGCCTTCAGGGACAAATACCACCTCAGCGCCTCAGTGCGCCGCGACGGTTCCTCCGTCTTCGGCGCCGCCCACAAGTGGGGCATCTTCCCCGCCTTCGGTGCTGCCTGGACAGTCTCCAACGAGCCTTTCATGGCAGGGGTCAAGGACTATATCGACTTCCTGAAACTCAAGGTCTCCTGGGGCCGCAACGGTAACCAGGGCCTCGAACCCTACCAGACTATGTCCCGTATGTCTTCGGCTATCGACTGGTACAACTTCGGTCCCTACGGTATCCGCGAGCCGAGCTGGGCAATCAACCCCCAGAGTTCCGACGTGGGTAACAGCAACCTCGCTTGGGAGACCACCGAGTCCCTGAACTACGGTGCCGAGATCGGCCTGCTGAACGAGCGGATCCACATCGACTTCGATGGCTACTTCTCCCAGACCTATGGCCAGATTTTCGCGCGTGCCATCCCGGTCATCGTCAACGGCGTTGAGAATATGTACGACACGATGGGCCAGATTGACAACTGGGGTCTCGAGCTCAACCTTACCACTGAGAATATCCGCACGAGAGATTTCAGCTGGACTTCGAGGATCGGTTTCTACATGAACCGCAACAAGCTCGTCGAGCTCTATGGCGACGGCCACGACGACCTCTCCCGCTATCGTTGGCACGATGTGAAGATCATGGACGAGCCCCTCAGCACGATTTACGGCTACAACCCCATCGGAATCATCCAGGCGGCTTATGACGCCAATGGCAAACCGATCCTCGACGACATGGGTCGTCCGACCGTGGCCGACGAGTACCTCGACTATGTGGCAGCGAACGGCGGCCAGCCCGGTGACGTCGTGTTTGAGAATGCCGACGGCAGCGAAGACAACAAGATTACCGCCGACGACCGCAAGATCCTCGGTAACATGAAGCCCGGCTTCTCCTGGAGCTTCGCCAACGACTTAACCTGGAAGAACTTCGAGTTTTACGTCCTCTTCACCGGAATCGGCGGCGGCAACGGTTATGCCCAGTTCCGTAACAGGTGGGCCTACCTCTGCAACGACGTCGATACAGGCGGAGGCAACGTTCTCGACCACGACTGGTGGAGCCTCGATCACCCGAGCACCACTTATCCCCGTGCCGCCTATTCCAACGCCGACTACATCCCCATCCAGAGTTGGGCGTTCGTCCGTCTGCAGGACCTTTCCCTCTCCTACAAGCTGAACCCCGCGCTCCTGTCGAAGCTCAACATCTCCGCGCTCAAGCTTTACTTCTCTTGCCACAACCTCCTGACCCTCACCAACTGGGAAGGCGGCGACCCCGAGAAGCAGCAGACCCGGAGCGAACCGTTCGATACCGGCCTGTTCGGACACCCGACAGAAAGGTCCTATTCTTTCGGTATTAACCTCACTTTCTAAATCCAAGGAATCATGAAACTTTTCAGATATATTTCATTCCTGGCTATCTCCGCTTTAGGCTTCGGCGCGTTGACATCCTGCGACAGCGATGAGGAGTTCCTTGAAGAACACCCGAGGACCTTCTACACCACCGATGCCGCCTACGGGACCGGTAACCAGATCCGGGCTATCCTTACCGATTGCTACAAACTCGTTTGCATCAGGATTTACGACCAGGATCCCGAACTCCAGAGGCCGAACGACGTCGTTGACCTCGCTGTGACCTCCGTCACTTCGGACGAATCCTCGAACTTCAACGTATGGTCTCCGACCATGAGCGCCGGCCCGTACCGGGAGTTCCGCAGGATCTGGAACATGATAGGTATCGCGAACTTCGGCCTTCAGGGCATCGAAGAACCAACCATGAACGAGGAACTCAGGATGCAGTACCACGGCGAACTCCTCTTCTTCAGGGGCTACGGCTACCTCCTTCTCTGCGAAGGATGGGGCGGACAGCCCATCGTGGATAAGTATTACGAGCAGCTGAAGCTGGACTTCACCCGTGCCAGCCGCGCTGATACCTACCTGTTCTGCATCAAGGACTTCGAGGACGCAATCGAAATGCTTCCCGACCATCCGACCGAGCAGGGCAGGGTCGCCAAGGGCGCTGCCCTCCACGCTCTTACCGAGGCCTATGTGGCCCTCGGAACGATCACTGAGGACAAGACCAAGGCCAACGAGTACTTCGACAAGGCAATAGCCGCTGCCGACAGGTGCGTTACGCTTCATCCCCTTATGACCAAGCGTTTCGGCGTGCGCTCCCAGCCTGGCAAGGGCCCGACCATCAACGGAATCGCGGCCTACCGTCCGGACTATCACGTGGCTGGCAAGACTCCCAAAGAGGCTCTCGATGCCATCCCGTACGAAGATGTCCACACTTATGGCGACGTCTGGTTCGACCTCTTCTGCACCGACAATACTGACTGGTTCGACGGTAACACCGAGTCGATATGGTGCCTGCAGCATCAGTACAACAATCCTCCGGTAGCTGGAGACTATACCACCGCCAAGAATAGTCAGAATTGGAACGTTGCAGCTTTCATGGTCAACCTTCGCGGCCGTACCTGGGCCCCCGCCTACAAGGAAGGATCGGCAGCGGGTCCGTGGAACCCTGCAAAAACTGCGGACTATGATCTCACCCTCTGCCCGACTGGTACAAACCAGGATCCCCGCTTCGGCGGCCGTGGAACAGCGTCGTTCTATCCGACCACGTATGCAGCCCAGGAGATCTGGGACTATCCCGGCGGTTACGACATGCGTAACAACAGGCTCAACGTCGGTAGGGAATTCAGGTGCATCGACAAAAAGCACTCACTCCACGGACAGGTCATTACCAGAGACATGCTGGATCCGAGTGCGACCAACCAGGCCGGCTTCTTCCCCGCATTCTTCAGGTATGGAGGTGACGACCCCTGGTTCTACCAGGTTTACAGCACCGACGGCAAGAAGTATCGCTACAGCATTAAGGACAGGTACATCTTCCGTTCTTCCAACACCATTCTTCTCCGTGCGGAAGCCAAGCTCCGCAAGGGCGACAAGAATGGCGCAGCGGCCGATATCAATATCATCCGTGACAGGGCTGAATGCGAAGTGAAGGCCACCCCGGCGATGATGACCATCCAGTTCATCCTCGACGAGCGCGCCCGAGAGCTGTACCTCGAAGAGCTCAGACTTCTCACCCTTCTCAGGATGGGGCAGGACGGCATCAACAGCTTGAACGCCCACGGAATGGGTATCGCCCCGCAGACCTACTACAGTCTCGACGGCAAGACCCCGGTCTATCCGCCTTCGTTTGAACCCATAACGTGGACTCTCCTTCCGTACCCGCAGTCCGTCATCGACGGCAACACAGGTGCCATTATCGAGCAGAATCCAGGATGGGAAAGCGCTCCTGCTCAGCAGCAACAATAAACTTGTGGGTTAATGGATATGACCGGCCCGCTAGACGGACCGGTCATATCTTTATGTCGATACGCTCGTTTTATAATTCTCTTTAAGGTATGAAAGCGCTGAATACCATCCTTGCAGCAGCCGCGGCAGTCGCGGCGCTTGTTTCCTGCTCTGGCGGAGCGGGCAAACCGATCAAAACTGATGTCCCGAAGCGTCCTGCAGGGCAGAAATCGGCCCTTCTCATGAGGGCCCCGGCGCTCGACACCGTCCGCGTCGGCTTCGTCGGGCTCGGCGGTCGCGGGTCCTTTGCCGTGACCCGCTGGGTCAAGATTCCTGGTACCCGTGTCGTAGCCCTCTGCGACCTCTACGAGGACAACGTCGAGAATGTCCAGAAGACCCTCGAGAACGCCGGCCGGCCTAAGGCCGCGCTTTACTTCGGCGGTGAGGAGGAGTACAAGAAACTCTGCGAGAGGGATGACATCGACCTCGTGTACATCGCAACCGACTGGAAGCATCACGCTCCCATCGCGAAATATGCCATGGAGCACGGCAAGCATGCAGTGATCGAGGTGCCCGGGGCGACCACCCTTGAGGAGATATGGGACCTCGTAAACACTTGTGAGAGGACCCGCAAGCACTGCATGATGCTTGAAAACTGCACCTACGACTTCTTCGAGATGACGGTGCTCAACATGGTCCAGGCCGGCCTTTTCGGCGAGGTGACCCACGCCGAAGGCGGTTACCTCCACTGCCGCGTCGGATGGAAGAACCGCTACGACAACTGGCGCCTCCGCTACAACAAGAACAATCGCGGCGACGTCTATCCGACCCACGGTTTAGGCCCGATCTGCGAGATTATGAACATCCACCGTGGCGACCGCCTGAAGCTTCTCGTCTCCGTCGATACTAAGTCCTACAACGGGCCGGAGTGGTGGAAACGCAATGAGGGTGAAGATATTCCGAGCGAGGAGTTCGCAAACGGCGACATTACTTCAACCCTCATCACGACCGAGAACGGCAAGACGATCCTTATCGAGCACAACACCATGGACCCTCGCCCCTATAGCAGGATGTTCCGCATTCAGGGGACGCGTGCTTATGCCGAAAAAGAGCCCATAGAAGTTATCAGCATGGATCCCCGCCGGCTCGATTCGACCCGTTTTGACCTCAGCGGCGTAGAGCACCGGGAGCCGCTCCCGAAAGAGATCCTCGACGTTCTCATGGAAGAGTACAAGGACCCCATCCATAAAGAAATTGAAGCCATGGCCAAGGAGATAGGAGGCCATGGCGGCATGGACTTCGTCATGGACTGGAGGCTCGTTTACTGCCTGCGCAACGGTCTGCCTCTCGACATGGACGTCTACGATATGGCAGAGTGGTGCGCCATCCAGCCATTGTCACGTCTCTCACTCGAGAGTGGCAACATGCCTGTCGAGGTGCCTGATTTCACCCGCGGCGAGTGGAAAAAGCTTTCCGGCTACCGCCATTTTTTCGCAGGGGAATAAACTTCTGAGAGCAGTATTCCTTAGAAGAAGAGCTTGTGGCTGAGGCGGTGGGGTTGGAGGGCGAGGCCGAAGCGGAGCATGTGCTTGAGGAAGACGTCGGGGACGGCGCAGTCGAGCTGGTCCTCGTCGTAGCCGTAGTGATAACGGGCGATCAGGTAGAACCAGTCGGAGTTGCGGGTAGGCCGCAAAGCGATTTCGGCGTTGACATTCGCCGGGATGTCTCCCTGGAAAAGCGGCGTCACGGAAGCTGAAACCATCAGCCGGCGGTCCCGTGTATGATAGCACAGGCCTGCGTTGAGGTAGCCCTGATATTTGTTCAACATTTCGAAGGAAAAATCGTTGTAGATCGATCCGATGCCGAATCGGCCGGTCAACTGGGCCGTGAAGCACCCCCCGAAAGTATGCGTGTAGGTAGCGAAGATGCAGCCGATGCTGCGCGACTGGGCACCGTCATAACCGTTGGAGCGATGCTCAAAGCCGAAGAGGATGTCGTTGATCACCCCGTCAGGACCTTTCTTGAAGGGGTGATAGGCATAGATGCCGGGCGTATAGGTGTTGCATTTGAAGGGGTTGGAGGGCTTGTACACCTCCCAGACCGACATCTGGGTATAGGCGAAAAACAAGTCCCAATCCTTGCCTCCGGCATTCTGCAATGCGTTGAATTTCAGACTGATCTGGAAGGTGAGGTCGTTGGTGTCCCAGTTCGGCCGGGCGTTGAGGGGCAGTCCCGTCGTGATGTAATTCTCCTTGAAAATGCTGAGCATGGGCTCATCTGCCACGGCCCGGAAAGCGGCCGCGGACAGGAGGGTAAGGAGCAGGCTCAGACGTAGAATGACCTTTCGCATGGCCGGGCTCATTTCTCCCACATCACCAACCGGTAGAGGTTGCAGCCGATGAAGTTGCCGATGACGAGACACGCGTACAGGCCCAACACTTGCCAGATGTGCTCTCCCAGGAAGGAGAAGGGCACGGTCAGGTAGTAGAAAGCATCCGCAATGCAGTGCGGGAAGCCGCAGAGGATGAAAAGCGGGATGCCCAGCAGCAGCGGAAGCCATTTCTCCTGGCGGGCGAACTGGACGGAAGTCGTGACGATGAAGCCGCAGCCGATGGCCAGGCCTCCGCAGCGGAGCGCCCCGTTGGCCAGACGCCCTTCCAGCAGGCGCTGGGCCGTGCCTTGCAGGTCCATCGGCGAGAGCCGTGCCAGCAGGCCGACCAGCAGGCAGCCGACGATGTTGCCCAGCAGGACCAGGAAGGTATCGGGGATCTCATTCCAGGACTGGACGAAACCGACGACGCCGGTGTACAGTTTCATCTTATAGCGGATCACCGTGATGAGACCGAAAGAGAAGAAAACGGCGCCTGCGATGCCGCCCAGGGCCAGATAGCCGAATCCCGCGATGCCGATCGCGATGCCGGCCAGGATGGCCGACCTGAACATTTTTCCTTTAGTCATGGATGCCGATTGCTTGATCATCGTAAAGGTACAGACTTTTTTATTATCTGGCAAGTTGCTATCTTTGTAAACTGACAATCGGTTCGTTATGCGTAGTGTATCGGCAAGACACGCCAGGGGATTGCTGGCGTTGAGTCCCGTCCTGGTTTTCCTGGCCGTGTATCTGGTCAGTTCCCTGCTTTCCGGAGATTTCTATAAGATTCCCGTATCGGCGGCATTCCTGCTGGCCTCGGCCTATGCCGTTGCGATCACGCCAGAGAAAGGGATCAACCGGCGGCTTGCAATCTTCTCCGGTGGAGCCGGGCACCCGAACGTCCTGCTGATGATCTGGATCTTTATCCTGGCCGGCGCATTTGCCGAGACGGCCAAGGAGATCGGAGCGATCGACGCCACGGTCCATTTTGCCTTGCACGTGATTCCGGGCAAGATGCTGTTTGCCGGCTTTTTCCTCACGGCCTGTTTCGTTTCCTTCGCCATGGGGACCAGCGTCGGCACCATCGTCGCCCTGGTCCCGATCACGACCGGCATTGCCGGAGAGACGGGAATGGATCCGGCCCAGTTGACGGCCGTCATCGTGGGAGGCGCCTTTTTCGGCGACAACCTGTCTTTCATCTCGGACACGACCATTGCGGCGACCCGGGCGGCCGGGTGCGAGATGCGTGACAAGTTCAAGGCCAACCTGCTGATCGTCCTGCCTGCCTTCGCAGTGGTGTTTCTGATCTATCTGCTTCAGGGCCAGACGGTTTTAATCATTCCGCAGGCCTCTGTCTCCCAGTGGTACAAGCTCCTGCCGTATCTGCTCGTGATCTGTACCGCCCTTTGCGGGCTGAATGTCACCCTGGTCCTTGGCCTGGGCATCCTGGCCAATGCCCTGCTGGGTTTCGTCACGGGGACGATGGGATGGAGTTCCATGCTGGTCTCCATCGGCTCCGGCATTTCCGGCATGGCCGACCTGATCATCGTGACGCTGCTGGCCGGAGGCATGCTGGCCCTGATCCGGCACAACGGCGGCCTGGATTACCTCGTCGAGATCCTCACGCGCCGGATCAAAGGACCCGGAATGGCGCAGCTCAGCATCGCCGCCCTGGTCAGCCTGGCCAACCTCTGTACCGCCAACAATACCATTGCCATCATCACCAGCGGCGAGATCGCCAAACGCATCTCGGACCGCTTCGGAATCTCTCCGCAGCGGACGGCCAGCCTGCTGGATACCTTCTCCTGTGTCGTGCAGGGTGTGATCCCGTATGGCGCTCAGTTGCTGATGGCATCCGGATTGGCGGGCATTTCAGCGCTGGAGATTATCCCGCGTTTGTATTATCCCTTCGCCCTGGCGGTCAGCGCCCTGTTTTTCATCATGATCGACCGGGGACCGGCTCCGGCGAAATAGCCCTGTGTCATGACGCGGAATGTCAGGGTTTTTTATTAAATTTGTACCCATGTGCCATAAGGCTCATGCCTGTGTGAAGTGAGTAAGAAAAGTCTGATCATCTGCATTTGCGTTGCGTTGTTGCTCCTCGGCGCTATCTGCGTGGGAGTGAAGAAGTTGTATTCTTCCAAGCCGGCTGCTGACGGTAAGGGTGAGCACTTTTCCCATTCGGAACTTCTCCAGGCCGTGCCTTCGGATGCCGCGCTGGTGTTCTGCTTCGACAATGCACGGACCGGACTGGCGATGCTGGACGACCGTTCGCAGGTCTTTCATTCGCTGCTTGGCGGCAATGTACCTTTCGGGCGTTTTGCCGCTACGGTGAGGGATTCCGTCGCGTTCAAGGCGCACGCAATGGCCGTTTCCGTTCATTATTCGGAGACCTTGGTCCCGTTGATGATCGTCAAGACGACCCATGCGTCCGATACGACGGACTTCGAGCGGGAGCTGCTGGCTTACGCCCAGTCCTGCGGCCTTCAGACGGCCTTGAAAAAGGGAGAGGAATACGGTTTCGTCCTGCTCTCTCCGTCCGAGACGCTGGTGGAGTCTTCTTCGCGGCACCTCGACGGGCGTACGTCCATACTGGACGATCCCTATTTCTCGGATCTGGCATCCCAGCTGTCCGCGCGGGAAGTGCTTTTCCTGTCTCATAGTTATATGGGGAAGCTGATTTCTTCCCTGTGCCAGAAACCGCTGTATCCTTATTCCACCTTCTTGAAGGGAGCCGCCGAGTGGACCGGCTTCGATATCCGCGAATCCGGCCAGAAACGCCTGCGAATGACGGGGCGGAGTACATCCGGCCGGAGTCCGGGATACTATGCCAATCTGCTGGCGGCGCTGCCGGCCGGCGAATCGCGGTTTGCCCGGCTCGCTCCGGCCCGGACCATGACGGCGCTGGCCCTGTCCCTGCCGGACTTCGATGCCTATGTCAAGGCTTATGAGAAGTGGCTCGATGCATCCCAATCCCTGCAGAAATTCCGTCGCTCCTGCGATACGCTCAAAGCTCACACCGGTGAGGATCCGGTGAAATGGTTTGCCCGCTCCGGGATCCGCGAGATCGCCAAGGTCTCCTGGCTTTCTTCTGAAGGGAAGGAGCTGTCCCTCTTGCTGATGCGCATGTCCGGCAATGCCGGGAACGGGTCCGGTTCACAAGCGTTTCCCTATGAGGCGTTTCCCGCCCTTGTTTTCGGCGATGCGTTCCGGTCTCCCGGGAAAGTGTCCCGGGTCCAGGATGACTGGCTGTGTGTCGGTTCGGAGTCCGCGCTGGCAGATTGGGAATCCTTGCTGGAAGAGCGGGGGAGCCTCCAGACAGCGCTGGATGATGTGTCCGAGTCCCGTTTGATCCCGGCCAAGGGAGTCAAGGCGCTGGCCTATTTCTCGGTCTCCGACGCGCAGCCTCGTTTCTCCGAATGGTTCCGCCCGCTGCTGTCGGACAATCTCCAGTCTTCCCTGAAAGCGGTGATCCGCGAGCCGGTGGTCCTTTGCTGCGGCGAAGAGGGATGGAGCCTGGAAGCGAGCCGTCCGGTTGATTACGCGGAGTGCAAGGCTTCTGCCAAGCGCGGCAGCACGCCGGGCCGTAAAGCCGATGTCGAGGTGCCGGCGGGACCGTTCGAGGTGACCAACAGCGGCACGGGTAAGACCAACCTCTTTTATCAGGCTCCCAACCTGTCCCTCTGCCTGAAAGACAAAGACAGCGGGAAGGGATTATGGGGCATTTCCTTTGACAAACCGATTTGCGGGGCTGTTTCCTGTGTCGATTATTTCGCCAACGGGAAACTGCAGTTCCTTTTTGCGGCCGGCAGCCAGCTCTACCTGATCGACCGCCTGGGACGCTTCGTGAGCGGCTTCCCCGTCGAGACCGGCAAGGAAATCCTGCTCGGTCCTGCGGCGTATGATTTCTCGGGGGCCAAAGGCTATACGGCACTGGTCCTCCATCGTGACAATTCCATCGGGATGTATGATCTCCACGGCGTCCAGCCGGCTTCGTGGAAGGGAATCACCTGTGAAGATACCATCCTTTCGCTGCCCGTCCTGGCCCATGCCGACGGCAATCGGGTCTGGGTCGTCAAGACCGCCGGCGGCGAACGCGTCTATGACTTCTGGGGCGGAGAACCCCTGAAAGGCAAGGCGATCAAGAACATTGAATACTAAATCTGAACCGTTATGCAATTTCAGTCAGTCAACAAACTGCTCGAGAAAAGTTTCAAGGAAAACTGGGAGCGTGAGGCCCTGTCCAATTATCATGGCGTGACGCTTTGCTACAAGGATGTCGCGCGCAGGATCCAGCAATTGCACATCACCTTCCGGGAATGCGGGCTGCAGAAAGGAGACAAAGTCGCCCTCTGCTCCCGTAACCAAGCCAACTGGGGCGTCTGTTTCCTGGCGGCCCTGACCTACGGCGCCGTGCCTGTGCCGATCCTCCATGAGTTCAAGCCGGGCAATATCCATTACCTTGTCAATCACTCGGATGCGAAAGTTCTCTTTGTCGATGACGTGATCTGGGAAGGCCTGCTCGAATCCGAAATGCCGGGCCTGCAGGTCATCGTCCAGATGAACACCCTGAAATACCTGTATTCACGCAACGAGGACCTGGCTTCCGTGCGCAATAACCTGCCGGATACCTTCGCCAAGGCGTTCCCTTCTGGGTTCGGGCCCGGCGACATCGACTATTACGAAGACCAGCCGGAAGAACTGGCGCTGATCAATTACACGTCCGGGACC
>Ga0247611_10006060_pt1 | contig 15654 bp, 15 predicted proteins | sample 177DNAGHGhighgp2_FD_192422 | JGI IMG/M metagenome (GOLD analysis project Ga0247611, IMG submission 192422) | Sheep rumen microbial communities from Palmerston North, Manawatu-Wanganui, New Zealand - 1770 DNA GHGhigh gp2 | ecosystem: Host-associated > Mammals > Digestive system > Stomach > Rumen...
ACAAGAAAGTATATACAGAGAAACAGGAGCGGATTGCCCGATTTGCCAAGGCTTTGGGTCATCCGGCAAGGATTGCCATCATGCAATTTCTGGCCAGGCAGGAGCAATGTTATTTTGGCGACATTCATGAAGAACTGCCTATCGCCAAGGCAACCGTTTCACAGCATCTGACGGAATTGAAAGATGCTGGGCTGATACAAGGAACTATAGAAATACCTAAGGTGAAGTATTGTATCAACCGTGACAATTGGATGTTGGCCAAGATGCTCTTTCAAGAGTTCTTCAACCAGGAAATGGCGAAATCAGATTGCGGTTGCAATAAGTAATCCTATAATACATAAGTGAAGTAGTATCAAATAATATCATAATAAGAGATTATTATATCCCTTATGTTCGTAGTTCTACAAACAACAAACAATAAATGTAACTTAAAATGAAAAGAACATTAGTTTTAATGATGGTCAGCCTCATATTGCTGGCCTGTGGTGAGAAATCGAATGCCGTGACCGTTAAGGAACAGTCGGGACAAGTAAAGGACTTCGTGGAAGTGCTCTATTTCCACGGCAAGCAGCGTTGCGTGACGTGCCGATCCATCGAGCAGAATACGAAAGAACTGGTGGAAGCCAAGTTCGCGCGGCAGATGAAGGAGGGCAAGGTTGTCTATCGCGTGATAGACATCTCAAAGAAGGAGAATGCCCGGATAGCGGAGAAATACGAGGTAACGTGGTCGTCGTTATTCCTTGTTCAGCACAAAAGTGGCAAGGAGAAGGCTGAGAACCTGACGGAGTTTGCCTTCGGACATTCACGCACTCAGCCAGAAGTTTTCAAGAAAGGCTTAGCAGAGAAGGTCAATCAAGCATTGAAGTAAGGCTATGGAATGGTTACAGGCATTGCTCGACAATAGTTCGACACCCGTGCTGACAGCATTCTTATTGGGTCTGCTGACGGCTATATCGCCCTGTCCGCTGGCAACGAATATTGCAGCCATCGGCTACATTGGCAAGGATATTGAAGACCGCCGCCGTGTGTTTCTGAGCGGATTGCTCTACACGGCAGGGCGCATAGTAGCCTATACGGTGTTGGGACTTGTGCTGATACTGGTTATTCGGCAAGGCGCATCCATGTTCGGCATCCAGAAGTTCATCAGCACTTGGGGCGAGATGTTGCTTGGCCCGGCACTAATCGTTATAGGACTGCTGATGCTATTCAGCCATCGGCTCAACTTGCCACAGTTCGGCTTCAATGGAAGCAACGCCGAAGGATTGAAAAAGCGTGGCGGCTGGGGAGCATTCCTCTTGGGTGTATTGTTTGCAATGGCCTTCTGTCCTACGAGCGGCATGTTCTATTTCGGAATGCTCATCCCCATGTCAGCGACAGCCACGATGGGCTACCTGCTGCCAGCGGTCTTTGCCATTGCCACCGCCTTGCCCGTGCTTGTTGTCGCTTGGCTGCTGGCTTTCAGTATGCAGGAGGTAGGCAAATTCTACGGCTGGATAAAAGGCATTGAACGGTGGACAACTGTCATCGTGGGAGTGTTGTTCATCCTAATAGGGTTATACGAATGCTACATCATTTATTTATAACAAATAAAATTCAAGAATTATGGAAATCAAGGTTTTAGGCTCAGGGTGCAGCCGTTGCAAGAAGGCACTCGAAGTGGTAAACAAGGTAGTCGGCGAAAGTGGTATTGACGCACAGGTGGAATATGTGACCGACATCATGCGCGTGATGGAGTATAACGTCATGGGCACTCCTGCGGTAGTTGTTGACGGCGTAGTGAAAATCAAAGGATCCGTGCCGACGGAGGCCGATGTCAGAAAGGCACTTGGCTTATGATACAGCAAATGGCCGACTGGCTTACCTTTGGATTGCTGGGACTCGATGCCACATCGGGTCTCGGTAATGCCCTCAACTTCTTTATCTACGATTCGGTGAAGATTCTGCTGCTGCTCTTTCTTATCAGCGCTTTGATGGGCGTGGTGAATGCCTATTTCCCCATTGAGCGACTACGCAACTATCTTATGTCGCATCGGCTCTATGGGCTGCAATACCTTTTGGCATCCGTATTCGGAGCCATCACGCCATTCTGTTCCTGCTCCTCCATCCCGTTGTTCATCGGCTTCGTCAAGGGAGGCATTCCACTCGGAGTCACTTTCGCCTTTCTCATTACTTCGCCATTAGTCAACGAGGTAGCCGTAGCCATGTTTCTCGGTTCGTTTGGTGTGAAGGTTACAGCCATCTATGTCGTTAGTGGCATCCTGCTGGGTATGATAGGAGGCATGATGCTCGGGCGAATGCGCCTTGAACCGTTGCTCAGCGACTGGGTGAAGCAGATTCAGATGCAATCTACAAAGCAGACAGAGACATGGGAGGCAGAGCATGTCAGCTTCGCCCATCGTCTGCCCTCCATTCTCCGTGAGGCATGGGGCATCGTTCGTGGTGTGCTGATTTACGTTATCATCGGTATCGGTATCGGTGCCATGATGCACGGCTTCGTGCCAGAGGGATTCTTTGAGCATTATATGGCTCGCGACAACTGGTTTGCCGTGCCTCTTGCCGTCGTTCTGGCTGTTCCGATGTACGCCAATGCAGCAGGCATAGTCCCCATCATCGAAGTATTTGTAGCCAAAGGCATTCCTCTCGGCACCGCCATTGCCTTTATGATGGCCGTAGTTGGTCTGTCGCTGCCCGAAGCCACTCTGCTAAAGAAAGTCATGACGTGGCGGCTCATTGGCATTTTCTTTGGCACGATTACATTATTTATTATAACGCTGGGGTATTTGTTCAATATGCTCCTATAAGACTATCATTGATTGGCAAGTGTAAGTCAAAGTCCCGACCTGCTATTATGCAAGCCGGGACTTCTTGACTTTATGTAGTATGGCATCTAAGCCACTAAGTGCATGATATGACGGGCTGTTGTCACGCGAGCGTCGTAACGGACGGTCATCTCGCAAGTGCGAGAAACGGGGCAAGACTTCTGCCAAGTCTCGTCCCGTAACAAGGTATCTCCGATGGGAGAAGAATACTAAAATGACCTAAAAACTCTTGATTTCTTGCTTATATGCAATTATTATGGATTCTTTTTTGTAACTTTGCCCCCGATTTAGACAATACATGATTATGACAGAGCAAGAAATCATTCAAGGACTCATTGCCCGTGACAACCACATCACGGAAGAATTCTTCTTTGTCAAGTGTCGTCCTCTTTTTTATAGCGTCATGCGATCTGTCTTCGATTATGAGGTGAATTATGATGAGATGGTCAATGAGTTGTATGTCTATTTGATGGAGGATGATGCATCCAAACTTCGTCATTTTGAATATCGCAGCAGCATCTATATTTGGCTCAAAGTGCTGGCCATTCGCTTTTTCGTTAAGAAGCGTTCTCGAATGATAGAAGACCGCACTCAGGAGACTCCTTATGAAGGACAAGGTTCTGCTGTGGAATCCCTGTCAGGCTCGATAGCGGAGTGCGATATGGAGCGTCTTTTCGAGGCCATGCCGACTAAACGATATGTAGAAGTTATCCGTCGGCTTATTCTCGAAGACTGTGAACCAGAGGTGCTGGCACAGGAGATGAACATTACGACAGCGAACCTATATAATATAAAACGGCGCAGTATAGCTCAGCTGATACGAATCGCCCTTAACGACATTAAAGAATATGGCAAATAAAGACATCATATCCGATGAACTGTTGGCCGCTTTTCTGGAAGGTAACACCAGCAAGGAGGAAACCCAGCGGATTCTACAGGCGATGAAAACGGACAAAGAACTACAGGAAGTCCTTAGTGTTGCCGTGCAAACTGACAAAGAGATTCCACTTGTCTACAACCAGCCATCGATGTCAGATGATGTCCTGCCCATGTTGCAGATGGCCGCTTTAGGTGGCGAGAACATATGCGCCGTGCTCTGTGAAATCTTTATACTGAATCAACACCATATTACATACGATAAAGAGAAGCTATTCGAAGCTGCAAGAGAGAAAGGATGGCTCAAACCGAAAGGAACACCCCTCTATTGTTTAGGCAACCTGTTGGCATTCTCTGGATTATTAATCAATCGCAAATTCGATGCATCGCTTGATGATATCCGACAGGCCATTGCTGACGATTGTGACGTGATGGTTGGTGTTGACCGCGAGAAACTTTATGCCGAAGAGGTTGACTTAGAAGACCAGACGAACCATGCCGTCGTTGTAACCGGCATAGACGATAACCACGTTTTGGTCTTTGACCCATATGAAGCTCAAACCACATCGCAGATTCCTATTTCTGACTTCTTGAATGCTTGGAAGGAGTCACATAACTACATGATTAAGGTTCTCCATTCTATAAAGGATTACGAACCGCACCCCATTAATGTGGACTCAATCCCTTTGAATGGCGATCTTGAACAGCTTCAGGATGCCATTGCCGAGAATGCTCATAACGTATGGGCTCAAGCCAGAATCAAGGAGGGATGGACTTACGGAAAGGAATTTGACGATGCCAAGAAACAGGATCCCACCCTCATGCCTTTTACAGCTCTGCCCGACAGTGAAAAGGAATATGACCGCCTAACCGCCTTCAACACCATCAAGCTGGTCAAGAAGTTGGGATTTGACATCGTTAAGCGGAAATAAAAAAATTTTTTTGTAGACATGATAGAAAGAGCTGCTTCGGTGGCTCTTTCTATTGGTTTTTATTTGGGAAATATGGATAGTAGCATTCAAACTTACACAGACAAAGAACTTACGAACAGGCTTCAAGAACTGATGGAAAATCCCCGTCCTATCAAGGATGATTCCTACTCTGACTCTGACGAGAAATTATTTGATTACAACATTATTACTAAAAATTTGAAAGATATTAGGCTAATCAAACTTTCACTATCTACAAGCAATTCGAATGCTTATACAGACGGTTCGATGGCAGTAAATATACAATTAAGGAAAGGTGCACTAATCAAGGAAGGTCGTTTTTCCTGCTATGTCTATACCGAAGACTACTCTCCAATGTGCAATAGTGATGCGACCTACAAATTCGATCGTGAAGCTAGCAACAAGGCCAGTATCATCATGCTTTCCTTCCGCATTTGGCTACCTGGCAACTACTTCCTATTGGTACGTGACAAGACAAACGGATCACTCTTTCGCATAGACTTTGAGATTAGCAAGTTGATGAATATCATGCAAAAACCTTTGGTGATGCGTCCTATCTGTAGCATTGACGACATCCTTACCACTAGCATTGAGAATTCCGAATCAAATTGGGATATTCTCTCTACGACTCCTGGAACCTTCGAATTAAGGCGGTACGCTTTGGAGTGCAGACGATTGAAAATTTACAATGAGTTCCGAAAGGGACTGAACGGCAGGGAACTGAAAGTCAGCAGTAACTTACTGATTTACACCGCCAACAGGGATTGGAATACCGACATTCTCCAACCGTTCCAGAAAATAGCCGTACCTGGGTACTATTACACACAAGTTGACTGCAACACTCTCTACAACGCCGCCCTTCAGAATCCTTTTGAGCCTCTGAATGAAAAGTTAAACAATACCACCAATCAGGTATTTTGCCTGACCAGTCCAGCAGCTTTGCTCAACACGGGAGGAAAAGTAGTTGTACGACAGATTGTAGAGAAAATCTGTGAGGACAAGGAGAAGTACAAGCTTTGGCTCTGTGGTGGTAAACAAGAGATTGAGAGCGCATTGGATGTCTATCCTTCACTGAAGGACCTGTTTCTGAGTGGCAATGTTTTGAGCCAACAGCCATATAGCGGATTTGAACTCGTGCAGGCTTTCATCAAAGAGTTGTACGATGAGCATCTTGATCCCTCTGAGGCTACTATGGACGCACTTGCAAGGGCCATTCTACAGCATCACGAACAAGGCTGTTTCTCCACCTGGTCACTAAGCAGCATCCGCAGATTTATAGCAGAAGAGGTGTCGCCGCGTTATCTCCGTCGTGCTATCGATGCGGTAATGTCAGAGAAACAGTCTTTGCCCGAATTGCCTATAGAGGATATACCATTTAATCTCCTACCTAACTCAACCTCAGAGTTCGAGGACAGCATCAAAGAGCTCAACGAAATGGTGGGACTGGACGATGTCAAGAAGAGCATCACCACGATGGCCAACCAAAGTCGTTTCTTCATAGAACGCAAGAAGGCAGGCCTCTGCACCTCGAATGTAGCCGCACAGCATGCCATCTTCACAGGCAATCCTGGCACTGGCAAAACAACAGTTGCCCGAATGCTTGGCAAAATCTATCACTCCATCGGATTACTCTCCAAAGGCGATGTGATATGTGCAGACCGCACCCGACTCGTTGGCCGTTATATTGGTGAAACCGAGGAGAATATGAAGGCTGTCTTGGAAGAGGCCAGAGGCAATGTGCTCTTCATCGACGAGGCATACAACCTCTACGAAGGTACAGCCGACCGAAAAGACTATGGAGCCAAGGTGATTGACAGTTTGCTGACCGTCCTCTCACAACCCAACCCTGATATGGTCATTATCTTCGCAGGCTATGAGAAGGAGATGGATGCCATGCTCAACTCGAATCCCGGCTTGATGGGACGTTTTCCCTACAAGTATCGCTTCAACGACTATGATGCAGACCAACTAATGGAGATAGCCCTACATCTGCTTGCCAAAGATGATTATATCCTTAGTGATGAAGCACAGGCTGTTCTCCGCCAGAAGATAGGCGATACCCTCTCACAGAGAACCAAGAATTTCGGCAATGCCCGTTGGGTGGAGCAGTTTATCAGAAACGGCATCATTCCTGCCATGGCAAACCGCGTCACGCTTGATGCCGTCAAGGATTACCAGCACATTCTCCCCTCCGATGTCGAAGAAGGCTATAAGAAATTCAACCCTCGCATGACAGAACTGGTGCCTCGTCGTCAGGTTGGTTTCAACTCCTAAGTAAAGCTTGGCATGATTAGAATGTTACCAACATACACTGAAGCACAAAAGGCTATCTGTGGTGGAAAAGACCCTATAGCCTTCCTACACCTGGGCATTCTATATGCTCAGGGTATAGGTACAGAGCAGAATGATATGCTAGCCTCCTATTTCATCAAGAAAGCTCTTGACATGGGATGCAAAGAAGCAGAGGAGTATATCAAGTCTGAATATGAGTCAGGAAAGAAGGATTTTGCTCAGGAAATAATAACAGCTTTCGAGGATGAGCACCCGATTACTCAGGAAAACACAGCCAAACTGAGGACAAAAGTTGAAGTGGAAAGGAAAGCTAAACACTATGGACAACTTTCACAAATCAGAAAATATTTACCACTGCTCTATCCCGAATACAATCGAGAAAAAGCGATAAACGATATTATAAATGGGCGCGACACACTTGATGCTGACATTCTTTTCTCCACCTGCACGACAGATAACACTTCAGAGATCTATCTGGACTCGCAAGATATGTTGTTACAACAACTCTATGCACCCTTTAGAAAATACGATGTAACCAATGAAGGCATAGATGCAGAAATGTTAGGGAAGGACGAGAGTGAACTGGCTCAATGTCTCGTGAATCTTACCGAATCCTATGACACCATTTGCCCACTATATCATGTACCCAAGAAAGAAATATTCAATTTAGAAACATTGAAGCTATTTCCCTATATCAAGGTCAAAGATCTGGCACTGCTGAGACAGCAGGGTTTCAGATGTTTACTGTCTGTCAAGGACATAGACCCTGCCATCAATGACAATTACCTACACAACTTAAGTGACGACAAGGCGCTGCTCGATGTATGTGAGAATATCAGGGATCAAGACTTACAGCTATTTCTAATCTCCTTCGTTGAATTAAACATTGATCTTGATGCTTTGGAAATAGACTCATTACAGTTGCTAAAAGCGTACAGAAGCAATAACCTCGCAGCACTTGCCGATCTGTTGAATGCTTCCGTGAAAAGGCTTACGGAGTATGGCATCAAGCACAGCCTGCCCACCTACACCACCGAAAATTTGCCTCCCATCAACCTTTAATCCTATTCTAAAAAAAGTCTCACAAAATGGTCAATGACAGTAATACCCTCTTCCCTACTGATATGTCCTACATTCACCTCGTCTAGTATGAAAGAAATCTCAGGTCGTTCTTAAACCAATCTACTATGCTCATTGTACTCTGATCTTAGATACTTGTTGCAAGTTAAGCAAAAAATCCGTAATCTTGGCACATTTAGCCCAACTAAATGGCAAAACATCGATTATTTTATGTATTTTTGCATCCATATTTCCTAAAACGATGGTGTTAATGGTGTATTCTTGTCATTATGCAAAGGCGAACACTGTGCATCTCATAAATTACATGATGCAAATGACATTACTTTTGGTAATGTTGTTTAGTGCTTTGCCCGCATATGGCGAAGATACCTATCCTGCTATTTGTATGACTACTGCCAATTTGAACGTCAGGACTACAGGTAGCACAAGAGGCAGAATCTTAGAAACCCTCCCTTCAGGCACCAAGGTTAAAGTACAGAGAATTACTTATGACGGATGGGCAGAAATAGACTACTATGGAAGAAAAGCATATTGCTCGGCCAAATACTTGATGTATTGGGAGCCTGTTGGACAACCTCCGAGCACTAACTCTGACAATGACTCCAATCGTCATGGCCTACTATCTAACATAAGCAGTAGCAATATCTGGGAATCAATATTCTCCATCGCTATCATTTGTGTCATACTTGCCGTCCTTCGCAAGGTACTAATCACCATTCTTGGCCTAATCAGCATCTTCTTCTATCGGATATATCATCTTATCTCCTTCCCGTTCTATTGTCTTAACTGGTTACAGCGTAGACTGGCAAAACCCTGGATGCAAAGTTATAAACGAAATACACGCTCTGACAGAGAGAATGCCAAATTGCGCGAGGAACTAGAAATATGGAAGATTCCTCTCTGGCTGATTCTCATACCTCTCCGATTTGTCAATGCCTTTTATTATAACATCATTGTACATTGCAGTTTTGAGCTGTTCAACTATGTCGTGGAAGTTATTGCCCCAGAAGGTCATCGAGAAGGCTCTGACAATTTTCTCCTATGGTTCATCCTACTTCCTTGGCGATTCATCAAATATGTCATCTGGCATGGCTCACTGACCTTCATTGAGAGTTGCATTTGGACGGCCATTGATACTTTTGTTCCCACATTAACAGCCTACCATGGTACAACATGTGCAGCAGCAGAAGGTATCTGCCAAGGACCAGGCAGAGTAGAATCGAAAAACTGGCTCAGTGCTGTCTGGAACGTTGGTGGTGGCAACTATGCGGGCAACGGCATCTATTTTGCCCCTGTCAGAAACACTGCCTATCATTACGCCTGTGGTTCACTGATAGTCTGCCGTGTCTCTTTCGGACGAACCTTGGATCTTGGCTTAGCTCCCCGACGAATATATGACCTTTGTGGCAAGCCGAATGCGCTGGGTGTTACAGACTGGGGATTGAAGAACAACTATGTTACTGGAGAATGGTGGCGAGGTGATACTCGCGCTGGGTGGTGGGAGTATTGCATGTACGATTGGCAGAACCGTTACAACGACAGTTGGCGCATTCGCCCATTGTACGTTATCAATCTTGAAGGTGAGTGCATACAGAGGATTCCTGGTGGAATGTATCACTGGTTATTTAATTATTTAGCGGTTAAGGATCTGCTGACATACATTGGTAAGAAAATCGGTTATTTTTAGTTTTCACACGACAATTCTATCTATTTTACACCTTTTTTATTTGCATGATAATTATGAAATGATTTAAGTATCAAAACAATTGGGAGAATCAATTATGGAACCAGTAGATGAATATATGTGGATAATGATTGCGATGGTGGTGTCGTTCATCATCTCGCTGTTTGTATTCTTTAATGCCAAGAGAAAATGGCTTGGTTGCATTTTGCAATTCTTTACGTTCATTGCACTTATTATTTTTTCGGGGATGTTGTTTGGAATGTGTCGTGGATTCGTAGATTCATCTAATGAATCTGCAGCTATGGTTGGGGTTCGGTTAATTGAGGAGGATCGGGATTGCCGATATGAGACCAAGTACTGGATGAAACCCGACAACACCTATTATTATGAGTATGAAAAGGAGAGTAATAAGCACAAGGTTGAGCCTTGCGGGAATGACTCATATAGTGGCAAGGGAACCTTTATGCGTATAGATTCCATATATGCCATCCAAGCCAGAAGTAATCCTGACTTCATCATATACTTCGATTTAGACAATCAGAAGGTTACTCCAGTTTATGGCAACGACACTCTTGAGGTGATTGACATCAAATGGGAGCGGATAAGAGAATATTTTAAACAGCAGTAAACAGATAATTTCAATATTTTATCAATCTATTTCTAATAGCAAAACATTTCTCCATCCACTGACCATCTACTGCATAATAGTAACTGTTATGGTTGGTTCTTGGAGACGAAAGAGAATTGGAGAATTCACGAAGTGCTGAGACAATCTGATTCATCGATTTTAATGGAGCTGAAGAGCGGCCATTCAAACTTTCCTGGGTAAAAAGCACCTGTGGAATGATGGTTTGGTCAACTGTACCTACATTCTTGTTAAATGCAGCCAACCTGTAGTCCATCTTCACCACGAAGTAGTTTGAAACAATGCGGCGGTTATGTAGGTCGTGGTAGGTGTCGTTTTTGCCAGAAATCCCCAACACTTCCATTGTGATAGGATATGGACGTTTAAATTCTTCCTTTATATTATTCAGTCGTTTTGCTATGGTCTGGAAGTCGTAAAGGGCATCAATGTTGTCTTTGTCGAAGATGACCGTAACGTGATAGGTAGTGTTCAACTCACGTGGCAGCAACTCGTTCAAGATGCTGCGTATATTGTCAAAACCATTACCATAACGAGGATTAGTGGTTTTAAACAGATAACGGTCTGTTAAAATCAATGCGTTAGAAGGCGTTTGCTCTACACTATCCAATACGGCATCCCATCCTCTACTTAGAGGCTCGCCCTTATCTGTAGTATGCTCGTCGTAAATATCGATTAAAGGGGTTATGTTAGGATCCGTACCGCTTAGGCACATCACTCCATATTCTTTCTGGATCTTTTTTGCTTCTGCAAATGGTATATCAAGGAGAAATAATGATGACGGATTCTTCAATACCGTTTCCGGATTAGCAGGAATCTTTTTGATATACGCTGTTCTTGTGGTGTCAGCCACAAGTCTATACTCCTTTTTCAGTTGCTTTATCCATTCTGTGTCAGTAGCATCCATAGCCACATAGAGATTCTTAGCAGTCTTTAGAATCTTGAATAAATCCGACCGCTCTTTAATAGGCCGCCTACTCTCTGCCAGAAGGATATCCCTAAGTATCTTCTCTGCTATAAAGACCTTAAACATACTATTCTGATTTAGCTATTGATAATTTCTGCACAAAGATACAAAAAAAAGGCGAATTTAAAACAGATTTTTCAAAAAAGTGATGATATTACATACGTTTTGCCATTATTAAGTCTCACCATTAACAGAATCCGATATGACGTTTCTCTTTGGGGGCGTCTATTGGCAGGATATCCTCAGGAGTAAGCAGACGAAGTTGCTGTTTGTCTGTGGGTTTCTGCCTGACACAACGCATAGCGTGCTGGATATAGATGCGCTCCAGTTGGTTGGCAACAAAACGGGCATTGCCCCAAGTCTGTGGATTTCGCTGCTGATAGGCCTGTGTAAGTATCTGGCAGTACTTATCCCATGCAGAGTCGGTGAATTCGTATTCATATTCCTTCACTCGACGACGGGTGATTTCCAATAACTCATCAATAGTAAAGTCTGCGAACTCAAACCTATTGGGAAAGCGCGACTGTAACCCTGGATTGGCATCAAGCAGTTTCTCCATCGGTTCTTTGTAGCCACAGAGTACGATGGCTATGTCGCGCTGGGTCTCGTCCGCAAGTATGTTCATCATCAGGTGGATAACTATTTTGCCTGGGTCATTCTCATGTTTGCCATTGAGAAGATAGGCTTCGTCAACCATCAGCACTCCACCTTGCGCCATTTCCAATACTTGACGCATGGAACGTTCCTCGTCACCCCAAAGGGTTCCGATAAAGGTTCCTCGGTCACAAACAACGACATGTCCCTTGCTCAAGGCACCTGCTTGACGCAAAAGAGAACCGAAAATCTTGCAGACGGTAGTCTTTCCAGTTCCAGGACGACCGAGGAACACACTATGGAGCGATACGTCATGCTGCTTGCTGTCTGGAAACAGCTCACGCATCATCTTGTTATAACGGGTCAAGGCTACCAATTCGTCCATACGCTTCTTGATATTGGCACAGCCCACCAACTTATCCAATTCTTCACGAGGATTAGCAATAGGGCGCAGAATTTCAACCTTCACACTGATGTTCTGATTCTGTTCTATCTCTCCGTCGGGGAAGGAAATATCCTCTATTTTATGAACACTACCTTTGGGATAGTCGTCTAAATTGATTTCGTCATCATCGTCATCCATATCTGCATTATCAGACAATGAATCTTCCTCATCCACGACCTCGAAACCTTCTGCTGTGAATCGTTTTAGAAGCTTTTCAAATTCATCAGAATGGCTGTTAATCTCTTCGAGTTTCTCGTTTACAATTCCGTGGTCAAATGGTCTGAAATCATCACCAAATATCGCTTCCATGACTTCTTTGGCTTGCTCGTTAAACCGTCTGTTTGTGGCTATCTCCCGATGCCTCAGTCCCTTCATCCCATCAATGACATGAACTCTCATCGTATCCCATTTTCCTTTCATATCTTTGGCATTAAGAAAGGTGCTTTCAGATAAGAGTACGCCATATATATCCATAGGAGGAAAGATATTCACCATCCTATCGTCCATTTCCTTCATGGCTTCTGACAACTGAAATACAGGGCTGACACGAGAACCCTTTTGGGAATAATATTCAGGATCATCAAGAAAAATGGGATCCCCTTCGTCTGCCAATTCTTCATTTTTTCCACATAGGTCGAAACACACGACAACCATGTTGGTGCCGTGAATATAAAAAAGGAGATTACACTCTTCCAAATAGGGTTCAAACCCTTTCACAAGTGAAGAATAGACAACCCGGTTTAAGCCCAGCTTGTCCATGTATTCCATTACTGTTTCCCTTGTCTGTCTTCGAAAATCGTCAATAAGTGCCATAATTCTCTATCTTGCTTTTTCCCTTATTCCAATATAAAGAAGCATGTAGAGTGCAGATTCTATCATCTATCACAAAAGAATTGTTGAGACCATGAAAAACGCCCTGTACCAAATATTCACGATTCGCTTGCATTCCTGCGATCGCTGAGATGCAGATAATGCCATAATGCGGTGTCGGGACCGAGTTGGGATGAGGGGACATGATGCATGTGGCGACTGATGGCTAACCGCTCGTCGTCATGCAGGGCAAAGCCTAAAGCGTCGAGCAGGGCTACAGAGCGCTGGCCGTGATGATGATAGCCGATGGCATCATAACCTTCCAAGCGAGTGGTACATAAGTCGTGGAACAAGGCGACGATTCGACAACTCTCATCAGGAAGGTCTGGGGCAAAGGCTCTCATTTCCCAATAAACTCCTAAAGAGTGTTCTGCCAGTCCACCTTCAAACCGATGATGATGATAAGGATGGGTTGAAAAATAGTCACTATGCTCCAGATAAGCAATAACATTGCCTATTCCCTCACGATTGATGTCACTCAACAGCGAAATTATCTGAGATTTAGATGAAGTAGTGCCACAAGTATTCATTCCACAGCCATTGATACCCATAGAATATAAACCATATCACGACAATAAAGGCAAAGATTACTAAACAGATGAATCCTGTGCTTTTAAAAATGTCATCCATCACGACCTTTGAGAAGAGCCAGTGACGAAGACCGCTTTCTATATGTTGTGCTCTACCTGTACGGAAGTTAAATACGAAAATCGGTCTGATTCGCCAAGGGTGATTATAACGGTTCTGCCAATCGAATAGGCAATACTCCCAATAGCCGCCACGCTGGTTCCACCACTCACCGGTATTATACCCATTATTCTCGGCGTATCGATTCAAAACGGCAGGATTTCCAGTAGCTCCAGCATTCTTATAAGTGGAATATGGGGCAAGAGAATAATTGATAATTTTACCCAGCGAGACACGGCATACAATCATGACGGGATTTAATCCGCTCAACCTATAAGGATCTTCCGCATATCTCCTTGCGACACTACGGCGTGAGGCAAAATAAACACCGATGCCTCCCCAACTGCTCTGACTGGCAGTAAACGTGCCATCGGTCCATCGGCGCCCTGCCTTTCCTGTAATAGCCTGACCGGCAATCAGGTCTGTTCCGTGATACATTGTGATTGCAGGAATAATGGAGTCTATAACTGTCCACACAGCTCCTTCTATCAGAACCAGACCTCCATGATAAATGGGATATTTGATGATTCGTACGGGCAACATATATGTCCATGTCCACCAGTCGCCATAACCCTCATCCCACTCACTGGGCTGAAGCACCTCAAAAAAGAGGTCGTACAACTCCGTCACTCCGTATATGACAATATTGTAAATGAACGCATTGAGCAGACGAAGTGGGGTTATAGCTATATACAAGAGAATCTGAAGCCCATATAGCACTGGGCGAAGAATCTCCTTGGTCTCTTCTTCTGGCCAACTGGTTTTGAACATATAGCGCCAAGGCTCAGACAATATATGTTGCAGACGGTTCAAGAACCAGACGGGGACGGAAAAAATATAGTAGGCGTATTCGAAGATGGAGGAATACTCGGCACCCATGGACTGGGTAACCAGTTTCAATCCGATGAAGATGGCTACCCAAAATCCGATTGTCGAGCCAAGGCTTGCGTTGTCAAACAGAATCCAGAAGATGAGTGCTCCGATAGCCATGAACGAGCCAATGAAGAGAGCAATCTGTATAAGTTGCTCCCTAAAAGCATAGGCTATCAGAGCTACGATAATCCAGAAAATGATTGCAAACATAAGTCGATATACTATATTGGTAATACTGCCACAAAATTACAAAATATTACTTAATTTACAAAATACTAATGCTCTACAGGATACTTTATGATGTACTTTTTAATATAAAATAAGGATAAGCCTAGGGGAATGCTTTTATTTCTGTTCCATCATCTTCTATGCTAAATACATCAACGTAAAATGCAGCAGGATAAATAACGGAAACATGATAGCGATGACCATTGGACTTATTTGTGACATATATATGGGATTCGTCAATATCTACAATATTCCATTCGAAATAAAGAGCCATGCAGAACCAGCTTTCTATCACCTCAAAAAATAATTTTGAAAAATAGGCAAAAACGTTTGGCGGAATCGAAAGAATCGCTTAATTTTGCAGCCGATAATCATAATTCTATCACAAAATAAACAAATTGTAGCAAGAAGAATGAACGAAATGACGAAGAAAGCAGTCCGATGTCGAGCGGTTCAGTGACAAAGTTGATACTATGTCCGTGAATCGACGGGAAGATTGTATCTTGTCGTTTGCAAGAGTTCTTTGACATATTGCTACAATTTGCCAGAAGTTGTGATAGAGTGTCTTCTATAAAGACGGCTCTATAGATACCACAGGCAGGTGCTTTGGCGCTATGTCTGTTTTATTCTTGTACCCCCTCTGAAG
>Ga0247611_10006061_pt1 | contig 15654 bp, 2 predicted proteins | sample 177DNAGHGhighgp2_FD_192422 | JGI IMG/M metagenome (GOLD analysis project Ga0247611, IMG submission 192422) | Sheep rumen microbial communities from Palmerston North, Manawatu-Wanganui, New Zealand - 1770 DNA GHGhigh gp2 | ecosystem: Host-associated > Mammals > Digestive system > Stomach > Rumen ...
AACATTTTTTTTGAAATAAAAAACTTTTAATAATATATATATCTGATTCAGTTTAATTATAAAAAAAATATAAAATATCTTTTATTGATTATTGTGAAAAAATATGGATTATTAAAATCATTTTGATTTAAAAAATCTTTTATTTCAGTTATTTAATAATATTTTTTTATTTATTTTTTATTTTTATGTAATATAAAATTTCTTTCTCCTTTTGAATTTATTCTTATATCTTCTTTATTGTTTTTTTTATTTCTCTTCATTTTCAATATATTTGAATTATCTATTTTTCTTTGAAAGTTCATTTATTGAATTTATTATTTGATTTTGAAGTAAATCTACATTTGATGGAATTTAATAATATTTTTTTTTTAAGAAATTGAATTTTGACTTTATTTTTAATTTATATTTTAATTTTGAATCTTCATTATTGATATAAATTTAATGTTTATTAGGAAAATTAATTTTTTTTTGTAAGTATAAATAAAATTCACACAATTAAATTTTAAAAAAAAAATTTATTTAAAATTAAAATATTTTAAATTTAATTAGAATCTTTATTCTATAAATATTTTTTATATAATTATGTTATTTTATTAAAAATAATAATTTTATATTAATTAATTATATAAATATAAATATCTAAAAACACATAAATTTATAAAAAATGAATCTTGTTTATTTAATCTGCTTCTTCATCTCCATCATTACTTTCATCATTATTTTCGTCATTATCTTCACTACTAGAACTACTATCCTCATTAGAGGAATCTGATTCTTGCTCAGATTTTTTGTTTGGTTCTAGTGTAACATTCTTTTTTGCAATATAATCTTTAATTTCGTTAATATACTCTTCTTCATCTTCTTCTTCTTCTCCCTCCATTAAATAATCATAAAACCAAACAATTTTATTCATTTGGATATTGAATTTTTTTAGATCGTTTAAATCTCTATTAAATTTTGAATCTTTATAAATATCTTTATTCCATAAATCTTCTGCGTTTAAATAATTTATTAAATTTTTTTTGTTTTCTTTTATTTTATTATCTTTGTCTTCTTCACCAAATAATACAAGGATCATAAACCATCTTATTGCTGATGCTAAATTATTTTTATCAATAATTTTTTGATTGACATTAATATTATTTTCCTCATCATTATCTTCTTCTTCTTTTTTGAAATATTTTTCTAATTCATCCTTTGTTTTCTTTTCTATCTTTTTATTGTCAAAATCTGATTTATAATCATCTAAATCTTTTTTAATTTCATTAAAAATAAATTTCAAAAAATATTCAAATAGTGAAATAGTTTTATTTATTGTAAGATCTTTTTTATCTTCGAAAATTTGTAAAAATTCTGGAGAAACATTATTTTCTATTTGTGAATTTATTTCTGAAATCATTACATTATCCTCATTTTTATTGACTAAATATTTTATCAAAGTCATAAAATCATTGATTATTTTTTTGTGTAATTCATTATTAGATTTATTTGAATCATAGAATGTATATATAATTTCTTTATCATCTAATGTTAAGTTTTCTATATTATAATTATCTTTGAAGGTAGTTATTATATTTGAAACTTCATTTGTAAATAGTTCATTATTATAACTAAATTCAATAATATCATCCTTTAACAATTTTTTATTTTTTAATAATAAATTTGTCATTCTATCTTCTATAGAATCAATATCTATTTCATATTGATTATATATTTCATAATTTTTATTGTCGATTATTTTTCTATAAGAAGAATTAAATGTTTCATTTAAAAATGAAAATTTATCAGGTATATTAAAAGTAAATATTTCATCTTCTTTAATTTGTTGAATATTTATTTTATTTATGCTATTGACATCAATTTTTCCATCAATAATTTTTTTATCTAATAAACCTGAGAGTTCATTATTTTGTTTTTCTATAAATTTTTGTAAAATTGTTATGTAAGCTTTTCCATATTTGTTTTCTGGATCCAATAAAACATCAGATAAATGATTATTTTTACTATTCAATTGTAAGAAATCTTTATCATCATTATTTTTATTTTCATCCTTTTCTTCTTTTTTCTGTTTACCTTCTTTATTTTTATCTTTTTTATCTTTTTTATCCTTTTTTTCATCTTTATCTTTTGTATTTACTTTTTTTTCTTTTTTATTTTTGTTTTCTTTTTTATTTTCACTTTCTTGTAATTTATTAAAGAATTTAATAAATTCATTGATTTTCGTTGTGTTTTGATGATATATTTCATCATTTTCTAAAATTTTTTTTTCAGCGAAGTCTCTTGATATTACACGAGAATATTTTTCATTAATTAAATTTAATACACTAATAAACAGATAAAGATTATCTAATGAATAATAATTTTCATCCTTCTTTTTTTTATTCACATTTCTTTTTTTATTTTCAGTATATTCTAAATATTTATTCAATATTAGATATTGATCTTTATCCATATGTTCTAATAATTTACTAACATTTTCTTCATCTAAATAATCAGTGTAATAAAAATTATCATAATTTGGATATTTTTCTTTATCATATTTACTACTGTCAAATTTTTCTGTTAATAAACTAACAAAAGAATTTTTATCTTCGCTATTTTTATTAATTAATTCCTTATATTTTTTACATTCTTCTTGAGATAATTTTATTTTTTTTTGAATCAAATCTTCTAATTTATCTTCAAAATTAATAAGCTCTTCATAATCATTAATGCAATCTTCTGAATTTAATTTATAATAAAGATCTTTGAATGTAAAATTCATAAATATTTCAATAAAATTAATATCTTTTTTTGATAATTCTTTTTTCAAAAGAATCCAACATTCATTTAATGTATCTCCCCAACTCATTTTTTCAGGAGTATTATCTTCTTTATTTATTTTTTCAGGCAAATATTTATCGAAATTTTCTGATACTCCTGTATATAATTTTGCAAAGAATAAATGTGAATATAAAATATAATTTAATAATCTATATGAAATTTGGCTTAAATTTCTGACCATTTTATCATCTTTTTTAAAATAATTTTCGTTAATTCTATGTAAACCTTTATCTTCTTTATATAATTTTTTAATAATATCTTCTTTAAATTGATCAATTGTCATATAATATATTTCTTCAAGTTTTTTGTTCTTGAAACTATCTTCTTTTGTTTTTTTTATTTCTTCATCATCTTTAAATATTCTCATATAATCTTTTCGATGAATTATTTGACATACTTTTCCAGATTCTTCCTCTATATATTCAGCACCCACAGGTTTTCCACAATTTGGGCATTTCGAATTTTTCTCATTATCTCCTGGGAAACCCGATGGAACAGAATGATAATAACCTTTCTCACATAAACAAACATAACATCCTTCATTTGGTTTTTCTTTAAAATGATTAATAATTTTATTATATAATTCATATTTTGGTTCATCTTTTGGATTACTACCAGGATAACATTTTTCTGTTAAATAACTAATTTTATTTTTATTATATAAAACTGAATAAATTGTATCTTCATTATTTTCATTAATATTTTGATCAAAACAATTCAGACAATATCTAAATCCAAATAATAATGCCTCAATATTAGATGAATTAATTCCATAATTTTTCAATTCTTCATATTTTTTAGGATTAAATAAAAATTCAATTAAAACTGATGTTTTTTCTTTTCCTTCGAATAAAGGTTTGCATATATTATTATAATAATTTTCATATTCTTCAGATAACTCAAAATCTTCATTTTTTAATTTTGTTAATATTAAAATATTAGATGTATTGATAAAATTATCAATAAATGTTTCTGATTCCTCCTCAATAATATCATTCTTGTTAATTTTTTGATCAAAACCTTTTCTTTTATATTTTTCAATTTTATTATAAAAATCATCATAATTATTATCTAATGTTTCAAATCCATAATTTATATTTTCTTCTTCTTCAAATTTAAAGAAATCTTTAAAACCTTTATACTTATCGAATTTATACAATTTTTTTTTATTTTTATTTAAAAAGACTGACAGTTGTTTTTCATTTTGATTATATATTGTCTTATATATATAAAGTTTTATTATTGTATTCATTTTCTTTTCTTTATCTTTTAATTTTTCTAAACAATTTTCTATTGCTAGAGGATCATTTAATTTTGGATTATTTTCATCTATCATTTTTATAAATTTATAACAATAAACTTTTATATAACCTATACAAAATAATTTTCTTAAATGTTTTATTTCTGCACCAATTTGGTCTGAAAAGTTATATTTGTATAAAAATTTAACACAATTCTCAAAAATATCTAAAGGTCCTCCTTCATCTATATTTTTAATATTTTTATCTTCTAATACATTGTTTAAATAAATTAAAGAACTTTTTTCAAAAAATGATAAAATTGTTTCTTGTAAAGAGAAATAATTATTTTCTTGATTATCTAATAAATTATTTTCTATTAATCTTTCAATTTCATCTCCTTCCTTTAATTTATTTAAATTAGTCTTGAAACCATCTTTTTCACCTGTTGTTGTTTTTATGGTTTTTTTTAATAAAATCTGTAATATATCACTTGATCTTTTAATTGTTTCTTTATCACGAATTATTTTTTCGAATATTTTATTTCTATAATTTGAATCAATGATTTTAGTTATTTCTTTAAGATATATATATTTTAATGTATCGTAAAATTTATTTTCATAAATTTCATCTTCTTTTGTGTTTATTTCTTTTAATTTTTCTTCAATTAATTTTTGGTAAATATTTTCGAAATTAACAATAAGTTCAGAATATTTTTCAGGTTGATCTTTTTGAATAATAAAAGCATTTTCTCTTAATAATTTCCTCATATCGATAATTTTTTGAATATTTATATTTTTGAATTTTTGTAATTCAATTATTGCAATTAATTCATCAATAATATACATCTCATTTAAAGAAAGATTTAAACTATCATTTAAATCTTGCATACTTAAATTTATTTTTTTTAACACATCTAAATATTGCTCAATATTTATTGTATCATTATCAAATTCTAAATTTTCTGATGATTGAATTTCTAGTTGAGTTAAATAAAAACAAAAACTTGCTAATAATATATAATAGCTTTCATTAACTTCTCTTGTGTATTCTGGATTTCTTGTTTCATTTATTATATACTTTATACTTCTTTCTTCATCATATTTTTTATTTTTAATCATTTCAAATAATGTATTTTTATCATTAGTTAGTTTTTCTATATGTGAATAAATAGTTAATATCTTTAAAATATAATTAACATTTGTTTCCATCCATATTATTTTCATTAATACAATTTTAATCGGTTCTATTATATTATTATTTTTTTCAGGATTGTATCTCAAATTTAATAATAATTCAATCAAGTCATTATTTGCTTCATTTTTTAAATCATGTTTATCCAAATAAAATGTAATATAATCTTTTAATAATAAATTAGTATTAATTTTTTTTGTTTCTATATTTTCACAAAGGAATTTATCATCACAATAATAATCATATAAAGAAGATAATAATTCTTTTTCTTTTTTATAAAATTCATTTTTCTTCTTTTCTAGGCTTGCCTTGGACTCATATTTTCTTAAATTTTTTTCACAATTAAAATAGTCTACTACGATATTGTTGTTTATATAATCAGATAAATTTTTATAAGAATTATAAAATCCAGGTATTTTATAATCATATAAAAATTTTGGATTATAATTTCTTTTATCATCATAAGTTAAGGTTTCTAATGAACTTTCTAATAATTGTCTAATTATTGTTCCATCTATTTCATTATTTTTATTATTTTGAATTTCAATTAAAGTTGTTAAAATATTATTATCTTCCAAAGCAGCGAATATATATTTTATATATTTACCAAATATTTCTTCTTTTATATAATTTAATGTGCAAGATATAATATCTAGACTATTTTTACCGATACAACCAGTTTTCAACATTACATCAATAATTTTTTGAGTATTACCTTCTGCATTTTTATTATCTTCAGAAAGGAAATTTTTTGCCTTATCTATGATTTTTTCCTTAAAATAATTATTGTTTTCTATATATTTTATAATTTCTTTGCAATAATTTTTATCTTTTTGTATAGGATTATTATCAATTATTGATTTACTTATATCTTTCATATTAAATGCAGAAGCATTTTCTTTATTTCTTTTTTCATTTAATTCTTTATAAACAAAATTTAACAATAATCTATTAAATTCAGTATTTAAATTCATATATACACTATTATCATTCAGAATATCTTTAATATTTTTTTTTAATAAATCTCTGAATTTAATATTTGGACCATTTAAATTATCTATAAATAATTGTTCAATATCTGGATCTATATCTGGTATAGAATAAATTATGTTATTAACTGGTGAATTAAAATTCCTTTGAATATGGATTATAAATATATATCTATAATTATCATTTTTATAATTTCTCTTTATATATTCACTTACAAATTGAATTTTATTAGAATTAAATTGTTCAAATGCTATATATATAATATTATTTTCATCTTTGTAATTTATAAGAAGTCTTTCATTTTGAAATTTTATTTCTTTTATTTTTCTTCTTAATTGATCTTCCTTTCTTATATTGGAAATCAAAAATTTCATTTCATTTCTAACTCCATCTATTGCAACTGCGATACTATCAAATGTATATATAATTGTAATTTTCCAACTTCCTTCTTTTAAATTATGAATATAAGATTTTAAATTGTAATATTTTTTTTCATTTAGATATATATCTTTAATTTTATTACCTTCTGGTAAAATTGAAATTATATCTTGAGATGAAATTTTAACAATTTTATCATATATTTTTTCTTTAATCTTATCTTCATTTAATTTATTATTATTTTTTTTCATTTCATTATAAATTAAACCTTGAATTTCTTCTTTTCCACAATTGATTAATAAATCTTTAAGTTCATAATTAATTTTATGAGTTTCAATATGTTTTTTAAAATTAATTTCTTCTATTATTTTTTTAGCGAAAGCTTTTTGTTTATCATCTAATAATTTTTCAAAACTTATTTTCATTTTTTCTAATCTGTTTAAAAGGGCAAAATCAATTTCATTTATAAATTTTCTATCAACAAATATAATAATTCTAAATGAATCTTTAACAGGAGTTAAAGATTCACTGAAACTATCAAAGCATATTCTGACACATTTTTCTTCATCTTTTATTGTATAATTCATATTATATAAATCATATAGAAATGGTTGAATTTGATTTAAATTTTGCATTATGACTAATTTATCAGTATTTGCATTTAATTGAATTTCTCTGAGTTTGATAAATTTATATTCATTATTATCATCATCTTCAAAAGGACTTCCATCAGTAAAATCAATTTCTTTTTCTGGATTTTGAATTCTGATATTTTGACGAACTAATAAACCTAATGATGATTTTATTTCCAAAAGTAAATATCTACTATCTGAATCAGCAATATTATTAATAATACATCTATTTAAATCATATTTAAAAACATCTTTATTGTCTAGTTTAAAATTTTGTTCATTTAAATTATCACATACCATATTATATATTTTTTTAAATAAAAGCACAGAACTAACCTTCATCTTTTCTTTATTTTCCTTTTTTCCTTTTTGAATCTTTTTATTTTGCTTTTTTTCTTCAATTTTTTCTTTCAAAATTTCCTTTATAGATTCAATATCTTTTTCAATATCATTTAATTTTAAATCTAAAGATATATCAATTTCATAATCTATACCTCCAAAATTTCTTTCTATACAATTATTTATAATTGTTTTTATTTCAACTTCATCAAAATTAGCTAATTTTGAAACTCTAATTGCTATTCCTCTTATATAATTATATAAATCACGATTTGAATGGAAATCTTCATTTATTTTTGTTTCTTTTCTCAATAAATTTTTATATTCTTTTTTCATTTTTATTTCACTGAATAAAGTTTTGTGATCTACTTTTTCTTTTTCATTATATTGTTTAAGAACAATTAATTCTTTGATGAATTTTAATTTATTTTTATATTCATAATAAGCTCTAGAAAGAATTTCAAAGATTTTATTTTGATTTAATTCATCTGAAATGCTTTCAACTATACTATATGAAGTAGATATTAATTGATCTATTTTTTCCTCTAAATTAGGTACTGATAAATTCATTGCTCTATTTACTTTAGATGCATCTAATGAATAATTACTAATACCAATAAAACATACACTTTCTTCATTTCCAACATATTCAAGTTTAGAATGTAATACTTTAAGTGGATTACTTTCTGATTGTTCTGCTAAACCTAATTCATCGAATAATATCATAGATATTGGTAATTTATTTTTATATTCTTCTTTATCTTTATAAAATTTTAATTTATTTTCTGCAATTTCAAATAATTTTTCTATATCTTCAGGCTTAGTTGATTTTGACCCTTGGAAATAAGATAATATAATCTGGGGAAATTCTCTGAAAAATTTATCTTTTGAATATTCCCCTCTCATTGAGTTATATATTAATTGAGAACTTAAACTTTTTCCTGTACCTGGTTTACCTACTATAATCAAAGGAATTCTTGTAGTAACTGCAACAAACATTAAAAATACATTTTCTTTTAATAAGTCATTTTTACCTATACCGTTTTTTAATTCTATTTTATCTAATAAATATTTTTCTTCCAATCTTAGAAAATCACTAAAATGTTTTATTGAATACTCTTGCATAAAAAGTTTCAAACTTTTATTTTCTACTTTAGAAGCCAAATCTTCTTTTCCTCTATTGTTATCTTCATCATCTTCCTTAGCTTTATCAGTTTTTTCATCAGATTTAACATTATCATCAATTATAACTGAGTTCACCATTGTTATTAAACTCTCTCTTAATTGATTATTGAATTCTACTCTTTTTGTCTCATCAATTAATCTAATATAATAACATAAATAAACCGAACAAATTATACTTAAAATTTTATCAAATTTTTTTATGCTATTTTTGTTATTACTTATATCTGAATTTTGTTCATCTGATTTTTTTTTATCATCTTCACTATTATTATTATCATTGTTTTCCTCACATTTCCTTTTAATAGAAAAATATTTTTGGAAAAAATCAACAATTTTGGAAAATCTAGATATTTCTCTAAGAGAAACTACTGAAGGATCAAATGAATCTCTTAAATATTTATGACATTTAGATATCACTTCTTTTGTTGCTTCATGTAATTTTTCTTCTCCTTTTTCGAATAATTTTTCTATAATATTATAAATATATTTTTTTTCATCTTCTTCATTTAAAGCTCCAAAACTAAAAACATAATTTAATAAAGATTGAGGTAAAGGTTGAACTAAATATACTAACTCCTTATTATTTTCATTTTCTCTTCCATATCCACATCTTTCTAATTCTTGTTTTCTTCTTCTATAAGGATTGCAAGCTCCAATTAAACGAATATTTTCATGTAATTTTTTACCATTATAAGTTTTTTTCACAAATATTTCTGTTAAAAGAGATAAGGATAGACAAGTATTAATTTCATCAAAAAATACCCATAATTCTTTTTTTTGTTTTTCAGCCTTTTCATTTATTTCATTCATTTTTTTGCATAAATATTTGTCTGTAATACCTGGATGAATATTAATTATTTCTACAACAATTTCTCCATTATTTAAAATTTGACTTAATTTTATTATTAATGCTGTTTTGCCACAACCTGTTTCCCCCATTAAAATTACAGGAATATCTGCCATTATTCTATAAACCAATAAAATCATTTTTGTAAAATTATCATTTGTAATTACATAGTTATCTGTCTTATAATGTAATATAGATAATAAAGATTTTAGGTTTTGGTTTTCAGTTTCTACTTCATTTGGAATATTCAAATTTTTTTTCATAAATGACAAATAATCCTTAGAACTATTATTTTCATTTGATGTTATTTTGCTAATTATTATTTCACTATAAGTCATTTTTTCTTTATAAATAAAAATAAGAGGAATATCAAATTTTTTATCTTTCAAATCATTATCATAAACATCAGATAATAAATCATAAAAATCTTTTTTCTCTTTTTTCAATTCATCTTCATCAATTTTCTCCATAATTAATTTTTGAAAACCACCATTTAAAAAATATTTTGAACTTTTAGCGAAATCTTTAATGCATTCCTCAGTCACATCTTCTTCTTTACCATTTTCATTCTTTTTTGTAAATTTCAATTTAGAAGTAAATTTATTATATTGAGAAATAAATAATTTGATAAATATAATTATCTGATGATAAGAATATATATTTGGATTATCCATATATTTTTTGAGAAATTGTTCTTCTATTAATTTATTTGAATTTAATTCAAGCATTTTTTTAAAAATATCAATAATTTTTTTTGTCAATTTTAATTCTGATTTATTTTCTATAGTTATATTTTCCCTAGGGAATATATTTAATATACCAAATTGTGATAAATAATCTTTAAAACAATTAGGAACTTCAATATAAATTTCTATATCTTTAGGAATATAAATTATTGTTTCATTATTAGTATAAAATTTAGTTATAAGAAATGAAAAAAAAAATTCATTTATTATACTGGTTTCTTCAGATTCAGTCAAATCTAAATGAATAGCATTTTTAATTTCTTTTTTTTCATTTGAATCTGTATTATTATTTTCCTTTTTAGCATTATCTTTTTCATTTTCACTTTTCACTTTTTCTAATAAATTTAATATTTTTCCTGATATAACTTTTTTAGTTAATATACCACCAAGAGGGAAGTGAAAATATTTTTGTTTCTTTTCTTCAATCATCTCTTTTATTTTAAATGATTTACCTAAACCACATCTATCTGAAGTAATTATTTTTATATTTGAAATATCTAATTGAAATTTAGGTTCTTCATTGACATCATTTGAATTATTTTCTATTTGAATATCTTGTTTATCAAGTTTTCCAATTTCATTTATAAAAGATAAATTATCTTTATTTTTCTTTTCATATATAAATACTATACAAGCATCTAAATATTCATTAGTTCTTCCTTTTTCAATGTTTATCCCTTTCATCATTGATTTATATTTTTCCATTTTATAAATCAATAATTCATCAAGAAAATTATATATTATACCTTGTTGATAATCAGACAATGATTCATTAATTTCAACAACAAATAAAGTATTATAATCACATAATATTGCTCTATATAAAAAAGCCTGGATTTCTTCAGTAGAGGTTTCTTTACTACTTATTAATATATTTTGGGCAATCGGTTTTTGACCAATTTTTTGCAAAAATATTTCATAAATAAATTTCCCAAGTGAATTTTCTTCACATTCATGTAAAAAAATTCCTTTATATTTGTTATGTTCTGTTATTAACATTGCTTCATAATGTTTTTGCAATGAAGTATTATTAATTTCGAATAAAGCAATGAAATAATTAAAAATATTTTCAAAAGATTTACTATTATAATCAGTATAATTTTTTACATAATCTATTATTTGTGGATTTGCTGGTTTACCTGTTTTTATTTTATCATCATTATTTTTATTTAAAATATATTTAAAAATATCTATAACTTTTTCAACACTTCCACCATCTAAATACTCAACAATATTTCTAAATAATTTTCCGTATAAATATCTTAGATGTTTTTTTTCCTTATAAGCTAAATCTAATTTCTTTATATAATCATCTCTTGCATTTAATAAGAATGTCTCTATTTGTCCAAAACTCGATTTTTTTTGGTCTAAATAATAATCTGCTTCATTTTTTTTATCATATTGTATTATTATTTTTATATCAATTGGCAAATTGTTTCCTTTCGTTTTTAATATTTGCATATTTTCATATATTACTTCCATATTACTCACTAAATTTTTAAAAAATAATAGTTTTTTCAATTTCATCTTTAATAAATCATTTTTTTCTTTTTTTTTTTCTTCTTCTATTTTCTTTGTTATTTCTTCTGCTTTTGATTCATCACTTTTATCATCTTTATTTTTTTCAACTTTATTTATTTTTTCTTTATTTTTTTCTTCTTCTTTTATTTTCTCGTCTCTCGCTGATACATTTATTTTATTTTTTAAATGAATCAACTCTTCCATAGTAATTTTCTTATCTTCACTATAAGAAAAAATTTCTGTTTCTTGAAGGAAAAGGAATTTAGCATTTTTTATAATGTCATCAATTTGATCAAATATATTAAGTATGCAATTATCATTTCTATCTAATTCAATTATTGATGAAAATATTTTTGAATAAGATTCAAATGCTTTAATTTCATCTTCGTTTAAAGTTTTTATGAGTTCGAATATATCTTTATTATTATTTTTGGATTTAAATTCATTAAAAACTTCTATACATTTTTTTGTATCATCTATTTTTTGTATAGTTATTGTTGCACTATTAGGATCTATTCTATCATATAAATCTTCAATGTTTGCATTTTCTTTTTTACGTAAAAAGTCTATAGCTTCTTTTTTTTCATATAAAGAAGTAAATAATTTTGAATAATTATTTTTTATTTGATAATCATAAATTCCATCATCTTTTAATTTTGTTAATTTTTCTTTGAGCTCTTTTAAATCCATTTCAGATAATTTTTCATATTGTTCTGATAAATTTTTATTCCATTCATCTTCTTTATTAAGACTATTAAAAAAATATATGATACTTTTTAAATCTAATTCATATTTTTTACTATTAAATAATAAAGTTAAATCATCAGTCAATTCTTTATTGTCACCTATATTAAAATATTCTTTAAATGTTTTGAAAAATTCTTCTGATCTTTTTTCGTTATTAATTAACTTTTTTTTTATATTATCGAAAATTTCTTTATTTTCTTTATATATTTTATCAATATCTGGTTTTTCTTTTATTTCGAATGATTTTTTGATTTCCTCTAATTTTTTATTAGCTTCATTAAAACGAATTTCTTGATTATTTCCCTTGGAATTTTCATATATTACTTTAAAAAGCAAAAAATCTTGTACTAAATCTACTTGTTTTGCTATTACTTGAAGATCTTTTAACTTTCCTATTGGTCCAGTAAACTGATCATCATTATATTCTTTAATTTTTATATTTTGTAATTTATTTATAAAATTTCCCATATCATTAATCTCAGTTTGATATCTTTCTCTTTGAAATATTGATAATGATTTTTTATTATGATCTAATACATTTATATCATTTTTTATATTTTCCAATGTTTTTTTTAATTTTGTATGTGCATTTTCAGAATCAAAAGTATCAAATTTTAATTTTATTAAACTTAATCTTCTTTTTACATCTTCTTCAGAATTTCCAAAAAATTCTTCTATTTTTTTTTTATCAATTTCTTCTCCATTTATATCACTAATTATTTCATTTAATGTTGTTTCTATATCTACAGAAATTTTTTCTATTTTTTTCTTTTCATAAAGTTCACATAATAAATTTATTTTATTATTTTTTTCTGTTGAATAAAATTCTTCTCTTGTAAATTTACACTTTTTCATTAATTCTATTAAAAAGTTTTCTTTATCTTTATTTTCTAAACTATCAATCAAAGCAATTATACTATCACTGTTTTTAATATTATTTAAAAATTGTTTGTATATAAATTCTTTCATTACTTTATATTTATCACCTTTACATATTATCATCAATTGATTATAAATTAAAGGACATATCTTTAATTTTTTGATATTATTTTCCAAAAAATTTACATCATTTTCTTGTTCAAATATTAATTTTTCAAATTTAGCAATAATTTCTACTGGTCTTTTTATTTTGTTATTTAGTTTGTTCTCATTGAATTTTTCTATTTCTGGTTTTATTATTAGTTCATATTTATTTTTAAGTTTTTCTAGATATTCTTTAGCTTTCTCTTGAATTTTATCAACTCTGATTAAATCCATAATAGTATCAAATGAAGAAATACCTTTTATTTTATTGACCATTGTATCAATGAATTTTACCATATTATCTTTGAATATATCTTCATATTCAAGTTTCCTAAATGTTTCTATAAAATTAATATGTTCTTGAAGTACAACTTCATCATTACTATTAATATCATATTCAAAAATTAAATCATCTAATATATAAGTTTCTCTTCTAAATTTATATTCTGGTTCTTTGTAATAAGGATTATATTCCTGAATATATCCAAGAATTTCAGAATTTTTTAATTTTCCTTTTTCATCTTTGAAATAATGTTTTATATTCTCATTTAAAAGATATGCAAATTCATCGATTTTATGAAAATTTGTAATATCTTTTATTATATCTTTATCTTTTTCTTTATCACATATCAATTTAATTATTTTACTATATTCTATAAAAATCTCTCTTAATTTTAAACAAATTTTAAAACAATTCGGCTCAGGCTTGTTAAATTCTTTTAAAACACTTTTCCAAAAATCACTTCTGAAATAAACTAAAAGTGTTTTTTTTTCTTCAGAATATTTATTAATAGATTTAATTCCTTCATTTATAAAATTTATCTTATCTTTTTTAAGTATCAGAGTATCTTTCAAATCAATAGATTTAAAATTTGTTTGACTACTATTTTCATTAATATATTTATCATATATTTTTTCTTTTGTTTTATCAATCACAGTTATAAATGTATCCATATCTGAAATAAATTTTAATCCTATATTAAAATAAGAAAAATCTTTTTCAGATATAATATATTCAAAAAAATTAACAAAAAAGTCCTTATCATTTTCATCTTTTTTTACCGGTTTGAAAAAGAGTGAATGATAAACAAGTAAAATTTCAAACAAAATCTCCGGCTTTTGCCTATATAATTTATCAATACAATTTTCAAAAGTATTAAAATCATAAAAGTTCAAATAACAAATAAGAATTCCATAAAATTGAATAGGATTATAATCATTATCTTTTATTAAACTTTCTGATTCTGATTCTATTTTAACCATCAATGAATTAAATTGACCTAATTTTTCATTTCTATCAGAATTTTTATTATTATCTTTTTTATCTTTTCCTTTGATATTGACATTAATGTCATAAAATTTTTGGAGTAGTAAATCACAAAATTTTTTATCTTTATAAATTTTAGCAAACAATGATATCAGAAAACTAAAACTACTTTCCTTGGAATAAAGCTCAATTGTCTCTTCATATAACTCTTGATTTTTACTTTCTTCTTTGTTTTGTTCCAAAGCTTCCAAAAATAGATCTAGTTTATCTTGATAATCATATTTTTGGTTGATATTCTCTTTAGCAATATATTCTAAATGTTTATGGCCTTTTTGTAAGGTAACATCATAAACAAAAATTTTATCTTTTATTTCAAATGTAATGATATACTTGTCTTCTGCTTCTCCGAAAAATGATAATTTAACTTCTTTTTTTCCACCAATATTTTTGAATTTAAATACTTTTTTATATGCATATTTATCATCTCTTATTTTTATCTCTTTGTTGAGGATGACCTGTGGAGAGATATCACATTCTTCAGAAAAATCTAATTCTTGGTGATTTTCTTTTTGTTTTCTTTGGTAAAAGATGATAAAATATATTTCTTTTTCTTCTCCTTGTTGTGCTTTTGTTTTCGAAGATTTAGATGATTCTTTTTTTTTTCTTAGGCTTTTTTCATTTGTTTCTGACATTATTTAAAAAAAAATTATTTTTAATTCTTTAT
>Ga0247611_10006062_pt1 | contig 15654 bp, 12 predicted proteins | sample 177DNAGHGhighgp2_FD_192422 | JGI IMG/M metagenome (GOLD analysis project Ga0247611, IMG submission 192422) | Sheep rumen microbial communities from Palmerston North, Manawatu-Wanganui, New Zealand - 1770 DNA GHGhigh gp2 | ecosystem: Host-associated > Mammals > Digestive system > Stomach > Rumen...
GAGAGCACAGATCAGCAGGGGTGCGGATTATGATACGGGCTCGGTGATACAGAAGATGAAGGGGTATGTTACGGTGCTTATCCCTCTGTTCGTTTCAAGCTTTAAGAGAGCCGAGGAACTTGCTGTTGCAATGGATGCCAGATGCTACAGGGGAGGGGCAAACAGGACAAAACTAAACCCTCTTAAGATACGCCTTACGGATGTGTTCCTCGGGGCGCTTTTTACAGCGGCTGCAGCATCGCTTCTCGTTGTTGAATTTGTTTTACGATGATACCCAAATGTGATAAAATCATTCTACAGTGATAATAAACAACTGTTTCCAGTAGAAGGGCGGATTTATATGGCATATTATGTCGGAATTGACCTTGGCGGTACAAACATCAAGGCCGGAGTAGTAGACAGTGAAGGTAAGCTTATCAACAAACTCAGCATTAAGACACATGCTGAGAGATCGATGGAAGAGATAATCCATGATATGGGTCAGCTTGCAGCCGATTGCATCAAGGATGCCGGCATGGAAGTATCTGATATCGAAGCTATTGGAATCGGTTCTCCCGGAACCCCCGACAACAAGGAAGGCCTTCTCGTTTATTCAAGCAATCTGCCTTTCAATAAAGCTCCGATGAGAAAGCTCATCAGAGAAGTCATAGATCTTCCCGTATACATCGATAATGATGCTAACTGTGCTGCAATGGCTGAGGCTGTTGCAGGTGCTGCAAAGGGAACAAAGGATTCTGTTACTATCACGCTCGGAACAGGTGTAGGAGCAGGCGTTATCGTTAACGGCCGTATCTATTCCGGATTCAATCAGGCAGGTTCTGAATTCGGTCACACAGTTCTCGTATCAGGCGGCATACAGTGCGGATGCGGACGCAAGGGATGTTTTGAGAAATATGCATCAGCTTCAGCTCTTGCAAGGATGACTGAAGAGACTGCTGCAGCTCACCCGGATTCTGTTATGAACAAGCTTCTTGAAGAGACAGGTCATTCCAATGCCAAGATCGCTTTCGTGGCAATGAGACAGGGCGATAAGTATGCTGAAGAACTGATCGATAAATATACAGATTATCTTGCAGACGGTCTTGCAAATGCGATCAATGCATTCATGCCTGAAGTCCTTGTTGTAGGCGGTGGCGTATGCAATGAAGGAGATCCTCTCCTTATCCCCATGAGAGAGAAGACAATGTCACGTCCTTACTTTGGACCCGGAGTTCCGAAGACAGAGATCAGGCTTGCTCAGATGGGTAATGATGCAGGTATCGTTGGTGCTGCCATGATGGGCATGACATGCGTGCTTGACGGCAAGAACGGAAAGTAATGAATAAAGTCCTTCTCTTCTGTGAATTTGACGGAACTGATTTTGTTGGATTTCAGATTCAGAATAACGGCAGATCAGTTCAGGAAGTCCTTGAGAAGGCATTAAGCGAACTGTACAAAACAGACATAAAGATAACGGGGTGTTCAAGAACCGATTCCGGTGTTCATGCAGCGGAACATGCGAGTTCATTCGAGGCCCCGTTTGTTATTCCCTGCAGCAGGCTCCCGCTGGCACTTAATGCCCTCCTTCCTTCTGATATTGCGGTTAAGAGAGCAGTGCCCGTAGAAGATGATTTCTCTGCAAGATTCTCATGCAAAGGGAAGACATACTGCTACAGGATATATACATCTCCCGTAAGGAGTCCTCTTAAGTCCAGATACTCCTATTATTCATCCTATTCCTGTGATATAGAGGCGATGAAGAAGGCTGCATCACACTTTGCGGGTGAACATGATTTCGCGGCATTCTGCGCTGCGGGAGGAAGTCAGGAGACGACCGTAAGAAGGATCACCGGAGTTGAGGTGAAGACTTCGGATACGGATGAGAACATGATAGAGATAAGAGTGACCGGAGAGGCTTTCCTTTACAACATGGTAAGGATCATTGCAGGCACCCTGTATTATGTCGGAACAGGCAGGATATCTCCTGATGATATACCGTCGATAATCAGGTCCTGCGACAGGGCCAAAGCAGGTAAGACTTTACCCCCGGAAGGCCTTACTTTAGAGAAGGTTTTCTACAACCTTAACGGTACCTGAAACCGACCGATTTTTATTGAAAACCCAAATATCTATGTAGTATAATTTTAACGGTGCCGGAATAAGGGAAATCGAGGCATCTATTTTTATATAAAGGAGGAATTGGGTATGGGTATTCCTATGTGGATTCTCTGGCTGATACTTCTTATTGTTTTCGCAATAATTGAAGCTTTAACACTCGGTCTTGCGACAGTATGGTTTGCTATCGGCTCAGGGGTTGCAATGGTCATGGATCTTTGCGGTGCTCCGGTTGGCGCACAGATCATCACGATGATAGTTGTATCCATAATAAGCTTTATTGTTTGCTTTATCTGGATCAAGCCTATCATTGACAAGAAGGGAAAGGTTGTCGAACCTACAAATGCCGACCGCCTCATCGGTCAGGAAGGCGTCGTTATCAAGGACATCGATCCGATCGACGGCAAAGGTCAGGTAAAGGTTATGGGACAGATCTGGAGTGCCAAGTCCGACGCTGAGATCAGTGAAGGAAACAAGGTCAAGGTAACAGGCCTTGAAGGCGTAAAACTCGTTGTAGAAGTTATTAATTAATTAATTGGAGGAAATAATTATGATGAATTTAGTATTACTTGAGAGATCATCAGCAGCTCCGGGAGGAGTAATCGCAGTCATTATCGTTGCAGTTATCATTCTTATCCTGGCAATAAGCTGCATCAAGATCGTACCGCAGGCTACAACATTTATCGTTGAGAGATTCGGCGGATACCGTGCAACATGGAACACCGGAATCCATTTCAAGTGGCCCATCATCGATAAGGTTGCAAAGAAGATCTCCCTCAAGGAGAAGGTTGCAGACTTCGCACCTCAGGCCGTTATCACAAAGGATAACGTTACGATGCAGATCGATACGGTCCTCTTCTATCAGATCGTAGACCCTAAGCTCTATGCATATGGTATCGAGCGTCCTATCATGGCTATCGAGAATCTGTCAGCTACAACACTCCGTAACATCATCGGTGACCTGGAACTTGACCAGACTCTTACAAGCCGTGACATCATCAACACAAAGATGAGAGAGATCCTTGACGAAGCAACGGATCCCTGGGGCATCAAGGTTAACCGTGTTGAGCTCAAGAACATCATCCCTCCCCGTGAGATCCAGAATGCGATGGAGAAGCAGATGAAGGCTGAGCGAGAGAAGAGAGAGCAGATCCTCATCGCAGAAGGTCAGAAGGAATCCGCTATCAGAGTTGCAGAAGGTGAGAAGGAAGCTGCTATCCTCAGAGCTGAAGCTAAGAAGCAGGCAGCTATCAAGGAAGCTGAAGGTCAGGCACAGGCTATCCTCGCAGTGCAGGAAGCTACGGCAAAGGGTCTCCAGATGATCAAGGATGTAGGAGCTGATGAGGGACTTATCGCTATCAAGGGCCTCGAGGCTTTGGAGAAGGTCGGCGACGGCAAGTCAACAAAGATCATCATCCCTTCAGATCTCCAGGGAATGGCATCTCTTGCAACATCGATCAAAGAGATCGTTAAGGACAAAGAATAACTATTACTAAGGGGAATCGACTATGACCAGTATGTGGAATGACAGAACAAACATGAGTCTCCTGACAGACTTTTACGAACTGACAATGGGTAAAGGTTATCTTGACGGAGGAAACAAAGATAAGATCGTATACTTTGACATGTTCTTCAGGAATGTTCCTGAGAACGGAGGATATGCGATCATGGCAGGTCTTGAGCAGGTCATCGACTATCTTGATAATCTGAGATTTACGGAGGAGGACCTGAAGTTCCTGTCATCATATGGATTCGACGACAAGTTTATCGACTATCTGAGAAACTTTGAGTTTACATGTGATGTCTGGGCAATCCCGGAGGGTTCAGTCGTATTCCCCGGAGAGCCGCTCGTAAAGGTAAGAGGTCCTGTAATCCAGGCACAGCTCCTTGAGACTGCGCTCCTTTGCACGATCAATCACCAGAGTCTTATTGCCACAAAGACGGCACGTATCGTAAGAGCTGCCGAGGGCAGACCCATAATGGAATTCGGTGCAAGAAGAGCTCAGGGATTTGATGCATCAGTACTCGGTGCAAGAGCAGCTTATATCGCCGGTGTTGCAGGAACATCATGCACCATCTGCGGCCAGCAGTTTGATATTCCCTTGTCAGGTACTATGGCTCACAGCTGGGTAATGCTGTACGATGATGAGTTCGAGGCTTTCAAGGCATATGCTGAATCATACCCTGACAAGACTCTCCTTCTCGTTGATACATATGATGTACTCAAGAGCGGTATCCCGAATGCGATCAGATGCGCCAAGGAAGTTCTCGAACCCATGGGCAAGAGGCTTCTTGGAATAAGGATCGACTCAGGCGACCTTACATATATGACACAGAAGGCAAGGAAGATGCTTGATGATGCAGGACTTACCGATTGTAAGATCACCGTATCCAATGCGCTTGATGAGTATCTCATCAGAGATCTCATCAGCCAGGGTGCATGCATCGATTCCTTCGGTGTAGGTGAGAGACTTATCACTTCAAGAGCAGAACCTGTTTTCGGCGGTGTTTATAAGATCTGTGCAGTCGAAGATGACAACGGCAACATCGTTCCCAAGATGAAGATCTCTGAGAATATCGGCAAGGTAACAACACCCTGCAACAAGGAGATCGTCAGATTCTACGATAAAGCAACAGGCAAGGCCATGGCAGATGTTCTGTTCGTTGAAGGTGAGGAGATCCCTTCAGGTGAACCGTATGAGATCTTTGATCCTAACGAGACATGGAAGGCTAAGGTTCTTGAGAATTACACAACGAGGAAGATGCTCGTTAAGATATTTGAGGGAGGCAAGCTTGTATATAAGCAGCCCGCTATGAACGAGATCAGGAATTACTGCACGAAGGAGATCGATTCTCTCTGGGATGCCGTTAAGAGATTTGAGAATCCTCATAAGTATTATGTTGACCTCTCACCCAATCTCTGGCAGATCAAGAACGACTTCCTGCAGAATTTCAGAAAATCACGCAAAGGAGATAAGAAGTAAATGGCAAATCCTATCATTACCATCAAGATGAAAGACGGCGGGATCATCAAGGCGGAGCTCTATCCCGACATTGCTCCTATCTCCGTTGACAACTTCACAAAACTTGCAGGAAAGGGATTCTATAACGGTCTCACTTTCCACAGAGTCATCCCCGGATTTATGATCCAGGGAGGATGCCCTGACGGAACAGGCATGGGCGGACCCGGATATACGATCAAGGGAGAATTTGCTGCCAACGGTGTAAAGAACGACCTTAAGCATGAGCGTGGAGTTCTGTCGATGGCGCGCGCAATGGATCCTGATTCAGCAGGATCACAGTTCTTCATCATGCATGAGACATCTCCCCATCTTGATGGACAGTATGCTGCTTTCGGCAAGGTCATCGAAGGAATGGACGTCGTTGACAGGATTGCAAATGTGAGAACTGATTACAGCGACAAGCCGCTGATCCCTCAGGTTATTGAGATAATGACAGTGCAGCTCTGAGCATTGCGCTCGCTTGAATCTCCTCGCACAGTCCTCGGTGCTATTGCTGATGCGAGCGGACCTGAAGAAAGGATAACGCACCTGCGGTAAGGTGCTCGGATATCCAAACTCGCGCTTCACATAAACGGATTATAGTAACTCCCTCGGAATCCGGGGGAGTTTTTTATGTTTGAAAAATATGCCGGATGCGAGTTGAAAAAAACTATTGACATCGGGAAAATAGATAGTACAATAAAACCTATAGAAATGGTAGGTTATAAAACCTGACAATCAAGGAGGACACATTATGGCACTTTATAATTCAGTAACAGAGTTGGTTGGCGGCACACCGCTTCTTAAGATCAACAACTTCATCAAGGCAAATGATATCAAGGCTAACATCTATGCCAAGCTGGAATACTTCAATCCTGCAGGAAGCGTTAAGGACAGGATCGCAAAGGCAATGATCGAGGATGCTGAGGCAAAAGGACTTCTTACGAAGGATTCTGTTATCATTGAGCCTACGAGCGGCAATACTGGTATCGGTCTTGCATCCATCGCTGCATCAAAGGGGTATAAGATCATACTTACAATGCCTGAGACAATGAGCGTTGAGAGACGTAATCTTCTTAAGGCTTATGGAGCACAGATCGTTCTTACTGAAGGCGGCAAGGGCATGAAGGGTGCCATCGCCAAAGCGGAGGAGATCGCAGCTAATACCCCCGGCAGCTTTATCCCCGGCCAGTTCGTAAATCCTGCAAATCCTGCAGCACATAAGGCAACAACAGGTCCTGAGATCTGGAACGATCTCGGCGGCAATGTGGATGCTTTCGTGGCAGGTGTCGGAACAGGCGGAACAGTTACAGGTATTGGTGAGTTCCTTAAGGAGCAGAAGTCTGATGTAAAGGTATTTGCAGTTGAGCCTTCAACATCTCCGGTATTGTCAAAGGGTGTTGCAGGCCCTCACAAGATCCAGGGTATCGGCGCGGGTTTTGTACCTGACACGCTGAACACTTCCGTATACGATGAAGTAATCCCCGTAGAGAATGATGATGCTTTCGTGACAGGAAGAGAGTTTGCAAAGCAGGAGGGAGTCCTTGTCGGAATCTCATCAGGCGCTGCGCTCTGGGCAGCAAAGGAGATTGCAAAGAGACCTGAATTCGAAGGAAAAAACATTGTTGTTCTCCTTCCTGATACGGGTGACAGATACCTGTCAACAGCACTTTTCTCAGAAAGCTGATTTCATATATCCCCATAAAGTATTGCCGTTTTGACATATGAGATGTCAGAACGGCTTTATTTTTCTGTGTAGTATTTATATCGCGCAAAACTGTTCTTAAATGCTAATATTCCGATTATGGATGGGAATATAAGTTCAAGAGCAAAACACATAGAGTTCATCTTCTCCGATATGATCGCATTGGAGATCTCGTTTCTGCTTGCTTATTTTCTCAGATTTTTGTATGACATTAATAAAGTCGCAAACTACAGACAGCTCAATATAATCCTGTTCTTTGCCTATCTGTTTATAATACTCATCCAGCCCATTCACAGCGGAATCCTCAAGAGGGGGTTCCTGAAGGAATTCAACAATGTGCTCCTTGTTGATATCGAGATGCTTGCAGTTCTCCTCACGATCCTGTTCGTTATGAAGGAGACTGACGAAGTATCGCGTCTTTTTATCCTGATGCTCTTCTTCTTCAATCTTCTGCTCGCATATGTGGCGAGGATCATCATTAAGGAGATAATCTACGGCAGGTTTAAGAAGAACAACAACAAGATCCACATCATCATAGTCTGCTACCGTGATAATGCAATCAACACTTTGAATCACATCATGAAGTCTTCGAAAGGAAATATCCAGGTGGACAGATTCATGCTCCTTGACCAGGAGAAGAGAACGACACCGATCGAGGGCATTAAGGTTATGTACCGTCCTGAGATGCAGGATTTCTTAAGGACACATATTGTTGATGAAGTCTATATCGGTTCAAAGGCCCGCGATGTCGGCAGGCTTATAAACTGGTTCCTGTCCATGGGCGTTATTGTTCATATAATGACAGATGTCTTTGTTCACGAAGTCCCGAATGTCAGGATAGATAAAGTCGGTGACAGCACATGCATCACTTCGACGATCTCGCCGATCACGACAGGTCAGAAGCTTATCAAGAGAATTTTTGATATAGTTATTTCACTCATAGGCATATTCATTACGGCGATCCTTTTTATTATCTTTGCTCCGATAATCTATATACAGAGTCCGGGTCCGGTAATCTTCTCACAGATCAGAGTAGGACTGAACGGACGTCACTTCAAGATGTACAAATTCAGAACAATGTATCCTGATGCGGAAGAGCATAAGAAGGAACTTCTCAAGGAAAACGAGATGAAGGGTCAGATGTTCAAGATCGAGAATGACCCCAGGATCATTCCCATCGGCAGGTTTATGAGAAGGATGAGCATTGACGAATTCCCGCAGTTCATCAATGTGCTTAAAGGTGATATGAGTCTTGTCGGAACAAGACCTCCGACGCTTGATGAGTTTGAGAGATACAAGCCCCATCACATGAGCAGACTTGCAATGAAGCCCGGACTTACAGGTCTGTGGCAAGTGTCCGGAAGATCGGATATAACTGATTTCGAGAAAGTCGTAGCTCTTGATACGCAGTACATTACAAACTACAGCTTCGGTCTTGATGTCGAGATATTCATCAAAACGTTTGCTGCAGTAATATCAGGCAAGGGAAGCAAGTGATCAGATCTGGTAGTCGTTGCTGCCCAGTTCATTGTGCTGATCAATGATATCCCTGATAGTGATCCCATCCAGATATTCATTAATGATCTTTGTCAGACCTATCCATACGGGAAGAGTCATGCACTGATCTTTGCGTTCACACTCGATCATATCAACTCCGTTGTCGAGGCAGGCAATAGGTGACAGGGATCCTTCAGTAAGACGGAGAACTTCACCGCATGTAATGGTTGAAGGATCGCGGGCTAAACGGTATCCGCCCTGATAACCTCTGTTTGTTGACAGTATCCCTCCGCGGGTGAGAATAGGAACGATCTGTTCCAGATACTTCTTTGAGATCTGCTGATCATCAGCGATATCCTTGAGTGCAACATATTCCTTTCTGTCGCGCTCTGCGAGGTTAACGAGCATTCTTAATGCATATCTTCCTTTTGTTGAAATCTTCATGATAACACCTCAATTGATTTTATAAATCTATAATACTACTAAAATGGTAGGTTTTGAATAGTGTTTTTAATTTTTTGATGAGAGTTTATAATAGAGCGCAGGAGTGTGTTTATGAATAAAAAAGTCAAAATTTCTTATAAGAATTTCTATATTGCTGCCGCGATATATCTTGTATTGCCGGTTATCATTTTCTTTTTGGGATACATCAAACTCATCATTGGAATTATCCTGTCAGCGGCATTGATCTTTGCTCTGTTTCTTGCTGTCAGAGATTGCATGAAGGATGCAAACGGGAATGCGATCGAAAATGCAAAAGAAGTTTCTTTCCCTGTCAAATTCCTGATCGCAGGAGCGGTCTTTGCGGTGCTTGTCACCATCACGAACGGAGTCGGAGAGCTTGTCTGGGGCACATATGATCATGCATTCAGACGCGCCATCCTTAATGACCTCATCAACTATAAGTGGCCTGTAATCTACGATCCTTCAACACAGACTGATCCTATTGCGATCATGATAATGGATCTGAAAGGCCCTCAGGGATTTGTTTACTATTTCACATATTGGCTCCCTGCAGCCGTAGTCGGCAAGGTTCTTGGATTTGGCGTCGGCAACGCATTCCTCATCATCTGGAACAGCCTGGGAATATTTATCACGATAATAGGCATGTCCATCTATCTCAGGAGAGCAACATATGCAACTATGGTTATGTATCTGTGCTTCTCTGGTCTTGATGTCATTCCGCTCATCGTAAACGGGATAAGACCTTATGAGGCCTGGTTCTGGATAGACGGATGGATATCACACATATCCTACATAAGCAACTTCAATCAGCTCGAAAATGTATACCACCAGGCAGTGCCGTGCTACCTGATAGTCACGATGATCCTTCTTGCGAAGAATAACAGGAATCTCGGATTTACGGCTTCTCTTATCTTTGCATATTCGCCGTGGGTCACAATAGGCATGATCGCGCCTGCGGCTGTAAGGCTTCTGTCACCGGATCTCAAGGCTGATACCGGCAAGAAGAGACTGACAAACATTTTCTCGCCCAACAACTTAATTGCGCCTGTTCTGCTGCTCCTGATCTATGGCGTATTCTACAGCGCAAAAACTGATTCGATGCACGACAAGGGATTTGTCTGGGATTACTACGGAAGTGTTCCGAAGTTCCTTCTCGCATATGTACTGCTTCTGATCATAGAAGTGCTTCCCTCATTCATCTTTGTATATAAGAGACAGAGGAAAAATCCGATGCTGTGGTGCGCGGTTGGAATGCTCATATTGTGTCCGCTCTACAAGATAACAGAGAGCAATGACTTTACGATGCGTGTGAGTATGCCGTCACTTTTCATTCTCTGCATATTCATGGCACAGGCCATCTCGGAGTATACAGCTGAAGACATCGTTCTTGCCCGTAAGGGAGAAAAGCGCAAAGGATTTAAAGCCCATGCAAGGATGGCCGTATTCTCACTCGTGCTGATCGGAATGGCATATATGACTTACTACATGTCGACGGCCATTTATTCGGCAACATTCTTCGGCGAATACGAGGAATGGCCTCATGATGACATAGTCTCATTCGGAAACGTTGCAGGTCCCGCTTATGCGGACAAGATAGCAGATCAGTTCTTCGTCAGTGATCCTGACAACGCATTCTTCTTCAAGTATCTGGCGAAGTAGTATCTTTCCTGTCAGTCTCGTCTTCAGCCTTTATGTAAATGGGTCTGCCCTTGGCCTCGATATAAGTTCTTCCGATGTATTCACCAAGCACACCGAGAGCCATGAGGATAAGTCCGCCGATAAAGAGAATGAAGCAGAGAAGTGAAGGATAACCCGGAACTCTGTCATATATCTTAAGGATGACAGCTCTGATGAAGTAGTAGATCATGTAAATGAAGGCTGCCGTAGCAGATGAGAATCCTGCGATCGTTGCAAGTCTCAGCGGTGCGGTCGTGAATGCCACAATGCCGTCAACTGCATATCTGAAAAGCTTGAAGAAACTCCATTTTGTCTCGCCTGCAACACGTTCAACGTTGACATGTTCGATCCACTTGGTCCTGAATCCTACCCAGGCGAAGATACCTTTGGAGAAGCGCTGTCTCTCGGAAACGCTTAAGATCGCATCAACGACGATCCTTCTCATCAGTCTGAAATCTCTTGCGCCGTCGGCGATCTCGACCTCGTTCATCTTGTTAATGATCTTATAGAACATCCTTGCAAAAAAACTTCTGATCTTGGGTTCCCCGTCTCTAGTGACACGCCTTGCTGCAATGATATCGCATTCGTCGTTATCGAGTGATCTTATCATCTCCGGGAGGAGCGACGGAGGATCCTGCATATCGGCATCGAGGATGGCGACATATTCGCCCTTTGATGCCTGGAGTCCTGCATACATCGCAGCTTCCTTGCCGAAGTTTCTTGAGAAGAAGATATATCTTACGTCACTGTCTTTGGAGGCGAGATCCTTGATGACATCTTTTGTTTTGTCCGTGCTTCCGTCATTTACGAAAATGAATTCAAATGTTTTGCCGGATTCCTTCTGTCCCTCTCTGACTTCATTGAGTGCCTCGTAGAGGATGGGGAGAGAGAGCTCCTCGTTGTAACACGGTACGATCAAACTAATTAACATAACAGCCTCCGAAATAGTGAAAAAACCTATTCAAATATATTATAATCTAAAAAGACTATAAATTCAGGGAGTTTTATTCGATGCAGGAATTATCTTCTCTCAATGACAGGAAGGCAAAGACAGGCATATCATCAAGATTTGATCCCCGCCCGCTGATCGCTTTCTTTTCTGTATTTGTTTTTTATGTGATCCTTTCGCTTATCTGTCAGAAATATCCTTTCGGAGAATTCTCCACCAGTGTCAGTGACCTTGATGCACAGTATGCGCCTTTTCTGGCTCTGTTCAGGAACAGGCTTACGCCTGACTATGAGACAGGGAACTTCCTGTCATCTCTCATGTATTCTTTCGATGAGGGACTCGGATCCAACTACATGGCTACATTCGGCTATTATCTGGCAAGTCCCTTCAATTTCCTGTACGCTCTTTTTGATACGACTTTCATCAGCGGATTTGTTCTCCTGATACTGACATTGAAGATGAGCTTTGCTTCATGCTTCATGTGCATGTTCTTAAGCCTCCGTGCGAAGGACAGTAAGAGAATGTGGCCCGTACTGTTCGGCATAGTATATGCATTCTCCGCATATGCCATCGCATTCCTTTTCCAGATAATGTGGATGGACGGTTATATGCTCCTGCCGCTCCTTCTCTTCTTCACGGAGAAGTTCATAAGGGAAGGGAAGAAGGCAGGCCTTGCCATAACACTCCTTCTGTTGTTTTTCACGAATTTCTACATCGCATATATGGTCGGCATCTATTCCTTCCTGTATCTCCTGTTCAGACTCTGGTATACGGGTGCATTCAAGGATGTGAAGAAGGCCCTGGGAACTGTCGGAAGATTTATCCTCACTGCAGTTCTCGATGCAATGATACTGTGCGTATTTCTTATTCCCGTCGGACTTGCTACCATAGGCAATTCCGACCCGACAGTAAGTGAGAACAAATCTCATTTTGTTCTCTATAATCTCAGAGAGATCTTAGATCACCTGTTCTTAGGGCTCCCCGGAGAATTCGGTGATGTCATGCCGGCAAATCTTCCTTTCTTCTTTGCAAGCACGCTGGTTACGGCTCTGATAATCATCTTCTTTGTCAGCAAGTCCACATCCCGCAAAGATAAGATCGCATATCTGCTGTGTTTGGTCGGCGTTTATCTGTCAACAGCCATCTACTGGTTTGACATCGCATGGCAGGTATTTGATGAACCAAACTGGTTCTGGCACAGGCATTCATTCGTGTTCCTTCCTTTGTTTTTTGTGATCGCCGGAAAGGCATACGAGGAATTCTCCAAAGTAACAAAGAGGGAACTCCTGATAAGCTTCGGAATACTGACAGGGCTCCTTTTCCTTGCCCAGAGCATAGGATCCATGAAGGAAGACCGCATATTCCTCTTCAATCTGGCATTCATAATCGCGCTGTTTACGGTTCTGTATTTCATTAACAAGAAGGACTGGTCAAAGAACTTTGCGGATATGCCGAAGATCCTGCCTGTACTGTTAGGTGTCCTGATAAGCTTCGAAGTTGTTTATGTGCATCCTCTGCTGTCAACTGACATCTCAACTCTTACGTTATATCAGGGCAGTGCTCTTCAGTATCAGGATTCGATTAGAGCGATGCAGGATCTGTCTGAATCACAGCAGATACTTGCTGATAAGAACAAGGCTTTCCGTGCGGAAAATGAGGTTATTTCTGATTACGGAACAACATCTTATATTTTGGAACACCCTAACATGTACGGGGATTTCCACGGAATGTCGTTCTTCAATTCAAGTTCCATTAAGCCTCTTCACAGATTCTCAAAGCAGCTTGGTTATTCCGTTAACTATAACTATTTCTCGCAGCTTTATTCATACTGTGCTCCTGACAGTGATGCATTCCTGTCCATCGGAGCGATGACAACGATGCGTGATTATTCCGGCGCGGTCTATATAATCGATGACCCTTACGATGTCGGATATCATTACTATGCAAATCCTAATGTTCTTCCTCTGGCTTTTGCTGCCGATAAGGGTGCATTCGATTTTGATTTCTATCAGCTTGAGAAGAGAGCTGAAGGCAAGGATTACTTCGCATTCCGCAATCTCTGGTATTCTTCGCTGTTCCCGGATTCCTTTACTGAGGATTATTTCATAACACTCGGTGAGGAATACGTCTCCGGACCTGTCGTTACGAACGGCATGCAGGTGAATTCAGAACTTACGACGATGGCTGATATCAGGGCAGCTGAGATGAATGCATCTTCAGAAGGTGCTACTGAAGAAGATAATGCACGTGACAACGACAACCTCGGCAGGGAGGATATGGCAGCAGATGCCATAAAGAGCAAGGTCATCAAGTATTACAGAACAAACAGTGATATTCCGATATACCTTGAGTTTACGGCAATAGCACCAGCTGACGGTGAAATGTATTTCAATCTCGTTCTTCCTTCCACGTCTGACGATATGAGTATCTATGTTGACAACATACTTATCAGTCATGCATCTGCCGGAACATATTTCTCACAGATCAACAGACTCGGAACGTTCAAACAGGGCGATGTGATCAAGGTGACGGTTACTTCCGACAGCAAGACATTCAAGTACCTTGATGCTTACTTCGGTTACTTCGATTACGATAAGTTCGATACGCAGTTTGATACGATCGACAAGAGCAAGGTAACGGTTGATAAAGCATGTGACGGATACGTCAGGCTTACGGCTGATATCGGCAGTGATGAAGCGGTTATTACCACTGTTCCTTATGAGAAGGGATGGACCCTCTATATCGATGGCAAGGAAGCTGAGATCACTCCGTATCAGAATGCTTTCATTGCTTTCAGTGTTCCGTCCGGAAGCCATACATGCGAACTGAAGTTTACAGCTCCAGGATTTAAGAGCGGTGTGATCGTATCTGTCGCAGGAATCGTTGGAATGGCAGCATTTGCAGCAATAGATATGCTGCGCAAAAAGAAGGCTGCCTCCCCAAAAGAAAGCAGCCTTCCTGAAGGTCAGGATCAGGTCTGATCAGAGATCATAATATTTTGCGAATTCCGCGGGATGAGGGATCCTGGAGATCTGCTCATTGTCCTTCTTAAGCCTTGAGATAAGCTGATTGAGGAGCCTTTCCGGGAATACTCCGCCTGCCGTAAGGTAGTCGTGATCCTTCTCGAGTTCGGCGATGGCTTCAGACAGGGACGCGGGCAGACCTTCGATCTTAGCTTTATCTTCATCTGAGAGATCAAAGAGGTTAAAGTCATACGGACCCCAGCCCTTCTCATGAGGATCTATCTTGTTCTTTATGCCGTCAAGTCCTGCCATGAGGATTGCTGCATATGCGTAGTACGGATTGCAGGTCGCATCCGGATTGCGCAGTTCGAATCTCTTGGTGTCAGGCGTCTTGGCATATGCCGGGATCCTTACAACTGCACTTCTGTTTGCCATTGCATATCCTATGGTTACAGGTGCCTCGAATCCGGGAACAAGTCTCTTATATGAATTTGTCGAAGGGTTAGTGATCGCACAAAGTGATCTTGCATGTGTCAGGAGACCTCCGATAAACCACAGAGCCTCATTGCTGAGCTGAGCATAATTGTCCGGATCGTAGAATACCGGCTTGCCGTCCTTCTTAAGGAGCATATGGACGTGCATTCCGTTGCCGGCCTCACCTGCCAGAGGCTTGGGCATCAGTGTTGCTGTCCTTCCGTCCTCAACGGCTTCATTCTTGATGATGTATTTTGCCGACATTGTGTCGTCTGCGAGCTTCAGCATATCATCGAGTTCAACTTCGATCTCCATCTGACCGCATCCGCCTACTTCAGGGTGGTGGTACTTTACGTTGATTCCCCAGTCGGCCATTCTGAGGCACATGCGTGATCTTAAGTCATTGCATACATCCATCGGGAGGCTTGTGTGATAGCCTTTGCCGTGCTGGATCTGGTATCCGTTGTTGCCGTATTCGTCATTTGATGCCCAGTGAGCCTGTCTTGAGAAGATGTTGACAGATACATTCTGTGATTCCACATTGTATCCGATCTCATCGAAAATATAGAATTCATATTCCGGACCAATGATCATCTGATCCGCGATGCCTGTCTCCTTCATGTATTCAAGAGCCCTTATTGCAACATTTCTCGGATACTGATCGAAAGGCTTGTTCTCCGGAAGTGCGATCACCTTGACGTCACCGATCATTGATAATGTCGGGATTTCCGCATAGGTGTCGATGACGGCAGAATCAAGGACAGGTACAAATACCATATCGCTGTTCTCAACAGGTGCAAAACCGTAATTGGAACCGTCGAATCCGAT
>Ga0247611_10006063_pt1 | contig 15653 bp, 15 predicted proteins | sample 177DNAGHGhighgp2_FD_192422 | JGI IMG/M metagenome (GOLD analysis project Ga0247611, IMG submission 192422) | Sheep rumen microbial communities from Palmerston North, Manawatu-Wanganui, New Zealand - 1770 DNA GHGhigh gp2 | ecosystem: Host-associated > Mammals > Digestive system > Stomach > Rumen...
AACTAATGCTTCGGCACATCTTTTCGAGATACGACCAATTTCTCACTATATCCGAATCTTTGAAGGAACTGGTTGTACAAAATGCTCCCAAAGCAAAGGTTATCAAAGTCCCGATACTCATCTCTCCAAAGCCTCAACCTGAGACAACAAGCCCGACTGACAAGACTTATCTCTTTCATTCCGGGACTTTGAGTCAGCAAAAAGACGGTATTTTAGGTATTATTGAAGCTTTCGGAAAAGTATGCAAAAGAATTGAAACACCAGTTTATTATTATTTTACAGGAAACTTGAAAGTCTCTCCCTGCCGAAATGCAATAGAAAACCTAATTACTCAGTATCACATCGAGGATAGAATCAAGTTTTTAGGGTACTTAGAGGATTCTGAAGTTCAAAGATACCAACAGCATTGTGCGCTGACCGTGATATACAAATACCCCACTCAACAAAACAAGTATTGTTTTTCCACTAAATTAGGGGAATATTTAATGACATCACGTCCTGTCATCATAACAGCAGTTGGAGAAGCAACTCACTATTTACAAGATGGGCAGACGGCATATATCATACCACCTGATGATACCGATCTGTTAGCAAAAACCATTGTTGACGTTCTCACACATCCCACAGAAGCACAAAAGATTGGGAATGCCGGGAAAGAATTAGCAGAAAAGATGTTTAACACAAACTATCAGGCGCGACGTATCATTCAGTTCTTTAAAGACGGGATAGCTTCATGAGAATCCTTCACGTAATTTTCACTCTATCTTCAGGAGGCGCAGAACGCTTTGTTACAGATTTGACAAGTGAACTTGCAGAATATAAGGATTGTAGTGTCACATTATTGATGCTAAAATCTGACTCTATCCCAGAAAACAATTTCTATCGAAAGGAATTATCACCAAAAGTTGTTGTTAAAAGTCTGGGGATTAATAAAACCACTTTCCGCGACTTATTAAAGATTTATAAAGCAATAAAATCCGAAAAACCTGATATCGTACATTATCATTTGGCAGGAATGCTGAATATTCTCTTGTTGACCATTCTTTTATACAGGAAACCTGTTTATATTGAAACCATTCATAGTGATATTAAAGCAATTAGAGGCTACAACTGGAAAGACAGATTCATAAAAAACTTCTGTTTTAGATTTCACCTTGTTAAGGTGTGTACAATATCCAACTATAATGCGCAACAATTCAAGAAACACTATCATCGTGAATGTGATGCGATGATTTACAATGCAAGGAGGGCTATGAAACCAAGTCCTTTGTTTGAGACGAGGAGAAAAGAAATCGAATGTTTAAAAAACCATCCTGACGACCTAGTATTCACTCATATAGGAAGATGCTGTGTTGCCAAGAATCAAAAGATGTTGACATCTGCATTTAACACATTTATTCAGAATGGTTATCATGCTATCTTGCTGATTATTGGTGACGGATTTAATTCGACAAGAGGAAAGGAACTTCAAGACAATGCATGTAAAAACGTCCATTTCATCGGGGAACAACATGACATACAAGACTATTTATTCAACAGTGATGGATTTTGTCTTTCCTCTAAATTTGAAGGCATGCCTATTACACTGATAGAAGCATTTGCCTGTGGTTGTATCCCCATCTCCACCCCTGTAAGTGGAGCTATCGATCTCATTAAAAACGAGGATAATGGCTACCTCTCAAAAGACTATACCAAAGAGGAATACTTAAAAGCATTAGAAAACTTCGCTCAGCACCATCAGCAGATTGACAAGAATGACTTGAAAGAATCATTTCATAATCAATTTTCAATTGAGTCGTGTGCAAGTCAATATTATACTCTATACACAAACACTCTCAAGACGTGCTGAACCTATAGAAATATGGATATCTATATTATCACAAATGGACAGTTTCCTAATGGAATGGCTGCGACTAACAGAACAAAGTGTTTTGCTAAAGCCATTATTTCACAAGGACTTTCATGTAAGGTTTTGATCTATACTCGTACAGAGAGATATGGGAAGAAGCCAAAGAACATTGATGGTAAAGGTGTTTTTGAAGGTATTCCGTTCCAATACATGGGAAAAACGCCATTAAGAGGCAAGAATCCATATATAAGAAAGCTCCACGATTTAGCTGATAAGTTTCGTTTGTTGTCTTATTTGTTCCAACATCTCAAGAAAAATGATATCGTAATTAGTGTAGTAGGACAAGATGCTGATTTCGTTCAAACTCTCATTAAGTTAATTCATTTCAAACAGGCAAAATTTGTTAGAGAACTATGTGAACTACCATACGGAACAGGAAAAGAAACTCCAAAAGCTATCAAAAAGAGGGATTACATTCTTAAGAAACAGTTTCCAACATGTGATGGTATTATTGCTATTTCTGACACATTATTGAACTTGGCAAAAGAATACGCTTCTAGCAAATGCCATATTATCAAAATTCCAATTTTAGTTGATTTTGAGAAATATTATATCCCAGATAAATCATCGGATGCCACAACTCCATACATCTTTCATTCAGGTACTTTATATGAACAAAAAGACGGGGTGCTTGGAATGTTTGAAGCATTCGGTAAGGCTTGTAATAATCTATCAGAACAGATACATTTCATATCCACCGGTAATCCAAAAGAATCACCACAACATCATGAGATATTAAGTATCATTAATCAATATAACATCTCTGATAAATTAACTTTTACTGGGTATTTATACAGAGAGCAAATTAGTGATTATCTTTCTAAAGCATCCCTTGTCGTTATCAACAAGCATCCGAACCAACAAAACTTATATGGCTTTTCTACTAAATTAGGAGAGTATTTAGCAGCTGGGAAGCCTGTCATAATCACGAATGTAGGGGAAGCAATGAATTGGTTGAAAGATGGAGAATCTGCCTATATCGTCGAACCCAATGATACGGATTTATTAGCAAAGGCTATCGTTGACGCATTTAGAGATTCTGAAAAACGAAAAGCAATTGGGAAAAACGGTCAGAAGGTTTGTCAAGATAATTTTGATTTTAGAAACTACGGGGAGAGAATAGGGCTGTTTTTTCAAGAAATAACAAATAATCAATAATGATTACCATATTCATTGCAGGAGATATTGTTCCCAAAAATAGAACGGTTGATTTGTTCAAGCAAAAAAAGACGGATGAATTGTTCCATGATTTCATCCCCATTATCAAAGAGGCGAAAATCAGCATTGGTAATCTGGAAGCACCTATCATCAATGGCAATCCAACACCCATCAAAAAAAACGGCCCATGTCTTCATGCTCCAAAAGAAACAATAGAAGTATTGAAAGAGGTGGGATTTAACACTCTCACTTTAGCAAACAACCATTTCAGAGATCAAGGACAGAATGGAGTTGATTATACGATTCAATGTATAGAGAATCAAAAAATAGACTTTGTGGGAGGGGGGAAAACTTTATTTGATGTAAGAAGGATTTTATACAAAACGATTTGCGACAAGACCATTGCCATTATCAACGTCTGTGAACATGAATTCTCCATTGCCTCAAAAGAATGTGGAGGCTCAAATCCTCTCGACCTCATCAACCTCCATGAAGATATTACAACAGCCAAAGAAAAGGCAGACTACATACTTGTTATTACCCATGGAGGCATTGAGGGTTATCAATTACCAACGCCAAGAATGAAACGTACCTATCGTCACTTGATTGATTTGGGTGCAGATGCTGTGATTAACCATCATCAACATTGCTTTTCAGGTTATGAAATCTATAAAGAGAAACCCATTTTGTATGGACTCGGCAATTTTTGCTTTGACTGGGGAACTAAATTTGAAGGGAAGTGGAATGAAGGGTATGCTGTTCAATTGTTTTTCAACAAGTCCATTACATTCAATATTATTCCCTATAAACAATGTGATGATGAACCAAAGGTAAAACTGTTACCATCAGATTGCTATGATAAAACTATCCAAAAGCTAAATGACATTATCCAAGATGACCAACTCTTAGAAGAGAATTATCATCAATTCATAGAAAACAGGAAGAATATGATTCTTTTAGACATCTTACCCATCCATAATAGATATATAAAAGCACTTTTTAAAAGAGGGATTATTAGCCTTCCTTATAAAGAGAAAGATTTTATAAGGATTAAGAATAAGATATGCTGTGAATCTCATCTTGATAATCTTATAACGTCATTATCAGATAGCAAATAAAGACATGGATTACAGAGCCTCATTCATGAGGAAGCTATACTGGAATAGAGTTGATTTCCTAAAAATTGCTTCAACATTATTAGCTCAAATAAAATTCAAATTTTGGGGTATTCCATTTGGAAAGAAGCTCCATGTCATTGGAAGAATTATTGTATTTAAAAATCCAGAAAGCGTTATACAAATAGGAGATTACTGTATCTTCAACTCCAGCTCCAAGCTAAATTTTCGTGGTATTAATCATCCATGTATATTACAGACCGGGACTAAGCATGCAAAAATAATTATTGGAAACCATGTTGAAATGTCAGGATGTAGTATTGTATGCAATGATTCTGTTATGATCGGAAACAACGTATTACTCGGTGCAAATTGTCAAATTGGTGACAGAGACGGTCATCAAGACAGATATGCCTCTAAACCAGCTCCCATCATCATTGAAGATGGCGTCTGGTTAGGAATGAATGTAACAGTATTAAAAGGAGTAACTATTGGCACAAACACTATTATTGGTGCAAATAGTTTAGTTACTAAAGATATTCCTGCTAATTGTATAGCTGTGGGAAATCCTTGCAAACCGTTTAAATCAAAATTGCAATGACCATTCAAGATTGCTAAGAAAAAAAATGGAAAACAAACCATTATTTTATAAATGCGAAGCTGTAATCACCATCAACATTTTTAATCCAGCTATTATATATAAGCAACAAACCTATTTTTCAGATTGGGTAAATAACGATGATAAAAAATTGAAAAAAATAACAGATTTTATAAGATCTCACCAATAAAGTATTTTGCTCTAAATATTACCATTTAAAACAGATGTTTTATATTTCTTTATAAAAGAGGAATTTAGGAATAACACACCAAGATAAAGAACTCTTAAGTTTACAAAAACAATGTTTTGTAAATCTCATTGGGAATCATGAGGCCTTATATTCCGTTAACAAACAATAAACAGCTATAATATGAGTAGAACTATCTACAATAGAATCCAATTAAGATTATTAAGGTATTTAGCACCATTCCTGGGTGATGAGACATATGTGAAATTATATTATCTATTTCACATGCTTAAACCTCTCGATTTGGAGAGACCACAGACATACAATGAAAAACTACAATGGCTAAAATTACATGATAAGCGTCCTGAATATACACAAATGGTAGATAAGATTGCTGTCAAAGAATATGTTGCAAATATTATTGGGAATGAATATATTATTCCTACAATTGCCATCTATAACAAGCCAGAAGACATTGATTTTGACCAATTACCAAATCAATTTGTCTTAAAAGTAACGCATGATAGTGGTGGCATATTCGTATGTAAAAACAAACAAACCATCAATAAAAAAGAAGTCATCAAAAAAATGAAATGGGGGCTTAAACGGACATTTTATAAGTTAAACCGTGAATATCCTTACAAAGATGTGCCTCGACGTATCATTGCAGAACAATATATGGAAGATGAAAGTGGTTATGAATTGAAAGACTATAAGATTTTCTGTTTTGACGGTAAGCCAAAACTACTTTTTGTTGCCACAGACCGACAAATCCACAAGACGAAATTCGATTTCTTTGATTTAGATTGGAATCACCTTCCATTTACCAATGGCCATCCCAATAATCCAAAGCCCATCTTAAAACCAAAGAATTTTGAAAAAATGTTGGAAATTGCAGCTAAGCTATCTAAAGGAATTCCTCATGTCAGGGTTGACTTGTATAACATTGATGGTAAAATTTACTTTGGTGAAATGACATTCTTCCATTGGAGTGGTATAGTGCCATTTGTTCCAGAAGAATGGGATTATAAAATTGGGGATATGCTGCATCTTCCTACCCAACTAGCATAATTATGAAGATTTCTTTTGTCATTGACACATTAAACGGTGGTGGAAAAGAACGCAGATGTCTTCAAATCATCCAAGGTCTAAACAATGCTGGACATTATGATATTCAACTGATAATTCTCAATAACGGAATAGCTTACCCTGAAATATACAACACTACCGCACAAATTGTCATCATTGACAGAAAAGGGCGAAGAATCTCAAATCGTCAAATGATAAGGGAATTAAAAAAACATTTTGAACAGTTCAAACCAGATATTGTGCAGGTGTGGAATAGGATGTCTGCTTCTTTTGTGAATCTTGTCAAGATAAGATTTGGACTACATTTGAAATTTAAGTATGTCGTTGCATTTGTAGCAGATTGCGATCCTCCTTTATTTGGCAATCAAGCATATTTTATCAACAAACTCAGTCTATTATTAGCCAACAAAGTAGTGGGAAACTCAAAAGCTGGATTACAGGCATATGCAGTTCCCAACAAAAAACAAGTTTGCATTTATAATGGATTCAATCAAGATAGACTTTCTAACATTCATCTATTAGATACTCAAGCTAAAAGACAAGAACTTGGCATAAATACTCCTTTTATCGTCAGCATGATTGCACGGATTGGGATGGAAAAAGATTATCACGCTTTTATAGAATGTGCCAACAAATTATTAGAAAGACGTAATGATATAACATTCCTTGCTGTGGGCAGTGGAAAAAAGATAGACGAATATAAAAGAAGTATACCCTACCATAACAAAGAGAGAATTATATTTTTAGGATTCAGGAATGACGTGGAAGAAATCATCAAAGTGTCTACCCTTACCGTTCTCTTTACTAATTATCATATACATGGTGAAGGCATTTCCAACTCCATTCTGGAGTCTATGGCTATTGGTGTACCTGTTGTAGCCACTCAAGGTGGTGGAACCCCAGAAATAATAGACCATGGAAAAAACGGCTATATGGTTAAAAATAATGATATTAACCAAAGCGTTCATTTTATTGACACGATTATTACAAATTCTAATTTACGTCAAAACATGTCTCAACATTGCTTGGAAACTGTAAGAGAGCATTTTGATTTAGAAAAGACAACTAATCAATACATAAATCTATATAAATCACTTTTAACAAATATTTAAAATCAGCATAACAAGTCCAACTGAAACATCTTCTACAGGTATATGTTAGAGCAGGCTCTATAGTCACAAAAAATTGTTTCCTCAAGATGGCAATATAGTAAAATTATTAGAGAAAGTATCAGAACGAAGAAAAATGGAATGATAAATAATGAAAAAGCTTAGTGTCAAAAAACTTATAGGAGGAGGGTTGTATTATGCCTTTGCTCAATTCTTACCATGTACAGAAACCCCTTTTATAGGAAAGACATGCAAGAAACTAAGAGCAATGACTTGTATGTTGTTCTTTGACAAATGTGGCCATCATATAAATGTAGAACCAAGGGCTTACGTGGGTTTAAATCATGTGGCTATAGGTAATGGTAGTGGGATTGGAAAGAATTTCCATCTGCAAGGCGGGAGCTTAACCATTGGCAATCACGTTATGATGGCGCCAAACGTAACCATATTATGCCAGGGCCACAAGTTTGAACGTAAGGATGTGTTGATTGGAAGACAAGGTAATTTCCCTAAGGGACATTTATATATTGGAGATGATGTGTGGATTGGCAGGAATGTAACGATTCTTCCTGGATGTAAGATAATTGGAACTGGATGTGTCATTGGAGCATGTAGTGTAGTAACAAAAGACATACCTGACTATGAAGTATGGGCAGGAAATCCTGCAAGATTTATTAAAAGGAGAAAATAATCACAATTATTTCTGATGATTAGCAAAGAGCTGAGCAAGCACATATTAACTATCGGTCCTAATTACAACCCTCCCCGTGGGGGTATAGCTCAGGTATTATATACCTATGACAGAGACATCTTTGAGAAATTTCTATTTGTCAAAACAACAGAATCAGGTAATTCTGCAAAGAAATACATTTGTTGTTGTATCGCTATCGTTAAGTTTCTGAGTTATTGCCTATGTAAGAACATTAAGATTGTTCATATACATACAGCTTCAAGAAACAGCTTTTGGAGGAAATCAATCTTTATTATTTTAAGTTGGTTATTAAAGAAAAAAATCGTCTTACACATTCATGGTGGACAATTTGAAGAATTTGTTAACCATCATCCATTTATCCTACATTTTTTAAAAAGATGTTCACGCATCATTGTCTTATCACCATCTAAATTAGTGTATTATCAAGAACACTTTGGTCTGAACAATGTTACTGTAATAAATAATGTTATACCTTGTCCTATCATAAAGGAAAAAGAAATTATTGACACTGTTAATTTCCTATTTTTAGGTTTCTTATGTAAAGACAAAGGAATATATGATTTATTAGATATTATATCATGTGACAAAGACAGATATACAGGCAAAATGAAACTATTTATCGGTGGAAATGGCAATGTTGAGAAAGTAAAAAGAATTATAAAAGAAAACAAGTTAGCTCAAATAGTTTTTTATGTTGGATGGGTAGGTGGTGAAAAGAAAATAGAACTTCTTAACAAATCTCATGTCTATATATTACCTTCGTATGTTGAAGCACTCCCAATTTCCATATTAGAGGCTATGAGTTATCATTTACCAGTTATTTCTACACGGGTTGGTGCCATTCCCGATATCGTTATTAATAACGAGAATGGATTCCTCATAAATCCAAGAGATAAAGATGCCCTCAAAAATGCTATTTCAGAAATGTTATCTGTTACACCAGAAAAACGTATAAAAATGGGACAACAATCCTTCAATTTGGTTCAACCATATCTTTCTATCCATGTGTCGAAAGAATTGGAAAAGTTGTACACATCCCTTTTGAAAGACAATAAGATTTAGTAACAAATATAATTATAAAGCGTCCAGAATTTTCATTATGAATGCTATAAAAGCTATCAAACAATTATTGCCTTCTAAAAATCATTGGCCTACTTTTTTGTTGGAAAACAGGCTGATGAGCTTTTATGAAAAACAAGTAGGCTATCGGATGGACATAAAGCATCCTCAAACTTTTACAGAAAAATTACAATGGTATAAATTGTATTACAATGGAGATGGACATTTAGAAAGAATTGTCGATAAATATCTGTTCAAAGACTATATTAAGGAACTTTTAGGAGAAGGATACACAATACCTTTGTTAGGAGCATGGACTGACATCAATCAACTAGAAAAAGACTGGGATAGACTTCCTGAAGAGTTTTGTTTAAAGTCTACCCTTCAAAGTGATGGTAACTGCATTAAATTCATCCACAACAAATCATCTATAACATTTGACTCCATTAAAAATGAATTGAAAGAATGGCTTAATCCGAAAAAAACTCTCATCAATTCATATTGTAAGGCTTATTACAATGCCACGCCACGGATTCTTGCTGAAGAATACATGCAAAATGTCAAAGACCAATTATTTGACTATAAGTTTTTCTGCTTTGATGGAGAGCCTTACTGTATCTATACTGCCGTAGAACATTTCAGTGAAAAGGGATCTACCATCACGTTTTACGACCTCAATTGGAAAAAAATGGATGTTCAATACGGGAATCACGAAGTGGGAGATTTACCAAAGCCAATACATTATGAGGAAATGCTAACTATATCAAAAAAATTATCAAAAGGATTCCCCTTTCTTCGAGTTGATTTCTTTGACACAAAGGAAAAGTTATTGTTAGCTGAATTAACATTGTATCCCGGAGGTGGAAACACACCTTACAAGCCAAACTCTTTTAATGAAACATTAGGTAATCTCTTTAAACTCCCTTCATCAAAATAAAAATGTATTTTCAATGAAACTTCCACAATTCATAAGAGATATAAAAGAAAGATTAAGGCCTGCAAGATATAAATGGTCTCAATCAAGACTTATCAAAGCAAACACTAACACCTATAATAATTATCATGGATATAAAATGGATATCAACAATCCACAAACTTTCACAGAAAAAATCCAATGGTACAAGTTTTATTATGATAATGACAAGTTTGTTAACATAGTTGATAAATATTTATTTAAAAACTATATAAAAGAAAAACTTGGTGAAGGATACACTATACCTTTTTTTGGTTATTGGACAAATATCAAAGATCTTGAAAAAGACTGGGATAAACTACCAGAGGAGTTTTGCTTGAAATCTACTCTTTCAAGTGGCGGATTAAACATAAAAATGATTCATAACAAATCCACAATAGATTTCAAAAAACTTAGAAAAGAATTAAGGGGATGGCTTAAGCCCAAAAACACAATGTTGGACTCTTATTGCAAAGCATATTATAAAGCCACTCCTGGTATTCTTGCAGAAGAATACATGCAAAATGTCAAAGATCAGTTGTTTGACTATAAGTTTTTCTGCTTTGATGGAGAGCCTTACTGTATCTATACTGCCGTGGAACATTTTAGTGAAAAGGGTTCAACCATCACATTCTATGATCTCAATTGGAAAAAGCTGGATGTCCAATACGGTAATCACGAAGTGGGAGATTTACCAAAACCAAAACATTTTGAAGAGATGATTACAATCTCAAAGAAATTATCTCAAGGATTTCCCTTTATCCGAATAGATTTTTTTAATACGGAGGATAAGTTATTAGTAGCAGAAATGACATTATATCCAGGAGGTGGATTGACTCCATACCACCCAAAGTCATTTGATGAGACTTTAGGACATCTATTTAAGCTTCCTCCATTAAAATAAGCGCTAAACACTAAGAATGAAACAGCTCTTTAGAAGTATAAAAAATAGAATTAGACCTGCAAGGTGTAAATGGCCAATCAAAAAACTTATAAAAGCAGATTTAAACACATACAAAACATACCATGGATATGAAATGGATATTAACAATCCACAGAGTTTCACTGAAAAGATCCAATGGTACAAACTATTTTATAATAAAAAAGAGTTAGTTAACATCGTTGATAAGTATTTATTCAAAGACTACATAAAAGATAAGCTTGGAGAAGGATATACAACACCCATTTACGGTTATTGGACAAGTGTCAAAGAACTTGAAAAAGACTGGGATAAATTACCTGAGGAGTTTTGCCTAAAATCTACAATATCCAGTGAGGCAATGAATATTAAGATGATTCACAATAAATCATCTGTTAATTTTTTTGAGCTTAAAAAAGAGCTAAAAGGATGGCTAAAGCAAAAAAACACGATGCTGGATTCATATTGCTGTGCCTATTATCATGCAACACCAGGCATCCTTGCGGAACAATATCTTGAAAACATTAAAAACCAATTATACGATTATAAAATCTTTTGTTTCAATGGGAAACCATTTTGTTTTTATGGTGATAAAGAACATTTTGAGAAAAAAGACTTTCCTATCGTATACTATGATTTAAACTGGAACAAAATTAATGTTAGATATGGCAATCATCAAACAGGTGACATTCCTCGGCCAAAACACCTTGAAGAGATGATAGATTTGGCAAAACGTCTATCTGTCGGATTTCCTTTTGTTAGAGTTGACTATTTCGATACTGATGAAAAATTATTTATAGCAGAAATGACTCTTTATCCCGGAGGTGGTTTTAGTCCCTATTATCCAAAACGATTTAACGAATCACTAGGAAAGCTATTTGAACTTCCTATTAAATAATAGAATAATGATTAATAAAAAGTTAAATCAATTAAAAGTAAAATTATATCACAAGAGTGTCGATATATTAAGACACTATCGTTATCCTGAGAAATATAAAACATTGGGCTTTTTATGTGATTATATTAATGACGAGGATTTTTATCTTACAAATGGAGCAAAAGCTCTCCAGAATAGAATTATCACTCGTATATGCACTCCAAACTCATGGGATTTCCCTAAAAATTGTATTTGCTTATGTAATAATGAGGAGGATGCCGATATTGCAATGAGTTGTCATGCCGCAGTAGTTATTTCAGAAGTACAATATAAGAATTATCCAAGTATTGTAGCTAAAAATCCATTAGCAATATATGCAAAACTCTGCAGGTACTATAGGGATTTACAAAAGAACATATCAGTGACCGCTGTAATTGGAAGCATTGGTAAAACTACTACAAAAAACATGATAGGCGCTATCTATAGCTCCATGTGGCAAACATATTATACAAATGCAAACGATAACACATACAAAACCATAGGATTTGCAGTACAACACATCCCTCCTTTTGCAGAAAAGATGATACAGGAGGTACACGAAGGTACCCCAAATCAAACTCAACACCTTTCGCAAATGCTAAATCCAGAGATTGCTGTCATTACAGCTATTGACAAATCACACATTTCACGCTTTCATGATCCTGATGGAATAACAAGAGAAGTATGTGCTATTACGAATCACATGAAAGAGGATGGAGTAGTAATTGTAAATATTGATGAGTTTACACGCTTTGATTTATTAAATGGAAAGAAAATCATTACTATTTCCACCGTTTCTAAAGAAACTGATTTCTATGCCGAAGACATTCAAGTTCTCGAATCGGGTCTTCAGTTCAGTATAATTGTAAAAGATAATCATGAAAGTTACAACATTTCACTGAATAATATTTTTGCAAAGCACAATGTTGTTTGCGCTTTATACGCATTTGCAGCGGGATATTATAATCATGCAGAACCAGCTACTATGGCTAAAGCACTTTCTTCATTTAAAATGGAAGGTGCACGCCAAAACATCATTAGAACAGAAAACGACATTGTAATATATGCAGATTGTTACAATGCGATTGCCCGTTCTGTCCAATCTGCTATCGAAGCAGCCAGTCTCATTCCTATTCAAGGAAAACGAATTGTTGTATTAGGAGATATAGAAGAAGCTGGAGATTATTCAGAAACGATGCATAAGGAAATTGTAGAATTCATAAACAAATCTGGTTTTGATGTTTTATTAACATTAGGTGAGAAAATGGAAAAAGCTGTTATTAATACAACATTTCGGCATTCATTAAGCGTTTACCATTTTACTTCCATATCTGATCTTTCAACTAAGATAAAAGATATTATCAATAATGGAGATTTAATTCTCTTCAAAGCGAGCAATGCTAGTAATCTATCTAAGTGCATTAAGATTGTATGGCCTAAAGTATATGAAAAGATGTTTGACAGTTTCATAAAAGAATACAATAATTTCAAAAGGAACAGCTTGTTGTATTAGTTACTGTTAAAGTGTATCTACAACATAAATGTATAAAATAAAATAGAATAATTATATGAAAATAGGTTTAATTAAAGAAACAAAAACACCTGTAGATAACCGTGTAGCATTGTCTCCAGATCAGGTTGTTCAATTAAAGCAAAAATACCCAAATACAGAGATTGTAGTTCAGTCAAGCGACATTCGAGCATTTTCTGACGAAGAGTATAAGAACAAAGGTATTCCAGTTGTAGAAAGTGTTGCCGACTGTGATGTGTTATTTGGTATAAAAGAGGCAAAGATTGACTCCTTACTTCCTGATAAGCATTATTTCTTTTTTGGTCATATTGCCAAAATGCAAGAATATAATCGTCCTTTACTCCAAACCTTTTTAAAAGATAACATCACTTTTTCTGATTATGAGTATTTAATAGATAAAGACGGTAAAAGATTGTGTGCTTTTGGATGGTGGGCAGGTGTGGTAGGATTGTACTATACCCTCCAAGGATTTGGCTTGCGTGAAAAAACTTATATTCTTCCCAAGCCAGACCTTAAATTTACCATTCAGGATTTACTAAAAGCATTAAAATCTGTTGACTTACCCTCTGTAAAGATTCTAATCACAGGTAACGGACGAGTTTCTAAGGGTGCTCAATATATTCTGGAAGAAATTGGAGCAGACAGACTTTCTGAGGAACAATTTACATCAGATTCTCCTGTTAATAAACTCTCATATTTTGTTGCTACGACAGAGAAATTGGTAAAGAGAAAGGATGGAAGTCCATATTCTCACGAAGAATTCAAGAAATTCCCACAATTATACGAAAGTAATTTCTTGAAGTGGGCAAAATATACAGACATTTTTTTATCATGTCATTTTTGGGCATCCGATGCTCCTATCTATGTTACACCAGAAATACTCAGAAGTCAAGAGACGCCCATAAAAGTAATTGGAGATATTACTTGTGACATCTGCGGAAGTATCATGTCAACGATACGACCTTCTACTCATGCTGAGCCTTTTTACGACTATAACCCCTATACAGAACAGGAAGAAAAGGCATTTTCATCTGACAAAAACATTACCGTTATGGCTGTTGATACATGTCCAAATGCCTTAGCCAGGGAAGCCAGTCAATATTTTGGAGAGATGCTGATTGATCATGTTTTCAAGCCAATATTAGAAGGAAAGTGTTCTCGAATAATTGAAAATGCAACTATTGTTGAAAAAGGACGTTTAACGAATAAATTTTCCTACTTAAAGTCTTTTGCTCAAATTGAAGATTAAAACTGAGTAAAATTTTAAGAATAATAATAATTAGCCGTTAAAACAACTAATTATGGACTTTTATAAATATCTATATCCATTCCACAAGATAATTGGTAGGTACCCTAAAATCATCTATAAATTAAGGTATTACCATAGATTTGGTCGAACACTAAAATTAAAACACCCTGTCTACTTTTTTGACAAACTTGCATGGTTGAGTTTTAATACTGACACGTCACTATGGTCAATATGTGCAGACAAATATGCAGTAAGGGAATATGTCAAGAGCAAATATTCTGACCGTATCTTGACAAAGCTCTATGGTGTATATGAACGCGTGGAGGATATTGACTATGATAGTCTTCCTGACAGTTTCGTGATGAAGACCAACAATGGGTGTGCTTCAAACGTATTTGTTAGAAACAAGAAAAATGCAGATATCGCCAAAATTAATAAAACAATGGATTACTGGTTACATTATCCTTACGGAGAGTTAACTGGACAGGTTCATTATACACGAATTAAACCGCTCATTATCGCAGAGGAGTTCTTAACGAATAATGAGCAACCAGATAAGCCATTGATCGACTACAAGTTTTATTGCTTTAATGGGGAACCACAGTTTTGCATGGCTATGTCTGACAGAATTCCTAACACTCATGACCCATATGTGATGATGTATGACATGGAATGGAATGAACATCCAGAGTTCTACACGCCAGAAGCACACATCAAGGGTGTGGACAAACCATCCAAACTGTCAGAGATGATAGAAATTGCCAAAGCACTATCTCCAGGATTCAAGTTTCTCCGTTTGGACTTATATGAAGTCAACGGGCAAGTTAAATTTGGCGAAATGACTTTCCTTCCCGGTGGAGGTCGTGGTATGAGAGTGGAAAAACAAATTGAATTAGGAAATAAAATAAGAACTACATAGATTATGAAAGCATGTTTTATGGGCTTGGGCTACATTGGATTGCCCACAGCCATTATTGCAGCCAAGCATGGCGTTGAGATTGTCGGAGTAGATATCAACCCGAAAGTTGTTGAAATGACAAATCAGGGGAAATTGCACATCATTGAACCAGGTATGGAAGAGATGCTGCAAGATGTTGTGAAAAGCGGAATGCTTCATGCCTCTACTACTCCTGAAACCAGTGATGCATAT
>Ga0247611_10006065_pt1 | contig 15649 bp, 14 predicted proteins | sample 177DNAGHGhighgp2_FD_192422 | JGI IMG/M metagenome (GOLD analysis project Ga0247611, IMG submission 192422) | Sheep rumen microbial communities from Palmerston North, Manawatu-Wanganui, New Zealand - 1770 DNA GHGhigh gp2 | ecosystem: Host-associated > Mammals > Digestive system > Stomach > Rumen...
CACCATTGTATTATGCTGAAAACTTAAGTAAATATACTGGAGGAGCAAAGATTTTTTTGAAAAGAGAAGATTTAAATCATACTGGAGCACACAAGATAAATAATGCTATAGGTCAAGCTTTACTTGCTAAGAGAATGGGTAAAACTCATATTATTGCAGAAACTGGAGCTGGTCAGCATGGTGTTGCAACAGCTACTGTATGTAGTCTGTTTAATTTAAAGTGCACAATTTTTATGGGTGCTAAAGATGCAAGAAAGCAATTTAGCAATGTACAGAGAATGAAACTTCTTGGAGCCGATGTAATAGAAGTAACAGAGGGTGATCAAACATTAAAAGAAGCAGTTGATGTGGCTTTTAAATATTTATTAGAAAATATGGATTGCTTTTATTTAATAGGTTCATGTGTAGGACCAAGTCCATATCCTGAAATGGTTAAGTTCTTCCAAAAAATTATTGGAGAAGAAGCAAGAAAGCAAATTTTAGAGCAAGAAGGAAAACTTCCTAAGGCAATTGTTGCATGTGTTGGAGGTGGAAGTAATAGTATAGGATTATTTAATGAATTTATAAGAGATGAAGATGTGGAGATATATGGAATAGAAGGTGCTGGAAAAGGAATAAAAACTGGCAAACATGCAAGTGCCATTTATAATAATAAGATTGGAATTCTTCATGGAATGAAAACGTATATTATGGAAGATGAAAATGGTAAAGTTCAAGATGCATATTCAATTTCATCTGGTTTGGATTATCCAGGAATTGGTCCAGAACATGCATATCTTAATAAAATTGGAAGAGTAAAATATGACAGTATAACAGATAAAGAAGCAGTAGATGCATTCAAGCTATTAACAAGAATAGAAGGAATTATTCCTGCATTAGAAAGTAGCCATGCTATAGCATATGGAATAAAAATAGCTAAAAAATATGATAAAAATGATTGTATAATAATAAATCTATCTGGTAGAGGAGATAAAGATATGGATACGATATTAAAATATAATTTTTAGAGATAATTTAGTTGATTTATAAAAATTAAAAAGCTTCATTAATTCTAAAATTCGAATAAATCGAAATAGTTAAAACGAATTAATGGAGCATTTTTTTCAAAATTTTTCTTTAATTAATAATCTTTTAACTTTAAAAAAATAGAAAAATCTTAATCCATTATGTGTAAAAAAGTTATAGATGAAGTAATAATAAGGATCTATAAAAAGGAATTGATTGGTGGATTAATTGTCCTTTTTGTGTATTAGCAAGCACTGAATTTGGGGACTGCAGATTTTGTCCCTTCTCAAATTCTATACAATGGGATTTCATCCCAAGCCCTTTGATGTATGATTGTAAAAATAATAATTTTATAGTATAATGTGAAACAGAAAATAGTAATTTGTCGCTTGTTAACAACATTGTAATATTGTAAACAAGTAAAAAGGAGATTGAGAATATGAAAGATGGGAAAATACCAAATCCAAATACAATAAATCCTATTGCAGGATATGATAAAGAAATATATATAAAACCAACAATAAAAAATAAAAATATTATTGTAGGAGATTTTTCATATATTGCAGATTCTGATTTTGAAAGCCATGTAACACATCATTATGAATGGAATAATGATAAATTGGTTATAGGAAAGTTTTGTCAGATAGCTTCAGGAGTTGAATTTGTTATGAATGGAGCTAATCATCAAATGAATGCAGTTTCAACATTTCCTTTTTATACTTTAGAAGGATGGGAGCAAACTCCACCAACACAAAATGACTTACCAATTAAAGGAGATACTATAATTGGCAATGATGTATGGATAGGACAAAATGCAACTATACTTCCAGGAGTTCATATTGGAGATGGTGCAATAATTGGTGCTAATAGTGTTATTGGTAGTGATGTCGATCCTTATACAATAGTTGTTGGAAATCCTGCAAGACCAATAAGAAAAAGATTTGATGAGGAACTAATTGATATAATGGAAAAATTAAAATGGTGGGATAAGAGTATTGAAGAAATAAATAGTTTAATACCACTATTAACATCAAGCAATTTAGAAAAAGTAAAAGAAGAATTATCAAAATTAGTTTAAAAAATAGTAATTTCTAAGGGAGGTAATTATTGTGAACTACAAGGTAATAGATAAAGAAAAATATTATAGAAAGGGAGTATTTCGACATTTTTCAGAGGATTGTCATTGTTCAACTTCAATGACTGCAAGAATCGATGTTAGTGAACTTGTTCACTATTCTAAAGAGAAAGGAACAAAATTCTATATTAACTTTCTTTACATACTATCAAAAGTTCTTAATTCTCGTGAAGATTATAGGATGGGATATCTTTGGAAAACAGATGAATTAATATGTTATGATGTGATTAATCCCACTCAGTATGTATTCCATGAGGAAACTGAAACTTGTACTCCTGTATATACAAAATATGATGAGAACTATGAAAGGTTTTATGCTAATGCGTTGAAAGATGTAGAAGATGCGAAAAAAACAAACGAATATATGTTAGATATGGAAAATCATCCAAATTGGTTTGATGCATCATTTATATCATGGTTATCTTATGATTCTTTGAATATTGAGTTGCCTGATGCTAATATGTTTTTAGCACCAATTATTAATTGGGGAAAATATAGAGAAGAAAATGGTAGACTTGTTATGCCTGTATCTGTTCGTTTGAATCATGCAATTGCGGATGGATATTTGGTCGCAAATGTATTTCGTTTGTTAGAGCAAGAAATGAAGTCGTTTATTAAATGATGAACAAAATAATAAATTAAAATAAGTGTGTGATAAATAGTAATTTGTATGGAGGATAGAGCTATGAATATTTTGGGAATAATATCAATTATTTTATTATTGATTTTAGTTATATTGGGTATAGAATTTATGATAAAATTAAAGAAAAGTGAAGGAAAATTAATTGATGAAGTACGAAAACCTTTAATGATTAGATTAAACATAATAATTGTATTAACGATTGCTTTATCAATAACAACTATTATAAATATTATATTAAAAGGTTAAATACAAATTACAATTTATTAGGATGCTAACAAGATTTTGGCATTATTCACAACAAAGTAATAGAAATTCAAGAGTTCTATTGCTTTTTTTATTCTTATAAAGTATAATTAGTATGAAATGTATAACAAAATAAATTGTGAGGTGTAATTTATGGAAAAGGATAAATATGTAGGAATCTGTAAAGTTGGAGAAAAAGGGCAAATAGTAATACCTGCTCAGGCAAGAAAAATGTTTAATATTAATCCAGGTGATTCAATTATTGTACTTTGTGATAAAGAAAAAGGAATTGCATTAGTCAAATCAGATATAATAGAAGATTTAACTGATAAAATTTTACCAAAAGGAGATAAATAAAAATGAATGAGAGAAGACATTATTTAGATAATATAAGATGGATTACGCTATGTTTTGTTATTATATATCATGTGTTTTATATATTTAATTCAAGTGGTGTAGTTTCAAATATTGGCGTAACAGGGATTAAAGAATTAGATAGTATTTGTGTTTTTATATATCCTTGGATTATGTGCTTATTATTTGTGGTATCAGGAGTTTCTACAAAATATTCATTAAATAATAAAACAAACAAAGAATTTATCAAAGATAGAGCAAAAAGAATATTAGTACCAAGTGTTATAGGGATTTTTGTATATGGTTGGATAAGTGGATGGACAACCAATTATTATGGCGATATATTTGCAGGAAATGGAGATATGATTCCAAATCCAATTAAATACATTATTTATTCTTTAATAGGTATTGGACCATTATGGTATGCTCATGTATTGTTTGTAGCATCACTACTAATTGTTCTAATTAGGAAAATAGATAAAAAACAAAAAATTGATAAACTATTTAATAAAATAAATTTACCAATTTTATTCTTATTGTTTTTAATAGTTTGGGGATCTTCATTTATACTAAATACGCCTGTTGTTACCGTATATAGATGGGGAATATATTTATTGATGTTTATATTAGGTTATTATATATTTTCAAATGATAAGATTATTGAAAATTTAGAAAAAATATCAATCCCGCTAGGAATAATATCATTTATTATTGGAATTATATTTACAATAATGAACTATGGTGCTAATTTTGGTTCAAATGAATTTTTAACTAATATATTTACTAATATTTATATATGGCTTGTAATTTTATCGGCTTTTGGAGTTGGTAAGAAATTTTTGAATTTTGATAATAATTTTACAAAGTATATGAATAAAAACAATTTTTGTTTTTATGTATTACACTATACTATACAAATTATTATAGCATTTATTTTAGTAGAATATATCAAGTTACCTTACTTTATACTAAATTATATAATATTATTGATTGGAACAATTATTCTTTTACCAATAATTACTGAAATATTAAAAAGAATACCTATAATAAACAAGTTATTATTAGGAACAAAAAATAAATAATAAGATGTTAACAAGATTTTGGTTTTGTGAACAAGTAGATTTTCATAATATTTTGATATTATGAGCAAGACAAATTACAATTTGAAAGGATAGTATATGATACAATTATTAAAGTATGGAAATACTAATTGTTATTATATAAAAGGTAAAAATGGTAGTATATTAGTTGATACTGATTGGGCTGGAACACTACAAGCCTTTTATAAAAAAGTTAAAGAATTAAATATAACAAATATTGATTATCTTTTAATAACCCATTACCATCCTGATCATATGGGAATAGTACAAGATATAATTGATAATATGAATGTAAAATTGTTAGTAATAGATGTTCAGAAAGATTATATACATTGTTCAGATCAAATATTTGAAAAAAATAATAATATAAATTTTAATCCTATAAGTACAGAACCATTGATAATCTCATGTAAAGATAGTAGAAAATTTTTAAATGACTTAGGAATTGATGGAGAAATAATATATACTCCAGGACATAGTGATGATAGTATTTCTTTAATATTAGATAACGGTATTGCGTTAGTTGGAGATTTATATGATTTAAATTCAGCATTTGCATTTAATGACGAGAAAATAAATAATAGTTGGAAAAACATATTAAGTCATAATATATCAAAAATATGTTACGGACATCATGAGCAAATAATTAATTAATAAATTACAAGTTATAGGGGATAAAAATGAAATTAAAACAAATAATTAAGAATATAGTAATATCTGTTATAGTAGGAATAATTTTAGGAATTATTACAGAGTATGCTTTAATATTGAATATAAGTTGGCTAATAAAAATAACACAATCATTTATATTTTGGGGATTGATTATTTGTATAGTAGCTTTTATTCAAAAAGATTTTATTTTTACAATTTTAAGTCCAATAATAGTATTATCGTTGATGAATATTACATACTATCTTATAAGACTATTTAAGTCAGGTTACACAAATATTGGGGGATTAGAAGTATATACATTTACTGGTATAGTGGGTTCTCTATATATAGGAACATTAATATATTTAATAAAAAATAAATTTATATATCATAGAGGTAAATGCATTTTGCAAATATATTCTCTAATTGCTATGACTATTATGGGAATAATATTTACAATTACTGGATTAGGACATACAATTAATTACAACTTAAGTTATAACATTGGATTAGGTATAATTATAGGATTTATTTTAGGAATAATAATCACAAAAGTATTAAAAAAAGACAAAGTAGATAATAATTAAAAAATACAATTTATTGAGATAATAAACAAAAAAAAGAGCTTCATTAATTCTAAATTTTAAACAAATCAAAACTGATAGAACGAATTAATGAAGCATTTTCTTATGAAGAATTTTTCAAATATCTTTCTAATGAATGCATCTATATAGTGAAAAAATACCACTTTAGATTAAAAAAATATATATAATTAATAGTATTTTATAACCTAAAAAATTCAGATAAATCATTATAGATTATGTGTAAAAAGTTTATAGATGAAGTTATAATATAGAGTTATAAAAAGATGTTGATTGTTGAATTAATTACATTTTTTGTGTATAAGCAAGCACTGAATTTGGGGACTACAGATTTTGTCCACCATCAAATTCTATACAATGGGATTTCATCCCAAGCCCTTTAAAAAATTTTTTAAAAATTAGTTGAATATATTATTTAATTGTGGTATATAATAAGTAGCAATGTGGTAGCTAAAATGGTGAATTCTAAAAGGTTATGTTAATTGCTGCCGTGCTAACGCGGTAGCAATGTGGTAGCTATATGGTAATATAAATAATTATGAAAGGATGATTATATGATAGAAAACGAAAATGTTGAGTTTAAAGAAATATATACAGATAATATTTATAAAGAAATAGTTGCTTTTTTAAATACAAATTCAGGAACAATATATATAGGTGCAGATGATAATGGAAATATAATTGGGCTTGACGATGCAAAAACAACAGAAGAAAAAATATCAAATGGGATAAAAAATCTTATTAGTCCTGAATGCTCAATATTTGTATCAGTAAAATTAGAAAATATAGAAGAAAAAGAATATATTTGTATTAAAGTTTCCAAAGGCAATGACATATATTTTCTATCTCAAAAAGGTATTACAAAAGGAACATATATAAGGACAGGTTCTTGTTCATTACCTGCAAGCGGAGAAACTCTCAAACAATTAATACTTAAAAACAACAATATAACATTCGAAACTTCTATTTCTAATAATCAAAATTTAAGTTTTGACTATGCATTAAAGGTTTTTAAAAATAATAATATTGATTTAAATAATGAAAATATAAAGAAAAATTTACATTTAATGACGGAAGATGGTGTTTATACTAATTTAGCTCTATTATTGTCTGATCAAAATCCTTTTTCAATTAAGATTGCAGCATATCAAACAACTGGTAAAGAACATTTTTTAGATAGAAAAGAATTTACAGGTTCTGTTATAGAAACTTATGATAAATTAATAGACTATTTAAAATTAAATTCTGCAACATATGGTATTGTAGAAATGACAAATAGAGTTGATATTGAAGAATATCCAGAATTTATAATAAGAGAGATTGCTCTAAATTCAATAATACATCGTGATTATTCTACATTAACATCAAATATTATAAATATATATAAAGACAATGAAATTGAATTCATTAGTTATGGTGCGTTATATGGAAATATTACCGTTGATGACATTCTAAATGGTTTATCCACAACAAGAAATCCATATTTACAATCAATATTTATGAGACTTAATGAAGTAGAAGCAATTGGAAGTGGATTAAAAAGAGTGAATGAATTTTATAAAAGCAAGGGATTAAAATTACAAATAAATGCTTTACCATCATCATTTATAGTAAAATTACCAAGAATTGATTTAACTCTTCCCAAAGCTAATGATGATGAACAAAAAATATATAATTATATACAAAATACTGGTTATATAACAAGAAAAGAAGCCGAAACATTATTAGGAAAAGAAAGAACAGCCACAACAAAAATATTAAATAAGATGATACAAAACGGAACAATAAAAAAGACTGGAAATAGTACGTCAGTAAGATATGAGATAAAGGAGTGGTTTTAATGACACAATTTGAACAAACAATAAAAAGAGCTTTAATAAATTATTGTAATGAAGTTAATAAATACTATAAAGCAGGAAATATCGAAAGCTCTTTTAATAAGCCTGTAATAGATTTAATCCAAGCATTCGGTTGCTCTGCTCATGACTTTTCTGGAGAAAGGAGTGGAATTACAGGGGAAAACATTGATATTAAACTTTGGCATATTAATGAAGATATAAATACAATTCCACCATTTGGAGCTATTGAAGTAAAAAAAGTAGGAGGAGAAGATGACAGAGCAAGAAAACAAATTATTATTGAAGCTAAAAAGTTTGGGAATGTTATTTTAACTGATAATGCTGTATGGAAATTTTATCATGCAGATTCTGAACAAATGTATAATGGATTTAAACTATTAATCAAAAATGATAAAAACGAATTTGAACTAGATGAATCAAAAATCGATTTATTTATTGCAACTATCAAAGATTTTATATTAGAAAAACCAGGTAATATAAGAAGCTCAAATAGATTAGCATATTACATGTCTGAATATGCTAAAACAATTAAAACTATTGTATATAACATTTTAAAAGCTGATAATAAAAAGGCAATGTATGATGAATTATTTGGACTATATTCTAGAATTAAAGAAGAATTATTACCTGACCTAGAAATTAGAGAATTTTCAGATATGTATGCTCAAACTATAGTTTATGGGTTATTTATTGCAAGATATAACGATAAAACAATGGGAAGTTTTACGCGTGGAGAAGCCATTGAAAATCTTTCAAAAGAAAGTCATTTATTAAAACAATTCTTTCAGCATATTGCAACATCAGACAATTTACATCCAACATTAAACGATTCAATTGATAAGCTATGTGAATTATATTCTTTGACGGATATAAAAGAACTTTTGAATCAATATGAAAAGAAAGATGCTATAGTTCATTTCTATGAGGATTTTTTAACTTATTATGATTTAAAACAAAAAAAGTCTTTTGGTGCTTATTATACACCAATACCAGTTGTTAGATATATTGTAAATATGGTTGATGAAGTTCTTATAAATGAATTTAATATTAATAATGGTTTAGCTAATAATGACACTATAACAATTAAAGTAAAGTGTGATCCATATACTATAGGAACAGGTAAAAGGCAAAAAACTTTAACAGAAAAAGAAATTGATGTTCCTAAAGTAGCCATTCTAGATCCTGCTTGTGGAACTGGAACATTTGGAGCTGAAATTATTAAGTATATCAAAGATAAATATTTTTCTAATGGAAATGAGGCTTTTTATAAAGAATGGCTAGAAAGTAAAAATGGATTAATGCAAAGATTAATAAGTTTTGAGATAATGATGACAAGTTATGTTATTGCACACTTAAAGATAAGAAGAATGCTGACTGAAACATTAGGTGATCAAGAATTAGATAAAAAACTTCCTTCTAATATATTTTTAACAAATACACTTGCAGAACCTAAATCAATTTTAGAAAGAAATGAACAAATAAGTCTTTTTGATTTTTCAGGAGCAATTACTGAAGAAGCTGAAAATGCTGATCAATGGAAATGTAGAAGACCTATACAAGTTATAATCGGAAATCCACCATATCTAGCTGCCTCGAAAAACAGTTATGACATTTCAGCATATAAATATGAAACGGATGGTAAAACAAAATTAAAAGAAAGAAATCCTAAATGGTTAAATGATGATTACGTTAAATTTATAAGGTTTTCTGAACAACACATTCAAAATGATGGAAAAGGTGTCTTAGCATTTATAACAAATAATGGCTATTTGGATAATCCAACATTTAGAGGTATGCGAGCAAGTTTATTAAGAACTTTTGATTCAATTTACATCTTAAATTTACATGGTAATTCAATAAAACAAGAAGTTGCTCCAGATGGAACAAAGGATGAAAATGTATTTGATATAAGGGTTGGTGTTGCAATAATTATAGCTATAAAAAGATCAACAAAAGAAGGGTGGGGAAAAATCAATTATACTGAATTATATGGAACGAGAAAGAATAAATTTGAAAAATTAGAATCAAAAGATATTAAATTTGAAGAAATTGAACTTGATGAAAAAACAGCACTATTTATACCTCAACGAGATCAAAAAATAAAAAAAGAATATGATAATGGTATAAGCATTGTAGACTTATTTAATACATACTCTGCAGGAGTTGTTACAGGAAGAGATAGTTTAACAATACAAAAAACTAAAAAAGAAATAGAAGATGTAATTAATGATTTTTCAATTAAAACACCAGAAGAAATAAAGTCAAAATATGACTTGGGAAAGGATACAGATTGGACGGTAAATGGTGCTCAAAGTGATATTGTAAATAGTGAAGGCAATTATCAAAAAATTGCATATAGGATATTTGATGATAGGTGGACATATTATACTGGAAAGCAAAACGGTTTTTATTGTCGTGCTAGAAATGAAGTTATGAAACATTTTAGTATTCCAAATTTAGCATTATGCTTTACGAGAACAGATAAGTCGCCAAGAGAATATTCAATGATTTTTGTAAGTAATAAAATAACAGAATCTTGCTTTTTAACTACACAAACGGCTGGTATTGCTACGATAGTACCATTGTATTTAATAAATAATAAGTTAGAAAGAGTAACTAATTTTAATAAAGATTATTTTGATAAATTAACACACAATTTGAGATTTAGACCATCAGAACAAGATATCTTTGATTATTGTTATGGGATTTTATTCGATAAAAATTATAGAACAAGATATAATATATTCTTGAAACAGGATTATCCAAAAGTGCCTATAATTGAAAACGAGGAAATGTTAAGAAAATATGTAGATGTTGGGACAAAACTAAGAAAGTTACATTTAATGGAAACTAATACAGAAAAAGAGCTAAATATAGAAAGTTCAAATAATAATCTTTTAATTGAAATGGTTAAATATGAAAATGAAACATTAAGAATTAATAAAGATACAATTATCACTGGAATAACAGAAGAAATATATAATTATTATTTAGGAGGTTATCAAGTTATTGATAAATGGCTTAAATCTCATAAAGGAGAAAACTTAACCATAGATTATTTCAATCATATAAAGAAAATTGCTGGAATAATTGATGAAACTATAAATATACAGAAACAATTATAATAAATGTGCAAAAGCAAAATAGTTTAAGTAGTAAAATACAAGATTATTTTGCTTTTTTATAGGAGAAGATATGAAAAATGAAAATGAAATACTAAACAATTTAATTTCACAATATATAAATTTACAATTAGAATATGTGAAATTTACTAATTATATGAAAAGTAGCATAGAAAATTTGATGATAGATCATGATATACATTATCAAAGCATTACAAGTAGAGTGAAAAACGTAGAATCATTAAAGAATAAACTACAAGGCCTTTTAAAACATATTAATGGGGATATAAGAAACGTAAATGATTTAAGTGGTATAAGAATAATTATATATGATAGGGATGAAGAAGAAAAAATTATAAATATACTTAGTGAGAACTATAATATAGAATACTATTCACCTCCAAGAGAGAATTATGATTCAAAAAATTATACAGTTTCTTTAAAAAATGATAATCTATCAAAATTTGAAAATATGAAGTGTGAGATTCAAATAGTAGTTATTCTGTCTCATGCATTGATAGAATTCGGACATGACATTTTTTATAAAGATACTGAAGAATTAAAACTTAAGAATCAAGAAGAATATAACAACTTGAATCTTTTATATGAGGAAGCATTTGAAAAAGTTATCCAGCTGGAAACCACAATGAAAAATATAAGAATTAGAGCTAATAATATAAAAATTGGATATAATGCAATTAATAAAATTATTGATATTAAATATTTAAATGAAATAGAAAAAGCAGATGAATGTAGTAAAATTAATAAAATTATAGATGATTTTGAAAGTATTATAGAACCATTAAGCAAATCAAAAGAATCAATGGAATTAATAGTTAATAATAAAATGTTATTAAAAATAGTACAATCGTTTATTAATATAAAAGATGCTGTATATGATTATAATGAAGTGTTTTACTTTGGTACATTTAGCTATACTTATGATAGATTAGTAGAACTTTTAAGAAAATATATATATTTATGGCAAGAAGATTTTAATCAGATAATAGAAATGCTAATGAGATATCTGCTAGACAATTCAAACAATAAGGGTATCGAAAAATTAAGCGAAATGTTAAAAAACATGCTAAAAAATGACAAAATTAATAATAATTATTCTCTACATAGAGCAATGTATGAATGGATTATTAGTAATCCTACTGATATGTCAGAATTCAAGCTTGAATTAGCAACGGAATTTTGTAAATTGGACTTGAATTATTCGGAAAATAGTGGATTTAGACAAATTAGACTCTGCCAAAAAAATGTGAATCCAGGAGAAAGGTATGTAGCCAATATAAAGAAGATAATTACAGTATATTCGAATTATTATGTACAAACTATGGATATAAGGATATTCAACAAATTAAAAAGTATATGTAGAATGGAAAGAAACTATGGTGAATCAAAAAACAATTTTAAAGTACAACATTTAATGAGCATATTTTTAAAGGAATTTGACAAGTTAGATACACATATAAGATGGGAGCTATTTAAATATGGAAAAGAACAAGAAGGGGATATATTTTATAAAAGTGAGATTTATAAAAAAATAAAGAGTGACAATAATTGTAAATTATATTCATATTTATTTAGTTATTTATTAGATGATATTCCAACTAAAAAGCGTGAGATAGTTGAAGAAGAAAGAAAAAAGTTTTTAAATAATTACATAAGGAATTTTAATAGTGAAAATGAAAAAGATATAATTGATATATGCAAAAATATGGATACTTATGAAGAAATACTATTGAGCAATTATTCTAATGTAAGTGATTTATTATATAACATTGGGAAAGAATATTCTAATGCAGTTGAATTATATGAACTGACAGATAATGTGTATTTACTTCTTGGAATATATGAATCAGCAGAGTATAAAATAAAGATAATTCAGAATAGTCAAATTGAAAAAATATTAAAATATGAATTAATGAATAAAAGTATTTTTTCTACTCGATTATTTGATGAAATAATAAAAAACTATAAAATAGGATCTAATGAAAAAATAGATAACTATATATGTAGAAACATTTGTAGCAATAATAATTTACTAATGAATAAAAAATATATTGATATTTTTATTGATATTGTACAAACATATAATGACAGAAATAAAAGTGTGTTAAATAATTGTAGTTACATATGTGAAGAAAAAGGAATCATTAAAAAGATTGGTAGAAATAATATTAGATTAATATTAAATAATATAAGTTATAAGACATATATTGATTTTAACGATGAAATATTTATAAATAATGTTTTTGAAGTATATCCAGGGGTAGTAAGAAAATATATAGAGGAACGTGTAAAGAATATTTCTAAAGTACAGCATAGAATTACGTATTATCCATTATATAAATGTAAAAATCATGAAAAAGAATTATCAAATAATGTTTTATTCTGTTTAAGATTATTAGAAAAATATGATTATTATAAAATTTCAGAGACTATTAGAAGCTTAATAGGCCATTATGATGATAAAGTTTTTGAAATATTAAAAGCAATAATTCAAGAAAAAAAATATCTTAAAGAAATAGTTGAACTATTAAGAGTATTAGATGTTTCTCTACAAGGATGGAATGCTTTCGAATTAATTATTTCAGTAAATGATGATGAGGAGATATATCGTGAAATTGATACAATTTTATTTTCTGTATTTGGAACAGGGGAGCATGGAATATCAGAATCTTTTAATCAAAGATATAATTTTTTTAACAAACTACCAATAAATTTAGATACAAATAGTAATGTGAAAGAGTATATAAAAAGGCAAAAGCTAAGATTTAAAAAATTAGCACAAAGCGAAAGATTGAAAGAAACCCAGAGAATTATTGAAGAAAAAACAGAATATGAAATAAGTACAAAAAAATCGACTTCAAAAGATGAGGAGGAATAATTATGTTTAAGTATCAAGTTGAAATAACAGAAACATTACAAAAAACAGTTGAAGTGGAAGCGGATAATAAAGAAGAGGCTGTGCATAAAGTTATGAAAATGTATAAGAATGAAGAAGTTATATTAAACGATAACGACTTTATTGATGTAGATTTTAGAGTATAGATAAGTTCTTAAAATATTACAAATAGTTAATTTGTAAAGAGTAATATAATTAAATAAAACTCCATTGAAAATTTTTGCCTATTTTGGCAAAAATTTTCAATGGACATAATATAAGTAATACCAGAAGAAAAATCCTCTGGTATTTTTGCTATTCATCAAAACATTTCACAATAAGCTGTACTCCATCACAAAATCCATTCCTATAATACTTTTCATTCCAATAAGAAATATAATCCATCAAATTATCATCAAGTTGATTAAATTGTTTTTGAATAAAATTCCTATTTTGTTTTGGAACACTATTCAAAATTTTTTCACAAATCTCATCAAATTCAATAGTATGTTTTTTATCCTCTTTTGTAGTATAGGATAATACAGTTTGGTCTCTAAATTCCAACCAATCTTTCAACATATCATCATTAACTTCTCTAAAATTATTCATATCTAAAATTCCTCCAATTAAAAAATTTTTTACAGGGTTTGGGATTAAATCCCATTACATAGAATTTGAAGTGGACAAAATCTGCAGTCCCCAAATTCAGTGCTTGCTTATACAAAGAAAATCCATTTTTTATTAACAATATATAATCTCATTTAGTACAATTTCTTCTGCTCTATTTTTAATATTATTCATTTTTTGTGTCCAAGATAGAGGTTCTTTTCCGTCAGGATATATGCTCACATTTTCCTTTTTAGCTAGTTGATTAATTATAGTATTAACTCTTTCATTAGCTTCCTTATCTACTTCAATTAAATGTTTATCAAGTTCATTTTTAAGATTTAATTCGCAATATAATCCTCGCTTATGATTCTTTAAAAAGTCTAATCTTAAATATCCATATTTACCAATTTGATAATGATATCTATCTTTTTTTATAACTAAATCAGGGATTAAATAATCACCTTCTTGATGATAAGTTATCTTAAAATTTGAATTCTTCATAAATTTTCACATACCTTTCTTTTAATCTTTATTTGTATACAAACTATCCCAATCATAACCAGACCAATCTCGTTGTTCGAAATTTGCAGAAGATTTTTTCTTATTCTCGTAGTTTAATATATTATTCTTATTTGCATCTGATTTTCGGACATCAGGAGTACCGAAATTAGAATCTCCAGATGACTGATTTTCAGATGTCGCTTTTATTAATTCTCCACTTATTTCTGCAAATGTTTTTCCAACATAAATTTTATTAGGTCTATTTCGACCTTGAAATTTTTCTTTAATTAAATTGGCATTTTCAAGTTGTTTAAATGCAGAAGCTATAGCAGACTTGCCTACATGTAATTTCTCTTGTAAACCGATTCTCGTAAAAATTACATACATATTTCCATCTTCATCACAATATTTATTGTTTTTGGAAATTTTCTCATCATTTGCATTACTATATGCAAGTGATAATCTATCACATAAAAGCGAATATAATAGAATAGCAGTGGGAGATAGTTTGCTATATACTTTGCTTTCACAAAGTTCTTTATTTACACGATAAAATTTTACTTTATTGTAGGTTTCATTAATTTTATGATGTACAAAATTTAACATGCGTTCCTCCTAATCCTTGCTGGATAAGAGATAGCAGTCTTAAAAAATTTTGGAAATTTTTTGGAAATTTTTTTAGATAAAAAATTAATTTTGGAAATTTAACTTGGAAATTTTTTCGGTATTTTACCGTATTTTATAGAATTTGACAAAATTTAAAGCACATGCCGTATTCTTACAGACATGTGCTTTTTCACATTTTGGACTTTTTTGGAATTTTCTAGAATTTCTTGAAAAATCCTTTAAATTGGTCGAGGCGACAGGGATCGAACCTGCGACCTCATGGTCCCAAACCACGCGCGCTACCAACTGCGCTACGCCTCGAT
>Ga0247611_10006066_pt1 | contig 15648 bp, 9 predicted proteins | sample 177DNAGHGhighgp2_FD_192422 | JGI IMG/M metagenome (GOLD analysis project Ga0247611, IMG submission 192422) | Sheep rumen microbial communities from Palmerston North, Manawatu-Wanganui, New Zealand - 1770 DNA GHGhigh gp2 | ecosystem: Host-associated > Mammals > Digestive system > Stomach > Rumen ...
GTTCATGGAGAGGATGGGGTATGGCGGTCAGCCGTATTTCGTCTATTTCCACCATGACACGGGCAACAACCATGTGCACATTCTCTCCACCCGCATCAACCGGTATGGCATCGCCATCAGCGACAGCTTCGACAAGATGAGGATGCAGCGGGTGACGGACGAGATTCTCGGCATCACCCCCGAAAAGGAAAGGCAGAAACTGTTCTCCTATGGTTTCCAGACAGAGGGGCAGTTTCTGAACGTCGCTCGTTCCTGTGGTTACAATCCGAAGGAAGAAACTGTCGATGGTGTGGAATGCTATACCTTCTTCCGCAACCATTATCCCCAAATCATAATACCAAAGGTGGAAATCATGAAACGGATGGTTCCTAAAGAGGATAGTCTGGAGATGAGGAAGCGCAAGGAACGTGCCCGGCAACTGAAAGCCATCCTGCTAAAATACCGTCAACTGAGCCTCCAGCAGCAGTTTCCGACAAAAAAGGGCAAGGCCGTGACACAGTCCGACCTTGAAGAGAGAAAGACATTGGCTTTGTCGGGGCTGCAGCATAAGGACGGCAATTCCTTCAATGAGGCGGAGAAGTTGCAGGTGAAATGGATGCTGAAAGAGCTTCGGCAGAAGTTTGGCATTGACATCCACTGGCAGAAGGACAAGAATGGCATCATACGTGGTTACGGCATTAACGACCACAAGACGAAGACAGCGTTCGACGGCAGCCAGGTGCTGAGAATGGGTGAATGGATGGACATTCAGACAAAGAGGAACGAGGACATGGAGCAAAGGGTCAAAGGTACGAGTAAGCGAGAGCAGACGGAAACTTGTTTCCAGTATGCCGAGCGGGAGTACCTTCGGCGAAGCCAAAAGATCATCGGCTCATTGGGTCAAAACATGCCAAAACTGACCCATGTCGATTCCATCACCATCGCCAAGCACAAGAATGGAAAGTTCTACTTACGGGTTGTCTTCAACAACTTTGGTCATTCTGAGGTTTTCTTCCTTTCAAAGGAAGAGACACGCGTCTATTTGTTGGCGGCAGATGCTATGGAACGTGGAAGACTCAAACAGCAGTTCGCCTTCAAGTATCTTCTGCGTGCCTCTGGTGGCAGCTATGACCAAAACAGGGAATGGGAGGTTGGAAATGGATATGATGGCGATGATGGAAGGGGGCTGAAAAGATGATTGCCTATTTTTCACATCAACGATAGAAAAAATGCCCCGTTGCGATTCAAAACAGCATAAGACTTACCATTTTCGGGACTCTTTGTCAAAACTTTTCTCAAACTGCAAATTGATGAACATTTTTTGAACAACTATACAAGAAATTTCTTATTTTTGCAATGTCATATGGCCGTTATAGGCTTTTGACAGACAATGGTACTTATGAAAAAACGGATTATGGAACAAATTAAATGCAAAGGATATGGGTATGATATCTCATACTTAATAGGTGCACTCCTAACTTTGATAATAGAAAAATCGTGTTTTTTACTTGTTCTATTGTTCTCGCTTTGGGGAGGTTCAGATAGATTTGCTTTTGCCCAAATTTATAATGGAGGCGATAAAGAATCCTTGGTAGAATTGACCCAACAGTTTGTCAATGCCATAAAAAAGTATGAAAAACTTGGTTCATTCAACGAAGGTTTGGCTGCGGTTATGAGAGATGGCAGATGGGGTTACATTAACACTAAAGGAGATGAAGTTATTACTTGCCAATTCCCCGATCCATATATTGATTATATTGCAAGTTCGTTCTACGAGGGAATGGCTCCTGTACTAAAAGATAACAATTGGGGTTATATAAACAAAAAAGGCGAGGAAGTGATACCCATCAGCATAGAAGCAGAAGCCGTTGGCAGGTTCTCTGAAGGATTGGCTTTTGTATATATAGACGAGGAAAACTTCTCTGTCATTGATAAGAAAGGTGGAATAGTCTTTAGTGGCAAATCCGATTTCTCTTGGTATTTCGGCCCCGAAATCTCCAGTGAACTCCTCCCTGTTTATCATCAAGGAAATATCTGTGTTCCGTTGGAACCTGACAATTTTGCCGTATATGACAAGCAGGGAAATAAAGTAAGGGAGATTGACCAAGATGCAAAAGACGTACTCGATAAACAAAACGAAAAGAAACCTTACACCATATTTTTAAAAGAAAATGGCGAGAATGAAGACAATCAGTATTTCACTGTTGGATTGAAAGACCCTAATGGCAAGGAAATCATCCCTGCTATCTATGACGGAATAGGCAATGTTGGTGCGGGCGAAATAATTGATGCACCCAATGGAGTGGTGTTGGTCGTATTAGACGAGATAGGCGAGGATGTCATTAAGGGCTATGGTGATGAGCTTGACTCTCCCGATTCCAAACGTCATTATGGTTATGCAGACCTTAAAGGGCATAACACATTCTCAGATGACATAATAGAAAAATGTGGAAGAACAAAAGACATTGCTCTACTAAAAATCAAAAAACAAAAAGAAGAAGAGTTTCAAAAAGCAAATAATGCCAATCAATCACAAGAATCTATAAACTATAATACTATTGCTTTTAATACAAATCAAGATTTTATCAATTATTTTTCAACGCCTAAGAGATACAAAGGGCGAGGGCCTATCTTTGATGGTATTATTGAATTGAAAGGTAATGGTGTTAGCGAAATCAGTGTATATGTTAATGATCATTATTTATCACCATTGGGATTAATTAATCCCAATCAAAAACATTTGTTTGGTGATTATGCAAAAATGTATGTTTATGATGGAGGAAGAGCCTATCCTTTGATTATCCATCTTCCTGATGATAATCATCCATACGAATATATATATTTTGAGCCATTGAAAACATCTACTGATAGAAATGTGGCCTTGGCACTTCATTTACCCATTTCTGAAGGCTGGTTATGGGTTGAACCTGATGTTCAAAATAATAAAGGTACTCTAATTTGGCATACTGATGATGTATCTAAACCGTCCCCTATCATTTACAAACGAATTGACAGCAAGTAACTCAGAAACATGCATCTTATCCCCTATGTTGATATATCCAGATGCAGGAAAAACATGTGAATGAATATATCGACTTGAATTGTAAATTACTAATAAACAAGAGAATAAAAATGGCACTAATCAAATGCAAAGAATGTGGGCAAATGATTTCGGACAAAGCCTCTGCTTGTCCCCATTGTGGATGCCCAGTCTCACAAATAAAAAAATGTGAAGAATGTGGCGAGCCACTACCAGAATATGCGACAGAATGCCCTAAATGCGGATGTCCGACAGGACGTGTTCCTCTGCCCCAGCAAGTAAAATATTTTAAGTCGGAGAAAAAAAGCAATGTCAGACTTTGGACATTTGTTGCCCTATCGCTTTGCTTTCTCATTGGTGGGTATTATATTGCTTCAAGATTATTTAGTGGAACCAGCAACGATTTTTCCACAAGTGAGAATAATAACCAAACAACAAATACCGTGAGTATTGATAATAATACTGGAAAAGAACAAAGTTCACGTATTGAAGAACCCAAGGCAGAATGGGAAACAGAAGATTTCATTTCAAATAGTGACGATTTTGAGAAAGACTTATCTGATAAAGCAAAAAGAGGAAATGCAGAAGCATTAAAAGATTTAGGTATGCGTTTCTTGGAACCTTATCGTTTGGGGTCCAAATTGAAAGGCAATGAAGAGTTGGCAATAAATCTTCTTTTACAAGCTTCAAATAAAAATGATTCAGAAGCTCAAGCTTTTCTATCAGGGATATATCTTGGCCATTATGGAAGCGGAGACTATAAAGATATACGCGAAGGCCAAAAGTGGCTTGAAAAATCAGCTGAAAATGGAGACGTAAAATCAGAACTTCGCATGGGATATAATTATGCCTTTGGAGCAGATGGATATCCCCAAGATTATTCAGAAGCATTAAAATGGCGTAAACGATTAGCAGTTAAAGGTTCAAGCCCTGAACACGTAGAAGCACAATACAATGTTGGTTGGCAATATTGGAAAGGAAAAGGTGTTGAAGAGGATAAGGTTGAAGCAATGAAATGGTTTAGAATGGCGGCTGAAAATGGCGATGCAGAAGCACAGCGAATAGTTGAAAAATATGGATTTTAATTCTGTTTAAAACTTAACTGTAAATGGTGAAATCACCTTTGATTTTGAAGATATAATATGGCACTAATCAAATGCAAAGAATGTGGGCAAATGATTTCGGACAAAGCCTCTGCTTGTCCCCATTGTGGATGCCCAGTTACACAAGTAAAAATATGTGAAGAATGTGGTGAACCGCTGCCAGAAGATGCGACAGAGTGTCCTAATTGTGGATGTCCAATAGAATCTGTTGAGACACTCAAAGAAGAACTGTTTGAAGAAACGCCTAAGAAAAAGAACGGTTGGATTGGGGCTTTGATTGTTGCACTTCTTTGTTTTATTGGTGGTGGCGGTTATTATGTTTATACCAAACTCTATAATACAACGATTGCAGATAATATGCAACAGGAAGAGGTTAATTCCGATTCTGAAGAGGGTAAAGCAGAAAGTGTAAATTCTAACACAGATGAGGGTGAATATGTAGCGGGTGTATTGAAGAAGGGAAATTGGGCTTACAGCAACTCGTCAGACCCAATGACTGATGAGGTGACCAATGCAGCATTATGTATTTCAAATGAATCACTGAAAATCTGTGACCAAAGAACCTATCTTCAATTATACCTTTCGCACAGCATGTCATCGGGAAGTAATTATGTGTTTGTACGAGTAGAAGATGGTGTTTTAAGACAAGACAAATTACCTATGATATATTTTAGATTTGATGGTGGAGATATTGACACCTTAGCGGTTATGGCAAATGGTGCAAAGTCTCATTTTATACCAAATGAAAAGAAAGTAAATGACATAATTAACAGCCTAAAGAAATCTAAGAAATGTGCTATTAAGGTTGAAGCTCAAGATGGCGGAACTGCAACTTACACTTTTAACACAGAAGGATTAGAATGGGAATATTAGAAACACCTCAAACAGCATAGTAATAACTAAAACCAAAAAGATTATGGCACTAATCAAATGTAACGAATGTGGACAAATGATTTCTGATAAAGCGATGAAATGTCCAAAATGCGGAAATCCTGTGGGACAAGTATCAAACAAGAAACCAATGTCATCTAACAACATCATCACAAACGAAACTTATACCTATGAAAATGAATCAACAAAAAGCAAATGGCTCTATCCTGTCATTGGTGTTCTTGTTGTTGCTTTGCTTGGTCTAGCAGCCTGGTTGTTTATTTTCAACGATAATAAACAAAACCAGACCGAACAGATTGTGGATAACACAAATGTGACTAATGCAGAAACGAATAACACGGATTTGACTGACAATAAGAAGATTGATAGCAGTCAGTCTATGGATTTTAGTGGAAAAGTTGGTAAATACCCCGTCACCATGCATCTTGAATTTGACAATAATAATGTCAATGGTTATTATTACTATAATTCAGGATCTTCAAAGTTACAGTTAACAGGCTCCATCAATAATAACCATATCGAACTCAATGAAACCACCCAAGAAGGACGTCCGACAGGACATTTCAACGGTGAAATGATTGATGGCGTATACTCAGGTGAATTCATCAATTACAAAGGTGAGCATTTCAACTTTACATTGGCAAATAGCCCTTTATCAACCCAAAAAGTGAGGTAATATTTACTCAAAACCATCTTTTTTCCATCTTTTTTCGTTTAAAATTTGCGTAATTGATTTGTTTTCAATACCTTTGCGGCTGATTGATTTTGAGTACATATTATTAAAATATACACTAAAACCATTATGCCGCACATCGCCAATAAAGAACCCAGGGTCAGCACCGTCCGAGTCACGCAAAAGAACGGTGATATCTACATTTTGGAGCGCAAGACCATGTATGACGAGAAGAAGAAGTACAACCGCATATTGTCCTCGCGTCTCATCGCCAAAATTCCAAAAGGCGGAGGCAACCCCGTTCCGACAAGGCCGAAACGGGCCAAGTTGATGTCGCCGGATGGAAAAGCCGACAATCTGACTGCCTCCCGCATGCGTGTCGGCATGATGGACATCATCGCCCATGTCGGAGAGGTTTCCGGCATAGATTCGGCGGTATACGCCGCGACGGACCTCGGCACGGCCCAGAAGATCCTCTCGCTGGCCCGCTACCTGCTGGCAACGGGCGGGCAGACGCTCCCCGGCATCCTGACGTGGCAGTTCAGCCACCCGCTCCCTTACGCCCACGGCCTCACCGAGGGCATCTACCACGAGCTGTTTGCCAGGGTGGGGCGCGACGAGAGCCTCGTGCAGAACTTCTTTGCTTCCAGGGTGCACGGCCTGAGTGAGAAGGATGCCATCGCATACGACTCGACAACCATATCCACGTGGTCGGAGGGGCAGATTGAGGCACGCCACGGCTTCAACAAGGCGGGCGACGGCCTGCGGACCATCAAGTTCCTCTCGCTGTATTCGATAAACACCAGGCAGCCCATCGCCTACACCAAGCTGCCGGGAAACCTCCCCGACGTGGTGACCGTGAAGAACGCCATCAGGCAGATGAACGCCCTGGGCCTGAAGACCACGGAGCTGGTGACCGACAACGGATACCACTCGCAGCAGAACCTGTCCGAGCTGCTGGCGGCGGGCTTCGACTTCCTCACGCTGGTCAAGACCTCGCTTGTATGGGTGCGGGACGAGATAGGCCTCCACATGGAGGAGCTCGCCGCCATCGGGACGGCTTGCCCCTTCGACACGTCCACGCATGGGGTCACGTCCATGCTCATGCGCGACTTCCAGAAGGTCAGGAAGTACGGCGGCAAGGTATCGGGGAAGCAGGCCGGCGACGTGGAGACTTTCAGGAGGCGGATATACCTCCACCTGTTCTTCAACCGGATGCGACAGGCCGAGGAGAAGGCGGCGTTCGAGTCCGAGCTGATGGACATAAAGAACCTGCTGGAGGCCGGGACACAACAGGAGGAACTTTCCGAGGCTGCGCAGAAGAAGGCGGACAAGTTCCTGCGAATCAGCCGTCGCGGCGGACGCCTGTCGGTGACATTCGACGAGGACGCATGCGCCGAGGCCAACAAGTACCACGGATACTTCGCGCTGGTGGCAAACAAGGAGAGAAACACGTTCGCCGCACTCGCCAAATACCGCAAAAGGAATACCATAGAGGCCTTTTTCAGGGGAGACAAGCAGATGGCGGACGGACTGCGGCCAAGGGTGTGGAACGCGGACTCGCTCAGGGGAAGGATGTTCGTGCAGTTTGTCGCCATGTGCTACTATGAGTACTTCAGCGAGCAGTTGAGGCAGATGAAAATGACACTCGGCATCGCAAACGGGGACGAGAAGCATGACACCAAAGCCGTGCTTGAGGCGGAGAGGAAGTTGAAGACATGGATGGAGAACACCCCTGTCTATCTGCAACTGCAATGGTTTGACACCGTGGAGAACGTCAGGGTGTCAAGCATCCTGATGAACAAGAGGTGGACGACCGAGATCACATCAAGAGACGCCATGTACCTGGAAAAACTCGGAGTCAAGCTGACCGACTGATTTGAGTACATATTATCTTACTTTTGGGTTACAAACACAAAGTAGTATTCAATAATGTCAAGCAGCATGTTCCATCTGTTGATGATTAGCTCTATGCATTTTTGGTAGAGTGTAACCAATATCGTCAACAACAATGAAAAGAACAGGAAAGAATTCGAAAATCGGTCTGTCCTACAGGTTTCACTGGCTGGATGGTTGTCAGTGGCTTATAAAGTATGACCGCAAGTATGTGGCCCACCACCATAATGAAGCAAGACATATTCCTTTCTCCCGAGGCAATTGCGGATTTTGGAGATCCTTGCGGTTTAAAAAGAATGTGTGCCATTACATCAAACGCTTTCTCCTCAAGCACGTCGGAATGGATGCCGGCATGATATTCCACAAGTTCAGCAGGATGGGTTGGAGAAACTCCTATGACATGTATGAAATGTGGTGCCGTTATGTGGACACCTGGCACAATTGCAAGCGAAAGCTTTACTATGTCTCAAAGGAAGGCATCTTGGAAGCTAATTACGAGGACAGTCCCTCTGAGAGTTGGCCTGATGAGACCGAAGAAATCGAAGAAAGACGAATCTCCGAAAAACACTGCTACAGACGTCCATCTTATAGCCCAAAGCTCCCTTCATGAGACTCTGGTGATGATAGGAGACACTGTGATGTCGACGGCATCAAAACCTAACAAGAAAAATTGGCGTATGGCCCTCAAGCCATACGCCAATTAATAATATCACTACAGAAAAGCCGTTTGTCAAGCGAACGGATTCTCAGTGGGATAATAATCGCCCTTGGGGAAATTGTAGTCAATCTCGTCGACGGGAATGCCCATGTACTTCAGCACCTCCCAGAGATATTTTCCTGCATGCTCAAACATCACGGCAGCATGGTGGGGATAGTGCTTCTCGATGAGGACATGGCGATAGAAGCGGCTCATGTTCTTGATGCCAAAGGTACCGATAGAACCAAACGAACGGGTGGGCACCGGCAGAATCTCTCCCTGTGCGATATAGGCACGGAGCTTGGTGTCGGCAGTAGACTGCAGACGATAGACGGTAGCCTTGCCAGGTTTCAGGTCACCCTCCAGCGTACCGTTGGTCACCTCTACGGGCAGGGCGCGTGCCATGATGCGCTGGAAGCACATCTGGCAGCTGCACACCTTTGAGGAAGCGGTGTTGCCGCAGTGGAAGCCCATGAAAATCTCCTTCTCGGTATAGCTGTCGCACTCAAATTTCTTGCCCTTGATACTCTCCTCAAACATATCCTTGGGAACGGAGTTGTTGATGTCGAGCAAGGTGACCGCATCCTGGGTGATGCATGTACCGATGTACTCAGACAGGGCGCCATAGATGTCGACCTCGCAAGCCACTGGGATGCCACGACCCGTCAGGCGGCTGTTCACATAACAGGGAACGAAGCCAAACATCGTCTGGAAAGCAGGCCAGCACTTGTTGGCCATGGCCACGAACTGGCGAGAGCCCTTGTGGGCCTCAATCCAATCCAACAATGTCAACTCATATTGAGCAAGTTTCGGCAGTACAGACGGAATCTTGTTGCCTGTGCCCAGCTCAGCAGCCATATCCTTCACCACATCGTCGATGCGCGGGTCGCCCTGGTGCTTCTGGAATGCCTCGAGCAAGTCGAGTTCTGAGTTCTCCTCAATCTCTACGTCGAGGTCATAGAGGGCACGGATGGGAGCGTTGCAAGCAAGGAAGTTGTTGGGACGCGGACCGAAGCTGATGATTTTCAAGTTCTGCAAGCCAACGATGGCACGTGCGATAGGCAAGAACTCATGAATCATCTCTGCACACTCGGCAGCATCGCCAACGGGTTCCTCGGGGATGTAGGCACGAGTCTTGCGCAGAGAGAGCGCCTGACTGGCATTAAGCATACCGCAGTAGGCATCGCCACGGCCATCAATCAAGTTGTCCTGTGTCTCCTCGGCAGCAGCGCAGAACATAGTCGGACCTTGGAACCAGTCGGCTATCATAGTCTCTGAAATCTCCGGACCAAAATTGCCCAGATACACACAGAGGGCGTTGCATCCTGCCTTCTTCACATCCTCAAGAGCCTGCTGAGCGTGAATCTCACTCTCGACAATGCAGATAGGACACTCGTAGATGTCGGCTGAGCCATACTTCTCTACATACTTGGCAATCATAGCCTTACGACGGTTTACTGCCAATGACTCCGGGAAACAGTCGCGGCTTACGGCGACGATTCCAATCTTGATTACTGGTACATTTTTCATATTGAAAATTATATTTGTTTAGGAAAAAAATATTTCATAGGGATAGACTCATAGGTCTTGCTCAGCTTTTTCAGCCCTCCTTATCATCTTCTTAAGACTACTTGTCGATATAGATTACAAAGGTAGTGTTTTTTCCCGTCATTACTCGTGATTGGAAAGAAAAAATGAATAAAATCTCAGTCGTTTGAAAGAAAAGCGATAACTTTGTGGCTGAAAATGATAGAACAAACTTGTGCGAGACATTATTTACGGAGAGTGATTGAATGAAAAGGACCATCATCTGGATAGGAGCCCTCATAGTAGGTGCCATTTTGGGAATGTTCGGAATCTCCTGGCTCAACCAGTTGATGACGTTCATAGCCACTGCCTATACACGGCTGTTCCAGTTGCTTGCCGTTCCCACCATCGTACTGGCAATTATCACCACCTTGGCCTCATTCGGTTCAAAAGGCTACGGGAAAATCTTCGGACGCACACTGACCTATACGTTGCTGACCACCATCGCAGCCGCCGCAGTTGGTGCCATACTTTATGTGCTGATAGCCCCTGGCAGTCTGCCTGAGGAGGCTATCGCCCATGGCGGTGAGGCGTTGGAAGCGCCACAGATGTCATATGCCGACCACATCATCAATGTCATCCCCGACAACATCACCAAGCCTTTCCTTGAGGGGAATGTCCTCTCACTGCTCCTGTTGGCCTTCGCCATTGGTATCGGACTGTCAAAGTTGCCCGACTCAGAGAACAAGTCGGTCGTCGTAAAGGGCTTCCTTGGTTTTCAGGAACTGCTCCATCTGCTCATCCGTGGCCTGATATGGACGCTGCCCCTGGGCATTGTGGCATTCTCGGCACAACTGTCGGCACAGGTGTCTGCCGGTGTGGTGGGCGACTCCATCGGCAAATACATATTGGTGATTTTGGGAGGCAACTTCCTGCAGTTCTTCGTCGTTCTGCCCATCTTCCTGCTGGCAAGAGGCAACAACCCCATCCACGTCATGGGCAAGATGATGCCTGCCATACTGATGGCGCTCTTCACGAAAAGCAGTGCAGCCACGCTCCCCGTCACCATGGAAACGGCAGAGAACCGTCTCGGTATACGAAAGAACGTGTCACGTTTCGTGCTTCCCATCTGCACCACCATCAACATGAACGGCTGTGCAGCCTTCATCCTCGTCACCTCTCTCTTTGTCATGCAAAATGGCGGGATACCCATCACCATTGGCACCATCCTCTTGTGGATACTCATCTCCGTCATCTCTGCTGTCGGCAATGCCGGCGTCCCCATGGGCTGCTATTTCCTCACCCTATCACTGATGTCAGGCATAGGCGCTCCCATTGCCGTGCTGGGCATCATCCTGCCCATCTACACCATCATCGACATGATAGAGACAGCCGAAAACGTCTGGTCCGACTCCTGCGTGGCAACCATGGTCAACCACGACACGGAATAAAAATAGCCGACCTATGCGATAGTTTGGCACAACAATTGATTATAAGACATAAAAACGATATGACTGAAAACAAAAAAGAACTTACTTTAGCGGTACTGTTCGACGCAGACAACGTACCCTACTCACACGTTGAGGAGATGCTCAGCGAGATAGCAAAATACGGCGTTCCCACCATCAAGCGCATCTACGGCGACTGGACAAAGCCCAACTTGGCGGGTTGGAAAGCCGTGTTGCTTGAGAACGCCATCACGCCTATCCAACAATACAGCTACACCACAGGAAAGAATGCCACCGACTCCGCCATGATTATCGACGCCATGGACATCCTCCACAGCAACAAGGCCGACGGATTCTGCATCATCTCCAGCGACAGCGACTTCACCCGCCTCGCCACCCGCCTGAGGGAATCGAGCAAGTTGGTCATCGGCATGGGTGAGCGGAAGACGCCACGGCCATTCATCGTCGCCTGCGACAAGTTCATCTATATCGAGAACCTCGGCAACGATGATGAGGAAACACAACAAGATGAAGCTACAGCCCAAGAAGGAGCTACATCCCTGGAGTCATCTGGCGGTGAGGAGAAGAAAGCGGCTCCTGCCAAGGAGAAAATCAGCTATTCTATCATCAAGCTGCTCCGCAAGACTATCGACGACCTGGCAGACGACAACGAATGGGTGTCACTCGCCGAGGTGGGTAGCCTGCTCCTGAAAAAACGTCCCGACTTCGACCCACGCAACTATGGCTTCAGCAAACTGACCCCACTTATCGAGTCATGTCCCAGATACTTTGAGATAGAAAAGCGAAAGGCCGAGAACAGCCACGTGGTTCATGTCTTCGTCAGAATGAGAAAAGGGAGATGAGGCATTCCTGTTGCCCTACCCTTTCGCCAAAATAATATCTGGTAATAAGACTGCGGTTTCTTCCTTATCCCGTGGTTCATCCTTTGATTTCCACGCCACAATAAACCGGACAGAGACAGACCGTATATGATAGCCTTTCTCCTGCCATTCGGACAGTTCTTTATGCATGGCAGAAGACAATTTTGCCACTGCTGTTCCATTCTTGGGATTAAACAGGAAGGTGTCTTTGTATTCCAATGTGTCGCCGCTCCTCAACATCAGTACCTCTTTCTTTCGAGGTTTGAAGAAATCCAAATACAAATCCTTGTGGGATAGTTGCAGCACCACCTCCTCCGGCATTGGATACTGCTGTGTGGTGACCACATAGCGGTCGGTATGGAGATGGTCAAACATATTGCTGTTGGTATGGATGAAGAGGCGGTTTTTTGCCCTGGTCATTCCCACATAATATTGGCGGAAAAGTATGCTGTCCTTATGGGGTCGATTTGATATCAGCATGAACACATCATCAAACTCTCTGCCCTTTGCCTTGTGGATAGTAGACACCATCACCTCTGATTTGGAGATATCGCAGAAGTCCTCAACCGAAGACTCGAAGACAAACTCACGAAAATCACTCATATATTTCACTTTTCCACAGGTCTTTTCAAACAGCATCACACAACGTCTCACATACTCCAAAGCCAAGCTGCCATCATAGTTCTGAAATGTATCTTGTTTTGCCTCTGACCATAGATCATCAGGTATAAGCGGAGAAGTTAGGCGCATGTCAAGATACTTTACAAGAAAACGTATCTCTGCCAGATTACAGAATCGAATACCATCCATCGACTGCACCAGTTTGCTGGGTATCCTATGCCTGCGCAACAAAGCTACAAGCGTCACTGCCTCATCATTCGTTTGGGTAAGCACACACATCGTACCTTTCCCCCGCTCCCGAATCAATTCTTCTACCAAAGGTTGATACATCTCAAGAGAAGTATGACGCGTCAGCGAAACGAAACCATCCAAGTCACGTTTGGATATGATGGGGATGGTTTTCATCCGTCCCTTTATGCATTTGACAAAAGCATTGGAAAAATCCACCACATGGCGGGCACTGCGATAGTTCTCCGTCATTTCTATGAACCTACTATCAGACTCTTGAGTGAGTTGGAGCAAGAAGCGGGAATCAGCCCCTCTGAACTCGAAGATGTTCTGGTCATCATCACCAACGGCAATCACTCTCATGGATTCGTTGATACTCATCAGAGCCTTCACCAATTTGAACTCCTCAGCACTCATATCTTGAGCCTCATCAATTACCAACACCTTCTTACTGATTTTGCTGGGCTCAACTTCTTCCTTGAGAATCATCTCCGCTGCCCTCCCAACAACATCTTGTGAATCCTCCAAATTGCCGACTCTCCCCAACAAATCAAAACTATAGGCATGGAATGTCTTTATTTCCACATAGTTGGCCACGGCACCTATCAGGCCAACCAATCTTTGTTTGAATTCTGTAGCTGCAGCCCGGGAGAAAGTCAGCATCAGCAGTTGCTCGTGTTTCACATCCTCAAGCAGCAGAATGGAAGCCAACTTGTGAACCAGCACACGAGTTTTTCCGCTACCAGGCCCCGCTGCTACAACAATACAACGAGACTCCTTATCCGAAATGATTTCCTTTTGTCGCTCAGAAAGTTGGTCAAACAATTGCTTGTATTTTCTTGGTGTTATATTGCGCTGTATCTCTTTAGCCTTCTCCCCTTTGAAGTACTTGGAGATGAAACGCTTATAGTCCATTTGGAAGTAGTCCTGCACATATTGCAATGCCGCATCATAGTTTTCCACCATCATATTGGCATATTCGCCCACAATATGTACCTGTTGGATTTTCTGTTTATAAAACTCATCGAGCATCCGGTAATCTTCCTTTCTATAAATCCTGGCATCCTTCAGACGATGAATGTCCATCGGGTTATAGATAACCATAAAACCACCATCCAACTTGATGGCACCGATGTTTGAAAGATACAGGAGAGCCTCCTCCACATCCTCTATTTGCAGGTTGGCCATCGAATTAAAGAGCGACTGGTTGCTAGACTTCAACTGATTGAACAGTTCTACGATGGAGAACTGCACTTTTCTGTCCTGTGGCTCACCATGTCCAGTTTCATTCATCTGTTTTGGCAACCATTCCAGCGCAAATCGGCAAATGTCCAAACGTCTTTCACAACGCTCTATAGTCGTTTCCATATCCGCCTGGCGCATCAGTGAAATATTATGACCTGATTCCTCCTGCTTGTGTATATATTTTTTCACGGCGAGGAAATAAAGCAGTGTACGGATATTTTTCTCGTTTGAATTTGCAACGCCTCCGCTCACAGCATCTTCATTCATTTGTTTGCATGAAATCTGCACGCCTTTGTCAGGTATATGATGAATGATAAAATGTTCAAGTTTGGCGAAACGTTCCAAAACCATCATGGGCCTACGCTCCGACACGCCTTCTTCCTGAAGGTAAGCCGTTGTATCCTTGTTGTCCGCCAAGATTCCTTCCTGCCGCATCCTTACGACAGCCGACACCACCTCTTTTCTGGTCATTCCAAGAATATCCCCCAAATAGTCGACCCGTGACTCTGCCTCAGCATCCCTTGCCTTGGCGATATGTTTCTGGGTTATTAAAGATTTGATGATTCTGATGGCTTTTTCTCGTTCATCTGCGCCAAAGAGAGTTGACTTAGTGATACGCTGACGTGCCTCATCCATGTTTCTCACCGTCAGACCCGTGGCAAAGACCTGAGGCATGTTGTTGCCACGCTCCAAATAGCCAGCTTGTTCCAATGCCGCTATAGCCGTCCTCACACGATTCTCTATATCAATCACATCGTCCCCCCACCCTGCCCATCGGGCAATTTCCAATGCAGAGCTGCTGACCTGCTGACGGCGCTTGGTCATTTCCTTGATGGCTTTCCACACCTGATTAATCTCACTGATGCTAAGTTTCGTCTGGTTAAGCAGCACGAAATGCTTGTCAAGGTCTGCATCATCATAGAGGACATAACACTGTGCACTGAGTTGTGGGTCACGCCCCGCGCGTCCCGCCTCCTGTACATAATTCTCCAGCGAGTCGGAGATGTTGTAATGCACCACCAGTCCCACATCTTTTTTATCCACTCCCATGCCAAAAGCCGATGTCGCCACAATGATGCGCACTTGGCCTGACATAAAGGCCTCTTGGTTGGCGATTTTCTCATCACGCTCCATTTTCCCATTGAAGGGCAAAGCTTTGTAACCATCTCTGGTAAGGCGAGCTGCCAAATCATGGGTGCGACGTGTCCGTGCCACATAAACGATGGTGGGACTATTGCTTTCTGAAAGCAACGACCTTAGCTTCAGGTATTTGTCCTCATCAGTATCAGCATGGATGACGGAGTAGCGCAGGTTGGTTCGCGTAGCAGAAGTGGCATACAATTCCAGATTGAGCCAATTTGTCTGTTTGAAATAGTCGCAGATATCCTGTATTACCTTCTGCTTTGCTGTAGCAGTGAA
>Ga0247611_10006067_pt1 | contig 15646 bp, 11 predicted proteins | sample 177DNAGHGhighgp2_FD_192422 | JGI IMG/M metagenome (GOLD analysis project Ga0247611, IMG submission 192422) | Sheep rumen microbial communities from Palmerston North, Manawatu-Wanganui, New Zealand - 1770 DNA GHGhigh gp2 | ecosystem: Host-associated > Mammals > Digestive system > Stomach > Rumen...
TGGTTGGTCATGCACACCACACGGATGGTCTGTCCGTCACGATAGTTCCACGTGTCTTGTGCATAGATTGACACGCCTGGGTCACGCCGTCCTGCCTGGCGACCACGGCGGTTGCCACCATTGCCCATCGTGGGATATGTGCCGATGTAGCACACAGGCTTCTCGCTCCACAGTGAGGCACGCCACCAGCCCTGAGGTTTCCGTTCTCCTTTCAGGTCGAGCAGTCCAGCAGAGGAACCTCGTGCCGGCCATGCACCGCTTTCTCCAAGGTAGTCGATACCGGTCCAAAGGAATTGTCCGAAAATGAAGTCGTGCTCTGCCACAGCTTTCCATGCCTCCAAGTCATGACGGTTCTCCGAACCGTATATCACGCGTTTGGGATAGGTCCTGTGGTCTTCATCATAGCGGCTCTCAGTATAATTGTAGCCCACCACATCGACGGCCTGTGGATATGAGGTCTCGTTCGACATCACCACGCCAGCCAATGCGCCCGTCGTAGGACGGCTGCTGTCTATCTGCCTCACCACCTTCGTGAGCCGCTCCGCAATACGCCCGATACGTTGGGCTTCCGGCTGCCCAGGTTTGTAGCCTCCGTACATGGGTTGCGTGATGCTGCTGCCGTCGAGCACAGGATGGGTGTAGGGGTCGTTGGGGTAATCTACCTCATTGCCGATAGACCATAGGAAAACACTGGGATGGTTGCGGTCGCGGCGTACCATGTCTGCCACATCGCGGTCTATCCATTCCTCAAAAAAGTCATACGAACCTTCATAACCTGGTGTTCCGCGGTTCCATCCTTCCAACCATTTCCGCTTGGGAAACTCCCATTCGTCACTGGCTTCGTCCATGACGAGCAGACCGAGGGAATCACATAGGTCATAGACCACGGGTGCCTGTGGGTTGTGGCTCATGCGGATGGCATTCACACCGATGGCCTGCAGGTTGACAAGCCTCCGTTCCCACACGTCGCGGGGTACCACAGCGCCCAATACTCCTGCGTCATGGTGCAGGCAGACACCTTTCACCTTGATGTTTTTGCCGTTGATAAAGAAGCCTTTGTCTGAATCGAAACGTAATGTCCTGAGCCCCATGCGCATGCTGCTGGTGTCGATGACGGCTTTGGTGTGTGTGTCACACAACTCGGTTTTTACGGTATAAAGATAACCGCTTCCCACATCCCATAGTTGCGGTTGCGATATCTTCAGTTGCAAAGTCTGGCGTTCCTGGTTGCCGATGGCAGTCTGTTTTTGTGCGACCTCTCGTCCCTGAGCATCGTAGATGGTCACCTGTGCTTTTAATGAGGAAACGTTCTTTTCATAACCTTTTGCCGTGGTGGTCTCTACGTCCACCTCTACGGTGGCGGCACCTCGGTTGAGTTGCTTGAGTCTCCAGGCACTTCCCCATTGCGCAAGATGCACAGGACCCGACTCCACCAACCATACATTTCTGTAAATGCCGCTTCCTGTATACCAACGAGAGTCGGCTTGTCGCGAGTGGTCTACACGCACGGCGAGCACATTGTCACCTTCCTTGTTGAGCCATGGCGTCATGTCATATAACACAGAGGCATAGCCATTGGGACGCATACCGAGCAAATGACCGTTGAGGTAGACTTCCGCCCGGTTGTAGATGCCTTCAAAATAAACAAACCACTGGGTGTCGGATGGACGGTTGCTCTCTTTAATTGAGAAATGCTTGCGATACCATCCCACACCGCCGGGTAAGTATCCCGTACATGAAAAAAGTTGGGGTGACATGGGGTGCTCCACCGACCAGTCGTGGGGGAGTGGCTGCCGGCGCCAACGAGAGTCATCAAAGTTGGGCTGGCTGGCGGCTGAGTCATCAAAAACCGCAGATTGTGTGTTGCGCTCGCGGTCGGCTGTCGCTGCTGCCTTACCTTTGCTTACAGCCTCCACAGCGGGATTGCCTCCTGATGGCGCCCGCCAGTCTGTGCCGATAAGGGCAAACCGCCAGTCGTCGTTGAATAGGGTGGCACGCCCAAACGATACCTGTGCATGGGCTGTTCCAATACTCAAAAAGGCAGCGATGACTATCATCTGCACACACAGATGCAGCACTTTGAAACTTGCTCGGCTGAGCGACGTTTTTTTCGTCTTGTTCTTCATATTTTCTTGGAAATAGTATTTGATTCATCTTAGATGACATCAAAGGTACTATTTTTTTGTTAAACAAAAGAATAAAAGACAGAATAAATGGTTGGGCATTTTCAAAAAAGCAATATGGGCATTGATATACCACTATCCTTCTCACGAAGCGACCATGATGGACAGAAAGGTTTTGCAAAGGTCTGCTAATAGTTTTTAATTAGATTGAAAAAGTTTGTCGCACCTCAAAAAAACAATTACTTTTGTTGTTATGAATAGAAGCTTCCTTCTCATATTTATGATATTGCATTTTGCTTCTGTGGCAGCACAGCGACAGTTGATGGTGTGCGATGTGGAAACATCTGAACCAATCAGCAGCGTGAGTGTGCAAAGCAGTGCCGGTGTCTTTGTTAGTGATTCGTTGGGTTTGTTTTCTGTGCCTGACACTTGCAAGAGCCTTTTGCTCTCGCATCTTAATTATGAGAGTCGGTTGCTCAATGTCAATGAGGTACGTGACACTGTTTTTCTTGTGTCAAAAGATTTGGGTGTGCGCGAAGTGGTGGTCTTCGGCAGAGGAAAGGATGATGGTCTTGCTGATCGCATCAATAAAATGGTGGCGCTCAACAAGACCGATGCTCAATTACTCGCCATTGACCCCGCCAATGGAGGTAATCTCCTTGCCCTAATAGGTAAAGCCTTCGGAAAACTGATTTCCAAGAAAAGCTCAAAAGCCAAAAGAAGGGAGAAAGCCCGGGAAATCCTTGAGAATTACTAAAAACCGTCAGGTCTTTTCATCAATTTAGGTTAAGCCTCTCAAAGAATTTGGCGAATGGTCAGCACAAATCCTACACGGCAGCCGTGGCGAGGCTGTTCGGCCAATTCCAACATGCCTCCTTGTTGAAGCATCATTCTGCGGCTCAGCGAGAGGCCGATTCCACTGCCACTGCGTTTCGTCGTGAAGAAAGGCACGAAAACCGACTGACGGGCTTCAGCGGGAATGGGCAAGCCGTCGTTGCCTACATACAGACACACTTGCTTGGTGCTGCCATACGATAGGTTAGTCGTTTTTTGTTCTATTAACTTGACTACCATCTTTTGGGCTTTGGCCTCGATGGCGTTTTTCACCATGTTCATCAACACTTGTCGCAGCATGCCCGAATCAGCATACACCGTGATGAAAGGCACGTCAATTTCCCATGTTAACTGAGGATAAGTACGGCTGAGGTCATCCAGCAACGGACGAAGGCCGACCTCACTTAACGAAGGCTTCTCCAGTTGGGACATTTTCCGATAACTGGTCACAAACTCACTCAGATGCTTGGAGGTCTCATAGATGGCTTGGATGCCGTCCTCAAGGGGTGTGTCCTTGACCTCTGGACGGCCGAGCAGCGACTGACTGATGCTGGTGATGGGGGCGGTAGCGTTCATCATCTCATGGGTCAGCACCCGTGTCAATCGTTCCCAGGATTCCACCTCATTTTGATTGATTTCCTGGCGGATGGTCTCACTCATCTGGTTGAGAGTTTCCTGCATGGCGCGTTCACCAAAGAGCATACCTCGAGTGGGCAACCGGAAAGTGAAGTCATGGTTGCGGATAGCTTCCTGCATAATGTGGGCTCGTATCCTCAGCTTCCGCTGATGATACACAAGCCATGCAAAACAAGCCAAGATAATGACACCTAATATGATATACAACATAATCATCTATCTCTCACCCCTTACTTCTCACTTCTCACCTCACACCTCTCACTTCTCACTTCTCACTTCTCACTTCTCACCTCTCACCTCTCACTTCTCACCCCTCACCCCTCACCCCTAATCCAACCTCTTCATCTTGTTGTATAAGGTCTGCCGGGTGATACCCAACATCTCAGCAGCACGGCTCAAGTTGCCGTGGCAATGGTCAATGGCACGTCGGATGTGCTGTGCTTCCATCTCATCGAGGGTGACAATCTCGCTCTGCATGTCAAGCACGTCTTTCAGTTTGCGCACCAATTCATCATTGTCCCAAGGCTTGGAAATAAAGTCCGAGGCACCGCTTTTCAGCCCTTTCACAGCCAGACTGACATCAGCATAAGCGGTCAGCAGCACGACAGGAGTCTGGGGATGGTGCTTGCGGATAGTCCTCAGCCAAAAAAGGCCCTCGTTGCCACTGTTCACTCCGAGGGTGAAATTCATGTCCAACAAGACGATGTCGACGGGCTGTTGGGCCATCATCTTCAAAATGTCGTCTGGCTGTGATGTGGTCAAGATTTGCTCAAACGTGGAGTCAAGCAAATAGCGCATAGCCGTCAGCACTGCTGCATTGTCATCAGCGATTAAAATAGTTCCATACTTTTTCATGGTGCGAAGGTACTAATAAAGCGTCAAAGAATCATACGTAGGGGTGTATAATTTTTAGACAATCAGCTTTCCACTGCCCCAAAAAGATTGTGGGTTCTTCAAAAGGACCATATCTTTGCAGTGAACAAAAACAAAAAAAGGTATGAGAAAAGTTATAATTGCTATCCTGGCATTTTATGCTGCACAGACGCAGGCACAGCCGCGTTGGACTGCCATGCAGTGCATGCAGTATGCCGTGGAGCATAACCATGAGGTGAGGCGGGCAGAGCTGGAACTCGACAATTATAAAGTAGCCAAAAACAGTGCTGCCGGGCGCTTCCTTCCTGCCGTTGATGCCAACATCGGTGCGCAGTACAACTTCGGAAGGGCGATTGACCCTGAGACCAACGGCTACACCAATGTAAGCACCTTTTACAATGGCTACTCCGTTCAGGCATTGTTGCCTGTGTTTGACGGATTCAGCCGCCTGCATGCGCTGAAGGCTGCCAAGGCGGGTGTGCTGATGGGGCATCAGGCGCTGAGACAGCAACAGAATCTGACAGCGATGAATGTGCTGCAGGCATACGTCAATGTGGCGTATGATGAGGGAATGGTCAAGATGGCTCAGGAGAAACTGCAGGAAACAGAACTGCTGCTGCGGCAGACTCGTCTTTTAGAGGAGGTGGGACGCAAAAGTGCCGCCGACGTGGCTTTGGTTGAGTCGCAGCATGCCGAGGCCGACTATGAGGTAACCCGTCAGCAAAACCTCCTTGCCGCAGCATTGTTGGAACTGAAAAAAGAGATGGCATATCCGTTGACAGACAGCATTGCTGTTGTGCTGCCTTTCTCGTTCGTTGATGCGGTGTCGTTCGTTGATGCGGATTTGAAATCCGCATCCCATAAGCCGGGGATTTCAAATCCCCTCCAACAGAAGGATACAGGTGCTCAACCATTTTGTTCTCCGTTGCACCCTGCCTTGCAGCAGGCACAGTATCAGGTGGAAACATCAAAACATGAGTGGAACCAGGCCCGCGCCGCCCTTTACCCAACTCTCTCACTGAGTGCGGGCCTGAGCACCACTTATTATAAGACCTTGCATACAGAGAATGCTCAATCTTTTGCAAAACAATTCAGCAATAACATGGGCGAGTATGTGGGTGTCACGCTGAGCATCCCGATTTTCAATCGCATGCAGACGGTGGGCAACATCCGCAAGGCGAAGAACAATTACCAAAAAGCATGTGAGGCTTTTGAGCAGAAACATGCCGAATTGGAGAAACTCAGCCGCGAGGCATGGCTCGACTGGCAGGGATACCTCAAACAGACGGTACAGATGGAGAAAAAAGTGGAGGCGGACAGCCTGGCTTATCAACTGACATACCATCAGTATGAGGAAGGACTGAGCACCGCTATCGACCTGCAAACCACTTCAGCACAACTGCTGCATTCGAAGGCTACGCTGCTGCAGTGCCGACTAATGGCTATGGTCAAGGAACAATTAGTAAGATATTATCAAGGAATAACAATATGGACAGAGTAATCGAAAAAACAAAAGGACAAAGGCTGATGAAGTATTGGCCATATGTGGCTGGCGGATGCTTGCTGCTGGCGATACTGGGATGGCTGCTCTTCGGCAATCACGCTTCAACACTGAGAGTGAGCCATGACGAGTTGACCATCAGCGAGGTGAAGAGTGCCGAGTTTAAAGACTATGTGCGCACCAATGGTCAGGTCATGCCCATCCAGGTGGTGCAGATATCTCCAGAGGAGGGCGGCATCGTGATGGAGAAAGTCGTTGAGGAGGGTTCGATGGTGCACAAAGGCGATGTCATCGTACGCCTAAGCAATTCCAACCTCGACTTGCAAATTCTGAATGCGGAGTCGGAACTGGCAGAAAAACAAAACCTGTTGCGCAACACACAGGTGGCCATGCAGCAGGACAGACTCAACAACCTGACAGAGCAGGCGCAGTTGGATATGGACACGCATCGCAAACAGCGTACATTCGAGCAGAACAAACGTCTCTATGATGCGAAGATGATTAACCGTGAGACATTCGTGCAGTCACAAGAGGACTACCAACTGTCGGCAAGAAAACGCAATCTGGTGGGGCGTCGGCTGAAACAAGACAGTCTATACCGAACTGTCCAGATGGACCAGATGGAGGACAACCTGCAGAACATGCGCCGGAATGTCATGCTGGTGAGACAGCGCAAGAGCAAACTCGAGGTGAGGGCTACTGCCACAGGTGAACTGGGATTGCTCGACGTGGAGTTAGGACAAAGCATTCAGTCTGGACAGATGATCGGGCAAATCAACGACCTCTCTGACTATAAGGTGCAGGCACAGATTGACGAGCACTATATCGACCGCGTGCGTCAGGGATTGACTGCCACCTTCACCCGTGGAGACAAAAAGTACCAGCTTCAGGTGCGCAAGGTCTATCCCGAAGTGCGCGAGGGGAAGTTCCGCTGCGACTTCGTATTCCGTGGCGAGCGTCCTGAGAACATCCGCACAGGCCAGACTTATTACATTGATTTGGAGTTGGGCCAGCCAGAGCAGGCCATCCTCATTCCTCGCGGCACCTTCTTCCAGACCACTGGAGGCCAATGGATTTTCGTGCTCGACAAGACCGGAACAAAGGCCTATCGCCGCCCAATCCGTGTAGGTCGCCAGAATCCGCAGTACTACGAAGTGCTCGAAGGTCTGGAGCCAGGTGAGCGTGTTGTCACCAGCGGCTACGAGGCATTCAAAGACAATGAAGTATTGGATATTAAAAAATGATTGAAATATGAAAAACCTCCGTACGCTGTGGCTTCGCCGCAGCAGAAAGTAGTAAACCGCGAACCATCACGCTATTTTAAACTCCCAATTAAAACTCCAAAATTATGAATATCTTCAGAAACATGCTTTACATGGCACGCCGCTTCAAGACGGCGACGGTGCTCAATTTCATCGGACTCTCTGTGGCATTTGCTGCTTGCTACCTGTTCCTGACACAGGTCACTTATAGCCATTCCTACAACAAGGGACTGACCAACTATGAACAGTTGTATCGTGTTGAGGTGCCTGGAATGGCGGTGGACCGGGAATGGCAATCACATGTCAGCCGTTACATAGCAGAACAATTGGCTGCCATGCCTCAGGTAGAAAGTATGGCTTTAATGGAGGGGTGGTGTAACAATTGTACAGCTAAAAAGGACTTGACCGAATTCTCCTTTCCTTGGTGCCGTGTCAACAATGATGCGCTGGCAACGTTTGCCCCTCGGCTACTCGATGGCGATATCACATGGAAGGATGGTGACCAAAAAGGATTGGTCATTCCGGCGTCCATAGCGATGCAGTATTTCGGTTCTGTACAGGTAGCAGGCCGCCACATGATGTGGGAGAGTGGAGACAGTGCCATGGTAAGAGGCGTGTTTGCCGACTTCCCGGAAAACTGTTCCGTAAGCAATTGCATCTATTCCAACATGCGCGATGAAAACCAGGGCAACATCAATAATTACAATTACGTTTGTTACTTAAGGCTGAATGCTCAGATAGATACAGCCCAAGTCAACCGCAGCATGCGGGATGCCATGATGGAGAAATGGCATCAGCTGTTTGTTGAAAATGGTATGGAAGCTCAATGGGAAGAAGAGAAAGGCAGCATGTCATTCGCTATGCGTTTGCAACCCATCTCGAAAACGTGGTACTCGGGCGTAGACCCAGAACTGGACAAAGGGAACAAAACCGTAGATTGGATTCTTCGGTTATCGTGCCTACTGGTTATCATCATCGCTACCATCAACTTTCTTAATTTCGTGCTGGCAGAGAGCCCGATGCGCATCAAGAGCGTCAACACTCGAAGGGTGTTGGGCAGCAGTCTTAGTTCATTGAGAATAGGACTCATTGCAGAGACCATCATCATGTCGCTCATGGCGTTCTTCATGGCCATGGTCGTCTGTTGGTTGCTGTCATACTGGCCATTTATCAGCGAACTCATGGTGGATAGTATAGCGCTTAGCAAGCATATCCTGCTCATTCTTGCACTGGCTTTGGTCGCAGTTCTTGTAGGTATCGTGGCAGGTATCTACCCCGCATTCTACGTCACCTCGTTTCAGCCTGCATTGGTGCTGAAGGGCGCGTTCGGGCTTTTCCCGCAAGGTCGTCAACTGCGTACCGCTTTGCTCTGCCTCCAATTCCTGATTACAAGTATTATGGTGGTTTACATCGCTATCCTCTATCTGCAAAGCCACTACATCTTCAATTCTGATTATGGATATTCTAAAGATGAAATCTTATATGCAGATACATGGGAACTGAAGGACAAGCAAGATGCCCTGCGGTCTGAACTCATGCAACAGATGGGGGTGGTTGACGTTGCTTTCTCTCAATTCGCTTTGGGTTTCAACGACACGTATATGAACTGGGGACGAAGTGATAAAGACCATCAGATACAATACACGGTACTGCCTGTCGATTGTCATTACCTTCGTACGTTGGGAATTAAGGTGGTTGAAGGTCGTGATTTCACTGAGCACGATGGCGACTGCTATATCATCAACGAGGCGGCCCGCAAGAAATGGAACTGGGTGGAGATGGACAAAAAACTGTTGGATGATGACCTGCCGGTAATAGGTGTGTGCCGTAATATTCGCTTTGCCTCTACGCGCGTTGACAACAACGATTCGCCGTTAGCCTTCATAATAGTTCGCGATATTTTGAAGAGCGAAGGTTGGGTTCCTCCATTGAATATAGCGAATGTGCGTGTGGCAGCAGGCACCGATAAAGTGCAAATGCGCCAGAAAATCAAAGATATTTGCATGAAGTTGGGAATGCAGCATGAACCTGATGTGAAGTTCCTCGACCAACATTTAGAAGAACTCTATCAAGAGGAGTTCCGTTTCATGCGGCAGGTATTGGTGTTCAGCATCATCTGTCTCATCATCACGCTCATCGGTGTGTTCTGCATGACGATGTTTGAGACGGAGTACCGACGAAAGGAAATCGGCATCCGAAAGGTGATGGGCAGCTCTGTAGGAGAGATTCTCACCATGTTGTGCCGACGCTATGTATGGCTGCTGCTCATCAGTTTTGTCGTTGCCGCACCGTTGGCTTGGCATTTCGGCAACCAATGGTTGCAGAGTTTTGCAGAGCGAACCCCCATCTATTGGTGGCTCTTCCCATTGGCACTCCTCGTTGTCAGCATCATCACTCTTGCCACCGTCATCATACAGAGTTGGCGCGCTGCCAATGAGAATCCTGTCAACAGCATCAAGACCGAATAGTAAATGAAGAGTTATTTTAAATTTCTGTCGCGCAACAAGGTCTATACATTAATCAATGTCGTGGGTCTTTCGGTTTCGTTAGCCTTTGTCATCATCATTGGCCTCTATTCACAGATGGAGTTTGGTCGCGACAGGTGGCACAAGAATGCTGACCGTATCTGCGTGACGTGCAACCACTATGAAAAGGAAAACGAAACCGAGGAGGTGGGCCACTGGGCACTGCAGCCTTTACTCTGTCCGCGCTTTCCTGATATTGAGGCATCATGTGCTATTGCAAGTGAGAGGGTGACGGTGACTTTGGGCAACCAGGAGAAAAAAGAGGTGCAGGCGATGTATACCGATGCGTCGTTCTTCCAGCTTTTCGACTTCCCCCTCACGATGGGTGACCGTCAGACAGTGCTTACCCGCCCGGAGGACATCGTGATAACCGAGGAGATGGCCACGACGCTCTTTGGCGATTCCAATCCAATGGGAAAGACGGTCATGTTGCGCGATACGGTGGCGTTCACAATTCGTGGTGTGATGAAGCCGTTGAACCATACCTATCTGCGTCCTGCTGACATTCTGTTGCCTGCACAATGCTTTCCATCAACAAATGGAGCCTACAATGATCCTTCAATGAGTTCTTATGGCAACTGGAGTGTCTATTTTCTGGCCCGCGAAGGGGCAGACCTGACGAAAAGTCAAGACGCCATGCAGCAGGTGATGGCTCAGAATGTGTGGCTGTTCAAACCCGACTGCATCTTCGGACAGGCTCACTTGCAACTCAAACCGCTCAAGGAACTCTACTTTTCCAGTATCAACTCAGCACCCTTTACCATCCGTGGTGACCATAAGCAGTCACAGATGCTCTTCTTGGGTGGTCTCATCATTCTGATTTTTGCCGTGATGAACTACGTCAACCTGACTATAGCGCAGAGTCGCTTCCGCATGCGCGAGATGGCTATGCGTCGCCTGTTGGGTTCCCAACGATGGCAGGTCGTCGCACGGCTGATAGCCGAGAGCATTCTGCTGTCGCTCGCCTCACTGTCGCTGGCCGTGTTGCTGGTGCTGTTAGCCGTACCCTATGCCAACCAGATGCTTCGCTCTGTAAGCACGGGTATGACGTGGATTGACGAAGATTCAAGTCACCAGATAGACATCATCCAGTCGGCAGATTTACTCTCGCCCGTCGTCATATGCGGCTTGGTGGCCTTTGCCCTGCAGTTAGGCTTGGTGGCTGGCATCGGGCCGGCATGGCATATCTCGAAAGCGCGTCCCATCGACATCGTGAAGGGCATGCCCCAAATCGCTTCATTGCGCGGATGGCGGACCTCAGGGCAGGCTCTCTCCATTGTCTTCCAACATGTCATTACCATGGTGCTACTTGCTGTGACACTGACGATGATGCTGCAGATGCGCCATTTGGTCAATGCCCCCTTAGGTTACAACCACGAACGGCTGATGGAGGTACGCGCCCCACAATATGGAGACCCTCGGATGTCGCTGTTGCTTGACGAGGTGCGAAAACTGCCGTGTGTGGAAGATGCCGCTTTGGGGCTGGGCAGTCCGCTACATGCTGGCAGCAACAACACTTATGAGATAGATGGGCGAACGATTGCCTGGCAGTTGTTCCGTGAGACGGAATCGTGGATGAGAATGCTCGACCTGAAGCTCATCGCAGACTACGGGACAACAGGCCCTAACGGTGTCAAGATTTACGTTACGCCCAACGCCCTGGCGTTGCACAGACTGCCAGCTGACGCCCGTGCGTTCCGTTACAACGAGGACTCCGTGCTGACACAAATTGACGGACTGATAGAACCTTTACACCTGTACAATATTCTGGAAACCACTTACGAGGGGCGTCCTCAAATGGTAAAGCTTTATAAAGAACCTGTCATTAAATATTGTCTCATGATGCGCTATAGGGGTGACAAGCGCGAGGCGAAGCGACAGGTAGGCGAGGTCTATCGGAAGGTGTTTGAATGCGATATGGAAAACAACTTCAATTTCTACGATGACCAATTGCGCTCCTGCTACGACAAGGAGCACCGCATTCTTTCTTTGGTTGGAGTGTTCACCGTTGTGGCCTTCCTTATTGCCATGCTAGGGCTGCTGGCCATGTCAACATTCTACCTACAGCAACACCGTAAGGAGATAGCTGTGCGCAAGGTGTTTGGAGGTTCAAGCAGTGAAGTGCTGCGCCGGCTGCTCAGCCGTTTCATGGTGTACGTCGTTGTAGCCTTCGTTATCGCTACACCAATTACATATTTCATAGCCAACGACTGGCTCTGCAATTTCAGTTATCGCATCACACTCAGCCCTTGGATATTCGCTGCTGCTGGGTTTACCTGCTTTATCATTTCCCTGCTCACTGTTATCATCCAAAGCTGGCACGCTGCGTCTGAGAATCCGATTAACAATATCAAAACTGAATAATAACATTTAAATGAATAAATCATGATTAAGTTAGAAAACATTCAGAAGGTGTTTCGCACCGAAGAGGTGGAAACCGTAGCATTGGGCGGTGTGTCGCTCGAAGTTAAGAAAGGTGAGTTTGTGGCCATCATGGGGCCTTCGGGCTGTGGCAAATCTACGTTGCTCAACATCTTGGGACTGCTCGACAATCCAACCAGCGGAACCTATTTTCTCGATGGTGAGGAAGTGGGCAAACTGAAGGAAAGTCAGCGTACGAAGGTTCGCAAAGGAAAGATTGGCTTTGTGTTCCAAAGTTTCAACCTCATCGATGAGTTGAACGTGGAGGAGAATGTGGAGTTGCCGCTCACTTATCTGGGCGTTCCCAAGAAGGAGCGCAAGCAGCGTGTGGAAGAGGTGCTGCGACGCATGGCCATCTCACATCGTGCCCATCACTTCCCACAGCAACTCTCCGGTGGTCAGCAGCAGCGTGTGGCCATTGCCCGTGCTGTGGTGATGAATCCCAAACTGATCCTCGCCGACGAGCCGACAGGAAACCTTGACTCCAAAAACGGCCTCGAAGTGATGCAACTGCTCACCCAACTCAACCAGGAGGGCACGACCGTTGTGATGGTGACTCACTCCGAGCGTGACGCAGGCTATGCCCAACGCATCATCAACCTCCTCGATGGACAAGTGGTGCCGGATACTTGTCTATAACGATTCGTCTGTTGCCCCTTGTGAATAACGTGCGAGAGGGTGTGTCAAAAAAAAACTTGTGCGCCAGCAACTCCCCTCCCATGAAGGGGAGGGGCAGGGGTGGGGTATGTAACTTCTTGTTTTTCAGAAAAATAATTCCCCACCCCAACCCCTCCCCACGCATGGGGAGGGGAGCTTCATTCGGCTCACGGCGTTCTTTTCTCAAGCCGTTCATTATATTTGAACACACCCCCTTGCTTTTTGTACAAAGCTATGCTATAATTCCTTCTCCATCCGATAGCAGGTGAAGGTCTCACCAACAATGGGCTCGTCGCTGACGGCCACATATCCCAAAGTTTCATAGAAATGGGTTTTGTTGTCACGGCTCTCCACCACCGCTGTCGTATATCCCATTTCTTTTGCCCAGACTTCAGCTGAACGAACCACTTCTGTGCCCAAACCCTTATGGCGATATTCTGGAAGAACGACGATACGGCCAAGCATCATGCGATGGTCGTCAATAGGGTAGAGGCGACAGGTGCCTACGGGCAGATAGTCGTCAATGGCTACGATATACTTGGTTTCAGGGGTGTCGTGTTCATCAAACTCCGCATCCAATGGGATATGGTGCTTACGTGCCATTGCCTGTATGCGAACATAGTAGGCTCCTGCCTGTTCGGCTGTCTTTGTTGCCCTGATGATTTCCATGCGTTTTTTCGAGTTCTTTACAGATTGTATAATGTTCTTTCCAATTGTAGTGCAAAAATACAAAGACTCTTGCTAATTCTTATCATACCTTGTGCAAAGAAAACAAAAAACATCATCATTACTGGCTTTTATTTGTGTCGTTACGTTTTTTTTCCTACATTTGCAAACAATATGAGTGAACCATTAGCCGAGAGAATGAGACCCCGCACGCTCGATGACTACATCGGACAAAGGCATTTGGTGGGAGAGGGAGCGATACTGCGTAAGATGATTGACGCAGGCCATATCTCGTCGTTCATCCTCTGGGGACCACCGGGGGTGGGCAAGACAACTCTCGCGCAAATCATTGCCAACAAGCTGAAGACTCCTTTCTATACCCTCAGTGCCGTCACCAGCGGAGTAAAGGATGTGAGAGAGGTCATCGACAAGGCACAAAAATCGCGTTTCTTCAATACAGCATCTCCCATTCTCTTCATCGATGAGATTCACCGCTTCAGCAAGAGCCAGCAGGACTCCCTTCTTGGAGCGGTGGAGAAGGGTGTCGTGACACTCATCGGCGCAACAACGGAGAACCCTTCCTTTGAGGTCATCCGCCCGCTGCTCTCACGGTGTCAGATTTACGTGCTCAAGTCCCTGGAGAAAGACGACCTCATGCAATTGCTGCAGCGTGCCATCACCACCGATGTCGAACTTCGTGAGCGGCAAATCAAACTGCAGGAGACGGGTGCGATAATGCGTTACAGCGGGGGGGATGCTCGTAAGTTGCTCAACATCCTCGAACTGATGGTGGGGGCTGTCCCACCTCCTGGCGAAGTGGTCATCACTGACGAGTTGGTGGAGAAACAACTGCAACAGAACCCGCTGGCATATGATAAGGATGGAGAGATGCACTATGACATTATCTCGGCATTCATCAAAAGCATCAGGGGAAGCGACCCCGATGCAGCCCTTTATTGGATGGCACGAATGATTGAAGGAGGCGAGGACCCGCAGTTCATCGCCCGACGTCTGGTCATCAGCGCAGCTGAGGATATCGGACTGGCCAATCCCAATGCATTGCTGTTGGCGAATGCCGCCTTTGACGCAGTGATGAAGATAGGATGGCCGGAAGGACGCATCCCGCTCGCTGAGGCCGCGGTTTATCTCGCCACCAGTCCGAAGAGCAACTCGGCTTATATGGGCATCGGTGCCGCCTTGCAACTTGTGCGTGAAACGGGCAATCAACCAGTACCGCTCCACCTGCGCAATGCTCCCACACAACTTATGGCGCGGTTGGGCTACAGTGATGGATACAAATATGCCCACGACTACCCAGGGCACTTTGTAGTGCAGCAGTTCATGCCCGACGGACTCACCGACCGCCGCCTGTGGATGGCGCAACATTCTCCCTCGGAGGAAAAGCTCTATCAGAACATGCTCCGATGCTGGGGAGACAGATTCAAGGACGACAAGTAATTGGGAAATATCAAACCATAACCTTATAACCTCACAACACAATACTGTTTTATGATTGAACTTAAAAATGAAGAACTGACCATCAAGGTCTCAGAGATGGGAGCAGAGCTCCAGAGTATTACCGACAGCAAAGGGCATGAGTACCTTTGGCAGGCCGACCCTGAGTATTGGCCGCGTCATTCACCCATACTTTTCCCCATCGTGTGCAGTGTAGAAAACGACACCTATACCGTTGATGGCCAGGAATATCACCTTCCACGTCACGGTTTTGCCCGCGACACCGAGTTCACACTTGTGGCGGAGTCTGAAGAAAAAGTGGTCTTCGCACTTCACGAAAATGAAGATACGCTGAAAGTGTTCCCCTTCCCGTTCAACCTTGCCGTAAGCTACAGACTCGAAGGCAACAAGATTCACGTTGTATGGCATGTGGAGAATACGGGCAAGAAGGAGATGCATTTCCAGATTGGTGGCCATCCAGCTTTCAATGCTCCTGGCTGTGAGGCAGGAAAACCTCTGAAAGGTGTGCTCCGTGTCGACAACAAGGGAGCATTGAAGGGACTGAAGAGCCATATCGACGGTTCGGTAGAAATGGAAGAGATAGAAATCGCATCGCAAGATGGTCTGATTTGTTTCGATGATGAGTTCTTCGCCAACGACTCGGTGAAGTTGCATGATAGTCAGACGGGCAGC
>Ga0247611_10006069_pt1 | contig 15644 bp, 12 predicted proteins | sample 177DNAGHGhighgp2_FD_192422 | JGI IMG/M metagenome (GOLD analysis project Ga0247611, IMG submission 192422) | Sheep rumen microbial communities from Palmerston North, Manawatu-Wanganui, New Zealand - 1770 DNA GHGhigh gp2 | ecosystem: Host-associated > Mammals > Digestive system > Stomach > Rumen...
AATGAAAAAGAAGGTAATTATTTAGAATTATATAATGAATTATTAAATGAATTAGATAAATTAAGATTAATATGTAATTTGTAAAATAAAAGGATTTTGATATGAAAAAATATTTTTAATTATGATATTTTTCATTATTGTTTCATTATCATCTTGTAATCGATAGTAGTCTATGCATTGTGAGTCTATAGCACAACACGTAAATAATTAGAAAAAAGCTGATTTTTATGTCAATTTGAGACTAAAAACAGCTTTTTTGTATGTTTTTTGACTTATTCTTCAATAGACATACATCGCATTAAGTATATATATACTTTAATATTGTGGATTGAATAAATATTATTAATAATGTATAATACAAGATGAATTTGTCATATTAAGGGGAGCTTTTTGCTGAGAGGAATTAATATTCGACCCTTGACCTGATCTAGGTAATGCTAGCGAAGGAATAATATTGATAATAATATTAATTATTTCTTTTAAAGCAATGTCCTAGTGGACATTTTTTTCTTTTTAAAGGAGGAGATTATATGGAATACATTAAAAAAATTAGAGAAAAAACACCACTTATTCATTTTATTACAAATTATGTTACAGTTAATGATGTAGCAAATGCTGCACTTGCTATTGGCGCATCGCCAATTATGACTGATGAAATCAATGATGCAGTCGATATGCAAAATATATGTGATGCACTTGTAATAAATATAGGTACATTAAATGAAAGAACTGTAAAAACAATGATAGAGGCAGGAAAAAAAGCTAATGAGCTTGGACATGTTGTTGTTTTAGATCCATGTGGGGTAGGAGCAACACCATATCGAAATGAAGTTATAAATAAATTATTAGATGAAGTAAAATTTGATTGTATTAAAGGTAATATTTCAGAAATAAAGGCTATGGCAAATGTATCATCAAAAACTAATGGTGTTGATGCTTGTGAAGCAGATAAAACAACAAGAGAAAATATGTATGATGTTTTTAAATTTGCTAAAGAATTATATAAAAAGACAGGTGCTGTAATAGCTATTACTGGACCAATTGATGTTATTGCAGATGATAAATATGCTTATATTTCTGATAATGGATGCAAAGAAATGAGAAATATTACTGGTACAGGATGTATGACAGCTGGAATTATTGCTGCATCTTTAGTTGCTAATAAGGAAGATAAGCTAAAGGCTTCAACTGCTGGTGTTATAGCTTTAGGACTTGCAGGTGAGCTTGCAAATAAATACGCAAAAGGAACAGGAACACTTCATATTGGCTTAATTGATGAACTTTCTAATATGAATGATAATATTTTAGAAGCAGGTGCTAAAATTGAAAGATTTGAAATCTAGTTTATTATTATATGCTGTGACTGATAGATATTGGCTAAATGGTAGAAAGCTTAAGGATGATGTAGAAAAGGCAATCCTAGGTGGGGCTACAATGATTCAGGTAAGAGAGAAAAATCTATCAACTGAAGATTTTATAAAAGAAGCACTAGAAGTAAAAGAGGTATGTAAAAAATATGATATACCTTTAATTATTAATGATTCTCTAGAGGTATTTTTAAAGGTTGATGCTGATGGTATTCATGTTGGACAAAATGATTTAAGTGCTGACATTGTAAGAAAGAAAATAGGACCTAATAAAATACTTGGTGTTTCAGCAGAAACTGTAAGTGAAGCAATACTTGCAGAAAAAATGGGTGCCGATTATTTAGGTGTTGGTACTATATTTTCGACAAGCACTAAGCTTGATGCAATTAATGTATCAAAAGAAGAATTAGCAAGAATTTCATATAATGTTAATATTCCTGTTGTTGCTATAGGTGGTATTAGTTTAGATAATATAAAAGAATTAAAAAATACTATGATTGCTGGTATATCTGTAGTTTCTGCTATTTTTAAAGAAAAAGATATAACTAAAGCAACTAAAAATTTATTAAATGAAGTTAAAAAATTATTTTTTAATCCTGATGATTATAAATTATTTATCGTTGATTATGATGGTACATTATTAAATTCATTACCTATGTGGGATGATATTGCATCTAGATATATTAAATCAAAAGGAATAGAACCAGAACCTGATTTAGATAAAATAGTTAAGCTTCAAACAAATGATGAAACAGCAGAATATGTTTCTAAAAAATATTTTAATAATATAGATCCAAAAAAATTAATTATTGATATTGATTCATTTATAGAAAAGGAATATCTAAATATTAAAATTAATAAGGGAGCTATAGAATTATTAAATAGCATTAAAGATAAAGGTAGAATAGTATTATATACTGCAACATCTAGATCATTAATTGAAAAATCATTAAAAATAAATGGTATAGATAATATTTTTATGAAATTATATACATCAACTGATTTTAATTATTCGAAGGCTGATGGAAGTGGATTTTTAAAGCTTTTAGAAAAAGAAGATATAAAAATAGAAGATTGTATAGTAATAGAGGATGCAACACATGCTATATGTGGTGCTAAAAGTAAAGGCTTCAATGTTTTATCAATAGCTACATATAAAAATATTAAAGATATAGATAAATTATTAATAAGCTCAGATTATATGATTAAAATGGAGGTATAGGATGAAAGTCGTATTATCAATCGCAGGATCTGATTCATCAGGTGGTGCTGGAATTCAAGCTGATATAAAAACAATAATTTCAAATGGTTGTTATGCTGAAACAGCTATAACTGCATTAACAGCTCAAAACACATTAGGTGTAAGAGATATTTTAAATGTTTCACCAGAGTTTTTAGAAAATGAGCTAGATGCAATATTTGAAGATATTAGACCAGATGCAATTAAAATTGGTATGGTATCAGATAAAAATTTAATTAAAAGTATTGTAAAAAAGCTTAAGCAATATAATGCCAAAAATATTGTTGTTGACCCTGTTATGGTTGCAACATCAGGTTCAAAGCTATTAAGCGATGATGCTATTAATGTATTAATTAACGAATTGATACCACTTGCAGATATAATAACACCAAATATTCCTGAAGCTGAGGTATTATCAGGAATAAAAATTAATAATGTTTCTGATATGGAGCGCGCTATAAAAATTATTTCAAACCTAGGCTCTAAATTTACATTATTAAAGGGTGGACATATGATTAATGATGCAAATGACCTATTATATTCCAATAATGAATTAATCTGGATTAATGGAAAAAGAATAAATAATACTAATACACATGGTACAGGATGTACACTATCAAGCGCTATCGCATCTAATTTAGCTAAGGGCTATGATATAAAAACATCTATTGTACGCTCTAAATATTATTTATCAAATTGCTTATCACAAATGCTAGATTTAGGCAAAGGTAGCGGTCCTATGGACCATGGATGGAATTTTAAGGAGATTGAAATAAATGACTGATTATATGAATGACATTATAAATGATTCACTTCCAATTTGGGACGAATGTATAAAAACACCTTTTGTTCAAGGATTATTAAAGGGAACATTAACAGATGAACAAATAACTAAATACATTGTGGAAGACACAAGATATTTATTAAATTATGCTAAATGCTATGCTTTATTAATTTCTAAATGTAATACATTAGAAGAAATTAGAATGTATTATGATATTTTATCATTTGTAAAAGAAGGAGAAACATCAGTAAGAAGAGCTTTCATCTCTAAACATGGCTTAAACGATAATGATGTAGAAACATCAATTCCAGATATAGAAAATCAAATATATATTAATTCAATGATGAATTGGTGCTATAATGGATCACTAGTTGAAGGTACTATGGCTATATTACCTTGTATGCTTTCATATGGCTATATTTTTAATAAGCTATATAAGGAAAATCCTGATATGCTTTTAAATAATCCTTTCAAAGAAATATTAGAAGGATATATAGGAGAAGAAATGGAAGTTTGGTGTAAAGAATGGTCAAATTTCGCTAATGAATTAATGAATAAATATCCAAATTCATTTGAAAAATGCAAATCAATTTTTAGATTCTCATCATTAAGAGAGTTAGAATTCTGGAAGATGAGCTACAATAATAAATTAGAATTTAAATATTAAAATTATTGTATTAGATAGTAGGTTATCAATAGATAATAGCCGAAAGATGTATGAAGAACTTTGTAATAGGTAGAAAGAATTCCTTATTTTGCTTTACAGAAAATGGTGCTGATTCATCAGCCATTGCTTACAGTATAGTTGAAACAGCTGTAGTTAATAACTTAAATGTATATGAATACTTAATTTATGTATTTGATATATTAACTAAAATAAATAAAAATGAGGAAGATGATTTAAGAAAGTTATTACCTTATTCAAAAAATCTTCCTCTTGACTTAAAAGTCACTAATTAGAGCCTATTATAGGATTTTTAGTGTTGCTTTGGTTAATACATTTTTTATATTTGTTATGCTACAACATGGTAGCGTGGTATTTTTGACGCTTAATATTTAAGCTATAATTTCATTTTTGTGTTATAATAAAAAGACGAGGGGGGGAGGCTATAAAATGGATATTTTCAAAGAATATTTAATATATAATTGGGCTTTAGTATTAGTTTTGATTGCTTTTATAATAATGTTAATTATAAATGTATTCTTAGATAAAAAAGTAATTAAACGTATGTATATATTAATTGCTTCTATATTTTTATTGTCTATAATAGTCTTTTTTGAATTCTATTTAGGTGATATAAATAAATATCCAGAATTAAGGCTAACCTTAACCGCAATAAGATATTCTGCAACACCAATTATAATTGCCTTAATATGCATTATTACTATTAAGAGAACAAATAAATTATTATTAATGATACCACTTTTGATTCTTATAATTATTAATATTATTTCTATATTTACAGGTATTGTATTTAAATATGATGAACATGGATCACTTATTCGTGGACCACTAGGATATTTACCATATATATTTGTTGGTTTATATAGTGTTTATTTTGTCGTATTATCATTTTTACAATGCAATAGACAATCAACTGAAATTATACCAGTGATTTTTATGACATTTGCTTTCGCAACTGGATTAATTTTCCCATTTGCAATTGGAAAAGAATATTCTAAAATCTTTTGTACTACAATTGCAATAGCTATATTTGTATATTATGTATTCTTGATATTACAATTGACTAAAAAGGATGCATTGACAGGATTATTAAATCGACAAGCTTATTATTCAGCAATTAGTGAAAATAATAAAGATGTTACAGCTATTGTATCAATTGATATGAACGGCTTAAAAATAATTAATGATACATATGGTCATCAAGCAGGAGACGATGCTATAACTAAACTAGTATCATGTATCCGAAAATCTACTAAAAGTAAACAAATTGCATATAGAATAGGTGGAGACGAATTCATTATTATATGTAATAAAACATCTAAGGAAGAACTCGAAGACCTTATCACTAATATTAAGAAGAATGTAGCATTAAATCAATGTAGTTGTTCAATTGGATATGCATTTGATGATTCACCAAATAAAAATATCGATGAAATGGTTAAGATATCTGATGAAATGATGTATTTAGATAAATCTAGGTATTATGAAAAAAAAGGCATAAAAAGAGCTTCAAATAAAGATGAAAATAATGAATAAATGAATAAAAACTACCTGCTATAGGTAGTTTTTTTTAACTCTTATGTTATAATAAAATTAATGAATATAAGTACAATTGGAGGCTATTATGGAAATAAATATTAAGCATGAAGATAATTTAATTATTGAATTAAATGGTAGATTAGATACATCTACATCTCATATTCTTGAACAAAAAATAAATTCGGAAAATATTAAAGAGGAAGTAGTTATTTTAGATTTCAAAAATCTAGATTATATTTCATCAGCTGGTTTAAGAATTTTATTATCATTAAAGAAAAATTTAGAAGCACAAAATAAACAATTAGAAATTCATAATATTAATTCAGTAGTTAGAGAAGTATTTAGAGTCACAGGATTTATAAATGTTTTAACTATTAAATAAATGTAGGTGATTTGATGCGCTCAATTCGTTTTAAAATATTATTAATAGGTGCTATATCTACAATGTTAATGATGGCAATCTCTATAATTGTGAGCTATTTTTTATATTATAAGGGAGCAAGACAACAATTCTTGAAAAAAGTTGATAACGCAATTGAACAGGTTACTTTTGATATTGGAAGAGAAGATATTAATTCAGAATTAACGGCTGTAAGAGAATATATTATAGAAAATTATACAAACGAGAATAAGCAATTTGAAACATTTGATGATAAAAAGACTTATTATAAAGATAAATATTCTCAATTATATCCTGCAGGAAGTGGATCTTTTGGCTTCTCAAGATTAACTGGTGATTTTATTACAGTCGTTTCTTATTTAAAAAGTGAAGCAATTGCTACAAGCTCAACAGTATATTTTTGTATAGTTGATTGGGAAAATTATAATCTAATATATCTTGCAGACTCTAGAGATGGAACTGATGTTGAATATTACCTTCCTGGTGAATCTTATAATTTCAAAAAGGATATAGGAACATATGTTAAGCAAAATGAAGAAAATGGATTATATGATATTATTGAATTTAACAATAAGACATGCAAGATAGTTAATATTCCAATAGCGAATAATAATTTTACGTTTGTTGTTGAATATGATTTATCATCAACTGTTGGTACTACAAATTCATTTTTAGTTAATATTCTAATATTTTTCTCAATTGGAGTTGTTGTATTATTATTAATTTATTATTTCTTTGTTCATCATTTTATTATCAAAAACGTTATAGAATTAAAGAAATCCCATCATGAATTTAAAGAAGGTTTATATAATGGAAAATTAGAAGTAATAAATCCTAACATTAAAACTAATGATGAAATAAAGGATTTAAGTAATTCATTTGTTGAATTAGAAAATGAAATAAAAAATTATTCTAATAAAATTGAAGAAGAAACAAAGAAAATTGAAAGAATAAACATAGAATTAAATGTTGCTTCTAAAATTCAATTAGAGTCATTACCTAATAATACCTATATTGATAATAATATTGAATTATATTCAAAAATATCTTCTGCAAAAGAGGTAGGCGGAGATTTCTATGATTATTTTTATATAGACGATAATAATTTTGCAGTAATTATTTCTGATGTATCAGGAAAAGGTATTCCTGCGTCACTTTTCATGATGAGATGCAAAGAATTAATTAAATCAAAGCTTTTAATGAAAATGAAAATAGATGATGTATGCTATATGGTTAACAATGAATTATTAGATAATAATAAGGAAGGGTTATTTATAACAGCCTTTATAGGTGTATATAATATAAAGGATGATTTATTTACATATGTCAATTGTGGTCATGAAAAGCCTTATTTGATTTCTGATAAAATTGAAAAATTAGAAACTGATTCTAATTTTATATTAGGTGGAATAAAGGGTTTTAAATACAATATTGAATCTATAAAGCTTAATAATAGAAAAGTATTTTTGCATACAGATGGTTTAAATGAATCAGTAAATAAAGATAAATTAGAATTTTCATATGAAAATATCATAAGAGTATTAAATGATAATAAATTTGAAAACGATAATATTATTTTAGAAAATATGCTTAGTGAATTAAATATATTTACTAACAGTTCTGAACAATTTGATGATATAACTATGCTTATATTTAATACTAATAATAAGTTATTATTAGAATATTCAAATCCAGATTATGAAATAATAGAAGAGACAATAAAAAAATTTGAAGAAAAATATTTTGAAATAGATAATGATAATAAATCTAAAATATCTATAATAATAGATGAAATTTTAAATAATTATATATCTTACGAAAAGAAAGATGATTTAATTATTAAAATTAATTTTATTAAAAGCAATAATTACATAGATATAATATTTAAAAATAATGGAATAGAATTTAATCCATTAATCGTTCCTGAAAAGCATATTGAAACTGGAAAAGAAGAAATTGGTGGATTAGGATTAACTATTGTAAAAAATTTTGCTGAAGAAATAAGCTATTCAAGAATAGATAATTTTAATGTTTTATATTTAAAAAAGAAAATATAATAAGCCATATGTTGAAGATTTTTTTAAAATAGGTTAAAATAAAATAAATAAACTCTTTTTGAAAAAATCATAGGATGGTGACATTATGAAAAAAATTATTGCAATATCTGGTATTAGCTTTATTGGACTTCCTTTAGCTTGTCTTTTATCACAAAATAATAAAGTATATATCACATCAACCAGTGATAAAAAGATCGAAAAAATCAATAATAGGGAATCAACAATATTAGATGATTTAGTCGATGAATTTTTTGAAACAAAGGATTTGGATTTAACTGCGACTAATGATAATGAATTAGCATATGGTAGTGCTGATTATATTATTGTTTCTAATGCTTCAAATTATGATCGTAAAACTAATTTTTTTGATACATCAAAGGTTGAAAGGACAATTGAGACAATTACTAAAATTAATCCAAATGCTTTAATAATCATTAAATCTACAATACCTGTAGGCTTTACTGACGAGATGAGAAAAAAATTCAATAATAAAAATATTATAGTATCACCTTTGTTCGCAAGAGAATCAAGTGCCCTATATGATAATTTATATCCAAAAAGAATTATAGTAGGCTGTCCTAAGGATGATAAAGAATTATTGAAAAGAGCTCAAGGCTTTGTAAAAATATTAAAGGAATGTATTGAAGAAAAAAATGCACCTGTATTATTTACAGGCTTAACTGAAGCAGAGGCTGTAAAATTATTTACTAATGCCTATTTAGCAATGAGAGTTGCTTATTTTAATGAATTAGATACATATTCTAAGATAAAAGGCTTAGATACTGCAGATATTATAAAAGGTATATGCTATGACCCAAGAATTGGTGATTATTATAATAATCCATCATTTGGATATGGTGGATCAAGCTTGCCAAATGATGCGATGCAGCTAAAAGCTAATTTTGAAGGTATACCAGAAGGGTTAATAAGTGCTATTTCAAAATCTAATCATATTAGAAAAGATTTTATTGCAAATGATGTATATGAAATCGGAAGAAAAAATGTTCCTTTTGGTGAGCCTGTAATAGGCGTATATAGATTATTAATGAAGAAGAATTCAGATAATTTTAATTTGTCATCAACAAAAAGTGTTATGCAAAGATTATCTAAAAGAGGCTTAAGAGTTGTAATTTATGAGCCTTCATTATATTCAGATTCATTTGAAGGATACGAGGTTATTGCTTCAATTGATGAATTCTTAACTATTACTGATGTAATAATTGCTAACAGATATGATCAATGTCTAGATGATGTTATTGATAAGGTATATACAAGAGATATATTTAGTAGAGATTAATATTAAATGCTATAAAGGCGTATGCTTTTATAGCTTTTTTTATGTAACTTTAGATACCATTTAGTTTGAATTTAGGTAAGACAAATATACTATAGCTGTAAAAAGGAGCTGAGGTATATGGAAAATTTATTTGAATCTGTATTTAAACAAACTGATGGAACAACATCAGTTACAATCCCTATGTTTTTCTTAATTGTTGCTTTAGCATTAGCTATGGGTGTAATCATTTCAATGTTTGCATACTTTAAAGGTAAATCAACAAAAAGCTTTTATATAGCAAATTCATTATTACCACTTGCAGTAGCCATGGTAATAATGCTAGTAAATGGAAATATAGGTGTAGGTGTAGCAATCGCTGGTGCTTTTGGACTTGTAAGATTTAGAAGTGCACAGGGCACAGCTAGAGAAATCGCAATTATATTTATATCAATGACAATTGGTCTTGCACTTGGAGTAGGATATGTAGCTTACGGAATTATTTTTGGAATTATTGCTGGCGTTGCATTATTATTATTCAATAAAATTAAGATTTGGGATAAGAAATCTAATGATGAAAAAATCTTAAAAATAACAATTCCAGAAAATATTAATTATCAAACAGTATTTGATGATATTTTTGAAAAATATACTAAAAATTATACATTAATTAAAACAAAATCATCAAATATGGGAAGCTTATTCATACTAACATATGAAATAGCTTTAAAGGATAAATTAACAGAAAAGAAATTCTTAGATGAACTAAGATGCAGAAATGGTAATTTAGAGATTCAAATAAGCTGTGTTGGAAATTCAAACGATGAATTATAAAATGAATTGAGGTAATTTATATGGCAAATGATATTTTTGAAAGAAAAGAAATTAAATATTTATTATCTAAAGAGCAATATGAAATTATTATGTCAGAAATTAATGATAACATGGAGCCTGATAAATATGGTAAAAGCACTATTCAAAGTCTATATTTTGATACAGATACTGATCTTTTAATAAGAACATCAATTGATAAGCCGTTATATAAAGAAAAATTAAGATTAAGATCATATGGAATAGCTTTATTAAATGATAATGTATTCTTGGAAATTAAGAAAAAATATAATGGAATAGTATATAAAAGAAGAATTACAATAAAGCAAAGTGATGTATTTAAATTCTTAAATAAAGAGATTAATTTAGATTCTCAAATAGGTCATGAATTAAATTATTTTAGAGATTATTATAAAACATTAAAGCCATCTACATTAATTATTTATGACAGAGAAGCTTTTTATAGTGGAGATTTAAGAGTAACATTTGATCATAATATAAAATACCGTAAATTTGATTTAACATTAGATAAAGGCTTTTATGGCACTCCAATAATCAATCCAGACCAGGTGCTAATGGAAATAAAGGTTAATGGAGCTATGCCATTTTGGCTAATAAATGTTTTAGAATTAGCAAATGCATATAAGACATCATTTTCAAAATATGGATTAAGCTATAAATTATTAAATCAATCATTAGCTATGAAAAATAATGAAATTTATCATGGCTTAGAAAATATTTTAACAATTTAAAAAGAGTACTATTTATAAAAAATGTGCAATTTTAAATATATTATGTTATAATATATCTAATAGATATTCGATGCAAGGGGAGTGAACCATTATGATGGATAGACTCTTAGCTGTAACTAATCAGCTATTAGATTTAGGAAAACGTAATAGATTATTAAACTACCGTGACACAGGTTTAAAGACTCTAGCTATTTTAAATAAAAATATTGATGAAATTTTTAGAAATATCAAGGGATATAAAGATGTTACTATAATGGAATCAGATGCTATGCTAAACCAATATCATAATGAAAATTGTCCAAACGATGAAAGTGACAATCCTCTAAAATATGATGCTGAAAAAGTTTATGGTATTTGTAGAAAATTTTTACAATCAAAACAAATATTATGCTACAAATCAGGTTATGGTGTAATAAAGGCAGTTAAATCATTATCAAAGGATTTTAGAACATCTATTGTTGAAAAAGGTATGAACTGCTTATATATCTCTTTTGGTTTTATTCACTATCAAGAAGAAGGAGAAGATTTTATCGCTCCATTATTATTAATACCTATAGAAATAGCTAATGAAGGTGGTTGGAAAATAAGACAATATGAAGATGATGTTATCTTAAATCCAACATTCAAATATTATATGCAAACTATGATGAATAAGGAATTAGTTTCATATAATGATGAAGCTTTAACTACATATTTTGATAAGGTTAGAGCTTGTCTACCAGAAGGCTTAGTATTAGAAGAAAGTATGTCTATTGGTGTATATTCATTCTACAAAATGAGTATGTATCAGGATATTATGAACAACAAAAATAAGGTTTTAACTAATAATAATATTAAAATCCTATTAGGCGATGAATTTGCTAAATCAAGTGAAACAAAGGAAAATCAACCAATTTATCCAGTAGTTGAATGTGACTCGAGCCAGCTTGGTGCTATACAGCTAGCCGCAAATGGTAAATCATTCTGTTTACAAGGTCCTCCAGGCTCAGGAAAAAGTCAAACAATCACAAATATTATCGCAACTCTTTTAGGACAAGGTAAAAAGATATTATTCGTATCTGAAAAAATGGCAGCATTAAGTGTCGTTTTTGAAAATTTAAGAAGAGTGCATCTATCAGATTTTGGTATTGAGCTTCACTCAAATAAGGCAAATAAAAAGGAATTCATTGAAAATCTTTATAATACTGCAACATTACCAAAATATGATATAGATTTAAAAACAACATTCTTAAGTGCTAAATATGATCTTTTAAGAGGTAATTTATCATCTTATGAAAATGAATTACATCAGCCTATTCCTGATATTGGAATAAGTTTATTAGAATTATATTCTTTATATATGGAAAGTGATTTAGTTCCAATGGATGAAATAGATTTAGCAGTAGAAAATTATAATCTATATGATATGGAACAAATTATTGAATATTTTAATACATATGCTAGATTATCTGCCCACATTGGATATGATTATAGAAAATCTAGTCTAAATGGATTAAATCAATTAAGTGAGAATTATATTTTATATAATCTTAATAATGATTTAGCTAATGGCTTATTATGGCTTGATAATATGTATAAGCTAGCTACAATTTTAGCAAAATATGATGGCTTTTATATTAATAGCATCAAAGATGGTATGAAGAAGGCCTTAGTAATTGATAAATTATCAAAATTATCAGTTTATAGTCCATTCTTTGTTATTAAAAAATCAAGAACTAGGATTATTGATTTAATTAAAAAATATTTAAATTTCCAAAAAATATTAAGTAATAATTTATTTGATATATATGACAAATCAATATTGAATGAAAATATTGATGAATTGAAAGCTAAATATATTAAAGCAAATGAAAAAGGTAGATTTTTTAATAAGGAATTAAAGGAATGTAATGAAGTTATTTATAAATATCGTAAGGTTAAATCAACACCTGATGTTATAACTAAGGAATTACAAGAAATTATTGCGTATAAGAGAAACCTATATTTAGCAAAGGAAGTAAATAATAATTTATCTAAATATTTAGGTGATGTTAAAGGACTAAATTTGAAACAAATAGTTTTAGATTTAAATGCAATTGATGACTTGCCTGATATTTCATTATCTATTGAAAGCTTTAATTATTTAAGAGCAGAATATGTTAATTCTAAATTATCATATGCTGAATTTAAGGCAGGATATAAAACACTTGATCAATTATCATTAATGTTTGATAAGAGAGAGTTTGATTTTATGAATGAGCCTTTAGAGGATGCATATAATAAATTAATTGCAGTAAATGAGGAAAGAGAACATTTCACTAATTTCATGCAAGTAAATCAATGTATAAAGCATATGAAATTTTATCAAGCACTTGATTTCTTAAATGCTTACCTTGATAAAGAATATGATATTGAAAGCTTAGCTGAAATGTATAGAAAGACTTTCTTACATGAAAAAATATTACATATTGTTAAGCAATCTAATTTATTATCTAATTTCCAAGCTACAACTGAAAATAAGGTTATAGCAGATTTTAGAGCATTAGATAAGAGTATTTTAAGTATTAATAGAGATTATATTATTTCTTATTTAAGTCAAAAGAGACCTAATGAGCAAGTATTAGAGGGTTCAGAATTTAAGATTTTAACAAGAGAATATGCAAAGCTAAGAAGACAGCTTCCAATTAGAGTTTTACTTGAACAAATATTTAATCTAGTATTAGATATTAAGCCAGTATTCTTAATGTCTCCTCTATCTGTATCTACATATTTAGCATCTGAATTAAATATATTTGATTGTGTAGTCTTCGATGAAGCATCACAAATATTTGCATCAGATGCATTAGGATCAATTTATCGTGGTAAGCAATGTATTGTTATCGGTGATACAAAGCAAATGCCACCTACAAATTTCTTCCATGCAACATTAGATGGACAACAAGAACAAGAAGTAGAATATGACCTTGAATCAGTACTAGATAAAGCATCATCTACTTTTGAAACTACGTCATTAAAATGGCATTATCGTTCAAGAAGTGAGGAATTAATTACATTCTCAAATGGTGCATTCTATGATTGGAATTTAATTACTATCCCTCAGGCTAAGCAGCACGAAAAAGGCTTTGGAGTTGATTTTTATTATGTTCCAGAGGGAAGATATGATATGGCCACAAGAACTAATACTATAGAGGCGGAATATGTATGCAAAATGGTATTTGAGCATTTTGACACATCAACTGAATCACTTGGTGTAGTAGCTTTCTCGAATGTACAAGCTGATTTAATTCAATCAATGGTTGATAAATATAGACGTAAGCATCCAGAATACGAAAGATTCTTTGATGAAGGTTATGATGAACCATTCTTTGTTAAAAACCTTGAAACAGTTCAAGGTGACGAAAGAGATAGAATTATTTTCTCTATTTGTTATGGATATAATGAAGAAGGAAAATTCTATCAAAGATTTGGACCACTTAATAATTTAGGTGGTGAAAGAAGATTAAATGTTGCCGTAACAAGAGCTAAATATAATGTTAGTATCGTATCATCTGTTAGATATGAAGATATTAAAGAAAAGACAGATGCTAAAGGTGTAATATTATTAAGAGAATATTTAAAATTCGCAGAAAATGTTGTCACAGATAAGAATTATCAGGATGTTGATGATGCATTAATGCTTGATATTAAAGCTTATATTGAATCTTTAGGATATGAAGTATTTACTAAATATGGTTCATCAAGTTTTAAAATTGATTTTGCAGTAAAGAAGGATAATGAATTTATTTTAGCTGTTATGCTAGATGGTAGTGAAAGCTATAAAGCTAATTTAAGAGATAAATATCGTCTTGAAAGAATGTTATTAAAGCGTTTAGGTTGGAGATATTTTAAATTATTTACTACATCATGGATCTTACATAACGAAGATGAAAAGGAAAGATTAAGATATGCATTAGAAAATCCTAACGCAGATGAGGATAAAGAAATTGAAGAGGATAAATCATTCCTTAAGGAAGACAAGAGTATTGATTCATTCGATTTTAACTTTGCTGTATATCATGAAATTGTACCAGAGCGTGCAAAGAAATATTTAGAGACATTTGATATTGAATATTTAGTAAGAGAAATAATTAGAATAGAAGCACCAATTCATTTTGATTTATTATGTCAACGTGTTCTATCAGGTATGGAAAAGGGCAGATTGACAGATGAATTAAAGAAAGAAATTGAAAATTCTATTCCATCTACATGTCATAAGATAGGCGACTTCATCTTAGGTGAAAAGATTACTGGTATTAAGTTAAGACTTAATTCAGGTCGTAAATTCGATTATATCTATTTTGATGAAATATTAGATGGTCTTTATTGTATCATCGAAAAGAATAGCGGTATTAAGAGTGATGGTATATTTAAAACATTAGCTAATTTAATGGAATTTGATAAGGTAACTCCACAAATTAGAAAGAGATTTGAAGAAGGACTAGAACAATTAGTACATGATTTCAAAGTAAAGAAAGATGGAGATTCATATAAGATAGCATAAAAAAGAGGATTTGCAAGCATGCAAATCCTTTTTTATTTCCTAGGAAATTGTATATTGAATTTATATTGTAAATTATGCATAATTTCACTTTTAAGTACATTATACATATGATATACTATAAGTAGATAAGATTGGAGGTGAAATGATGTTTAAAACTATTAGTTATCATTATAAAATTAATGATAAAAATATTCTTA
>Ga0247611_10006070_pt1 | contig 15643 bp, 10 predicted proteins | sample 177DNAGHGhighgp2_FD_192422 | JGI IMG/M metagenome (GOLD analysis project Ga0247611, IMG submission 192422) | Sheep rumen microbial communities from Palmerston North, Manawatu-Wanganui, New Zealand - 1770 DNA GHGhigh gp2 | ecosystem: Host-associated > Mammals > Digestive system > Stomach > Rumen...
ATCGTCTTCGACGGTCACACAGATGAAACGGCGGCTGCCGCTGGGATCGGTCAGTGGTGTGCTCTCGTTGGTGGTACCTATGAACGAGGCGTAGCGGCGGTGGCTGGAGTAGGCCTTGCCGTAGGGCGGGCGGTATTTCAGGTCGCTGGTCGATACGAGGTACTTCAGTACCACCTGCTGGCGCTGGGTAATCTTGTCGAACTCGTCGAGGTTGATGAGGGCGAAGCTGGTCAGGCCGAGGTTCAGGTCGTGCTCGTTCTTGAAGTTGATGCGGTCGTTGTAGTACTCCCGCTGGGCACGTGGCAGCAGAATACGGCAGAACGACGTCTTGCCGCAACCCTGACGGCCTATCAGTATAGGTACAAGCGCGTTACCCGTGAGCTGGCCCTTGCCTCGCCACATGGCCACCATCGAGCGCATCCAGATGTGGAACAGTCGTGGCCACTCGTCGTAGTCGGTCTTCACGCGGCGAGCCAGTTCCTCCACACGGTCGCGGCCGTCCCACTTCGGCAGGTGGTCCAGGAAGTCGGTCATCGGCTCGTACAGCTCGATGTCGTTGGAGTCAACATAGCGGCGGATGTCCTTGTCCCAGCACTTCACGCCCTGCGACAGAGCACGCATGGTCATGGAGTTGCGCGCCTCGTCCGTCAGGTCCTGGAAGTCGAAGCCCAGTCCTGTGCGCTGGCGGTACTCGGCGACGCCGCGCATCACGTTCTTGCGCAGTTCGTAGTTGGTGTTCAGGAAGATGTCGATTTTCATCATCATCAGCGTCTCGGCAGGCATGTGCTTCAGCGGCTTGACGATGTTCCTGCGGCGGCGGTACTGCCGTTCGTGCTCCTCGCGGTAGGCGTTCTCAAAGGTCTTGCGCACCACGTCGGGGTGCCTGCCCAGCGTGAGGCTGAACAGTGCCTGACGCTGGGCGACGGCCATCGGCACCCCCGACTCCTGGCAGTAGCCCGCCAGTCGTGTCAGCACCAGCTCCGTGCGTCCTTCATCCTCGGTGATGCCCTCTACGTCGTCGTAGGCCTTCGACAGACAGAACTGGTAGATGAGCATCAGGGCGTGGTAGTTGTCGTAGCCCGGCAGCAGCGACTCCTGACTGTCGGCGTAGAGCGACACGGGCTGGATGGCCTTTGCCGATGGCGTCGCGTCGGTATAGAACGGTACTGCCTGCGGATTATAGAAAATGTCCTGGTCGCTGCTCATGTAACACGAGCGGTCGAGTCTGGGGTCCAGTTTTTCAATCGTTACGCCCAACTGCATGTTGTAGGCCACGCGCGCCTTCTCGTAGAGGTTCGTGTGAAACTGCGTCACCGTCTCCTCGTCGATAGCCGCTGACTTGTCCGACGGCTCGCCTTGCGACGTCGGCAGACCACCCTCGAAGAGCTCGCCCCTGCAGACTATCTTCACACTCCGGCCGCTGGCACCAACGAAGGCCAACAGCGTGTGGGGAATCATGGCGGCACCCTTCCTGACGCCCTCGGCCTCCTCACGTCCGGCCAGGTTGTTCACCTCGAGCAGCACCAGCCCATTGTAACTGCGCATCACCTGACGATGGTTCCTGTTCTCCATCGCCGCAGCAAAGCACACGCGAGGCAGATCCTTCGTGTAGTGCTCCAACATGCCGTCGGTGCTGTCGTACCTCTGTCGCACCTCAGCCACCAGACTGTAGTCACGCAGTTCGCGACACTGTTCGTCGTATGCCTGTTGGCGAATCATGGTGACGGCCTCTTCGATGTCTAATAGTTTGAGAGTCTCCGTGTTACGGTAATGTTTGAGGATAGTTATCTTGTTCATAAGCCAGTAATTTTTGTCTGTGTATTTGTCTCCTTTCTGCTTGAGTTGCAAAGGTACGAAAACCATTTGAATTTGCAAAACAATTTCTTTGAAAAATTTCTTCATTTCACCCTACATTCCTACATTTTCTCTATAAGCCTCTGAGATATAGACTATTAGTCAGTGTATGCCTGGTGTATGCTTGTGTATGACCATACATCATCCATCTGTTCTGTAACAAAAAGTTCAATACGACATACTTCTGAAACCCCTGCTTTTCACATGACAATCACATGACTTAATTTTGTTTCTGCCGCAGAAACAATTTGTTTCATCAGCAGAAACAAAAATTTCGCATGCTCTATGTGATAATAAAACACGCTAATTATCAATAAGATACACGATTTCTACACGAATTTCACTCCTAAAAACTGCTCTAAAATGTATGCTTATGTATGGTATTTTATGTATCATACATGGTTTAACTTCTTTTATATCAATTATTTACACAGAAAATGTAGGAATGTATGCTTGTTTCTATATTTCTCATCAGAAAATTTGCATAGTAATCACATTTTTACTATCTTTGCACTCAGAAAATGTGTCAGACAAACATTCAATTCGTAAAAATGACAGAAAAGAATTTTGAAGAACGATTCCGCGAGAAAGCCGACACCTACGTTGTGTGCTACAGTACCACTTGTCCCCGTCGCGACCACTGCCTGCGCAGCATCCTCAGCCGCTATGTCGCTGCCGATGTCCGGCTTGTCAAGAGCATCAACCTTGCCCATCCGGCGATGCAGCGCGACGACTGTCCTGAGTATCGCGACGACCAGTTGCACCGTCTCCCCTACGGTCTGAAGCCAATCTACCACGACATGCCCCGCCTTGTGGAGCGTGGCGTCAAGAACCGCCTCATCAATCTGTGGTCGCGCAAGCGCTACTACGAGTACCACAACGGCACCCGCCCCCTCACTCCCGATGCTGAGCAGGTCCTTCGTGCCACCCTTCTCTCCGCCGGCTGGCAGCACGACCCCACCTTCCTCGGCTATGTCGAGGATTTCCTGTGGTAGTCAACATAAAAGCCAGCTCCTATGGTGTCATTCTGACACGCATTGTTGCGAAATCGGGTCATTTGGCAACAATATGGCCTGATCTATGGAATTTATTGTTGCAATTTTGCATTTTTTTCACTTTTTTCTTTTCTTTTTCATCAGAAATGCGTATCTTTGGCCTTTAGAAACTTGAACAACCTAAAATAATGTATTATGATGAGCAAAAACCTACAACATTTGTTTTTCCTGATGACGGCGACAATGCTGTTTGCCAGTTGCGGCTCAGCGCAATATGCGACATATTCGCCTGAGGAAACCAATCTGCAGTCGTTGACTAAGATTACGGATAATGAGGATAGCAGGTACTTCTCGCCCTATGGTGGCGACAACGGCAGGAACCTGTTCTTTACCGTCAGCGACAAGCGAGGCCGCAGCAATATCTATCGCAAGGATAATCCCATTGCCGCTGCCATGAGTCCGAAGACCGACGGCATGAACGTCAACACCTCGCCCACCTACTGTCAGGCAACGGGCCAGCTGGCCTATGCCGGACGTCAGGAAGGCGCCTACGTCAACGACCTCTACATGATGGACGCCGCGCAGGGCTCGGCCATTCGTCGACTGACCAACACGCCCAGCGAGATAGAGTCGTACCCCTGTCTGAGTGTCGACGGCAGTACGATTGTCTATGAGAAATGTTATGCCTCGGGAGCTCTGAAGGATGCCCAAATCTGGCGTCAGGACCTACGGACGGAGTCGCCCACGCTGCTGTGTCAGGGCCGTATGCCGTCGTTGTCGCACGACGGCCGCACCATTGTCTTCGTCCGCTTCACCCCCGATGGCAACAACACCTGCCTTGTGGTGATGGACGCCAACGGCCAGAACCAGACGGAGCTGACGGATGCCAAGATGGGCGTTGTCGGCGTGCCCCGTTTCAGTCCTGACGACCGCTGGATTGTGTTCCAATGCTTGAAAAAGGACAAGAAAGATTACGACCTCTACGTCATCCGGCGCGATGGCACGGGACTGACTCAGCTGACCTTCAACAAGTCGCACGATGCAGAGCCCTACTGGTCGAACGACGGCTACATCTACTTCTCGTCCGACCGCGGCGGACGCCCGAACAACTATCAGATTTGGCGATTCAAGTACGGTAGCGCTGTGCCTTCCTACCAGCCGGCTTCGCAGCCCGTCAGGAGTACGACCTACCAGCCCGCGCCCCAGCCCCAGCCGACGCCCGCCTACGTCTACCACATTGTTCAGGACGGCGAGACGATTACCGACATCGCACGTAAATATGGTATCACCGTGCGCGACGTTGTGAAGTGGAACGAGCTGACAACGATGACCATCAAGCCCGGCATGAAACTGATTGTCGGCAACAAGTAAAATGAAAAGGCGTATTCCTCGTTTGGCGCTTGCGCTGGTACTGACGATGGCCAGCCTGAGCCTGTCCGCCCAAGTCTATAAGACGGACAGGCTCAGGAAGGCTGTGGAGGTGCTTGGCGTCAAGGTGGCCGCCGACTCCCTGATGCCCGACACGACGCTCTCGCTCGTGGCCAGGGACGGAAGGCCCGTTTGCCTGAGGACTGACCCGATGGGAGCCGTCGAGCATGTCGGCGCGCCGCTGTTCAGCGAGCTCATGCGCCTGTTGCAGCCATCGCCCGTCTACGACTTTCTGGAATACGCCGTGCTGAACTGGAAATACAAGCTCAATCCCAACCAGCTCTACCTCTCGAAGGTCATCTTCAAGCAAGGTAGCTGGGAAACCCTGCTGCAGAACCGCTTGAGCGACTGTGAGTGCGCCATCGAGAACCGCGAGGACAAACTCTATGTCGTCACATGGAAGAAAGAGGGTTGGGAAGTGGCTGTCGTAGGCATCCCCATAGAATACGAGCTGCTGAACAACGACACGCGCCGCAATATGGAACGCGACTTCGTCCAGCAGCTGGAAGCCTCCAGCCCCTCTGTCACGCGGCCCAAGCCTGCCGAAGTCAGCGAGGAACGGCTGAGCATCTACGGCACCGAGGGACTCTTCGTGTTGCCCGGACAGTCCTACGTCATCGACCTTCTCAATCAGAACGTGTACTACAAACTGACGACCGTCTGCGAGCAGGTGGACACCGTCATCAACAACAAGCCCGTCACGATGTCGATGGAGGCCGTGTTGCCTGTCGTCGTCATCGATCCGGAGTTTCCTGCTGAGACCTTTGCCAACCTGATGATGTGCGACGATAACTCCGTTCCCGACGTTACCATCGAGCTTGACTTCCATCTGAGCGACTACCACCGCCGGCAGCTGTCGATGCCCCTGAGCCAGCTGAAAGCGTTCTGTCGTCAGCAGGGCTGTCAGCTGTTCTTTGCCTGCGACGGTGCGCAGCAGGACAAGGTGCGTGGCGTGATGTTTGCCGGCAACCTGCCCAAGGGTTATAATCACCTGTTCAGCCTGCGTGTCGACAGGGAACAGCTGACGGCGGGCTCGCCTACCGTACAGGCCGATGTCTACCTCTATATCCCGCCCGTCGACAAAGATAAACTATTCGGAACCGCTCCCACCAAGAAGTCGGGCGCAAACTTCAAACTGCCATGAGAAGAATCATCATCATGATAATAGCCGCCGTTGCCTGCGCTTCGTATGTCGGAGCGCAGAGCAGGACGACGCTCGTACAACGAATCAACGAAATCAAGAGTCAGACTGACGTCTACTCGTGGGACCAGTACACCCACCCTCACGCTGACACCGCCAAGATCGGTGCCACGAGGCGCCTGCTGATCGACGTCAACGGCAGCAGGAGCGAGACGGCACAGCTGACAGTAGAAGAGCTGATGCCTCACGCCGGCTACATCAATATAGATCGCGGGAACCTGAAACAGGTCTTCGCGTATATCAAGAAGACCGATGCGGCAGCCATCAGTGGCGGAACGGCGTCGCCACGCGTTGCAAAGCCAACCGCAGCAGTCCCCGTCCTCGAGCCGACGCCTGCCGTAGCGCCGCCAGTCAAGCGCTCGTTCGTTCCCGACGCCTTCGTCCAGCGCATCATGGAGACCAAGGACTTCATGAACATCTACAAGCTCCTGAAGTCGCTGCAGGCACAAGGACAGGTTCTGCAGTTCGGTAAGCTGAAGGACGTGGAGGACTATAGCTCGTTCGACCTGATACTCTTCGACATGCAGAGCCAGGAGGTCATCACCATGCTGTCGCCCGTGAATGCGTCGGGCTACCGCACCAATATGGTCAACGGCGGAGAGGATTCGCTCGACAACTATCCCACCCAGATGACCGCAGTCATCTGGTACATCAAGAAATAGAAATATGAGAATACGCAAGATGAAAAGAATAGTATCCCTTCTCCTGCTGCTCGCCCTCACGCTTGGTGCAGCAGCACAAGACATTAAGGTAACCATTATCGATGGCATACAGAACCAGTCCCTCAAAGGACGGATGGAGCGTGGCATCGCACAGCTGCTCAGCGAGGTCAACCGCGCCTGTGCCCAGGAGCGTCCATTGCAGCTTGACGGCATCGATATGGCGCTCAGCGGTAAGCGCTCGCTGCAGGCACTCTGGCAGAACCTGCACTTCCTCTGCGAGGACAACGAGATCGTGGAGCGCTGCCTCACCTCTGCCGAGGGCTATGTCATCCGTAATATCTATACCCAGGTGAACCCGATGGTCGAGGACTACAGCGACGAGCCCGAGCGTGCGCTGACCATCCGCCTGACGCGCGACGGACAGATTGCCAGCGTCGCGATGGCGGCCAGCGATGCCGTCTATGGACGTATCATGGAGCAGGGCCTGAGCGTCACCGACTTCGAGCGCCGCACGACCATCCTGAGCTTCGTCGAGAACTACCGTAGCTTCTACGATGAGAAGGACCTCAACGCCATCGACCGCGTGTTCAGCGACGATGCCATCATCATCACGGGAACGGTGCCCATGCAGCGCAACGTGTCGAGCGATATGCAGTCGTGGCGTGAGCAGATAACCTATAAGGTACAGAGCAAGCCCCAGTACCTGAGCAGTCTGGCGTCCAACTTCAAGCGTAATAAATATATTAAGGTGACGTTCAGCGACGTGGAGGTCGTGCGCCATCCCGCCAACCCCAACTATTACGGCGTGACGCTCCACCAGCATTGGAAGTCGAGTACCTACGAGGACGACGGCTACCTGCTACTCATCTGGGAGTTCCACGACGGGATGGATCCGGTCATCCACTATCGTACGTGGCAGCCCGACCGCATCGGCTCGCATACCCTCACCAAGGACGAGATTATCAACATCATGGACTTCAATATACCCACTTTGAACTAACAAAAAACACATAACGAATATGCAGAAAGGAAGCAGATACTTACTGGTCTGGCTCTTGTCGTGGATCTTCTCAATGAACCTCTCGGCGCAGAACACGGCAACCGTCAAGAGTTTCGTGATGACGACAGACCACATTCCCGTCAGTGACCGCCGTGTCGACCTGAACGGCAACCCCTGTGCGCTGGTGAAGGTGCAGGTCGTCGACGAGATTGAGCGTGTAGAGGGCAACACGATTGGCGATATCGTGAGCTACGGTGTCGAGAAGTGGATTTATATGTGCAAAGGCTACGTAACATCAGAATCCACCTGAAGAACCACCTGCCCGTCAGAGTTATGTTCCAGGAGTATAAAATCAATGGCCTGGAGAGCAACCGCGTCTACGAACTCGTCATCAACGTACCACAGCAGAGCAGCACTACCATCTCCGGAAACGTCAAGAGAGGCGAGTTCCACCTGAATGTCAGTCCCGCCGAGGCCGTTGTCACCGTCTGGAGTGAAGGTACGCAACGTATGTCGTACCGACCCCAGGAGAACGGTTCGCTGACCATCCGGCTGCCCTATGGACGCTACTTCTACGAGGTCAGCGCCAACACCTACTACAAGCAGGAGGGCAACGTCTTCATCAGCGACAGTCCCGTTGCTGAGAACTTCACCCTCCAGCATACTCAGGAATGGGTCGAAGAGCAGGCGCGGCAGGAGCGGGCCCGCCAGGAGGAGGCTCGCCGGCAGGAGGAACAGCGCCTCGCCGAACAGCGGCGTCAGGAAGAGCAGCGATTGGCTGAGGAACGCCGTTTGGCTGAAGAGCGACTGGCCGAGCAGCAGCGCATAGCCGAAGAGCGGCGTCAGGAACAGGCCCGTCTCGCAGCAGAGCGGGCTGCTGAACAGGCTCGTATCAAGAAGGAGAAACACGAGAACCTGGTGAAGAAGATGGCCCAGCTGGATGCGAAACCGTTCGCCTTCGGCATCAAGGCCGGCTACAACATGGCCACAGCCTCCTTTAGTAGCGACTACAAGGGGACGACGGGTTCCGTGGGCGGCTTCCACATCGGAGCAACAGCCGACTTGCGGCTTTCCAACACGTTCCACTTCTGCTCAGGGCTCATCTATAGCAGCAAGGGATACACCTATGAGAATAAGGGCGGCGACATCGACGAGGAGGGCAAGGCCCAGTTCATTGACATTCCCCTGCTGGCATCCATCCGCCTGCCGTTGGGCACGTCCCTAAAACTGGCTTTCAACGTAGGCCCCTACCTGGCCCTCTGTGCAGGAGGCAAGGTGAAGGACAACCTGTCGCCGTCGCTGTATGACGAATCATTCAGTTCGGTATATACCGGCTTCGACTACGGCCTGCAGGCAGGTGTGGAGCTGATCATCTCATACCATCTGGGCCTCGGCATCGATTATCAGATAGGTATGCAGAGCAAATACGCGAACCGTAATCTCATGGTTGGCATAGGCTATCGTTTTTAATCTATTCAGTCACTCTAAAAGATGAACAGAATGAAAAAGTATTTTTATCTCAATATAGTAGCAGCTGGTATGTTGGTGGTACTCCTGACAGCTTGCTCAAGCGATGCGGCACCTTATGGCGAGTCCGTAGCTGATGACTACCAGATCAGCGTGAATGAGCAGGACCGCCACCTGACGTTCGATATGGAGCGCAGCGCTACCGTCCATGTGAATGCCAACGGGGGCATCAACTGGGTCGTTGCCTCCAAGCCCGACTGGATCTCGGTGGGAAATGCTGGACAGGGAAAAGGCTCACAGGACTTGACAATCAACGCCATCAAGGACAACCCGAGCAAAGACAAACGCACGGGAACCATCACGCTGAGGTCTACCCGTTTCAGTCAGGAGACATCCATCACCGTTGAGCAGGCCGGTGGCTACATCAAGGCGACCGACAAGGTGGAGTTCCCGGCTATGGGCGACACCCGGCAGATTACCGTCACCTCAAACGTCTCGTGGCGAATAGTGACGGAGAGCGGCTCCTTCTTGGCGTCAGTCAGTCCACAAAGCGGTTCGCCGGGTACTACGACCGTCACGCTGAAGTCTATGAATAACCGTAATGAAATAGACAATGTGGAGTATATCACCATCAGGCCAAGTGTCTCCGACAGCGCCCAGAGCAGCATCCCGGCAGCCAGCGTCCAGCTGAAGCGCGAGAAGGTCGTCCTCGAGGTGACGCAGAGTGACTACTGGTTCCAGCAGCAGGGTGGTACGCTGACCCTGACGGTCACGTCAAACTCGGAATGGGAAATCAGAGATTTGCCCAGTTGGATGACTGCAAGTACGAAGTCCGGTAAAGGTAATCAAACCGTTACCGTGCAAATCAAATCTAATAACGACCTTTACCGTTATGGCAATTTCTATTTCAAGTCAGGAGAGGTGGAAGCGTATGCGTGGGTAGGGCAGGAAGGCATGCCTACTCCCAGCGAGGACGACAACCCGACTCCCCGATATAGCAGGATGAAGTAATCGTGTGACATTAAAACAGAGACAAAGCTATGAAACAGAAATATTTCCTTATCACAGTCCTTTCCTGGCTCTCATTGTTAATGGCTGAGGCCCAGGTGACCACCATCACGATAGGCAATGATGCATACAGATTCTCCTATGATGCGCCGTATTCCAACTTCTATAAATATTCTACGGTGCAGATGCTCTACACGCCGTCGGAGATTGGCAAGAGTGGCAGGATTACGAGCATCGCCTTCAAGGTGGCAAGTGCTTCATCGATGTCGACCTCAGAGGTGAAGGTCTATCTCGGCCATAAAAGCGACAGATTCTCCGGAACCACCGACTACGTCCGTAGCACCAACCTGACGCTGGTCTACTCCGGTACTCCCACGTTAGGACAGACCACGGGCTGGGAGAAACTATCGTTCAATCAGGGTAGCTTCAACTATAATGGTACGAATGATCTGGTCGTCGTCGTGACGAAGAAGTGTACCACTTATAACTCAAGTTTGAAGTACTATTACTTTGAGGGTGGTGACTTTACGCTATATCGCCGTAGTGACTCAGATACGAGTCTCGGCAATGTAACGAACACCTATGATTCCTACGACAGCTCAACCCAACGTCCCAGCGTGAGGTTCGAGATGGAAGGTGCCAAAGATGTTCCCTCCCTTGCGTCAATAGGTGATAATACATCATTGATTGGAAACGTGTTGCCTTATAGCAATTATTTTGGGTATTCTACCACACAGTCTCTTTACACACCGACGGAAATCGGCATGAGAGGCAAGATTACGAGCATTGCCTTTGAGGTGGCTACCACTTCCTCTCTGGCCACGTCAGAGGTCAAGGTCTATCTGGGACATAAGTCAGGCAAGTTCTCTGGGATAAATGACTATGTTCGTAGCGCCAACCTGACGCTGGTCTACTCCGGCTCTCCCACATTGGGAAGAACGAAAGGCTGGGAGAAACTGCAGTTCAATCGGAGCGAGTTTACCTATAACGGCACGGATAATCTGGTCGTCGTGGTGACCAGAAAGAGTGCCAATTACTCAGAAAACCTGAAGTACTATTACATCACAGGCAGTGGCAATAATGCGCTGTATCGCCGTAGTGATTCAGAGACAAGCTATGGCGACGTGACAAACACGTCGAATGCCTACAATACTGAGACTATCCGTCCAAGCATCAGGATAGAGTTCGAGCCTTATCAGAAATCCAACATGATCTTTGCCGATAAGGACTCTACGTTCAACGATGTGAAATACACGCTGCATCCCAACCTGACGGCTACCGTGAAATCTGTGGAGTCGAGCTGGGGAGAGGTGACTATTCCCAGTTCCATCAGCAGCGACGGCGAGCCCTTCGCCGTAACCGGGATAGGTGCTAATGCATTCTCGGAGAGCATTAACTATTCCATCACGCTGCCTACGTCTATAACATCCGTCCATGCGGATGCGTTCAAGAACAGTTGGTCTTTGTCGGTGTTCTGGAACGGTAGCGCTCTATTGACGGAGTCGCATATCAACAACATGAAGGAGGACTCGCAGAATGTGCTCATTTACGTCAACAGTACTAACCAGCTTGCCTCGAGTAGTCTGCAAAACGTAGCCAATGTGGTGGTGAACAGCACAGCCAAGAGCGTCGTGTTGGAGGACGGATGGAATTTCCACTGTCCGAGGCAGTTCACGGCCAATAGCATCAGCTTCACCCGTGAGTTCATCTTGACAAGCGGTGTCAATGGTGTCAGCGCAGGATGGGAAACCATTGCGTTGCCCTTCAATGTCTCCACCATCCGCCACAGCACGAAGGGTGAGCTGACGCCCTTCGCCAACTACTCGTCTTCCATTGACAAAAAGCCGTTCTGGCTCTACTCCTGGAGTTCCTCAGGCTGGAAGAAGGCGAGCGCCATCACCGGCAACACGCCTTATCTCATCTGCTTCCCCAATAACGAGATGTATCATCCAGACTATATTCTGGGAGGTGATATCACGTTCTCGGCAACCAACGCAACAGTGTATGAATCAGACACCAAGGTACTGGGTTACGAATCTTATTCGTATGACAACCGATGGTTCCTCCCTACGTTTGTTGGGATTGAGATATACGAATATTTTTACAACACCAATTGGGGTACAACCGCTGCCGAAACCGGCGGTGAGACGCCAGGCAGCGTGTTCCTGCGCAACTATAGGCCTACTAATCCGTTTGAAGGCTTTATCTACAGCACCTCAGCAGCTAGGATGTTCCCCGTCTTCCCCAACGTAGACGAGGAAACGACCGGCATCTTGGAGCTGAACACCCGCGATAGCCAGCCGACGGGAACAACGGTCTATGACTTGGAGGGTCGGTTGGTTGTCAGGACACAGGACGGCGATGCGGAGCAGGCGCTGAAGCAGCTACCGGCAGGCGTGTATATCGTCAACGGCAAGAAGATGATGATCAGACGGTAATAGAGTCATTTATGGACATCATTCGATTTATCAAGGACTGGACGCTGCCGGTAGCCATGGGAACGGGAGCAGTGCTATATTTGGTGTTTGCCTTCACGCCCCAGTTGGACGGGGCGGCGACGGCGATGGGGCCGTTCTTTGCCACCATCCTGCCGCTGTTTATGTTCTTCATTCTTTTCGTCACCTTCTGCAAGGTCGATTTCCGCCAGCTTCGTCCTGTGGCGTGGCACGGTTGGGTACTCCTGTTCCAGACGCTGTTCATTGCCCTGCTCATGGCGCTGATGCTCTATCCCTCGCTCGTTGCGGGCCACCCGTCGCCCGTCACCGGTGCCACCGCTTCAAAGCTTCTGCTTGAGTCGCTGCTCATGTGTTGTATCTCGCCTTGTGCTACGGCTGCCGCCGTCGTGACGCAGAAGCTTGGCGGCTCGTTAGAGCAGACCACCACCTACACGTTTCTCTCGAACTTCCTGACGGTGCTACTGGCCCCCATCTGTTTTCCGCTGATAGAGAAGGGAGCCGACATCACGTTCATGGCGGCTTTCACGAAAATCCTGCATGAGGTGTTCCTGGTGCTCGTCATGCCGATGATACTGGCCTATTTCGTCAAGCACTACATGAAGCGCCTGCACCGCCGTATCGTCAGCGTGCGCGACCTCTCCTATTATCTGTGGGCCTGTTCGCTGATGATTGTCACGGGCACCACGGTCAAGAACATCGTCCATGCCCAGGTGTCCGTCTGGCTGCTTTCGGCCATCGCCCTGCTGGGATTGGTCATCTGTATCGTACAGTTTGCCGTGGGCCGCTATATCGGTCACTATTTCGACCGTGCCCAGGAGGCCGGTCAGGCGCTTGGTCAGAAGAACACCGCCTTTGCCATCTGGCTCTCCTCGGCCTATCTGAACCCCCTCTCGTCGGTCGGTCCCGGCTGCTACATTCTCTGGCAGAACATTGTGAACAGCATCGAGATCTGGCAGAAGAGGAAGAAATAGCCTCTCCCCCAGCCCCTCCCCAAGTAGGGAGGGGAGGAGTAGGGACGCAAGAAGTAGGGATGGATGGAAAATTCTTTTATTTTACAATCACCTTTCGTCCGTGACTGATGTACACACCGGCTTTGGTGGGCGGTGCAGACAGTCTTGTGCCGTTGAGAGTGTGAAGGGTGATGGGTACTGAAGACTGATGTGGGCTGTCTGATGATGGACGTGTGATAGCTGTTGTCTTGTCATTTATGTCGCGGATGCCGATGGTGCCGACGAGGCGACTGCCAGCAGCGGCGTTCCACGCGGCTACGGGCAGTTGGGCCTGCGGCACGCCGAGGTAAGCACAGTTGTCGGGCAGCTGGTCGCGGGTGTCATCGCCCCAGATGTGGAGCCGGTAGAAGCCGGCTGCATCGGTGTCGGTGACCTGTGGACCCCAGCCGCTGTCGGTGCTGTAGCTCCAGTGGACGTTGGTGAGTATGAACTTCTGCTTGCCATCGGTGCTGACCTCCAGCCACTGACGGCCACCGGTGACGACAGGCACCAGCATGTTGTCGGCGGCGATGTCGGCGGCCTCGCGGGTGTAGGAGGGGTAGAACAGCGGCACGTCGTATGTTTCGGCACTGGGCACACCGTCAGTCTGACGCATGACGACACCGGTCTCGGCGGGCACATAGCCATTCTCGGCTACAGGTGTCAGGGCCACGGTGGCGGTGCTGAGGTCGTAGCTATCGTAGGCAACGGTATAGGCGTGGACGGTGTTGGTGGTGAAGTAGCCCGTCAGTGCGTGGTCGATGGCATGATTGCGACTCTCGGTGGCCCAACCTGTACCGCCAACGGGGTGCATGGTCTTCAGCATGTCGGTTACACCTATTTTATATATACGTGCCCCCATGGGGAACGTAAGCTGTGTGTCACCACTGGCGGTGACGTCGTAACGCCACACACCGTCGGCGGCATCGCTGTCGTCGGCTGCTGTCAGGGTGGCACCGCTGACGGCCGACGGCTGCACGGAGGCACTGACGTAGATGCGATGGCCGGTGGTGACGTCGGGGATGGTGAGCGTGGTGGCTGTCTCGCAGTACATCTCGCGGCTGACAGTCTCGGCATTAGGATCGCCGGTGATGGAAACCTCGGTGATAAAGACGGAATTGCCGAGACGATAGAGGCTGATGAAGCCGAGGCCCTGCAGACCGTCGCCCTCGGTGACGGTGTAGGTGAGCTCGGTCTCTGTGTTCTTGAAATCGGCGGGCAGGTACATCGAGGCCAGGGGCGTGGTGGCATTGTCGGCATAGAGTCCGAGACCATAGGGGTTGTCGGCGGTGGGGGTGCTGGTGGCATAGGCCTTGATGCTGATAACGTCGCCGTTTTTCAGTCGGCGTGCGGGCTGCATGGTGATGCCATTAGCGAGCGTGACGTCTCTGTCGCACTTATAGCTGAAGCCGCAGGTGGCCACGTTGGTCTCCTCAATCTTGTCTTTGCCGAACCTGACGAAGCCGTTGCCGGCGGCGGCGAAGTAGCCGGTGTCGTTGCGCCAGTCGGTGACGAAGGTCTCGCCGTTGGCGTCGGTCTCGCTGGTATTGACAATCTTGTAGTCGTCCATGGTGAAGTGGAGCAGGTCGATGCGGTCGCCGCCGACAGCGCGCTGCGGCTCAGAGCGCCGGCTGCTGCTCGGCCGGCTGTCGGTGTTGATGGAGATCTTGCCACTGACGCCAAGTCCGTCGAGCTCGTCGAGTGCATACTTCTGCCAGATGTCGCCGCGGTATTTGCTCAGAGCCTTCTCGGTGGTCACGAGGACGGCGCCGGGAACGTACTGCGATTCGAGAGGACCGGTGTTGTTGGTGTTCAGCGAGAAGGTGCCACCACCGATGTCAGTCCAGTTGGCTGACTCGGAGTCCTCGTGGGTGACGATGTTATAGACGTTGCGTGGCTGCCCCTCTGCAGCCTGCGACGAGATATTGGTGAAGTCCCATGTGTAGGGGTATTGCTGATGGGGTGCCGAGCCGATGTTCAGTGTGTAGTCAGGGGTGTAGCCAATGAGGTACTTCATATCGTTGGTGTAGTTGTTGAGGCGGATGGTCACCTTGCCCCAGCCGCCGCTGGCTTTGATGCGTCCGAAGTTGTAGGAGTTGTTGTTGGACTGCCAGGGCTCGTTATAGACCTCGAGGCCGATGATGTTCTTGCGCAGTTCGAAAAGCTGCTGGCGCTCCTCGTCGCTGACGGGATAGGCATCCTCGTCGGTGTGGGTAGTTGGTGACAGCGCTGCATCGACACCCGTGACACAGCTGGGGTGGTCGTAATCGACGCCCATGGTCTGGCTGCTGCTGGTCTGCGGGCGATAGCCCTTGAGCACATACATGGCAGGCCCCGTGGCTGTGGCATAGAGCTGATTGCAGTAGTTATAGATATATCCCTCGTTGGGGGCATCATCTACAATCAGACTGTTTGGCACGGGCGTATTGCCCTGTTGGTTGATGCTGCGCATGGTGGGGCGGTAGGGACCCTTGTAGATGCGTACCGACTGGATGTCGCAGTTGCCGTTGTCGCTCAGTGTGAAGGTGACGTCGCCACCTGTCGCCACAAAGGAATAGGCACCGACCAAGCGCGTCTTGGAGC
>Ga0247611_10006071_pt1 | contig 15642 bp, 12 predicted proteins | sample 177DNAGHGhighgp2_FD_192422 | JGI IMG/M metagenome (GOLD analysis project Ga0247611, IMG submission 192422) | Sheep rumen microbial communities from Palmerston North, Manawatu-Wanganui, New Zealand - 1770 DNA GHGhigh gp2 | ecosystem: Host-associated > Mammals > Digestive system > Stomach > Rumen...
TAGGGAATATTTTTCCCGTCAAATAATGATTTATATTGCAATATTATTCTTAATTTTAGAGCATTTAACAATTCCTCAGACAAATCATAAAGAGAATTTATAATAATAACAGGTTCATCTTCCGTACAAAAAGATAAAGTGCAGGTAAGCGAATAGCTTAAAGCTTTGTCCATACCTTCAAGCATATACTGTATCAATTTTTCTTTATCAAGAGAACCGGCAAATTGAGAGCTGGTTGTATACAAAGCATTAAGTCTGTAATTACTGTCTGCTAAATCTCTGTTTGTATCACTCAGCTTTTCCATATTGCTGCGCATCCGGATATTCATTCCTAGTATTCCGGAAATGAGCTGCTCGTTCATATCATCATCAATAACAGAATTTGCATATTTTAAAAGTTCTTTATTATTAAAATTTTTATCCGCAAGTAAAAGTAAAGCCGAAGTGTCTAATACCGGACGTATTTTTTTTAATATTTCATTAAAATCAATTTGCTTGGACAAGGTATCAAAAATTACAAGTTCACAGACTGCTCCGGAAAGATAATCTACAATCATACTTATGTCAGAAAGTGTAACAAATTCATATCTTAACGTATTTGCTAAACTTTGATACTGACTTATTTTTTCAGCTCTCTGTGAAATAAATAATACCCTAATCATAACTTCATGTTATCAAATATTATCTCACACGGGCAAATATTTTACATAGTTTCATGATTTGATTTTGTATTGTGTTAAGAAAAGAACATAAATTTATTTTTATGCTACAATATATAGTAAAAGAGGGGTAGATAATGAAAAAGTTTATATTGTTTTTTGTTTTGACAATGTTTTACCTAAGCGGCATTAACTGCAAGTTCGGTTCTTTAGCTTTTGCAGAAGAAGATAAAACTCCTGTTTTAGAAGCTTCTGTAACTTTTGATTGGGTTAATATGGAGCAGGTACAGCGTGATGAGAAAATTGCTGAATACCATGCAATATTATTCGGGACAGAGAATGCTTCCTTTAAACGTAAAGAATTTAGAACACAGTATAAAGATTTCTTAAAAGATAAGAATTTTAAAACTCATTACAGATTGATAAACGGCGGATTAAACGAAACTGAAACAGAAAATATGTCAGGTTTCTTCAAAGAATTTGGGAAAGATAATCTGCTCATAGCATATGCAATTCAGCCTAAAAAAGATTTACGGCATGCATATTATTACAGTGCAATGGGAAAACTTGCTTATGTTGATGATATGTCTGAAAATTATCCGAATTTTCCTTACTATTCAAAACAGTATCGTGCAAACGGGAAGTTAGCAGGTGTAATATATTTTGAAACACGGGATTTACAATACGTTTATAAGCCAAACGGTGACTTTAAGGGGGTTTGGTATAAAGAAAAAATGTTTGACGACAAGGGTAAAGAAATTATGACCCGTACAAATTGGTAATAATGAGAGGATAACGATAAGATGGCAAATAAAAAACCTAATATTGCAATTCTTGGGGCAACAGGTGTTGTTGGCAGGGAAATTACGCAGATACTTGATGAACTGAAGGTTGAATATAATGATATAAAATTTTTGTCAAGTGCAAAAAGTGCAGGCAAAAAGTTGGATTTTCAGGGTAAAACATATACCGTTGAAGAAGCAAAACCGGAAAGTTTTGACGGTATAAATATTGTTTTGGCATCTGCCGGTGGTTCAACTTCTCAAAAATTCGCTCCTGAAATTGTTAAAAGAGGCGGCGTTTTAATTGACAATTCAAGTGCCTTCAGAATGGAAAAGGATGTTCCTCTTGTTATTGCAACGGTTAACGATGAAGATTTAAGAAAACATAAAGGAATTATTGCTAACCCTAATTGTTCTACATCACAACTTATGCTTGTTTTGAAGCCTTTACATGAAAAAGCAAAAATAAAAAGGCTTATCGTTTCGACTTATCAGGCGGTATCAGGTGCAGGATTAGCTGCAATAAATGAGTTAACTGCTGATACGATAGCTCACCAAAAAGGAGAACCGTTTGAAAATAAAGCTTTCAAAAAACCTATTTCGTTTAATGTAATACCTCAAATTGACGTATTTACAGAAAACGGATATACTAAAGAAGAAATGAAGGTTGTAAATGAAACGAAGAAGATTTTGCACCTTCCTGCAGAACTTCCAATTTCTTGTACTGCAGTCAGAGTTCCTGTATACAGAGGACATTCTGAGGCAGTGGATATTGAGTTCGAAAAAGACATAACACCTGATGAAGTCCGTGAAATATTATCAAAAACCTTCGGGGTAAAAGTGATTGATGATATTGACAATTACGAATATCCTACAACTCGTGATGCGGATGGTGTAGACCCTGTATTTGTAGGCAGAGTAAGAAAAAATCTTGCTTTTGAAAATGGTATTTCTCTATGGTGCGTGGCAGATAATCTCAGAATAGGTGCGGCACTGAATACTGTGAGAATTTGTCAAAAAGTTATTGAAATGCAATTATTTTAGGATAAAAATATGGAAGAAGAAGCTAAACAATCAATAAATGAAGAAAGAATAGATAATCCTGACGGTTCTTATACTGTTAAAACAGTTTTTAAACGTGAACATACGGGTGGATTTTCGTCATATATAGAAAATTTTAGTGCCGATGGAAAGTATTTAAACGGAGAATACTATAATGACGAGAATTTTAGTGATATCGTTGTAAAACAAAAGATTGTGTATGAGGATAACGGTAATATTGAAGTTTACAAATCATTTCAGAAAGATGTTAATGATTACAAATCGTTTATAGAAACTTACAGTCCGGATAATGTACTTTTGGCACAGCAAAAATTTAATGACAGTAATTTTAAGGATTTGGTAACATCAGAAGTTAGAGAATACAATGAAGATGGTAGTTATACTATGTCAGGAACATATATATATCCTGAATTTAATGGTCGTTCTGTGTGTATAGAAAAAGTTGACAAAAAAGGAATAATACTTGAAGAAACTCAGAGATTAACAAAAGGCAGAAAATATTTTGGAACAATCAAAACAGTATATAATCCTGAAACAAAACAATATTCTCAGAATACATCCCTCGTAGAAGCTGACAATGAAGGGTTAAAGTCATATAAAAAGGTTTTTGACAACTATAACAGACTTGTTTCCGGCGAATACTATAAAACTTCAAATTATGGTTTTTTGGAAAATAAATATACTGCAACATACAATGATGATAACAGTTATACCGCAAAATTCGTCTATAATAATCCTGCTAACGGCTGGTATTCTATCGAAGAAAATTATGACTGTGACGGGAATTATCAATCAAGTAAAGGTTATTATGATAAAAACTTTAAAAAACTCGGCTGGAGTGAGTCAAGAACTTTTAATGATGACGGCAGTTATATTTCTGATATTTCTTATGAATATTCAAACCATAACGGAAATTCTCAAAGTTTAAAATATAATAGTGAAGGTAAATTTATCGAAGGCATATATTATTCTGATAAAGAATTTAAGACAATACTCAAAACTATACGAGTTGAATACAATGATGACGGCACTTATTACAGATATATAGTATATGATAAAGCTGATTCTTTTGAATTTTTACCGGCTAAGAGATTGTTTGATGCTAAAGGTAAAGAATATAAACGTGAGTTGTATGAAGATAAAAACTTCCAAAAACTTGTATACCAAGAAGAATATATTTATACAAATTCAGGTTTGAGTGATTACATAAGAGGCGAATATCTTGATGGTTCGGGATATACGAAAGGCAGTTTTTCACTTTTGGATTTAACACGTAACAGTTTCATTGATTCAAGATATACCTATTCCGATAAAGAATTTAAAAATCTTATAAAACGTGAATTATACTATTTACCTTCAGGTAGAAAAGGTGCAGCCGTAAAGCTTACCGAATATTCTCAAAAACAGTCTGATGGCAGTATTGCCGTTATTGAAGCTTTTGATATGCAGCATAAATTAATTTCTCAGAAAAAATATAAGAATAAATTACTTGCTGAATTCTTAACCACAGTATCAGATCCGTTGCCGGTAATGATATTGTTCTTGTATTTGTTCCTGATTGTTTATTGTTGTGTCCATTATTATATGGCTAATTCATAGAATTAAATAACAAAAAAATGGTTTTGGTAATTACCAAAACCATTTTTTATTGCTTTTAATATCAGATTTATTATTTGTTAGACGGGATTCTCATTCCGTAGAAAGAACGCCATACAAAGAATAAAGCAATTAATAAGAATACGACACCTGCAATCGGTGCAATTTCTCTAAACGCTTCACTAATTGCAATTTCCATAGCCAATAAACCGAATAATGTTGTAAATTTAATTATAGGGTTCATTGCAACTGAGGAAGTGTCTTTGAACGGGTCGCCAACGGTGTCGCCGACGACTGTTGCATCATGCAAAGGAGTTCCTTTTTCCTTAAGGTCGACTTCTACAATTTTCTTTGCGTTATCCCAGCAACCGCCTGCATTAGCCATAAATACAGCCTGGAATAATCCGAATACGGCAATAGCAATCAGGTAACTTACAAAGAAAGATACCGGTCTGTTGATAAGTTCAGGATGTTCTCCTGCAACCGGTGCTGATAAACAAGCCAAAGCCAAAGCAAAAGCAAACAATGATGCAAAAATGTTTACCATACCGCTTTGTGCATATTGAGTACAAATCTTAACAACCTCTTTAGAGTTTGAAAGATTTGCTGATTTTGAATCAGAATCAAGATTAATGTTATCCTTGATATATTCGGTTGCTCTGTATGCACCTGTTGTAACAGCCTGCATAGATGCTCCGCTGAACCAATATATTACCGCACCACCTGCAAGTAATCCAAGTAAAGTATAAGGATTCAACAAGTTTAATACCGCTTCAGGTTGAATTCCAAGAGTATTTTGAATAACCAAAATTAATGAGAAAATCATCGTGGTAGCACCAACAACCGCTGTACCGATAAGCACCGGTTTTGAAGTAGCTTTGAAGGTATTACCTGCACCGTCGTTTTCTTCCAAGTATTGTTTTGCATTTTCAAAATCAGGTTTGAAACCGAAATCTTTTTCAATTTCTTCTGATACGTTTGGAATTTCTTCGATTAAAGATAATTCATAAACGGATTGAGCGTTATCTGTTACAGGTCCGTAAGAGTCAACCGCAATAGTAACAGGTCCCATACCCAAAAATCCGAAAGCAACAAGACCAAATGCAAATACTGATGAATAAATCATTACATCAGACGGGATGTGTGTACTTGCAAAATATGCCAATCCCATTAATGCAACGATAACCGCACCAATCCAGAAAGCCGAGAAATTACCTGCAACAATACCGGATAGTATTGTTAAAGATGCACCGCCTTCTTTTGAAGCTGTTACAACTTCTTCAGTATGTAGAGCTTTTGGTGATGTAAATATTTTTGTAAATTCAGGAATTAATGCGGCACCTAATGTTCCGCAAGAGATAATAGCGGAAAGAATCAACCATAAATTACCGCCCATTGATGAAAGCATTTTGTAGCTTACACCAAAAGTCATTCCTATTGATAATATTGATGTTAACCAAACTAAATTAGTTAAAGGTTTTTCAAAATCGAATTTTTGTGTTTTTGCAGCATAAACTTTATCTACAAGATTATTAATCCAATATGCAACAACAGAAGTTACAATCATCAAATATCTCATTACAAATATCCATGTCAATAATTGAACTTGGTTTTCTTGTCCTGTAACTGCAAGTAAGATAAATGAAACAAGAGCAACCCCTGTTACACCGTAGGTTTCAAATCCATCCGCAGTAGGCCCGATTGAATCCCCTGCATTATCTCCTGTACAATCTGCAATTACACCAGGATTACGAGGGTCATCTTCCTTGATACCGAATTGAATTTTCATCAAATCAGAACCAATATCAGCAATTTTGGTAAAAATACCGCCTGCAACACGAAGTGCAGATGCACCTAAACTTTCACCGATTGCAAAGCCTATAAAGCAAGCTCCTGCCAAATGTCCAGGTACGAATAATAATATTGTAAGCATTAATATTAATTCAACTGATACAAGGCAAACCCCAATAGACATACCTGCTTTAAGAGGAATATTTAAAATATTAAGCGGATTACCTTTTAATGATGCGAAGGATGTTCTTGCATTAGCCAAAGTATTCATTCTGATTCCAAACCACGCAACCGCATAAGAACCTAAAATACCAATTACTGACCAAGCAAGAATAATAGCAACATCTTTTAATGGCATATGTTGTAAATATCCGAAATAGAATGCAATACATAAACCAATTAATACTTCAAGGCAAAACAAAAATTTACCCTGTTGTATAAGGTATGTTTTACAAGTTTCAAATATAGTATTACCTACATCTGCCATAGCTGAATGAACATCAAGTTTCTTGATTTCAATAAATTTCCAAAATCCAAAAATCAATCCTAAGACTGAAATTCCAATGCCCCATAACAATAATGTAAAATTATTACCTGTTATGTCAGGGACAACAAGGTCGGCTTCACTTGAATAAGCCGGCACCATACCCATAAACATAACGGCTAATAATGCCATTAATGTTTTTGGTGCAGTAAACTTTTTTATCATAATTTCTCCCTTCAAAAATATATTACGATACGAACTGTATTATATATTATTTTTTCATATTAGACAATATTGTAAATGTTTTTAACGTCGTATAATACGTTGGTATTTAGAAATTATATGTATATTGTAAAATATCTTGCAAAACCCAAAATATAATGATATAATATATATAACCAACACAAAAGGAGCTCTTTATGGGAAGATTATTGTTAATTATTTTTATTTTATTAATCGCTAATGTAACTTGGTTTGCAATCGCACCTGAAGTTAAACAAGTGCATGATGATGGTTTTGAAAAAACTGTTTCAAAAGAGAAAACGATTAATACTGTTCAAACTCACCGTAAAGAAAGACGTCTCCAAGCTGAAAAAGCTACCGAGTTATACTAGAGCTTAGAGCTATATTCTTGGTTGACAATATTATAGTTTTTCAATTTTCTGTATCATAAGTATTTAACGATGCTTCAAAATATTTTATTGTGCCAGTTGTTGCTGGATTTCGCTAACAAGTTTTTCTGCATCGGCAAGTTGATTTTCTTTCTGTTTAATTCTGTCTTTAAGAGCTTTTTGCTGATCTTTAGGTGTATATTGTAATTGAGTATTGAGTGCATTAAGGGCATTTTTAGCACCATCTCTGCGTTGTATAGCCTGATTGAGTTTTTGTGTAAGCTCTTTATCATCCTTTGGTTTAGCTGATTCTGAAGAAACCTCCGCAGCAGCTTTTAATTCTTCGGTTGTTACAGTAGTTGCATTGACTTTTTCCTGAGGTTTTGGTTGTTCAGCTTCAGGTTTTGTCGATTGCGGTTTAGGTGTCTCTTTTGCCTTAGGCTGAGGTTTTGGTTTCTCCTCTTTTGGAATGTCGTAGTTAACATCCGTTTCATCTTTTTTGAATTTAGGCATCTCAATATTCTTAACGGTATTTGCGGTATTAGCCATTGCAGAATTAGCATAATCTTTAATCCGGTTAACTCTGTCACCAAGTGAAGTTTTAATATCTCCTGCTGAAGTATGTAACTCAGCTTGAATATGAGCTAATTGGTCATAATCAATTTTAATACTGTCTATACCTTGTGTTATGCTTGCTTTTAAGTCTTTTAGTAAACCGCCGCCATTCTTGTCTTTGCTTTCTTTGACCTTTTCTTTATATTTATTTTTAGGCTCTTTTGCAACTTTTGGTTCTTTGATTTTTTCTTTCTTTTTGCTTTTGGCAGGTTTCTTTTCCTGTTTTGCAGGCGTTTCTTCTTTTTCTACAGGTATAAGCGGCTCGGAATTTTTAACAGGAACAACCTTATTATCTCCAAGACTGCGTTCTGAGCTGACGGGAGTAATCGCATTCAACACAGAAGATGAAGTTTCTTCAGCCCAATTTGTGTTAGTGGTTAATTTCATACTTGGCAAAGATTTCGCAGCAGCTTCCGCAGTCGGATTTACCGGTGTTGAATTTACTTCAATAATCGCCTTTGTTAAATTAGCTTTTACTTTCTTTTCGCCGGAATTAAGATTTGTTCTGACTCCTGGTTTTTGTTTAGTTTTGTTTGATTCTGTTTCTGCTTCTGCCATGTTTACTCTCTCTATATATTATATAAAGCATATTTTTATACTTAATTTCCAATATTTAAATTTTTGTTACAAAAATTATAACTGATTACCTGTATAAATACAAATCTTCTCTAAGCTTCAATGTATAGTCAGTTCCGGCTGGAAGGGTTATGTGTTCACCTTTTGACCATATCGCTGTAACAGGTGATACTATCAAATTTGCGCCGTATCCGACTATTCCTACGATTGTAGGTAAGGGAGAAACTATCACCCCAACAGGATTAGATGCCATTTTCGTTGAGGTTGCTCTTGTTTTTTTGTAAAATTGTTCGCCTTTATTGACATTTTTAACGATACCGTTCCAATAGCCTCTTTTGCCTTTTATATTGTTAAAATAAATAAACTTGTTATCGGCTTTTGTAATTTTAGCATTAATTTCATGCATATTACCATTGATGCTTACTTTGTCTGCCTTTAGTTTTAATAAACCGCCGTTACCGGCATAAGTCGGTTGATGGGATTCTTCTATAACTCCTTTAAAGGTAGTGCCTGTCGGAAATGAAACATATCTTTTCGTGACAGGAGTTGTTGAAACGAAGGTCATTCTTGCTCCTGCACTATTCCAATCTGAAACTTTTGTTTGAGATTTTACTTTGAAGCGTGTCCCTTTTCTGACTTTGATTTCTGTATATGAATTGCTTCCTGTTTGAACCTGAGGTTTTACAACAGCAGTATTTCCTATAGAATAATCAGTATCTATAGTAGTTTTTGGGACTTCAACAGAAGAAGTTTTAGATGTAGAAGTATTTTTTTGTTTATTATTTGTTGATGTTTGTGTGTTTTGCTGTAAATTTGGCGGTAAATCAGGCAATACCTCATTTTCAAGCTTTGAAGGATTGTAATTTTGTCTGATATCTTCATCAACTGACATATCAAGCTCAAATGCCGAACAAGAGGTAATACCGACAAACAATGCAACTGTAAATAGAACAATTTTATTAAATATTTTCATACTATTTTAGTAACTCATTGATAGCTTTTGCAGCTTTTTTACCTGCACCCATTGCGTTAATTGCATTAGATTCTCCGACAGGAGCAACATCTCCGCCTGCAAAAATAGCAGGAACAGAGGTCTCTCTGCTGCTTTCATCTACGGTTATATAACCTTTTCTATCCGTAATAATATCTATACCTTCAGCTTTTGCTGAACGTTGTATTATAGGATTAGGTCCGGTGCCAAGAGCCACAATAACCGTATCAAGTTCAACCGTTTCAATTTTGCCTGTCGGAACAGGTTTTCTTCTCCCGCTTTCATCAGGTTCGCCAAGCTCCATTACCTCTAATTCTACTGCTTTTACATAACCATTTTCCCCAAGAATTTCTTTAGGTGCATATAAAAATTTGAAGATAACCCCTTCTTCTTTAGCGTGTCTGATTTCTTCCAATCTTGCAGGAAGTTCTTTTTCGGTTCTTCTGTATATAATATAGACTTCTTCAAATCCGACTCTGACAGCAGTTCTGGCTGCATCCATTGCAACATTACCGCCGCCGAAGATTGCTGCTTTTTTACCAACTCTTAACGGGGTAATACTGTCTTCCTGACCGGCATGCATAAGGTTAACTCTTGTTAAAAATTCGTTTGCGGAATAAACCCCGTTCAAATTTTCCCCTTTAATATTCAACATTTTAGGAAGTCCGGCACCCGAACAAATAAATATAGCATCAAACCCGTCTTCTTTCAGTTGTTTAAGGGTTACGGATTTCCCTATAATAACATTTTTTCTGAATTTAACGCCCATATTTTTAAGGTTAGAAATTTCTCTGTCCAACACTGTTCTAGGAAGTCTGAAAGGTGGTATCCCATATCTTAATACTCCGCCAAACTCATGTAAAGCTTCAAATACCTCGACTTCATGTCCGGCTTTTCTTAAATCAGCGGCAGCGGTAATTCCTGCACATCCTGAACCTACTACTGCAACTTTTTTCCCTGATGGTTTAATTTCAGGTTCTTCAGCTTTAGTGTTATCTCCGACATATCTTTCCAAAGCTCCAATAGATACAGCTTCTCCTTTTATCCCGAGTACACAATTCCCTTCACACTGACGTTCTTGCGGGCAAACTCTGCCGCAAACAGACGGTAGCATACTTGTTTCTCTGATAATATTTCCGGCAAGCTGTAAATTGTCTTCTTTCAGCGCCTGAATAAATTTTGGTATTTGGATGTTAACAGGACATCCCTGAACGCAGCGAGGATTTTTACAGTTTAAACATCTTGATGCTTCTAGTTTAACCTGTTCCGGAGTTAAATTACTTTCTACAGGATTAAAATTGTGTCGTCTTAGTTCCTTATCTTGTTCATTTACTCGTTGTCGTTCAATAGCCATATTTATCCCCCTCTTGTCTTTTCTATATAATAAGCCAAAAAATTATCTTAGGCAATATATTTTTGTGTAACTTTATATATAGTTACTTGTTTTTTATATTGACAAACATTAATACATAATATAAAATGTATATATGAAGTTGACTGTTTTGGTTGATAATAATTCTAAGGTTGATACTTGCTTTATTTCGGAGCATGGATTATCTTTTTATATAAATGAAGATAAGTGTAATCTGTTGTTTGACTGTGGTTCTACCGATGCTTTTATAACCAATGCATATAATATGCAGATTGACTTAACTCAAGTTACGGATATTATCCTTTCTCACGGACATTCTGATCATATCGGAGGGTTTGCAAGACTTGTTTCTTTGTATGCACAGTTCAATAAGTCCGGTGTCTCTTTTAATCCTAAAAAGCTCCTTGCACATCCGGGAGTATTTGATTCCGAAAAACCTGCGGTATTCAATAGTAAAAATCCAAAGTTATCTAAAGATAATTTAGATGAATTTTTTAATTTGGTATTAACTACAGAACCTCGCTATATAACTAAAAAATTGGTATACTTAGGAGCAATCCCTATAAATTACGGTAAAGTTATGAGGGATTATACACCTGATGAAACAGCTTTGGCTTACAAATCACAAAAAGGGTTGGTTATATTCTCAGGCTGTTCTCATAGCGGACTGAAAAATATTATAGAACACGCAAAATATGTTACCGGAGAAAGAAGAATTGATACGATTGTTGGTGGTTTATACCTGATAAATCGTCCTGAAGACTATATAAATTCTTTAGGGCAATATTTAAAAGAACAAAATGTACAGCACATCTACCCTTGTCATTGCACTGATGTTGAGGCAAAAGCAATCCTTTCAAATTATGTAAAAATTGAAGAAATTGCGACCGGTCAGGCATTTGAGTGGGTATAACATTTAATTATTTATCAAGTTCTTGCAATTCTTTATCTATCTGATTTGATCTGGTTTCCAATGCTTTATACCGAGAATCCTGATTTATATCTTTAGCTTGTCCCGGAGATTGATTAGCATAGTCCATTTGCATTTTGTAAATTTCTTTGTTTACTTTATCGGACTCACGCAATAATTGTTCTCTTTTTACATCATTAATTTCTTGATTTTGTTTTTGTGCCAATGAATAGACTTGAGATGGATCATCCATATTCAAATTTTCATTACCATTATTAGCTTGACCTTTTGCTTCTTGTTTTTGAAGGTCTTTTTCACGTTTTTCCTGAGTTTTTATTTCACTGTCAATTTCTTTTTTCTCAGATTTCAATTTGTTTAATTCTTCTTTATTCTGAGATAGAGCAGCCTCGTTATCCTGGAATGCCTTCATTGCATCTTTAGCTTCTTTTTCTTCTTTTTCAGCCTGAGGTTTCAGCTTATCAGCCGCCTCATTTTCTTTTCGTGAGGATTCCTGAGCTTTTTCCATCTGCTCTTTTTTCTGATCTCTTTCTGTTGCCAACTGATTATTTTGTTGATCCAATTTTGTATTTTGATCGGTTAGTTTATTATTCTGCTGGTCTAACTCTTTATTTTGTTTTTCAAGTTGAGTTTTTTGCTGTTTTAATTGTGCAATTTGGGCAGAATTTTGACCATTATCATTACTGTTTTCAAGCTGTTGTATTTGTTGTTCAATGTTTCCAATTTCTTGTTTATTACTTGAAATTGTATTTTTATTTGTTTCTATCGTACCTTTATTTGTTTCTATTGTCTTTTTGTTATTGTCAATTTGAAGCTGTTTACTCTCCATTGCTTCTTTTGCCACATTTGCCTGCTTATCGAATTTAGCGGCATTATCTTGATGACCTTTTAACTCTTTACCGACTTCTTTAGCCTCTTTTTCTTCTTTTTTGGCATTAGCTTTTAGGGTAGAACTTTTTGACTCCAGTTCAGTTTGATTAGTCTTAGCCTGCGTTATATTAGAATCAATATTACTTACATCAGTTTTTGCATTATTAATTGCACCATTTAACTCAGTAGAAGTCTTTGCATTTTGCATATCTTGAACACTTTGACTGTTACTGCCGGCTTTCGTTCCGGAAGATTTTTTAGATATGGCACCCTTTATTTCTTTATAATTTTTTATACCATCAGATATAGTATCCAAAGTTTTACTCAAACCTGATTGTTGCGGTTGCTGCTGAGCTTGTTGGGCTTGAGGTGCTTGTGCCTGTTTATTTTTATTACCTTTGTGAATTTCAACATATTTCGGCGGAGGTGCAGAATCCCACATAGCAGCAGCACTTGTACGAGGGGTTTGGGACTGTCTTGCCGCATTTATTTGGGCAGTACCACCGTTATTTAATTGAGCAAACGGATTCTGCGTATTATTAAGTCTTTGTGGTGAAGACTGCTTATTTGCAGAACTGACTGTTGTCTTATTTGCAAAAATACTGCTATTCATATCAGCCGAAGATGTTTGTCCCGAAGTTTGCTGCGTTTGGGCAGCACCTTGTCCAGCCTGCTGTGTTTTCTGCATCTGCTGATATTTTTTTAAGTTCAAACTAAAGTCGCCGAAATTTATTCCGCCCATACTCTCTCTCTTTCTATATTTTATCTCTCTATAAACATAAAGTATTTTTTTTTATTGTTATTTCAGCATGTTAAAATTTGTTTACATAAATTAATATATTTGAATGAATGACAAATTAGAAAAATGTATTAATATAAAAATATGAAAGATTTTTTTGAAAAATTTAAAGAAAGCGAAATAATCAAGAAGAAAAAAGAAATTATTATGGCTATCAAATCCAGAGGTAATTCTTACTCCGGGAAAAACGGTAAGACAATTATTTCAGGAAGTGAAACCGTAACCTTTAGTGCGCAAGCCGAAAAACTGATTAATGAAGTGAAAGAAAACGTAACCGAAATACATAAATCAACAGGAGAAAATCCTGAAAAATTAATTGAATATATTGAATCACAAGGAACAAAAGTTTACCGTATAAAAAATGCAGATGTCTTACTTGAAAAAATTCAGGAGCATACAGGGTTTATAACAGCACTTGAAGGTCCAAAGGCAATGTATATTAACACTTTAACAGGACGCGGAGTTGGGGTAAGCAGCCCTGCAATGTTTATTATTTCTGATAAAAATACCGATTATTATATGTTGTTAAGAGAATTTTACCTTTGGTATTCAATGCAAAAAGGTCTTGACGGATTTGAGTATAAAACTCAAGAAACATTTAAAAAATACATGAATAGCAAAAAAAATCCTACATTAAATACCAACAAAATGAAATATGAAGAAATGGGTGCATTAAAAGAGGCTTTAAAACGTGATAATGAAGCCACGGATTTTGTTATGAATCTTGTCAGACATAAAGAAGGCGGAGCTAACGTTTTAAAGAAAATGCAAGATGGCGGTGCTGATATTTAATTTTTGATTTACAATAAAAATAGTAACAGCTGTGAGCATGGAAACAGAAATTATGAAACAATCCAAATATTCTGTTGTTATTGTAGGGAGCGGTGTTGCAGGGTTATATGCAGCATCGGGTATTGCCAAGCATTTAACCCAAAATCAAAAAATATTACTTATTACAAAATCACCTTTAGGAGAAAGTAATTCCCGATATGCACAGGGAGGAATTGCTTGTGTTAACAGACAAAACAAAAAAGACTCTGTTGAACAACATACCACAGATACCTTAAAAGCCGGTGCCGGATTAGGTGAAAAAAAAGTTGTTGAAGATATTTCCAAGCTTTCTGAAGAAGTAATCGAAGACTTAATTTTAAAGGGTGTAAATTTTGATAAAGATAATAACGGAGATTTTCTCTATTCTCTTGCGGGAGCTCACAGTATCAAAAGAGTTTTGCACTGTTGTAATGATGCCACAGGGCAAGGAATCGTTGAAGCCCTTATTAAATCAGTAAAAGCTGATAATAATATTGACATCCGAGAAAAAACAATGGCTGTCGAATTATTACAGTCAGAAAAAGAATGTGCAGGAGTAATAGTTTTTGATAAGAAAACCAAAGAACATGAAATTATATATACCTCAAATCTTATTATCGCAACCGGAGGTGTCGGTCAAATATACAAATATACAACAAATCCATATGGGGCAACAGGTGACGGGATTGCCCTTGCGTATGAAGCAGGGGTTGATGTTCAGGATATGGAATTTATACAATTTCATCCGACAGCTCTGGTTATAAACCCAAATAATCGTAACAGATTTCTGATTTCAGAAGCAGTAAGAGGAGAAGGTGCAAAACTTGTAAACAATAACGGCGAAAAATTTATGTACAAATACAACGAGAAAAAAGACCTTGCCGCAAGAGATATTGTTACAAGAGCGATTTTTTCCGAAATGAAAAAAGAAAATACACAAAATGTATTCCTTGATATTTCAGATATCGGCTACGAAAATTTCTTAAACAGATTTCCTCACATTGCAAAAAAATGCAAAATTAACGGAATAGATGTTACAAAAAATTTAATACCTATTGCACCTGCTGCACATTATATTATGGGTGGAGTTAAGGCAAATATAGACGGTTCAACTTCAATAAAGGGATTATATGTAATTGGAGAGGCTGCATCTACGGGTTTTCATGGAGCTAACAGGCTTGCCTGCAACTCTTTGTTAGAATGTGCAGTTTGTGCCTATGAACTTACCCAAAAAATATCAATAAACCATTTTGACGAAACAAAAATCTCGGATTTAAAAGTTTCAGAAACAATTAAAGCATACTCAAACAAACCAAATTATAAGGAAATAAACTATAAAGTTCTCAAAGACAAATTAAGAGATATTATGTGGAATGAAGTTGGTATCATAAGATCCGAAAAATCATTATCGGATGCAAAAAAACAAATTCAGGAATTAAAAAATAATTTTGCTAATAAAAAACAATGTTTCAGTTTTGAAGAATATGAGTACAGAAATATGCTTACTATTGCAGAACTTATAATCGAAAGTGCCATTAAAAGACACGAATCAAGAGGTGCTCATTTCAATAAAGATTTTCCCAAAACCGAAAATATAGCAAAACATTCAATCGTTAATAAATTTAGCAATTTACATTTAAATATTTCTTTATAAAAGTTTTAATTAACATAAAAGTTCGAGGTAACATTTTTAGAG
>Ga0247611_10006072_pt1 | contig 15642 bp, 16 predicted proteins | sample 177DNAGHGhighgp2_FD_192422 | JGI IMG/M metagenome (GOLD analysis project Ga0247611, IMG submission 192422) | Sheep rumen microbial communities from Palmerston North, Manawatu-Wanganui, New Zealand - 1770 DNA GHGhigh gp2 | ecosystem: Host-associated > Mammals > Digestive system > Stomach > Rumen...
ATGCAGTTGAATCGCGGTGCGTTGCACAACGGATTTACACTCAATGAGCTGAGCTCCATCATGACGGCCGACATAGAAAAGGTCACAGTTCTGAAGAACGCCACTGCCCTCTATGGTGCCCGTGGTTCCAACGGCGTGATCCTGATCGACACCAAGCGCGGCCACTCCATGGCTACCCGTATCGATGCCAACGTCTCTGCCGGTGTGAGCCTGGTGCCCCGTTTGCCCAAGATGATGGATGCCACACAGTATCGTCTCTATGCCACGGAAATGATCGGCACCATTGACGGCATGCGCCAGTCCATGCCTACGCTCAATCTGCTCAACGACGATCCTGCCGGCTATTATTATCACACCTATCATAATAATACCGACTGGACCAAGGATGTCTACCATGAGGCAGTGACCCAGAACTACAGCATCAATGTGCAGGGTGGCGACAATGCCGGTATGTATAACCTCTCGCTGGGCTATGCCACCACCGACAACACTGTTCGCGGCACCGACTTCAGCCGCATGAACGTGCGTTTCAATACCGACATCAACATCATTCCTATCCTCGACACCAAGTTCAATCTCTCCATCTCGCGCACAACGAGCAACCAGAAGGACGACGGTGCCCTTGAGAACTTCGACCAGTCCACACCCACGTCGCCAGGCTTTCTGGCACTGATCAAGTCGCCGCTGCTCTCGCCCTACCAGTATAATAAGTATCTGGGAGGCTTCTCCAGCCTGCTCAGCGAGTCGGACGACGACATGCTCAGCGACCTGCATGCCGGCAACAACGCCCTGGCCAATCCTCTTGGCATCCTGAGCGAGGCCGATGGCGACAATAAGAACTACATTGAGAACACCAATTTCCGCGCCATGATCGAGCCTACGCTGCGCTTAGGACGCGACTTCCGCGTCACCAGCCTGTTCAGCTACTCGCTGGTGCGCAACTCGCAGCGCTACTTCCGCCCCAACAAGGTGGTGCCCTCGTTTGTCATCCCACAGCTGGGTACGGTCTATAGTCGTGTGGCCACGCTTTTCTCCAAGGAAAACAACGTACTCAACAACACCCATCTGGACTTTGCCCATCTCTATGGTGCCCATAGCGTCAAGGCTACTGCCGGTTTCCGTCTGAACTTCTTCTCGTTCGATAGCGACATCAACTCTACGCAGTATCGCAACGACAACCAGACGAACAAGAATCCCACCATCTCGGCCGATGAGAGACATTACTACCTGGCCGACGGACAGAACGACGTGTGGCGCCAGCTGCAGTGGTATGGCAGTGTCGACTATAACTACATGAACCGCTACTTTGCTACCCTCTCGCTGCTGGGCGAGGCCAATAGCCGCTTCGGCGAGAATGCCGATGCCTTGAGCCTCTTCGGTGTGAAGTGGGCGCTCTTCCCCAGTGTTCAGCTCGGTTGGGTGCTCACCAACGAGAACTGGTTCCCCCGCAACCTGGGTATTGACTACCTGCGCCTGCATGCCGGCTACGACGTGAGCGGCAACGACGACATCAACAACGTGGCAGCTCGTACCATCTACACCATGGTGAAGTACAACTACCTGGCCAACGGCTTGCAGCTCACCAACATCGGCAACGACAAGATTCAGTGGGAGACCACCCATAAGCTGAACGTCGGCCTCGAAGGCAATCTCCTGCACAACCGCGTCAATGTGGGCTTCGACTACTACATCCACACTACGAAGAACCTACTCACGCTCCAGACCTTCGACGACCAGATCAGTGGCATCAACCGCTATTGGACCAACGGCGGCGAGCTCAAGAACCAGGGCTTCGAGCTGCAACTCAGCGGCAAGCCCATCGTGGGGCGCAGCTGGGCCGTGGAAATCGGAGCCAGCATGGGCCATTATAAGAACGAGGTAACGAAGCTGCCCGACGGCGACTACACTACCTCTGCCTATGCCGATGACAATATCCTCACCTCGGTGGGTAATCCCGTGGCCCTGTTCTATGGCTACAAGACCGCAGGCGTCTTTGCCACCGATGCCGAGGCGCAGGCAGCAGGCAACGGCACGTATCTCTATATGATTGACGAAACGGGAAGCCATCAGAACTTCACTGCGGGCGACGTGCATTTCGTCGACCTCAATAACGACGGTGTTATCAGCGAGGCCGACAAGACGGTCGTCGGCGATCCCAACCCCGACCTCTATGGCAACATCTTTGCCAACGTCAGTTGGAAGAACCTCACGCTCAGCCTGAACTTCAACTATTCGCTGGGCAACGATGTCTATAACTACCAGCGCCAGCTGCTCAACTCGGGCAGCAACTTCTGGAACCAGCAGGTGGCTGTGACCAACCATTGGCGCTACGAGGGTCAGGTGACCACCATGCCGCGCATTGTCTACGGCGACCCCATGCAGAACAACCGCTTCAGCGACCGCTGGATTGAGGATGGCAGCTACTTGCGCCTGAAGACCCTCAAGCTGTCCTATCGCGTGCCTGTGAACTCGCCATGGCTGCAGGGACTCACCGTCTGGGGCGAGGCTCGCAATCTCCTCACGCTCACCAAGTACCTGGGCAGCGACCCCGAGTTCAGTGCCAGCAGCAGCGTGTTCTATCAGGGCATCGATGCCGGCTTGCTGCCGCAGAGCCGTGCCTTCACCCTTGGACTCAAAATCAATCTCTAAATCAATGGCAATATGAAAAAGATAATATTTTTCCTTACGGGATTGGTCGCATGGTCGGTAGTATCGTGCAGCGACATACTCGATGTGGATGAATCCCGCAACCTGTCAGGCGATGCAGCTATCGCCAAGAAGACCGACTCGCTGTTCTATGCCTGGGGCATTATGCAGGCCATGCAGGAGGCTGCCGACGTCTATGTGGTGCAGAACGAGATGCGTGGCGATCTGGTCGACCTCACGTCGGCCTCCAGCATACACCTGCGCGCACTAGCCAACTTCTCGGCCGATGCCTCCAATAAGTACGACAGCGCCTATGTCTACTACAAGGTGATTAACAATTGCAACAACTTCCTGGCCCATCGCGACACCTCGCTCTATGATGCCAGCGACAACGTCACGCTCGAGGAGTATGCCTCTGTGCTGTCCTTCCGTGCCTGGGCCTATCTGCAGCTGGCCCGTCAGTACGGTAAGGTGAAGTTCTTCACCGAGCCGCTCACCAGCATCTCCGAGATCAACCAGAAAAGCCGCGAGCTGCCCGAGATCGACATTCAGGCCATCGTCGGCCAGCTGGCTCCCGACCTGGAGCAGTTCTCGGCGACGCCTGCGCCCAACTATGCCGACATCAACTGCGGCCAGACCAATCTGGGCACGTCGAAGACGGCTTACAGCCATAACCTCTACATACCCGTTGACATCATCCTCGGCGAGATGTATTTAGAGACGGGCCAGTGGATGAAGGCAGCCAAGCACTACTACGACTACATCTATGCTCATCAGTTGCTTGTTCCGCGCGAGCGTGCTTCAGCAGGCATGATGCGGTGGTTGGAACTGCATCCAGACCTCTCACTGCCGGTCGACTTCAATTACATCGACAATTTCCGTACCGTCACGCAGTGGCTCACGTCGACGGGTGCCGCAGCCCGGTTCCTGGGCAAGGGTAACGGGCAGACCTCTGCCGTCATCTCCTACATTCCCATGGCCGTCAACCGCCTGATGGGTAAGACCACGGAACTGCCAGAACTCTTTGGCTTTGACTACTATGCCACCAGCCGTGGCGACCAGCATGTCCTGGCCCAGATGATTCCCTCGAAGGCCTACTACGCCCTGGCCGACAGTTCTGAATACTACTACGTGCCCAACGTCACCAATGTCACGAGCTATTCCAGCTACAAGTATGGCGACACCCGTCGCTTTGCTCGTGAGGAAGAGGTCGAAGTAGGCGATACAGCCCGTTACTATCCCACTCTTTATCAGGACGGCAATGTCGTACTCTATCGCACCACGACGCTCTGGCTCCATCTGGCCGAGGCGCTCAACCGTGCAGGCTATCCCGATGCTGCCTTTGCCATCCTGAAAGACGGCATCTCCACCCAGCTCAGCAACTATGTGGTTAGCACCGATACGGTTACGGGCAGCCAGGTGGGCTACATCCAGCCCGCCACCATCGCCCTGTTCCGCGACAGCTCCAGCGTAGTTCCGTTCCTTAGCCGTGGTGCCGATGTGTTCGTTCCCGAAGGCACAGCCCGCTGCTATGGCATCCATGGTCATGGCTGTAGCGACCAGGATGGTATCGATGGCGTGCGTTCACTCTATCAGATGTCCACGGTTGTGGGTGCTAAACTTTCCGCACTCGAGCGCGAACTGGGCATCCAGCCTCAGGGCACTCTAGCCGACACCATCAATGCCGTCGAGGATCTGCTCTGCGACGAGTATGCCATGGAGTTTGCCTTCGAAGGTACGCGTTTCTCCGATCTGGCTCGCATGGCCCGCCACAAGAACGAGGCCGGCCTCTATGGTGCCGCCTTCGGCAGCCTGTGGCTTTCGCGCAAGCTCGCCTTCAAGCAGCCGGTGGTCGACCTGACGAACACCGACAACTGGTACCTGCCCATCAGGTGAGTTCTTTCGTAACCTGCATTCCGCAGGTAAGCTTATAAAGAGACTTATTATAGTGGTAAGGCCGAAGCAAGGATTGATTTGCTTCGGCCTTATATCAAATATGTATCCGTCTATCGTTCAAGCATCATTCAAAATGCCTTCATAAGGCAACCTTTTTGCCATTAATGATGAAGATTCGCCAAACATACAGCTATTTCTTTCGGTTCTTCACGAGGACGCCATGCTGCAGAGTCAACCTGCAAGTCCAAGATGGTTGCAAAGTTATGAATAATGTTTGTAATACTGTTAAAAACAGGCACAAAGATACACTTTTTCCATCCGTAATTGAGTTTATTTGACTATTTTTGCAACAAAAATCAGGTTTTAATGGAACGAAAACTGTTTTGCGAGATATCACCTTTCACCTATCGCCTGTCTATGGAGAAGGAAATCTTGAAGCGCCACGTCCTGGATATGGTGCGGAAAACACAGTTCGCCAAAGAGAGGACGGTGGAGAGCCTGCCTGTAGTAGTCTATCGCCACAATTCACTCATTCGTCGTCGGCTGGGCAATGTGAATATGCAGTTGCAGGAGAACAAGGCTACGAATCTGGCCTTGGCGGTGAATCACATCGACGGGCTGCTCATCCGTCCCGGCGAGACATTCTCCGTATGGAAACTCATCGGTCGCACCACCAAACGGAAGGGGTACAAAGAGGGACTCACCATCGCCAAGGGCAAGCCCTCGCAGGGCATCGGTGGGGGAATGTGCCAGTTGTCGAATCTCATCCATTGGCTTGTATTGCACAGCGAACTGACCATCACGGAGCATCATCACCATGATGGACTTGACTTGTTTCCCGACTTCGGGCGTCAGATTCCCTTCGGCACTGGCACCAGCATCTCGTACAACTATATCGACTACCGCTTCCGTAACGACACCCGGAATACCTATCAACTTCGACTTTTGACAAACGAAGAGTACCTGTGTGGCGAATTGCGGGCTACAGAGCAGCAGCCCCACACCTTCCATGTTCATGCCGAAAATGAATATTTCTCGCGTGAGGGTGGGGTGGTCTATCGCAATGGAGAGGTCTATCGTGACATTATCGATCGCGAGACTGGCAAGCGTCTCGAAAGCCAGCTCATCCGTATCAATCATGCCCGGGTGATGTACGACTGCCCACCGTCGATGATTATTAGAGAAGTAAATCAGAGCAAATAACGTTTTTTGTCTCTTTTCTGCCACCTTTTCCCCAAAAGCGGTTAAATAGGATATGATTGCTACTTTTTTCGCTTTTTCCTTGGTCATCTGCGGAATAGTTCGTATCTTTGTGGTCGAATCAGGGAAAATTCCAGTTTCAATGATGCGTTAGCTTATTATTTCGTACTTTAGTTATGAGAACCAGGGAAGAATATATAGATATACTCCGAAGCCACTCCAAAGAATTGAGGAGCAAATTCGGTATTTCCTATATGAGGATGTTTGGCTCTGTAGCTAAAGATACCCATCACAAAGGCAGTGACGTAGATCTGTTTGTAGTCATGCCAGCCAAGGCTTATACATTATGTGCTGCCGCAGATTATTTAGAATCAATATTAGGGGTAAGCGTTGACTTAATACGTAAGCATGAAAACATGCGTCCGTTTTTCTTAAACCAAATCAACAAATATGGAGTCGATATCTTCGGAGAAGCATGAGGTCATCTTGGACATTCTTCTTCAGGTTAAAGAATCCATAGAGAACCTGATGATATGGAATGAGGGCATTACAGACATGAACTTTCTTCTAATGTCGCCTGGAGGTATGCAAGATCTTGCTGGTAATTGCATGACCATTATGGCCATTGGTGAGGGTTTTAGAAAAATTGACAAAATAAGTGACGGGAAACTATTGCCTCTTCGGCCGGAAATCCCTTGGCATCAGGTGTTCGGGCTAAGGAACAGGATAGCCCACGGATATTTCGACATAGATGTTGATATCATTTCTGAAGTCATTCACAACGACCTACAGCCACTTCTTGAAGCCACGACCTTTTTTGTTGAGCATATCAACAAAAAGGGTATTTAAGCACAAATAAATTAAACGTACCAAATCAGCGAAGGTGAGCTTGGTGGATGGCTTTATTCTTTGCTTTTAATCTTTATTTCTTCTTATTCATTCATTTCTCTACCGCTTTTTCCCAAAAAGCGGTAGAGAAATGGATGATTGCTATGATATTCAAATAGATTCAAAAATGAATATCATTAATATATTTGTTGATAACCGTCTATCCTATGAATCTTCTGCTATTTCTTTATTACAATGTTTACAATACATATTGTTCACTTATTATTTTACTAGAACCTTTTTAGTTGAACCATTATTCATCTGAATGAGATTAATACCTTTGCGTGAGTTTTTTACGACTCTACCATCTAGGGTATAACGTTTATATTCTTTCGTGTCTTCACTTTCAATATTTGTAATACTTGATGGTGAGCCTTCCTCAATATACAGAAAATCTTTCCATCCTTCTGTTGATTTATATTTTTCTTTAGTCCCCTTTGGTACATACAATATAGCATTATTGTAAGTGTTTTCACTAAAGGTTCTTGCATTAGAAGATTTCCCCTTGATGATAAAGGGATTTTCAACTTGTGAAACAATGTTTGAGAAATCCACGTCTCCAAAAGCATATAAGCCAATCGAAGTAACACTATTGGGGATAGTTATCGCTGATAAACTCCAACAGTTTTCGAAAGCATTATAGCCAATGGTTGAAATTCTATGTGGAAGAGTTATTGAGGTTAGACCAACGCAACCAGAGAATGCTAAAGCCCCAATTGATAACAAACTATTTCCTAAATGTACAGATATTAAACTAGTACACCCTTCGAAAGCGCCATAATCGATAGTAGTAACACTATTACCTATCGTTACAGATGTAAGGCTCGTACAGCCAGAGAAAACCCTCAATTTGATAGATTCAACACTATTGGGAATAGCTAACGTTGTAAGGCCACTGCATTTATAGAAAGCTTGTTGGCCTATGGTTGTCACGCTGTTGCCAATAGTTGCGGATGTCAAACCACTACATTCAGCAAAAGCACTATTGCCTATAGAAGTAACGCTGTTGGGAATAACGATTGAGGTCAAACCTGAACACAGCCAAAAAGCTTCATCACCAATAGATGTCACCCTATTAGGAATAACAATTGATGTTAAACCACTATTTTGGAATGCTTGACTACCAATTTCCGTCACACTATTTGGAATGGTTATTGATGTCAAACTTTTGCAACCTAAGAATGCCCCCCCACCAATGTATCTCACACTATTAGGGATAGTTACTGAAACAAGACCTGCGCATAGCCAAAATGCAGCTTTGTCAATAGATGTCACACTGTTACCAATAATAACTGATGTCAAGTTTAGACTATTACAGAAAGCCCCATAACCTATGGTTGTTACGTTGTCCCCTATGGTTACAGAGGTTAATTCGTTACAACTAGCAAAAGCACTGCTTTCGATTGAAGTTACTTTGAAAGACCTATTCATGTAAGTTATCTCTTTGGGAATAACCACATTGCCTTTATAAGAGTTGTTATGGTATGCAACCTCCACTTCCTTACCATCATTGATATAGTTATAGTAGATTGTTACACCATCGGCATTCTCTAAAGCAAAATCATAGGCAAACGCTTTAACTCCAACTATACTAAAAAGTATAGTAAACAGAACACAGATTTTTTTCGTTGCCATAATTCAATTGTTTTTAAGTTATTAATCTGCCACAAAGATAGGAAATATATCTGAAACCTCCAAACTTTAATATCAATAATGATTCAGAAATGATTTTTTTTGTATTATCACTTGTTGTTTATTCTTTTTTTCTTATCTTTGCATCATAAAATTATAGATGTATGATAGGCATTATTATTATAGCATTAATTATTTTTGTTTTTTTTATTGCGCCAAATTGGATGGACTCAGACAATGAAGTCAAGCAAAATATTGGCTGCACATCTGCAATAATTGTCGTTGCATTTGGCGTCATTATAAGTTTATTGGGAACGTGTAAGGGGTGTGCAGATAGAAGTCCTTCACATGAATATTACGAATCACCAAGAAAGTGATTTTATTTATTATTATTTAGAAATCTAATAGGTCATAACTGCTTTCAAGTTCGCTGTCTGTAATCCCCAAATATTTCTTCGTTATGGTGGGGCTAGCGTGATTGAATAGGGTCTGCAATCTCATTAATGCCAATGGGGCATCAGTGCCAGCCGATTCAAATACCTTGTGCCCAAAGGTCTTACGCATTGTGTGGGTGCTGAAATGGTCTATCTTCAAGTTATACTTGGTCTTAATCTCCTTGAACAGTATGTTGATACGCTGTGTTGAATATACCATTTTCTTACGGCTGAGGAAACACTTTTCATCTTCATTGGTGATATGAAGGGAATCATAACACTGTTTGATGTGCTTCTGAAATCCCCTATTAACCTTCACAACCCTACGTTTGCCAGTTTTCTTTTCGTAGATGGTGAACTTGTCACCATCAAGTATCATTGACCATGTAAGCGTTAATATGTCGCTTATGCGCAAACCAAAGAAGCATCCGCACCCAATCAGTAACGACATACGGTAATCACCATCCCGATACAACTTTCTCACCAGTGATAACATGGTGTCCCAATCCATTGCGTTACTAGTTCTGTATTCGTGAAATTCTGCTTTCATATCCTATATTTTTAACTGATTAACTATGTATTTGAATTACTATTTTTCTAAAATTATTCGCAACTTGCTGATTTTCAGTATATTTCTATTCTCACATACAAGATTATAAAGAAAAAGAATATTTTATAGTAACTCTCTTTTGGTAATCAGTTGTTTTCTCTACATAGTCATTAATCACTTCGACCAGAGGATCAAAGAATACTCCTTCAATCGACTTAACCACTTTGTTACACTTGGTGAAGTGACGCAAGCGACAGGTACGTTGTCACCCTGGGTCAGATCAGATTCCAGATTCTCTCTGATAAAAAACTTCGGGAGACCGACGCTGAATCGCCAGCGTCGGCTTCCCGAAGTTTGTTCCGTATGTACCTTTATTATATATAGGCCATCCATTCGTGGGCGGTTTTCTTCATTTTGTCCAGTCAGCGTAGGGGGATTGCCGTCAGTCGGGGCGCTCATGAAAATTATTTTATTATCCTCGTCATCCTAACTGCCTCTGCCATCACATGACTCTTACGGGGTATGAAATGGCACTTCTCATAGAACGGAACAGCCGTATACCCGTAGTCAGGGTCAACAAGCGCATTCACGCTTAAGTACTTGCATCCGGGATGCTCATTCCTTGCCTTGCCGTCAATCCACTCCACGATACACTCGCCTATACCCGTCTCCCTCAGATCCTCTCTCACGGCAAGATACTCTATCTCCAGCGCGTCGATGATGAACCTCGTTCCGTCAGACTTTCTCACCTCGAGAGGTTTCTCCCTGATAGCAGTCATGCCCACGATATTACCGTCCTCCCAGACAACATAGCTCTCCAGTTCCGGTATCCTCTCTATCTTGGCCTGAAGCCTGTTATGGATATAGTTATCCATTTCCGAAACACCGCAATAAAAATCAGAAAGAACAGACATATTATCCGTTCTTTCGTAAGTAAGAGAGTGATGTTGCTTGCTCATATCAGGTTATGCCCGCGCATCATGCTTATGACACTCAGGCTCACCATACACACTCTTGTATTCCTCATACAAGTCGTCAGCATAAGCGCCTGTAATCACAGGATCCTTTTCTTCAATACCTAACATGATTCTGTTGTCGTTAAATTAATAATGCCTCTTTTCTTTGTTGTAACCGCTGCAAAGTTAGACAATTATATGCAAAATTACAAATTTTTCCTGTCTTATTTTGAATTAAAGCAGCAAAATCGTGGCGAATTGCAGCAAAACATTGAAAATTTCTCCCTTTTCCTTCCCATCCCTTACTATTTTACAAAGAATTTACTAATTTTGCACACACATTATATTAAACAAGGTATGAAGAGACTGATAATATTTACAACCGTTGCTGTCCTGACAATGTCTGCCTGTGCTCAAAGCAGTGAGGTAAAGAAATACATCAAGAAGTATGATGTACAAAAAATAACTTGTAGTTTACCCAAAGGAGATGCAAAATCATTCTGGAACCAAGTAAGGGTCAGCAACAAGAAAAACCTTGAACTGGAACAGGCGCAGCAGTCCAAAAGCAAGACGCTTGAAGAGGCTATGCAGATACTTGCCTTTGCCGTTACAGTAAATCAGGAATCTGACATAATTTCTCAAGGGCATGACTCCATAACAAAAAAGTTATCCAATGATCTGGGTATACAAAAACTGACAACCATACTGCCTATCCGTATCATATCCAGCAGCGAGGTGAATGCATCAATGGATGCCCTCGGGCAGATGCGCATCAACATTGGTGCCATAGGAAGGTTCTCATACGAAGAACTCCTCGCGGTATGCGCTCATGAAACAGCTCACTTCGCCTGTTCGCATGCTCTCTCCAGAACATGGAAAACATGTAAGAGACAAAAGACAAATAAGTTCTGGGCTGAACTGGAAACAGGGCTGCTCGTAGGCGCAGCAGCCGCTACGGCAGGCTACGGAATAGCCAACGGACAGCAAATGAATGCCGCAAATACTATTCTCGCCAATCCCGATATTTTCCTCCAAGAGGCCTATTCCGATGCTGAAGGAGCAACAACACGATACTTTTTCCGCTATTCCCGTGAGGAAGAAGTGGAGGCGGATATCATTGCCTACCGTTTCATGGAGTTCATGGGCTACCAACCAAAACACTATATCTCAGCACTGAAGAAACTACAGCAATATGACAACAGGGCGGCAACAGGAAAATACGAATCCCACCCTATCATCTCCATTAGAATCGAAACCCTTCAAGCCATGATGAACGGACTGTCAGGAAAAGGCACAGAATATCAAGGCAAACCAACAACAGACGATGTATTCAAATAGGTCTTTTCATAAAAATTTTGGCCATTATTTTTCAATACCTACGTCACATTGACTTTTGCTCTAACGTACTTTCTTCTAAATTCCCTAATTCGTCTGAAAGTAAGAATACAAGCTAACCTTTCAATTCAACTATTTCACTATGAATAACAGCCCAGACTGTGTCGTTGTCAACACGGAAATACTCGTGTACTAAGAAATTACGCATACCTGAGATATCACGCCATGCGACCTCTGGATGCGATTCTTTGAAAGAGGAGGTAAGCATATTTGCTGCCTCGCCAATAATCTCGATATTTTTCACGATTCCATAATATCGTAAAACATCCGCTTCCAACTCTTCTCGTGAGAGTTGGCCGGCATGTGTCTGTAGACGCTCAATCGCCCCTAAAATATGCTCCAGTCTGCTACGGTCTCTAAGCGGCTCTCTCATAAATCAGGATTTTGTCACGGTCAATAGTCTCGCGGGCGAATTGCAAAAGGCCTTTTTCTGTAACCAAGTCAACACGTACATGAAGTATATCTTGGAGGTCAAGCTTCATGCCGCTCAACTTGAATAGTCCAACCATCTTGTCGGGTACAATCAGTATATCGACATCAGAGTCAGCGCGTTGCTCGCCGCGAGCAAAAGAGCCAAAGAGCCAAGCCTTCAGGACGGGCTGCGTCTTGAAGTATTCGGCTATCTTTTGTGTCATTGCCTGTGTACTCATAATAATGAAAAAAGTTGTTCTACGGGGCAAAGATAAGCATTATTCCTGAAACATCCAAGAAAAAGCACAAAAAACTCTGATGCGGCAAGCTTCGGAGGGTATGACCAGATTTCAAATTCTCTCTGATGAATTAAATCGGGAGACCGACGCTGAATCGCCAGCGGCGGTCTCCCGAAGTTTTTCCCGTATGCACCTTTATTATATATAGGCCATCCATTCGTGGGCGGTTTTCTTCATTTTGTCCAGTCAGCGTAGGGGGATTGCCGTCCGTCGGGGCGCTCATGAGAATAAATTTTGGCCATTATTTTTAAAATTTTGGCCAGAATTCTAAAAATAATGGCCAAAATTCTTTTCAACGCCTACGTTGCCAAGATGCCAAGATGCTGCATTCGTTTATCAAGATGCTGCAAGTTAAAATACACTTCCTATGTCCTTCGTTTATGATACGATTTATATTTGAAACTGCAAAAATTACCCAATTCTTGCAGTTTGAACCATAAATCATTCACGTGACACAAGGACTTAGTGGGAATAAATTTGCGGGAGTCGTGCGAAATATGTATTTTTGCAGCAAAAAAGCGAAGCAATGACACAAAAGTCCATGCCCCAGTTCCTGATAGCCGCCCCCATGAGCGGCTCGGGTAAGACCACCGTGAGCCGCGGACTGATGGCGCTGCTACGGTCGAAAGGCTACGTGGTGCAGCCCTTCAAGTGCGGCCCTGACTATATCGACACCAAGTTTCATGAGGCGGTGTGTGGCAGGCCCAGCATCAACCTGGACACGTTCATGGCCTCGGAACAACACGTGGTGCAGCTCTACGCCCGCTATGCCGCAGGTGTCGACGCCTGCGTGGTGGAGGGCATGATGGGTCTGTTCGACGGTTACGACCGTGACCTTGGCTCCACGGCCCATGTGGCCCGGGTGCTGAATCTGCCTGTGGTGCTGGTGGTCGATGCGCGCTCGGCAGCCTATTCCATGGCGGCGCTGCTGTCGGGCTTCCTGCATTTCAACAAGGAGATGCAGATTGCCGGCGTCATCTTCAATAGGGTAGGGTCAGCACGCCACCAGGACATGTTGAGGCAGGTGTGCGACGACTTGCGCCTGTCGTGCTATGGCATGCTGCCGCGTTGCGAGCAGCTTGAGCAGGGGTCGCGCTACTTGGGTCTTGACTTCTCGCAGGTGGACAATGCCGCCGGGGTGCTGGAACTGATGGAACAGCACATCGACTGGCGGCGGCTGCTTCAAGACACCCTCCTGCCTGCGTCGCTCGCATCCGAGCCGCAACCGCCGCTGCCGCTGCGTGTCTGCATAGCCAGGAATGCCGAGTCGTTCTCGTTCCTCTATCAGGAGACCATCGACCGCTTTGCCAGCGTCAGCTTCTTCGATCCTGAGACCCAGTTGCCCCAGCTTGAGGACACCGATCTGCTCTACCTGCCTGGCGGATACCCGGAGAAACATGTATTAGAGTTGTCACTTGCCGCCGACACACGCCGTGCCATTAGCGACTATGCCCGTCGTGGTGGTCGCATCGTGGCCGAGTGTGGCGGCATGATGTATCTGTGCCGCGACATCCTGACCGACAGTGCCGAGGGTACCGTTGCTTTCCCCCTATGCGGCGTGCTGCCCTATAGCATCACGGCCTGCCGCAACGACCGTCGGCTGTCGCTGGGCTACCGCCGATTTATGGCAGGCGGACGGGAGTATCGCGGACACGAGTTCCACTACTCGCAGTTCCTGGGGACACCCCCTCCCACCGCCTTCACGGTGACCGATGCCCCGGGCAACCTCGTCGGGACACCCGTGATTCGGCAGGGCAATGTGCTGGCCAGCTACACCCATCTGTACTGGGGCGAGCAGGACATTTTGAAAATCTTCTCAGAGACATGAAACAGATATATACCAAAACCGGTGACTGGGGACAGACCAGTCTGCGTGGCGGTGTACGCGTGGACAAGGATGACCCGCGCATCGAGGCCAATGGGCAGACCGACCACCTGAACTCGTTCTTAGGGCTGGTGCGGGCGTCGCTGCCCGAGCAAAGCCCTCACCGCACACTGATTGCCGACGTGCAGCGCGAGCTAATGACGGTGATGAGCCACGTGGCCACCCCCGACGGCGAGGAGAATACGCGCCGCCTGCAGGCCGACGAGCTGACACGCCGCATGGAGCAGACCATTGACGAGACTGCTGCCCCCACGGGCTTTGTGATTCCCGGAGACACACCGCTTTCGGCTTTGGTGCATGTGGCCCGCACGCAGGCCCGCACCGTGGAGCGCAGGCTGTGGACGTTGAACCGCATACACCCCGTTGACGAGCGGGTGCTGCAGATGCTGAACCGCCTGTCGGACTATCTCTTCGTGCTGGCCATGGAAACGGGAAAGGAGGAACGGCCATGAGCAAACCACAGCTGCACCCCCTGATGCTGGCCGGAACCGGCAGCGACGTGGGCAAGAGCGTGCTCGCCGCCGCCCTGTGCCGCATCTTCCTGCAAGACGGCTACCACCCTGCACCGTTCAAGGCGCAGAACATGGCACTGAACTCGTATGCCACACCCGAAGGTCTGGAAATAGGACGGGCACAGGCCGTGCAGGCCGAGGCCGCCGGCGTGGCCTGCCACACCGACATGAACCCGCTGCTGCTGAAGCCGCAGGGCGGCCACACCAGTCAGGTGGTGCTCAACGGGCGCCCCATAGGCAACCGCGACGCCTACGACTTCTGGGGCGGCGAGGGCAAGGCAGGTGCCGAGCATGTGGACTTCCGTGCCGAGGTGTGCCGGGCTTACGACCGGCTGGCTGCCCGCTACAACCCCATTGTCATGGAGGGAGCTGGCAGCGTGTGCGAGCTGAACCTGCGCCACACCGACCTGGTGAACATGCCCATGGCCCGCCATGCCGGTGCCGACGTGATCCTGGTGGGCGACATTGACCGCGGCGGCGTGTTTGCCTCGGTCTATGGCAGCATTGCCTTGCAGGAACCCGACGACCGGCGGCGCATCAAGGGCATCATCGTGAACAAGTTCCGGGGCGACATGCGGCTCTTCAGCGAAGGCCGGCGCATGCTGGAAGAGGTGTGCGGGGTGCCTGTGCTGGGCGTCATACCCTATTTCACCGACATACACATTGAGGAGGAAGACTCCGTGGACCTGCAGGACAAGTGCCGCAGGCCCGATGACAGCGGCAAGGTGAACGTGGCGGTGGTGCTGCTGCGCCATCTGTCGAACTTCACCGACTTCGACGCCTTGGAGCACGACCCGCGCGTACATTTATTCTATACCAGCAACACCGATGACCTGCGCCGCGCCGACGTGATCATTCTGCCCGGCTCGAAGTCCACGCTCAGCGACCTGCTGGAGCTGCGTCGCAACGGCTGTGCCGAGGCCGTGGTGCGGGCCTAC
>Ga0247611_10006073_pt1 | contig 15642 bp, 12 predicted proteins | sample 177DNAGHGhighgp2_FD_192422 | JGI IMG/M metagenome (GOLD analysis project Ga0247611, IMG submission 192422) | Sheep rumen microbial communities from Palmerston North, Manawatu-Wanganui, New Zealand - 1770 DNA GHGhigh gp2 | ecosystem: Host-associated > Mammals > Digestive system > Stomach > Rumen...
CGTTAATTTATGGGGCATACATTCCTTGTCAATAATATTTTTCATGAAAACAAACTAGCTTTTTCCACCATTTTTCCCGCCAATTATTTATTCATTATATGTTTATCGTGCGCGTATAATGCGCGCATTCGCGTAACATGCAGGCTCTTGCGAAGAGAAAAGGCCTAATGGTGTAAGCGCTTTCACTTTTTTGGCCCGTTTTTCGATGGTTTATAGGATGCCGGGGGCTCCGGCTTTGTAAGCGGAGGAGTTCACCACGCCGCCTAAGGTGTTCTTGATATAGTCGAAGGTCAGGTCAACCGGATAGGTTTCATAGACATCGCCGAAACGGTCCGCGCCGGTGTTGAGCCCGGGGAAATAGTTATAGGAATGGCCATCGCTTTGATGGTAGGCGAGGAAGTCGATCACCGCGATCCAGTAGAAGGTTCGATCGTCTAACTCAGAGGTGGAAGAGATGGTGTCGCTATAGGCGTAGACCCATTGGTAGGAAACCTCGCGCTTGATCTCGCTGCCGGAGCAATAAAGCATGACAATCGAATTGGTGAAAGGCATCGCCTTATAGAGCTCCCCATAGGTCAATTCCCCAGAATAGAGGGAGGCGCGTTGGCTATTCTGCATCCCGAGGATCGCCCCTTTGTCTTTATAGGCGTGGTAGATCGCCGCCGCGCCGAGATTGCCGACGCCTTCGGTATTCGAAAGCGTGCCCGAAAGCGTCCCGGCCACTTGGTTCGACTTCGCTAGAACTTCCGGGGTCAAATATTCGTCGATCTTATCTTGGATGTCGGGGTCGATATCCCCGATGACGTTTTTGGCGGTGAGGATCTCCGCTTTGTCGCAAGTGACTTTCCCTTGATCGATGGTCAAGGTCATATGGGCGTAGTTGCCCCCGTTCTTCCACGCTTGCAATAAGGGCACCCCATCGGGGGAGGCGACGTTATTCTCCGTATGCGTATGGGCGCAGAAAACGCCGTCGAAATAGTATTTGAGGTTATCCACCAATCCCCACGGCTGGTAGGTTTTGCTGTCGGTGCTCCCGCCGAGGATCGACTTCGCATCATCATGGATCGAGAGGACGACGATGTCGCACCCCTCCTCCGTCTTGAGCCTTCTGGCTTCCTTGGTCGCGTGGAGCTCTGGATCATCGAAAGCCAGATCCGTCACGCGGTCGGAGGTAATCGAGGAGGTCTGCCCTTCGCCGATGATCCCGACGATGCCGATGCGGTATCCCGCGCGTTCGATGACCGTGGATTTCTCCGCGCCTTCGCTCCAGAACTCATCGGTGACGCGCCAATCCTTGTATTTATAGATATTGGCCGCGAGGAAGGGGTAATCCGCGAGTTCCTTATTATTCAATAGGTATTGCCGTCCATAATCGAATTCGTGGTTTCCTAGGGTCATCGAATCGAACCCGGCGACGTTGCATAGCTCGGTGACGAGGTTCCCGTAGTTGACGTTGGATTCATAGGAGCCCTGCCACATATCCCCCGAGCTTAAAAGGATGACGTGGTCCGGGTCGGCGTCTTTTCTTTGCTTCAGGTAAGAGAAATAGGAGGCCGCGCCGACTTCGTAGGTCCCGTTATAGACGACGGAGCCATGGAAATCGTTGACCGCGTAGAACTCGAAGGTCTCCGCGGGGCGAGGGTCGGGGATAGATTCTTCGCTAGAGGATTCCGAGGTGACGGAATCAAGGCTCGTGCCTTCCGAAGTGGTTTCCGAGGTCGCCTCGGAGGAAGAGGTTGTCTCTTCACTAGAAGAGGAAGAACTCTCCGAAGAAGGAATCGAACTGGAAACGGGCAGGATGGTGATCGTGCAGCCCGCGAGGAAAAGCGGCAGCAAGGCCGTCAAGGCGAAGAAGGGATTCCTTTTCTTTTTTCCCATGACGGAGAGATTGTAAAGCCTAATTAAGGCTTAATGCAAAAAGGTGCGTTTATAACAACCACTCCAGCGCGAATAAGGGGTAATACCTGACCCCATCGCGCTCGGCGATATCCCCATCGTATAGGACGACGCCCTGATTAACGAGCTTTTGGAAATGCGTTTTGAATTTCACTAAAGACGTATGGGAATAATCGCCGGACGATTTGACCTCGACCGGGGTGATTTTTGCATTCTCCAAATAAAGGAAATCCACCTCCATGATGGATTTGAAAGATTTGGGGTCGCGCTTGGAATAGTAGCAAATCTTGCTTCCCCGGCTCGCCAGGGATTGCGCAACGTAGTTTTCCGCGAACATTCCTTCATTGACGTGGAGCGAATCCAGCAAAAGGCGCTTATAGAACACCTCATCCTGTCGGATGGAAAGATAGGAAAGGGAATAGAGAAGACCCGTATCCAACAAATATACTTTGAATTCTTCCGGTTTAAGCGTCAGAAGCGGGAGCGGGGATGGATCGGCGATGGGAAAGGAAAGCAAAGTCACGCCCGCATCGCAAAGCCACTGAAGCGGCGCCATGTAATCCCGAATTCTGGCATTGGGGGAGATGTGGGATAGATGGAATCTGCTATCGTGGCGGGATAATTCCGAGGGAATCAAATCCAAAATGGATAGGGCATAGATGGGGTTCACCCGCCTTTGGGAGGCAGCATCATCGCGATAAAGGGACAGGATCGATCGCTTTTCCCTTTCGGTTTTTATGAACTCTCTGGTTTGGAGGAAGGTTTGCATCGGTTTAGGCATGCCCCCAACAATGAGGTATTCGCGAAATTTCCGGTAGATATTCCGATATGCCGCCCCTAAGGGCCTGCGGCTTTCAACGCATGTTTCGACCACCCGAAGCATCGTCTCTTCCCCGTCGTTTTCCAAAAACTCACGGAAGGTGATGGGGGCGATGTCGATGGTATCTTCTTCGCTGGGAAGCAGATAGGGGCCCTCCTTATCGTCCCCTTTGACGATGGAGGCGAGGGATCCGGTTTCCAATATGTCATAACGCCCGTCCAGCAAAAGCGTCTTGATGGCTTGCCTCGCCGGTTTGAAAAGCTGGATCTCGTCGAGGATCAGCAAGGATTCTCCCGGGTGCAAAACGCAATCATAAGCCACCATTAGGCGGTCATAGAATTCATCAAGATTATCCAACGAATCCACAAAAAGGGCCTTCGTCGCCGGGGAAGCTCTATCAAAGGAAATCCGAATGAAGGACCGATATTCTTTGTGGGCCAGCTCCAAGGCCAAAACCGATTTCCCCACGCGTCTCGCCCCGCGCAGAAAACAGGCGACATGATTCCTCGCCCTTTCCTTTTTCCACGCCAATAATCGTTGATAGGCGCTTCGTTGAATATAGGCTCCCGTAGCGATGGCCTGTTCATATTCGTCTAGTTGTTTTTTCATATAATACATTTTCTAGCTTTTATCGTGCTTATTTTAGCATAGTTTCACAAAACTTCCATTCAAAAACATTAGTTATTTCACAAAACTTCCTTGGAAATGAGATTCCATTTCACAAAACTTCCAAATGTCGATTCCCCATTTAGCACCCGCCTCGTGTGTTTGGGTTTTGTAGAAACAGTGTCGGTTCGTCTAAAATAAGTTCGATATGAGCAAACCCTCCTTCGTCCTCCATGGCGATATCGCCTATAGCAAGCCCGACCGTTCCTTGTCCTGCCAAAAGGATGGGTATTTGGTCGTCGTCGATGGGCTCGTCAAAGGGGTATACCCCTCCTTGCCTAAGGAATATGCAGGCCTCCCCTTGCATGACCATGCGGGCCGCCTCATCGTCCCGGGGCTAAGCGACCTCCACGTCCACGCGCCGCAATACGGGTTCCGCGGGAACGGGATGGATCTGGAGCTATTAGAATGGCTCAACACCTACACCTTCCCCGAAGAAGCCAAATACCAAGACCTCTCCTACGCGGATAAGGCCTACCAGATCTTCGCGGATGACCTAAGGAAAACCTTCACCACCCGCGCCTGCATCTTCGCCACCCTGCATAAGGAAGCGACCCTCGCCTTGGCGAAGAGGCTTTCTGACACCGGACTCATCGCTTATCTCGGCCTCGTGGAGATGGACCGCAATTCCCCCGATTACCTCCGCTTCCCCTCCGCGAAGAAGGCATTGGAAGATACCGAAAACTATCTAAAGGAAATCAAGGATATCCCCAATATCTACCCGATCCTCACCCCGCGCTTCACCCCCTCCTGCACCGACGAACTGATGAAAGGCCTAGGGGAAATGAAGAAGAAATACCATCTCCCCGTCCAATCCCATCTTGACGAGAACCCCTCGGAAGTCGCTTGGGTAAAAGAACTCGCCCCGTGGTCATCTTCCTACGCGGACGCCTATGACAAGTTCGGGATGCTAGAAGATTCCATCATGGCCCACTGCGTCTACCTTAACGAAGAAGAGAAAGCCCTGCTCCTATCCCGGGGAACCTATGTGGCCCACTGTCCCGACTCCAGCATCATCCTCGCCTCCGGGATCGCCCCGATCAAGGAATACCTGAAAAAGGGGATGCATGTCGGCCTAGGGTCCGATGTCGCCGGGGGCACCCATCTAAACCTCTTCTATCAGGCAAGCCTCGCCATCCAGATGTCGAAGGCCCGCGTGCTCTATCTCGGGGATCAGGCTCCCTTGAACGCGGAAGAGGCCTTCTACCTCGCCACCCTAGGCGGCGGATCCTTCTTCGGGAAGGTCGGTTCCTTCCTAGAAGATTATGAAGCGGACATCCTGGTCCTAGATGACCTTCATGCCTATCCCTCCATCAAAGACCTATCGATCCTAGACCGCGTCGAACGCTTCCTCTATTTCGGGGAGGAAAGCGCGTTAAAGGAGAAATACGTCGCGGGGAACCCAATCAACCTCAAGTAAAAGATAACCGCGGAACCCCGCGGTTTTTCTTATCGGATGAACCCGATTCCCTTTTCGACGAGAGCAAGCAGTTCCTCTCGGCTTAGTTCGTTATAACGCTTCTCGGATTTCGGGGAGGCATCCATTTGGCTAAGGTTCTTCTTCTTCCATTCCTCGAAGGTGGAGATGACCTTCGCGGGCGCACCGACGGCGACCGAGTTCGAGGGGATATCGCGGGTGACCACCGCGCCGGCGCCGATGATGACATCATCCCCGATGCTTACCCCGGGCATGATCTCCGCGGAATGGCCGATGAAGACGCGCGAGCCGATTTTGACCCTAGCGATCTTAACGTAATCGGAGATGAGCTTCGTCGAGGCGTCATGGGCCATCAAGGAGGCGGTCGAGACGATGACGTCGTCCCCGATTTCGATAAGCGCGGCATAGGGGAGATCGATCTTGTCCGCGTAGATCTGGACATTCTTCCCGATCTTCATCCCCTTTTTGCGGAGGTATTCGTTATCCCATCTGCCCCCGTGGCGGGAGCGATACAGTTTGATTTTCAAAGCGTCCATGAACAACCCCCTAGAAGAACAAAGGGATCATATAAGCTGGGAGCGTGACCTTATCCCCTTCGTATTTCAGATTCTTGATCCCGGTGACGATGCGCTCTATTTTGAGCTGTGGGTACTTCTCTTTTAGATGGTCCAATGATGCCGTCGTGTATGTTTTAGAACTCTTCACCTCGAAGGCGATGGGCTTGAACGCTTCCTCGGCGACAAGATCGAGCTCGTAGGTCTTGGATTTGCCGTTTTCGAAATCGCCGAGCCGATATTTGTGGTAATAAAGGGTAAATCCCATAGCGGTCAAGAGTTGGGCGATGATCGATTCATATAGCGCGCCCAAATTCAACGAATGCCTCCCTTTGATGAAGGCGAAGAAAGCCTCCCCGTCATTTTGTTTCGAAAGCGCGAATAGTTTCGTCAAAAGTAGTCCCGTGTCGCAGAAATACAATTTGAAGCGCCCTTCCTCTTGGGCTAAAGAAAGCGGGGGTTGCATATCGGCGACATAAGGGATTCGCGTCACGATTTTGAAATCCGACAGATCATGAAGCGATTTCTCGATTTTGGAGTAGCGCCCGGCGCCGATTCCCGAACGCAGCAAAAAGCGGCGATTCTCCTTCGCTAGCTGCGCGGGGATCGCATCGAAAAGCTGGCCGCAGATCGTCCCGTGCTTATCGTCGTGTTTTCTTAAATCGTCGCGGTAAAGTTTGAGGATATCTTCCTTTTCTTGTTCCGCGAGCTTGAAAGAATTGGTCTCTAGGAAGATGGATAGAACCTTAGGCATGCCCCCAACAAGCATATAGGTGCGGAATTTTTCCATATATTCCCGATGGATCTGTTGGGGCACTTCTTCGTGTTTTTTCAAGAATTCGCTTAGCAATGGATAGGAATCGTTCTTCTCGCTCGCCCACAAGAATTCTTCGAAATCCATGGGATGCATTTCGATGCGGCGTTCTTCGGAGGGAATCATGATCCCTTGGGTGTTTTCCTTGATGGATATCAAAGAACCCGTCTCGATGAAATCGTAGCGGCCATCGGCGACGAAATCCTTAATCGCCTCCCGGGCTTTGGGACAGAATTGGATCTCATCGAATACGATCAAGCCCCCGGGTTTCAGAACATGGTTTTGCAACAGGAAGAAATTGCGATAGAAGGCATCCAGGTCTTTGGTGTTGTTGAACAAGGCCTTCACATCCTCGGATTCATTACGGAAATCCACCATGATGAAATCGGGGTATTCGTTCTTGGCAAATTCCCGAACAATCGTGGATTTCCCAATGCGCCGCGCCCCTTCTATGAGCAGCGCGGAATTATGGATCGGGGAGTTTTTCCATTCCAATAATGCGTCGTAAATCTTTCGTTTAAAGATTCGTTGTTGTTCCATACCAAAAAAATACAGTATTTATCGGGTTTTGTAAATAGTTGATGACGCAAACTAAGAAATGTTTTTGCTTGAAATTGACGCAAATGAAGAAATGATTTTGCCTGAAAATGACGCAAATAGGGAAATGTTTTTGGCCGAAAGTGACGCAAATGGGGAAACGAGCGACCTCCTCACGCCTATTCCGTAGGCGCGTTATAATATCCGCGTTATGCTTTCCCGCTTAGCCATCCATAACCTCGCGATCATCGAAAACACCGAGATCTCCTTTAAGGAGGGCTATACCGTCCTTACCGGCGAGACCGGCGCGGGCAAGAGTCTCGTCATCGATTCGCTTTCGCTTCTTTTGGGCGAGCGGGCGAGCAATGAACTCATCCGCGCGGGGGAGGATTCCGCCTCGATCGAAGGGGAATTCCTTTTGGATAGCCCCGCTTTATCCGCTTATCTATATTCCCTAGGCGTCCCGGAGGATAACGGACGGGTGTCCGTCCTCCGCGTCTTAAGCAAGAGCAAGCCCTCGATCAAGGTCAATGGGGTGGGCATCACCCTGGCCGAGCTTGTGAAGCTAGGGAGACTGCTCGCGGACATCCATTCGCAGTTCGATTTCGCGAAGATCCTTAATCCCGAGAACTACCTAAGCCTATTAGATTCCTATTCCTTTGACCTGATCGCTTCCTATAAGAAGGAATATTCCCTTGCCTTAGAAGACTTTAAGGCTAAGAAGAAAGCCTATGAGGAACTAGAAGCGAAAAAGAAGAAGATCGACGAGGACCGCGACTTCTACCTCTACCAATACCAAGAGCTCAAGGGGATGAACCTGAAGCCCGGGGAAGAGGAGGAGATCGCCTCCGAGCTTTCCTTATTGAGGAATTACGGCAAGATCGCCTCGCTCATCGAGGAGGCGAAGGAAAGGATCGACGGAGATATGCTCGATTCCCTTTATGAATTAAGCGAATCCCTCAATAAGCTTTCCTCTTATCAACCCCAATACCAAGTGGACGCGGAGAACGTCGATAACGCCTATATCGGCTTAAAGGATTCCTTGCTCTCCCTCCGCAGGAAATTAGGTTCCTTGGATTATGATCCTAGCCGCCTAGAGGAACTAGAGCAAAGAGATGCGGATTTAACGAGTCTAAAACGGAAATACCATCGCGATGTGGAAGGCCTTATCGCCTTACGCGATGAACTAGCCTCCACGCTGGATGAGAAAAGCGACTTCTCATTGCTTCTAGAAGAAAAGAAGCAAGAGAAAGCAAAGGCCCTTTCCCTAGCGATAGCAAAAGGCAAAGAGCTTTCCACCGTCAGGAAAAAAGTCGCGCTTAATATCGAAAAGGATCTAAAGAAGAACCTAAAAGACCTCCTATTGGACGCGGAATTCCAAATCGCCTTCTCCCCGATCGAAGAGGAAAAAGGCGAAGCCCTGCTCACCGAAGAGGGATTGGACGTCATCGATTTCTTAATGCAGACCAATGTCGGGGAAGGCCTTAAGCCCTTATCGAAGATCATCTCCGGGGGCGAAGCAAGCCGCATCATGCTGGCCTTCAAGGCGATCCTCATCAAAGCCAACCACATCCCCACGGTGGTGTTCGACGAGATCGACACCGGCATCTCCGGGGAGGCCGCCGAGGCGGTGGCGAAGAAGATCCGCGAGTTATCGTTATTATGCCAAGTCATCGCGATCACCCATCTCCCCCAGGTCGCCTCTAGAAGCGACCACCACATCCTCATCTCCAAGGAAGTAAAGGGGAACCGCACCTACGCGAAGGCCAAAGACCTTAGCCTAGAGGAGAAGATCCTCCAGGTCGCTTACCTCATCTCCGGTGGCAAGGTCAGCGAAAAGCAGCTCGAATACGCGAGGGAAATGGTCTTGTCGCCTAGATAAGATCCTCGTCTTCTAGCTTTGCCGCATAAAAGAGTTCTTTTGCCTTTTCTATCTCCGCGCGCAGTTCTTCATCGCAAAGAAAAAATGGCGGAAAGCCTGTGATTATGGTCTTTGACCATAAAGGTTTTCTATCATGAAATAAAAGTGTTTGGTCAGCCCTTAGCTCGCCTCCAAAAGGATATATTGACGAAATTGGCAGACCAAATCTTGTTAGGTTATGGTCTATGACCATAAAAACATTTTCCAAGCATGTTTGGAAAATGTTACAAGCGTCTCAATATGAATAAAACGGCCAGCCCAAAAAACGAAAACCCCACGGGGATTTAATGTGGACCCCATGTCAAGGACACGTTAAGAAAACCTCCGATGAAAGTGTAACCGGAGGCAATCTTTTTAGCAGGGTGTTTTTTCTAAACTGTCCGAATTACGGGGTCCAGTTTAGCGGGCGATCGCCGCTTTTTATTCGGCGAGGAAGATTTTGTAGCAGGGCTTTTTGCTGGAATAGGATAGCGATTCCGGGACGTAATAGACCCGGACCGCCTCTTCGGAGAAGATATCCGAATAATGCGGGCAATAACGTTCCACCGCATCCGCATAAGCATTCCAATAATTGAGGTTATCGATGAGGGCCATCCCGCCGGTTTGGGCATTCACCCTTCCGGTGATCTCTGCGGTTTGGACGGTGTCCGACACCCCGACATAGTATTTGCCGTTCTCCGTGGCCGCGCCGAAATAGACATCCGCATAACGAAGCCCTCCGAAAGACTTAGTGAACGCCTCGTAACGTCTGTCGGTGTCCTCTTGGCTCGTCACGATGGTGCGCAATTCCGCGATGCTTCTTTCCGTAGCGGAGGCATAGTCGATCGATGCGGGGGCCACATCCACCGCTTCCGCGGACAATAGGCGTAAAGCGGGCGCATAGTTCTGCAAAGAATACGAGCCGATCAGGTCATAGACGGATCCCACCGTGCAATTGACGTTGTTTTTGATGGCTTTGATGAAGTTCTGCCCGTCGGTGAAATAGAAATAGGAGGATCCCGCATCGAAATAGAAGCAAGTCAAAGCCTCCATCTTGATCACTTCACCATAACCATGCCCGGCGCAGTTATAGGGGAGCAGGCTCGCGTTATCGAAGAAGGAAGACGCGTCCACCGTATGCTTCACCAACGCGGAATAATCGACGGACACATCCAAAGAGGAATCAAAGGCGATCATCTCTTGGTCCGGGGCATATAGTTCCGGAACGCCCAGATATAAAGATAGGTACCCCGTGACGGTGTATTTGGAGGAGGGGTCGTTCGCGTAAGAGGAGACCTTGTTTAGCAAGAAGTCGCTGGCGACCACCAACGAATCGGTGCCGTCCCCAAGCAATACCTTCTTGGAAGTCGAGACGTTGAGTCCGAATTTGGAAGTGTTCTTGACCAAATCGAATTTTTCGATCGCCACCCCTTGGATCGTGACTTTGGCAGAATAATCAACGCCCAATCCGTGGCTATTGGTCGCGATGGCCCGATTCGCGATGAGTTGCTTGGCTTCGGCGATGGTCTTTAGCCCGAAATCCTCCACCGTCTCAACGGAGGACGCTTCGGAAGAAACCTCCGCGGAGCTCTCTTCGGAGAATGATTCTGATGTGGTTCCTTCTAAGAAGGATTCCGATGTAGTAGTTTCTTCGGAGGAGGCGACGGATTCTTCTAAAGAAGACGTGGCTTCGCTAGAAAGCTCCGAGGAAGTATCCGAAGAAACCTCATCGATCGATGAGGAAGAGAATGAAACGGGCGCGTTCGCGCACGAAATCAATCCAAAGGAAAGTAGAAGCAGGAATGGCGTTTTGTTTTTCATAGGATTATTCGAAATGGAAGGCGGTTTTCTTCACCCATTGGCCGTAGATGGTCTTCCAGTCGTCGTTCATCGAGATGATCTCGTAATCGGCCTCTTCCCATTTGGCCCTTCTGCTCGCTCCTTCGGCGAGGTCGCAATGATCTTCCGCTTCATCGTCAGCGACCACCATGAAGGCTTTGCTTAGGTATTTGGGATTGGCCATGCAGTAGTTATGCATCGCGCAGTCGCCGCTAGAATTGCCAAAGGATAATACGGGAACTTTCCCAATCTCCTGGGCGATCTGCTTGACCTTATTGGTCTTGAGGTTCTTGATGATGAGCTCGTCGGTGCGGATAAGGGTATCCTCTATCCCATAGGTGTATTTGACCCCGTCTTCATCGCCCTGATGATCGCTTTTCAAGGTGACGTCCATCCCGATCACGCGGTTAGGGGCGATATTGAGGCGCTCCACCAAAGCGCGGCAGATGAAGCGGTCGGAACCGGAGACCACATAATAGGTGAAGTCATTCTCCTTTAGGTAATCGAAAACCTCTAGCATCGGTAGATAGAAGGATTCCGCATAGGTCATCCCGGTGAATCCATTCGCGTCATTCGCGGCATAGGCTTTGACGTAATTATCGAATTCCTTCAAGGTCATCCCCGCGTAGGCTTTCGCCGCCGCGCGGGCATGGATCATGTCGAATCCCGAGGGAAGATCGACGCCATCCCTAACGAAATCGCGAATCGCCTGGGCGGCCTCGACTTCGCTTTCGGAGGCTTTGTCCTTATAGTCCACATCATCTAGGACGCGGTATTCGAGGAGGTTATATTCGAAATAGGTGGGATAGAGCTCCCCAATGAAGGTGCCATCCATATCGAAGGTGGCGATCCGGTCTTCGACGGGGATGTAATGCGGGGATCTGCGGTCCGTCACGTCTTCGACATAGGCCTTTAAGGCGGTTAGGGATTCGCAGTCCTTCCATTGGTAGAAATTGAATTCGTAAGCGGGCTTAGACGAGTTGGGGACTAGGTCGCAGGATGCGAGCAATAGAAGCGGCAATAATCCGAGGAATAGGGGTTTGCTTTTCATCATGAGGAATACCTCCAAGGAATATCCTAATCGTTTCTTTTTATTCTAGGAATAAGAAAAGCCCCTAGGAATCATCCCAGGGGCTCATTCGTAAGAGTCGGATTAGATCGCTCTGCGTTTGCGGTAGAAGAAGAGTCCGCCGATAGCGCCAGCACTAATCACAGAGACAACCGCCATAATCACGGCAGGGGTTGCGCCTTTGGAAGATCCAGCGAACCGCGAGGCCACATTGGCGTTGTATTGAATGCCACCGTCGTAGGTAACAACAATTCCGCAGGCCGCGCCCCATTTGACATACCTGGCCCACATATCTCCAGATTGTGAGAACGCTTCAGCGATGGAAGACCAGTCGCCATCCAAGGCCGCTTGCGCCTTCGCGAAATAGCCATCAGAGCCATCCGTTCCGTAGCAATTACCCGTATTACTCACAGTGCTAGTGGGAACATCAAGTTTGTGCATGAAGAGGTTCGAGAAGGTTTCGACCTGGGCTGCGATTTCTTGTTCTTCCGTCATATCGTTATCAACCAACAAGAAGATTGAGATATCCGCCCCATCTCCCTTATACGAGCCGAATCTATGGGTGCCGTTATTCTTCTGAATAAATCTGTCGGAGTAGGTAACGTGCTTGATAGTCGCTTTCCCGCTTCCCAAAACGGACACAGTCCAGTGGGCGTTGGTATTGAGATCATTTTGGAGCAAGAGGTTGGTGGAATCACTAGAAAGAGCCAGATATTTTCCCGCCGTTTTTTCATAGAAATAGTAACCTTCGCTATCGGCCCCGACCGTGAAGGTGGCCCCGGTAGTATCGTTCGCGTCAGTCGGATCGGCCTCAGCGCCTTCCAATTGGGAGCTGGCAGAAGTTGCGGTCATGACATAAGTGTCTGTTCCTACCCTGATGGTGCTGCCAATGATCAAGTCCGGGGTAGTGTGGATTTTCCCATAAACATCGCCAACCGTTCCAGTAATAGAGACAGTCGTCGTTTTGCCTTTATAGGTAATGGTGTAGTTATTTGCACCGCTTTCCAAACCTGTATTGGGGTAAGTGATGCTAGCCGAAGAAGTGACCACCTCGGTATCCGTTTCTCCTGCGTCGTAGCAAGCAGTAACCGTGACACCCAACTCAGCCAAGGTTGGTTTGGTGCCGACGTAGAACGGGCCGGGGTTTGTCACCGCGGACGCTTTAATGTGGTCAACGGCTTTTGGAGTAATCAACCAAGTGATTTCGATGGAGGAAATGTAGCAAGCGTTGCCACCGGACCGAATTCCAACATAGGCATAGTCGCTGGTGAAGTTGATTGTAGCGGTAGAAGAGGTCTGCCCAACTTTCGTTCCTTGTTTGGCGTTATCGTACAAATCGGAAGGAGCTGTGTAAGCCGTGTTAGAACCAAAGACCCAAATTGTATTTTCTCCAGACGCGACCGTGATTTTAACGGATTTGACGGTCCCTTTGGAGGTCGTACTAACCAAGCCAGAGCCGCTATTTGACCTGATTTGAATATTAGTTGCGTCTTTGACACAGTTGTTTGACTTATAAGTTAGATTGGTGGAAGGGCCGTTAAAGGTATAATCGGCATAAGAAGTGCCAGAAGCACCAATAGTTGTAACCGTAATAGTATCCTTAACCTCCTCTGGCGGGACATCCCATTGGGCAAACAACTCTAAATCCGCGTTAAGGGCATTGATGGTAGCACCGCCAAGATATTTGGTTCCAGAACCATTGGCCGCAGTATTCCAGCTCGCAAAGGCAAGACCGTCAGGCGCTTCAAACGAATTGGCTGCAACTGTGTAGGCCTTGCCCTGTGGGGCTTCGGCCACGATGTCACTCCCAGTGCCGCCATTCGCGTGATACGTAACCGTGACTATGTTCACCCACTGAGCATAGAAAGTAACGTTTCCAGTAACGGTGAAACTTGTACCTTTATCTAATAGATCGCCAGCATTATTGGCCTTCCAACCGGCAAACATCTTTCCGGCAGGAGCAGTGAACGCATTATCTAGCAAGGTGTACTCGCCGGAAATGTCAGGAACATCAGCCATTGTTCCGGTTCCACCATTGGCATTATAAGAGACGGTATAAGTCGGAATCGCTCTGCTGACAATTGTGCAGCCTTGGGCAAATTCGTAAGTAGAACCGTATTTTGTGAGATCGCCACTCACGACAACGATATTTCCAACTGCAATGTTTTCGGCCTCATCGCCCGTGGCGCGATAAGCCCTTAATTGTTCACCAGTCGTTAAACCATCAGCGCTAATATCGAATGTGACATTGCCATATTGAGCGTTGTATTCGGTTACGATCGAAGAAACAATGCCGGTCGCGTAAACACCAGAAACACCGGTTTCTCCGTCGATAGCAGCTTTGGCATTAGCGACATCGTATGGGTCACCCTGAGTTCCGCCCTTATTTAGCATTGCGAACTTAACCGAGCCAGGATCCGAATCTAAATATGTGGTTCCGTTCCCAATAGCGGTAACAGTAACCGTGTGCCCCGAGGGAACGGGCAAACCACTGACATCATATGGGGAAGCGGCATTATGGACAGCCGCAGCACCGTCAAGGCTTAGATCATAGCTAACAGCGTTGGCCACATTTGCCCACGTCACGCTTCCAGCCGAATACGAAGGCGCCGGAGCTGTTAGTTTTTGCTGACTGGAATTGGTGTCATAAGTCACAACCATCTGAGTGAATCTCAGTTGTTTGCTATGAGAAAAAACAGCAGAAGCAGCAGTTCCACCAGAATAAGTGATGGTTGTGCCGCTGATGTTAATTGAACCGCCACCAGTTGTAACGGTGTAAGCCCCGCTTTTTTGAGCGCCGGTATAGCCCGTCTCCGATGCGGTGATAACAACCTTCGAGATCTTGGTGACGGTGTCATCGCCTGTAATCGTGATTATTCCGCTTGCATAATTGTGAGTGAAAGTGGAATTCTTATATCCCTTAGAAAGATTGACGGTGATTGCGCCGGTTTCTGTCGAGCTAATAGAATCCCCAGTACCCTGAGCTCCACCGCTAAAATTCTCGAAGGAAACGGTTTGGGTTAATCCCTGCGCGGCCTCAACTTCCAAAGCCCCTTTGCTAGAGGCGCCAATCGCAACGCCGACCCCCGCAGCCATCGCCAAAGCGACGAGGCCACCAACGGTACGTTTTCCAAATTTGTTCATAAAGCTCTCCTTTCGTTCCCGGGGTTCTAGATAACCTGATCGGGACACTATGAACAATCTCACGCATCTACCCTGCCATCTTTGGCAAAAGCCCAATTCACGAGAGGGTGGATATGTGGGAAGGACGCATGCTACCCGCTTAACTTAAGAGTCGGGTCAACGCAAAAGCATCCTTACAGCCCTTTATCATAGTCCCCCTTTCCTAAGGAAACAAGGTCACCAAGGCTATATAAAAAGAAAAGCCCCGATGCGGTCGGGGATAAAAATATTTTGGTAGCGCTTACATGGCTTTATAACGCAGGCGATATCCTTTGCACCGCCTAGTGTTTTCTTTGTGCGCGGTGCACCAATAGATCATCGATAAAGACACTCCTAAAGCCAAAGAAGCTTCCTTCGCGGATGGGTAAGTGGCTATGACCTGCCCTACTTCATCTATCGCTTCAATGGAACGGGTTAACGGCTGACTCTTCGCGGGGATGACCGCATCGGCATCCGCATAACGGAACCGGTAGCCTTTTACTTGTCCCCCGGTCAATAAAGCGTGCTCGATGGCGCTGATGCCGATACCTAGATCCTTAGAAGCGCTGGATAGGCTTTCGAATAAGCGTTCCTGATGGTCTTTTATATTGATAGAGATAATAGACCTTCTTTTGCCTGGGGTTTTCTTAATGGGGTTTACGCAGTCTTCTCCTTCATATCTCCAACGGTAGCCAAACGCGGTCATTCCATAACGTATTGCTTTGTGGATCGCGTTGGGATAAGGGGATCCATGCGATAAAGATGCCGCCTTGGCCGAGGAAAAGGAGGCGATGGCGTTGCCATCTTTATCACATTGGATGACCTTCCTAGGGGTTCTGGCCATATATGGATGGATCCCTACATACAAGGAAGGCCCCCTTGGGATGCCCCAAGAGGACCTTTGCTTCCTTATGTGGATTTATCGATAGCCCTAGGGCTTAGTTCTC
>Ga0247611_10006074_pt1 | contig 15641 bp, 12 predicted proteins | sample 177DNAGHGhighgp2_FD_192422 | JGI IMG/M metagenome (GOLD analysis project Ga0247611, IMG submission 192422) | Sheep rumen microbial communities from Palmerston North, Manawatu-Wanganui, New Zealand - 1770 DNA GHGhigh gp2 | ecosystem: Host-associated > Mammals > Digestive system > Stomach > Rumen...
ATGAAAAAAGCCATGGGTGATCAGTTGCATGCCTTCTGCTGCGGCACGGTACGAGAGACTGGAGAATCAAGCGGGATGGATTCTGAAAAAGAATAAGGAAAGTAATAGCCTATAGGCAGCAAGACTGTAGAAAACCTTTTCTTATCCAGATAAGCAAGACCCATGTTGCGGGCAATCAGCGTTTGTCACCTTCCAATGTGCAGATGCCAATCAAGTTTCTTTCCGGGAGGTATCTCGTAGTGTACTGCCATCGGTTCGGGGCGTCCCTGCAGATACTCTGGCTGTTCGGCACCATCTCAACTCTGGCTGGTTCGTATCAGTTCCTCACTCGTAACAGTCGAAGCGGGATTGTCTTCTTGATTATTTGTCTCTTAACAGCCCATGAGCACCATGGTCACCGTTGTAGTGCAACAGATGGCTATGATGGTGACGAGCATCCTTGTATACGGTTTTTTCCTATTGTATTTGTGTTTTAATCTTCTTTCGAAATATGAGAACCAATCGTATTGATGATTTGCAAGTTGGTAAACTTCTTCTTGTATGGGTCCATTTTAGGATATTTCAATAAATCTGGACTTACTTTAGCAGGTGTTGGTTCTTTGCTCACTGGCAATATCCTGCGATACTGCATAAATGATCCTGTCTGGGTCGTGTCAGCTTCGCATTTGGAACGATCGTGATATATCGAATCCGTTTTCGCATCCTTGCAGTCTTGGCAATTTTGTGCATAGGCAAAATTGGATATGAACAACAAGACGAACAATCCTATATTTTTCTTCAGTACTGACATAAATATGATTTTACTCATTGCAACGACGGAATGTCCTCCTTAGAATAGATAAGCGTTTAATTTCAAGTTAATGTGATTTCATTTTCCAATTTGTTCGACAGGTCGTCTTCTTTCACCTGCAGCCGATCCAGGATGCTGTCACATGCCTTCATCAGACGCTTGTAGTAGAAATAGCCCCATATAAACATGCTGGCGACAATGACCCACAGCAAGACAACCATCACAGCCCCTTGTTCTGGAGAGCTCCAACTATGATACACTGTTGGTGTATACAAACCGACGAGAATCACGGCAGTGATGTATGAAATGTATGTATATCGCTGATACTGCTGTTTGAACCGCTTTACTTTCTTGGTGGCCGACAAGACATCCTCTGCGTAAAGTGTATCTTTAGATAGATTCTTGTGCATCCAAAGATTCGCCCATAGGAAGGTAAGACAATATAATGTAGCTAGAGTTGGAAACCACCATTCCTGTTTCTTGATAATGGAGAGTATAATGATGACTGGGATGCCCAATGCGCATGCAATAATGCCGCTGTTTTTGTCGAATGAGAGCAGGCTAACATCAGCCTTGAATGTTTTTTCCATCAACTGTTCATTGATAATTTCCTGCTTGTCAAACCGCTCCTTCAGTGCGGCATAGTCCTGCCGCATCTGTTCCAGTTCCTGCCTGATGTCGAATTCTTCTTTGTTCATGGTGCGAGTAATTAAAGATGAGACTTCTTGAGTTCTTCCTTGATCCGATGCAACTGGAATGAAACGTTTTTCACCGAGATGCCCATGATGGCACCAATCTCCTCATAACTCAGGCCTTCGAGCCAAAGGAGGATGATGCCGCGGTCCACCAGCCCCAGCCGGTTGATACGGGCATACAGGCGTTTGGTTTGCAACGCTCTGTCGTCCATGTCCTTAAAGGGGTCGATGTCCACGCTTAAGGGGACCCGCTCACCGCCCCGGCGCCGTTTCTTATCGATATTTAGGCAGCAGTTGAGCGATACGCGATAAATCCAGGTCCGGACATCAGACTTTCCTCGGAAAGAATCGTAACCCTTCCATAGCCTGATCAGAATCTCCTGGAAGAGGTCGTCAATCTCGCCCTTGTCCTTGGAGAACATATAGCACACAGAGTAGATAGTGCTTTTATGTTCCCGTACCAATTGGGTGAATACTTGTTCCTTTTTATCCATTTTTAATCGAATCTACATCCGTTAGACAACTTCGTTCGCAAAAAACTATAAAAAATCTACAGGAAATGATTCGGTTTGTTGAAATTTACTTTATTTGTCAATCATCTTCAAGAATCTCTTGTCGTTCATCTGTTCGTTGGTGACATACTCGCCATCGTGGAAGACGGCATAGGTTGTTATGGGTGTCGGAGCGTTTTGCGCCTCCTCCTTGTTCTGCAGATGGATGGTTTTGAACGGAATACCCTTTTCCTTGGCGATGGTTTCAAGGATCGGTACATACTTCCCGTTGAAGGGACATTGGCTTGTATAGTACAGGACGTAGCCACTCTCTTCAATACGAGGATGCTTTGCACACTCCTTGAAACAAGGGATTTTAGCATCTGCCGAAAATGGAAGATACCAAAGCTGGATACCGTTGTCCGCTTCATCACAGATTGAGAATCCTTTGTGTTTGAGGAATTTCGGGTCGGCCAGGAACGGCTTCTTCTTTGCCGTTGAAAGGATGCATAGCCCGATCCTTCCTTTTTCCTTGCTGTCACGGATACATTCATCAAGCAAGTCGTTGGAATAGCCGTGGCCCTTGAAGGAGCCGGACACCCAAAGACAGTCGATATACATATAGCCGTCAGCGTGAATCGGGTTCCACGCATTTTCTGCCGGAATGTACTCGATGAAGCATTTCCCTCGTTCAACACTCTTCAAAAACACAAGCCCATCATCAAAGCGCTCAGAAAGCCATGCTTTCTTGGATGAAACCTGAACATCCTTGTTGTTGGAGATGGCACAGCATATATGCTCCTTCTCCAAATTGTCTTTAGTCACTCTTATGTAATCCATGATTGTATGATTGCTATCTGGTTGATGGCTGCGAAACGCGCAGCACATCGATGTGCAAAGATATGAAAAAAACATGAATTGTCGGATTGTAAGACCATGTATTGACAGAGAGCCTCGTGTTTGAATGTGAGAAAGGCAATTTTGGATGAAGGAAGTGAATTTTCTGGTATGAAAAAGCCGCGCCGGACCTAGATAGGCTCCCCGACACGGCAGGCTTGGATGATGCAGATATAGTTTTTAGGGGAAAAACTATTCTCCCAGGTCTTTTAATTCAGGATTCAGTCGTTTTCATGAATGTTTGGTAGTTCATCATCTCCCGCAGGTATTTTGCGGGGAAGGGAAGGACAGTGTATTTCTTGAAATTGACGAAGCCCACCTGCAGCATGGAGATGATCTTGTCAATGAACTCACGTTCGGGAGTATATTTGTCCTTGCGGTAGATCTGTCTCACCACCGGTGAGTTCGCGATGGACTGATTGGGCTTGTCCACCATTCCGACCGTATAGTTGTATGACAGGAAGCACCATTTCGTGCCTTTGTACTCTTCATCCAACCACAGGTGGATATGCCTGTACGCGTCAATGCCCAGGTTTCGCTCATTTTCGTTAGTGCGTCTCACCTGCAGGATGGTGTTGGTGCGTTCAGAGATCGCCTCCTTCACGACGGTGTCTATGGTGACGATCTTCTGGCCCTCCTTCTTTGAAGGTCTCAGCAGGGGAAGAAGTTCTTGTTTTGTGATGGTTGTTTTGTCTTTCAGGAATTCACAGATATTCTCACAGACCTCTTCATGCTTCTCATGGCCGCAGTATTGGAAGTCCTTGATGATATCGAGGATGACTTCTGCCTGATAGACGGCATTTGTCTTCTCGTCATCGAAGCATCTCTTCATCTCCTCGATGTCGGAGAGCGCCCTGAGGTTTGTCCTTTTGATGATGTAGGCATCGAAGATGTCATCCTGCCACAGCGCCATTTCAATCCAACGGTCAAAATACTGCTCCTTGCGGTTTTCGGATCTGAAGCAGTTGATGATTTGAAGATCATCGAAGGAAAAGGCATTGCTGTCGAAGTTCTTGGTGTCTTTGATTAGTAATTGCCGGGTGGAGAAGGCCCCGTCCGTCTTAATCGTCATCCCCGCAATCTGAGCGGGAGCCGTACCGTCAGGATTCCTGGAATATCTGATGATGTAAAAGTTCATGTCGGTCTCAAAGCCGAAATTTCTCCAGTCGGTCAGTCGGATTTTTTTCTCCATCAAGTCGGACTTGATGACCAGTTCTTTGAGCAAGACACTGATCATTTCATCGAACCCATTGTTGTGGAAGGGCACTGTGACATGCTGGCAGACACAGTTCTCGTCCACGAGGTGCATGTCATCCATTTCCGGGTTTCTCGTATAGAAATCCTTGTCTCTGACGATGCACAGGTTGGAGCGGAAGGTGTCCCGGATGTCGGAGACACTGAATTTGATGCCGTTCTCCTCGCAGTATTTCCTGATGGCATCCATCACCTTTTGCTGGCATTCACAAATCTTTTTGACCCGTTTCCTGTCGTAGTCGGTGGTTCCCTTTTTTTCCTTCTTGCTGAAGGCGATGTGGTCGATGACGTTGATCCCGTTGGCTCTGTGGATGTCTGCGATGGCATCGTCGCCGATGTCAAGGCTTTTGACCGCCAGGTTTTCCGTCTTGCGCTGTGCGAATGTCAGCGAGACATATTCAGCCAGTTCCTCTTTTATCGCGGTGTAGAACTTCGCCAGGCAAGCCAGCCTTGATTTCTCCCATTCATTCAGTGTCGTGCCCACGGCAGGTCTGGAGGCATGTGTTCCGTCAATGCCTTTGCGGTAATAGACCATGGACTCGTCATCATCCTTCGCTGCCTTTCGGATAACGTTTCTCGATGTGTCATAGACGAGTCTGTAGGACGGCTTCTGTGGCTTCTCCTTGATGAATGTCACGAGGGTGGGGTAGAGTGCCATCCTGTTGTCCATGGTGAAATCCACCAGTTCGATATGTTCATCCGGGCTGTCGTTCCACAGCTTGTTGTAGTAGTAGCATCTCCCCGTGATGTTGTTGTAGGCATCCTCCTTGAACACCGGGTTGTTTAGCGTCGAGTTGATGAGCAGCTGAAGCAGCGCCTGTTTCTTGTTGTCAAACATTTCCAGGATTCTCTGCCCTCCCAGACGGGAATAAAGCAGCAGTGGATTTTTCTCGACCTTCAGCATATTCGGTTGCAGGTTGCTGAAATGCTTCAGGATGGCGTTTTTGATCTCCACTTCTGACACCGTGTTCTTATCGGTCATGCAGAATGCCGTCCATCCCGTCAGGTACACGGTGGAGACGAATCTCACCTTGTCATCCTGAATGTCCAGGATGTTCTGGTTGAAGGACCCGCAGCATGTCAGCTTGAAGATGTCGAACCTTTGGTCGATCAGGTTATAGTTCCAGTTGGAAGGTATGATTTGATTGATGATCATTGCTGTAAAGTTATATGAATGACTTTGCGATATCTGGATTCGGTCGCCCCTCCTCATCAATGAGCCAGGGGATGACCTTTATCCTGTCCCCGAAGTAAGACTGGGTGGCATTAGAGAGGCCCTTTGCGTCACCTTTGATGACATTGACCACGAACATCCTCTCACCTTTCAGGATATTGAGTTTATTGAAGATGTTTGTTAGTTCCTTCTCATTGTCTTTCTGTGTGGCGGCCGAGTAGAATTTGAAGTCCACGTACCAGCCCTCATGGTCTTTGACCTTGAAGTCCGCCTTTTCGAAGTGCCAGGGGTTGACGATGCCTTCAAGCAGCAGGTCCGTCTCGTTCTCCACGATGAATTTCCCCGCCAGTTCACCGTACATCCCTTTCAGTATTTCCGTATAGAGGAAAGGGCAGAGGATGTAAGGCTTGTTCTTGAACGACGTCGCCAGTCCCTGTTGTGTCCACCAGTCTTTGAGCGACTGCTGCCGTCCCTTGTATTTCAGGATGATGGGCAGTCCTGAGTTCTCCTCGCTCATGGTCATGATGACCGCATCCTCTCTGCCGAAGCCGAAGTCATCCCCCTTGGTGTTGTAAGGCCCGACCCTTTGGTCCGCGTTCTTAAAGCTGGTGATGTCGCCCCACCAGACCCTCTGGTGAGCGTAGTATCTGCCGTTGACCGAGAAGAGATAGGCAGGTCTTTCGACGGCCTTGTTGGAGATGTAGTATGAGTTGATGAACGGGTATTTTGCTTTCTCTTCCTCTGAGGCTGTCGGGAATTTTGCGACCAGCCATCTCCACTCCTCCCATTTCCGTATGTCCTCGGCCGACCACTCGCCCCTGTGTGCGTTCTTTCCCAGCAGCGAGTTGATGTCCTCGGCCGCCTTGTCGGAAATGGTGTTGGACATGACCAGTTCTCTCAGTTCTTTTTTCTCCATTTTACAAGGGCTGTTCGACTCCAGGAGGCAAGCCAATGCCCTCATCTCCGGCGTCATGAACTTTTGGCACAGCGTCTCAAGATGCAGGTTTTTGATCACTTTGTTGTCGATATAGATGTTCACCTCGCGGCATCGCTGGTTGGAGCGTCCAATCCTGCCCACCGCTTGGATGACCGTCCTTGTCATTTCGGACTTGATGCTGTCGGTCCGTCTCAGTTCGTTCGGTTTCCACATCGCCGAGAACCTGTTATTGAACGCATTCCGGACATGATTCTCCTTTTCTTCGGACGTGATCTCACCGTCCGCATTCAGTTCCTCAGCCTGGAAGACCGCCATGACCAGGTCTTTTTCTGTCAGGCAGTCCTTTCCGAAGTTCGTCGTCAGATGCGTGATATCCCCCAGATATATCGCGTCGATGTCCTTCTTGCTGTAAGTCTCTTCGTTGATTTCACCCCGTGGAGTCAGACGGACCAGGTTCTCTCGGAACTTCCTCGGCGCCGGGTACTGCATGTTCTGTCCCACGCTGACGGAGTCGTATGCCGAGATGATCACCAGCCGTTCCGGCCTTTTCTCGTTACCCTCCTTGTCGGTGTCCGACAGCCGGTATTGGATCTCCTCCATCGTCTTGATGAAGCCGTCGCTGTAGATGAAGGTCACGTCAATCTTGTCCTCCTCTGCCAGCTTCAGGTCAGCGTTGACACACTTCGCTATATGTGCAATCACCCACTTGTCCCATTCATGGCTGCCGTCTGGCTTGTTTTTCACGTCGCCTACGGCGTTTTGCTTTCCGAGGCAGAGCAGCGACTGGATGGACGTCTTTGACGCGAAGTCCCTCATCACGTTGGCGAGGTTGTAGTACCTCAATTTCAGGTAATCGGTTTTATCCGGGATTTTCTGCAGCGACCCGATGATGGCATTCTCTATCTCCCATGCCATCCTGTTGTCGAAGTTGCTGAGCGCGGTGCACGGTTTCTGTGCCGAGGATCCATTGAGGTAAGTTTGCTTTACGCTTTCGATGATGTCGTCCATGCTTTTGATGGCATGCAGCTGTACGGCAATTTCCCCGTTCTCATACGGCAGGTATCGCCTGTGCATGAATTCCTGCACCCATTCCGAGAGCTGCAGGCTTTCCGCTGTCATGTCATGGACGCCCTCCAGTGCCTCCGACATCCATGCCAGGTTGTAGTTCCCCGTCACCGACGGTATCCCCGCCGTCGCCGACACTCCGAACACCAGTGCGTTCTGGCATATCTTCGCCATGATGCTCTCTGCCGTCTGCGTGAGACTCACCATGGAGAGGATGCTGCTGTCGTTGTCGGACTTTCTCGACTCGATGTTGTAGTAGGTGAAGCCGTCCACATAATAGTCGTAGTCCAGCCGTCCCCGTTTGTTCTTGGACTGGAACGCCGTATTGGAGTCGACGGCCATATTCCACAAGACCTTCGTCTCGATGTTGGGCGTGTTCTCGCCCCGTGAGATATGGTATTTCGAGAGGTATGAACGGAACCCCTCATCCTCGGTCAGCTGCGCCTCAGGCCGGTCGATGGTCCTCTCGTTGACCTTCTCCGCATAGCCCCTGCCCACGGCTAGCGCATGAAGGGCGAATCGCTTGACAAATCCCCTCAGCCATCGCACCAGTCCGTCAATGTAGAAGTCATTCTCATCCATCTCCTCTTTTGTCTTCACCGACAGGACGACCCTGTTGCCGTCGGCCTCCTTGCCCACGAGTCGTCCAGAGAAGTTCCCCTTCACGATCGTTCTTGTCGCGTAGTCCTGGAAGATGAACACGTTCCTGTCATCCCTCAGTTCGTCGTCAGCGAGGTACGCGTGGTCTAGGGAATAGTTTTTGTTGAGCCTTTCCGACTCCTCCATGATGTACTGTCTTGTAATCATTGAAGAGTTTCCTGACTTGTTCTGGTCAGCCAGCGATGTCAGGTCCTCTGAGGCGAAGAGGTTTGGCGCCCCACGGTGGATCTGCATGAACATCTGCAGAAAGTTGAAGGGATGTCGCTCCCCACTTTCATCGTCATCCATCCCCTCGCCTGCGTTGAGGATGGAGTTGTCAGCCAGGGCATCCTTTAGTGTCTTCTTTGTCGAATCAAACTCATCCACGAAAATGATTTTGTTTTTGAGGAAATCCTCAGAGAGGAACGACCGTGCCGTCCCCTCGTAGAGTCGTCCCATCAGCAGCTTGCTGAACGACATCAGCAGCACCTTCTTCTTGGGTATGGCAAGGTCAGGGAACAGGTCGTAGACCCACTTGTTGTCATCCTCAGCCACTTCCGAGAGGGGTACGAACACTTTTTTGTCGATACCTTTGAGTTCTTTGTATCTGTTGACTATCTCCTTCCTGAGGTTGAAGTAAGTCTTGTTTGCCTCTCTCAGCGTTATTTTTTTGTAATTCTTGTCCGACTTCGCCGCCTCGCCCGTCATTTGGGCGATACGGCCTTTCAGACTGTCCAGCAAGGGGAGGTTCCGGTAATGAGAGGGGATGGTCTTCTCCTTGTTGGTGAGGATGGGGTGAATGGACTCCAGTGTGTCGGCGACCGACTTCAGCACCATCACCTCCACCTTGTATGCCTCCCGCCGTCCGTGCCTGTTGTATGCCTGTTCCAGTTCACCCAACTGAGTCTCCTCGTCGTTCTCGAGCACGTCGAACTCTGGAGTCATCAGGTTCTTCTTCATTGTCGTGACGAAGATCACTTGTCGGAACCGCTTTTTTCCTTTTGGTTGTTCGGCGGCCCATCTCTCCGCATATTGTGCAATCCATTCGAAGGTGGAGTAAGTCTTTCCTATGGATGTGGGCAGTTCCATCAGGCACAAGCCATTTTGGTATTTCTCGATGTAATCATTCAGGGTTTGGATGATCATGTCGCTGGAGGCAGGGGTGTTGTTCTTAGAATTTGAATTCATTGTTGATCTTTTTTGATTAAAAATATTGTTTGGCTAGTCCGATTGCCAAGTATCAGACAGACCTCACCAGGCGTTTGTTATGGTTCTGGAACTTGCCAGTTAACGCATATATTTGCGCAAAGATAAAGACAACCTGTCCCAAATTGCGGGACAGGTTGGAGAAAAATGAGGGAAAATCTTCGGGATGTTGGAATTTGTAAGTCTAGAATAACAAGCATATATTCATAGTCAGAATCACGGCTAATGCTTTATGACATCCAAAAGCGAATCGTTCTCTTCTTGTTCAAATTGATACCCATCACTTAATCTATAAAAGACAGTGCGGTGATAGATGCTGTCGCTTTCAAATTCCGTTGCGTCAATCTCTTCTTTAATCAGGTCAAATTCGTTGTACATAGAAAAATCGGCTCCCCTCAGTTCACCGAAACCGATGTTGTTCAAACGGTACATACGCCTGTCGACAAGACCGTCTCTTTTGTATAAGACAAACATATTGGGGTCAAAAAAGTCGTAGTATTGCGAATAAACGACATACTCTTTGTTGCTCCATATTTTTTCATCATGCTTGACCATTGCAATATATATGCTAATCAAACATGCCATAACCAATACGATACTGCATGACCAACCCATTATTTTCCATAGGATGCGTTTTCCTTTTGTGAAACGGATGGTCATCAGGATACCCATGATGGCGATAAGCATCGAGGCAAGTATCCAAGCCCAATTGCTCAATTGCCAGACCAACCTGTCACCATTTTCGAGGAACAATGTTGGCACAAACACAATGCTCAAAAGGACCAAGGCAAACAATGCCATTCCATACATTACAGACTTCTTCATTTTGCTTCCTTTTTTATCTTCAAGTCAACAACTTCTTTTCTTGATGAACCGAATGAGTAAAGCCCACAATGACAATATTGTCACGATTGTGATCGTATGTCGAAGCGGGCTTTCTATTTTGTGAGCCTCCCTTTGTGCTTGGGTAAAATAGTCATCTGGTGTCAAAGCAGTTTTTGCATCCAGATTTCGGCTTCGTAGAGTTTCTGCCAACTGCAGTGTGTCCGCTCTATTCAAAAGCGTATCCATCCCATTGCGTTGACGATGAAAGAGATACAACGAATAGGTGGATGAGGAAGAATCATTGATTTCCGATGAGATAGCTTTATCTTGTATAGTCACGAACACGCTATCATCTACTACCCATAAATGCTCTACACGGCCACTGCCTTCTTGGAAAGGACCTTTTTCTAGGATACATGCCGTTTCCGGCATGTCGACAGCAGAAAGGTAGTGGCTTGCAGAAAGTGGTGCCTCCCAATAATCACCGAAGCCCAGGTCGACACCTTTCGTCTCGGAGATATACACACTTCCGATAAGTCCCAACACGGCCTCCATGCCAATGAACAAGGCAGGAGTGATGGCAGCCAGCAACACTATCAACCGTTTGTGGCTCCAGTTTCTTCTTCGTACAATCCTCCACGCCACTACGGAACTAAGGAGTCCGAGTACAGCGGCGACGATCAAAGCAATGATGGCAAAAATGATAAGGGAAATGATCAGCATCTTTTCATCTGTAATTTGTGGAGGTAAAAAATGGGATTTGCCTTATCTCTTTATGTGGGGGCCTATAGTGTTGATAAGTTGCATATCGGTGAACTTCTTTTTGTATGGATCGACTTTGGGCATTTTCAAAGCGTTGGGATCTATATCTTTTATTGTTGTTTGTCCTAGGTTAATGGAAGATATCCCCTGTAACTGCAGATATCTTTTATTACATGCCGTATCACTCTCGCATATATCACTCTTGCAACATGTTGAGTCGGACATAACCACTAAGGTATCTTGTTTTACCACTGTACTGTTCGGACAATTTTGTCCAAATGCATAACCGTGCTGATAAAACAAGACTATTAATCCTAAAATCTTATTTAAAGCTATCATAAATTCCTCTGTTTGTTTATGTTCTGTTTTGTAGTTATTCTTTTGTGAATATATATACCGCCAGTGTGGGTAGAATGACCAGGAGCAATAACGTGATCTCCACTAACGCATATGAACCGAAATAGTCAACCAATGTCTGGAATTTCAGGACTCCATCAACCAATAAGACCCAAAAGGCCAACCAGCAGAAGAAAAATAGGGCAGCATACTTGATTTTTCGTTTCTTCAGTTTCATTATGCGATATTGAATTTGGTCATTTGTTTATCTTTGAAAGAATCTCACATAGTCTGTCTTCTCTGATGACCTTCGGAGCAGCCTTCCCAGCCAGTATCAGCACCTTCTTCCCATTGCGGTAGATGTGAAGCTGACGTGAGCGGACGACTGCTGTCAGTTCAGGATCATCCCGCATAGCTATCCATAGATGATGATAGACCCCATCCTCTTCGAAGAGCTTCTTCTTTAGGTGAGAGCACATGTTTGCCGTATCAATGGATTCTATATTCATGTTCTTTGTTATGTTGGAAGATTATCAAGCCGACATTTGAATGTTCAATGTCTTCTGTTCATATTGCTGATATGCTCAAGTCTGGCAGCCACCCATGCGTTGTCGCCTGTCAGCTTGTATCGACAATTACCAGAGGGTATGGGAGCGAATTATACCACCACCATACAGGTATGAAGTGCAGCCGAAGCATCAGCACCCGCTGCCGTCGAGACGGCATGAAACACCTTCGGGCTCATCAGGCATCGGCTCCAGTCCTACGTCTTTTGAGGAAAGGGTAACGGTGCCATCCTCCAGCACATAGCACGGGATGCCCACGTCGCCGGTTTTTCTCGCTTCATCGAAAGCGGGATTGCTCTCCCTCAAGTCGAGGAACTGTTTGAGGTTACGGACATGCTTGCCGATGTCGATCACCTCAAAATCTGGATTACCCTCGACCTGCTTCTCCACGTATTCGCAGTAAGGGCAGGTCTGCATTACAAACATCTTGATCATTTTATGGTTTCTTTTAAAGTTTCAAATCAACTGGATTATCTAATATGCTTTACGTTTTCATTTGGTGAGGAAGCTGGAGCGGATGAAGCGGATGGAGCCGTTGAAGTCAATCTTGAAGGAGTCGCGTTCCTCGTCATAGTCGAGGATGGTGCCTTCGCCGAGGACCTTGTGCGTGACCTTGTCACCCGGCTTGAGGGCATCCTCTTCCTCCTCATCTTCTTCCATGGAGCCGTCCATGTAGATTTCCGCATCGAGCTTGCGGACGAGGTTGAAAGTGCCCTGCCAGATCTCAGGAGGGATGTCACCATCCACCTTGATGATGTCGCGGTCTATCTCCATGAGGAAGCGGGAGGGGCACCGGGAAGTCTTGTGCGTGTAGTCGAACCCTTCCGACTCTGTGAGGAACACCGCCTTCTCGGCACGTGTGATGGCCACGTACATCAGTCGCCGCTCCTCCTCCAGCGCCGGTTTCTTCCGCTCACGGATGGAGCGGTGGTTGGGGAAGATGCCCTCTGTCACCCCGCAGATGAAGACGATGGGGAACTCCAGTCCCTTGGACTGGTGGATGGTCATCAGCTTGACAGTATCCCCGTCGTCCTTGTAGTCAGCGTTGGTATAGAGGGCGATGTCCTGCAGGTATGTGTCGAGAGAGATTTCCTCGTTGATGTTGACCTTCTCATAGTGCAGGATGGAGCTTGCCAGCTCCTGTATGTTTTCGAGCCGGTCCTCATCCTCGTCCTCCCTGAGCAGGTCTTTCAGGCCGCTCTCCTGCAGGAGGTATTCGAGCATGTCCGAGGTCTTGGTGTTGTCCTTGGCCTTAATGCAGTCCTCTATCAGTTCGATGAACTTGGCAAATGCCTCCTTGTCGAATTCCTTGTCCCGGAGGTGTTTTTTGAGCGTGGCATAGAGGGAGGTGCCCTCCTGTTTCGCCAATGTCTGCAGCCTGGCCAGCTTCGCCTTCCCGAATTTCCGTGACGGCGTGTTGATGACCCTGACGAATGAGAGGTCATCCTGGTAAGCCACCAGGCGCAGGTAAGCCAGCGCGTCCTTGATTTCCTTCCGTTCGAAGAAGCGGATGCCGCCCCACACCACATACTTGATGTGCTTGCGCAGCAGGGCCTGTTCGATTTCCCGTGACTGGAAGGCGGCGCGGAAGAGGATGGCGATATCGCTGTTCTTGCATCCTTTCTTGGTGAGGGTCGCTATCTGTTTGGCAATCCAGTCGCTCTCGTCCTTTTCGGACTTGGCGTGGTGGTGGACCGCTATTCTGTCTTTCGGCTTCTGGGTGAACAGGTCTTTGGGGATGCGGTCTTGGTTATGGGCGATGACCGAGTTCGCCACATTGAGGATGTCGGGAGTCGACCGGTAGTTCTCGTTCAGAATGATGTCAGTCTCAGCGGGGAACTCGATGAACGATTTCGGCTTCGCCCCCCTCCATTCGTAGATGGCCTGGTCAGGGTCACCGACGATGAACAGGTTCTGGTACTCCTGCGATATCAGGTTGATGATTTCCCAGTCCGTGGTGCTGCAGTCCTGCACCTCGTCCACCATGATGTAGTTGAGCTGTTTCTGCCAGTACTCCCGTGCGTCGGCATGTTTGTTCAGGATATGCAGGGCGAAGAGGATGATGTCATTGAAGTCCAGTGAGAACGCTTTCAGCTGCAGCAGGACGAATCTCTCCGCTTCGTTGAGTTCCTCCTCTGGCGGTTTCTTGTTGAGGATGATGCTCTCGATATAGGACAGGGGAGTCTTGTAGAAAGAGTCGTATTTGTATTTCTGGACCCCCTTGATGAACTGTTTCACCGTTGCCGCCGTGCGGTCGAGTCCCACCTCCTCCATTACCTGCTTGGCGAGCGACTTCACGTCTTCTTCGTCGATGATGTTGAAGTTCTTCGGGTATCCGATGCGGTGGATTTCCCTCCGCAGCACCTTGACGCAGAAACCGTGGATGGTGCATACGAGGTCGTTGACGTGGGCGGCGTGAACCATGTTGGCGATGCGCGTCTTCATCTCCCGGGCCGCCTTGTTGGTGAAGGTCATGCACAGGATGTTGGCCGGGTCGATGCCCATCTCATTGACCAGATAGGCATAACGGTGGGCGAGGACGCGGGTCTTTCCCGATCCTGCGCCGGCCACGATGCGCACCCTGCCTTCCGTGGCGCGTACCGCTTCGGCCTGTTTGTCGTTTAGGGAAGAGAAAATGTTATCCATATTGGTTGACTTTGAGTGTAAGTTGAAATACGGCTCGGAATTGATTTCATGCCGGTTTTTGAGAGGACTTTATGCTATGTGTGGAACCTAATTGGCGTTGGATATTTTAGTCTTTCAAGTGCAGGATGCTCAAGGTGAAAGGGTTCTTGTTGTATTCATCATGGATGACCACCATTCCAAGCACGTCTTTTTCTGTTATGTGGCAGTCTTCACTGGCGAAACGCATCATCTTGTCGAACGTTTCCTTTTCCTCTTTCGAGAAGTCCCGAATGGGGACGTAGGTCATGTCACCATCCTTTTCTGCGAGCGAGATATAATCATCCACAACATCCACGTTCAGTGGAGAGAGTTTGTCCACTCCTGCGGCACTTGAGAAGACGGGGATGCCATAAGGCTTGTTCTCAAGATTTTTTCTGATGTCCTGTAGAGCATTGATGATGAATGTTTTCATATTAGTTGTTTCTATTAATTCGAAAGGATTTTTGAGAATTTGTAGGTTGGCCTTTCAATCTGCCGATTGTTCAGACTTTGCATTCTGAGATGAGGTAGGGGATGTCTGGAATTTTACCAGTTCAACTCTTGTGCCGAGGGCATTGGCGATTTTGTTAAGCATGTCGAATCCGACGGAGTAGTGCCCCAGCTCGATCCTGCTCAGGTTTGACGGGTCAATGCCTGCCCTTGCAGCCAATGTCTTGGCATCGATGTTGTTCTCTTTCCGCAGTTGTTTGATGCGTTGTCCGATGCGTATGCGCTCCTCACCCTTGTCAAGGTCAGGTATGATATGCGCTATCATCTCGTAGTCACTCAGATATAGTTCGGCATTGATTTTCTTAACGGTCTGTTCGGTCACCTTCTTCGCACTGCTGGCGTACATGTCGAACAACCGGGCGAGGAGTTTGGCGAAGTGACCGCCAGAGTGAAAGTTATTGGCAGAGGGAAAGGAGACGATGAAAGCGTCCCCGCCAGGCAGCAAGACCCTCGTTTGGATTTCGTTGGAAAGGAATTCTATCCTTGTTTTTGTTATGCCGTGTACCTCGGTTTTCATAGATGTAACAGATGATTACGCAAATTTAGATAAAAATTGGGGATTTATAAGCCAGTCGAGATAAAAATGTGACAAATTGCCCCGAATTGGACCACTTGCTCAAAGAATCAAGGCGCACATACGCTCAATCCTAATCTTTCCGTGCTCTAAGTCACAATTATTTTGTATATTTGAGGTGTGTATTTAAACATATTTGTTAACCCTCAAAACTATAGGCTTATGAGAGCTGTATGTGGCCTTGACGTGCACAAAGATACGGTTTATCTTTGTATTTTGTGCAGCGACGGCGAGATTATTGAGAGAGTTTTTGGAG
>Ga0247611_10006075_pt1 | contig 15639 bp, 12 predicted proteins | sample 177DNAGHGhighgp2_FD_192422 | JGI IMG/M metagenome (GOLD analysis project Ga0247611, IMG submission 192422) | Sheep rumen microbial communities from Palmerston North, Manawatu-Wanganui, New Zealand - 1770 DNA GHGhigh gp2 | ecosystem: Host-associated > Mammals > Digestive system > Stomach > Rumen...
TTATAATCATTATTATAAGTATATGAACCGTTTGTTCCTTTTAGCCATTTTCCTGATGGTGTTTGAATTTTAAATCCGGCTGATAATGCTCTATTTGAATCTTTATCTACTTTTGTTATTGTTAATCCGCCATTCGTTTTTTTATTTTTGTATGTTTTTGTTACACTAGCTGTTGTTTTGCTTAGTGTTGCTGTTCCAAAATATACCCAACCATTCTTTTTGTCATATCCTGTTTGAGCTGTAATATCATAATTATTTGGTGCCTTAACCTCATAAACCTTATATGTGTCTAGCTTTAATCCCTTTAATGTTATTGGTGATGTATATTCTTGTGCATTTTTATAATCATTATTATAAGTATATGAACCATTTTTTCCTCTTAGCCATTTTCCTGATGATGTTTGGATTTTAAATTTTGCTGCTAGTGCTTTGTTTGTAACTTGGTCTATCTTCTTTATAGTTAAACTTCCTGTTATTGGCTCTCCAACAGTTATAGATGCTGTTTTAGGATTAGTCTCCTCTTTTGTTCTTGTAATCATAAGATTCTGCTTAGCATTTGATTTAACACATATCCATAATTCAGCTGATATGTAATTTCCACTCTTTGTTGATGCTTCAATTTTTGTAACTTTATTTTCTGTGTTTCTGTTTATTGTAACATTATTACCTGTGTTTATTTGAGCAAGAGTCTTTTTATTTCCTCCTACTGTATATGACTTAATATCTCTTACTTCACTATTACCATTAAATAGTTTTATTGATTGTAGTGTACCTGTAAAAGTAAACTTAATAGGTCCCAACTTATTCATTGCAGTTGGCTTTAATGTTTTTGGTGCTAATGAAATAGTTGCAGGAATCTTTTTACTAACATTTGTAGCTCCATAAGATTTTGCTCTTGCTAAAAAACTATTTACCTTTTGTTTTTTTGATGCACTTTTACTAGAAGTATTAATATTAAAATAATTAATATTGTTACTGCTTATTCCTAATTTACTTCCTACACTAGACATCCAACCTCCAGCTGTCATATAGTGTTTTATAGCCAAGTTTCTTACTTCTTCATCTCCATTTCCTCCATATCCTTTTTTCCAATTTTCTTTATCAAGCAAATATGCTAAAACAAGATTTTTATTGTCTACAACACTATTACCACTTGAATTAGTAGCAACATTTCCTTCAATTTTTATATAATTTTGTACATTGTAGTCATAGTATTTTTGTGTTGTTGCAACATGGTGCTGTATACAATAAATATGGCTACTTTCGTGATCTTGTTCAAAAGCATCATTTGCGCTTGAACCACCTCTATAAATTCTAACTGTTTTTCCAACTGCATTTTTACCTGCATTGTATAGGCTAGATTTTGTATTATATGTTGCAGCGCTAACTTCTTTAGGAACTAGCATAGTAAACAACATAGTAAATAATAGAATTATAACTAATTTTTTATTAACTCTATTTACCATTGTTCTTTCTCCTTTCTTTTTTATATATTTTTTTATATTGAAATTATTAATGTTCATCCAAATCCTCCTTTCACACTTAAATCTCAATTTTATCTATAAGTAGTTTTTTATTCACTAAATATGCCATTCCACAAATAATTATTATAGTTGTTAATGTTAGCACAACATAATTTACTGCCGTACCAGTCTTTACACCTATTATAGCATCTGCAGATTCTTCTTTTTCTGTACTACCTTCATTTGTATCTATTTTTGTATTTGGCACTCCCATGCTGTTGTATGCTGATTCAATTTCTGCCTTATTGTTTGTTAGTCCTGTATTTGATTCTGTCATTTTCTTTGTTAATACTAATGTTACTTCTTGTGTTTCCCCAGGTTCAATTAATGTATTTGCAAGGCTTGAGGTATATAGATTATTTCCCTTCTTATACCAATCATTATTTAGACTAGAATTAAATGTTAATGATGCTGGTAAATAATCAACTATTGATTTTGCATATCCTGCAATTTCTCCAACATTTGTAACTTTTAACTTGTATTCTATTACAACTGTTGCTCCACTTAGCTCTTTTGATGCAATTTCTACTTTTGCTAAATTAGTATCTTCAAAATCGTAGGTTTTTGAACCATTTTTGTTTGTTACTATCATTTTACTAATAGTTTTATTAAGTTTTAAACTAAATACTTTGTTCTCTGCAAGTCCTAAATCAATATTTTCTATGTCTTCAGAAACATTTATGCTGTCTGTAAATGCTGCTGTTCTTTCTTCTCCATTTATTACTTTTGTAGCTTTAATAGCATCTGAATTAATAGATTCATCTACTCCATCAGCATGATATGCTGTAGCCATATATTGATTGGTGTCATATTCAAATACTACAATATAGTTTCCTCTTTGTAAATCTGTTAATGAATATGCTCCATCTGATCCTGTTGTTGCTACTATTTCTTCATTATTGTTTGTTGCTATTTTACTTGTTTCAACATTTATTGCATACACTTTTATTCCTTCTAATAATTCTTCTATTTCATCTCTTAAACCATTGTTGTTGTCGTCCTTCCAAACAGTTCCTTTAATAGTAAATGTTGAAACTTCTTGATTTTCTGGATTTTCGTAATTTGGATCTTCATCTTCAGGATATTCAAGTTCCGGATCTTCGTATCCTGGTCCATCACTATATTCTTTTTCTACCATATAAACCTTTTCACTTTTAGCTGCTATCAAAATACCTGAATCATATAATTTTAAATTATTTACTATTTGTAAATCATTCTCGTCATTAAGTAATTCAGATTGAACCTTTCCTATTATTTCAATGTTCATCTCTTCGCCAACCTTAAGTCCTCTTTCCAATGTAATAACATCATAGTCTACACTATCTGAATAATAAGATTCCAATTCATATTGTGCATTAGCACCATCAATTTTTAATGACTCTATATCTAAGTATTTAGATATCTCCTCTGTAATAGTTAAATTCTCTGCATCATATATTCCTGTATTTTTTATTTTATATGTGTATTTTATTTGGTCTCCTGATTCTACATATCCACTTTTTGTAACCTTTGTTGTTGCATTAGATGTTGATTCTATTGTTGCTAAAATTCCTACAATATTCTCTGTTATTTCATTTGATCTATATGTATTACCATTTGAGTCCTTAGCTTGAGCGCTTAATTTTGCCTTTGCAAGTTGATTGTCATTTTCTTTTATTGACTTAACTGATGTATTTATCATAACTAATAATGTTTTATTTGCTGGAATAGAGTTAAAGCTTAAAGTGTTATTGTTTTCTAGTTCAATCTCATATTCATCTTTATCACTTTCTCCATCCTCACCTTCTCCAACTATTGACCAATCAATATTTCTATATTCTACAGCGTCGCTCTTTTCTAATAATACCTTTACATTTCTTTGTTCTTCATTTGTTAAATTTGTAATTTTAAGTCCATATATGCATGTAGCTCCCGCTTGTAGTGTTGTATTTGGTTTTCTAAAATATGGCATACATATTATTTTTAGCTTGGCAGGACTTATTTTATTTGAAAATGTCTTCTCATCTTTCTTCTCATTATTTTCACTAAATGTAAATTTGGTTTCGATATTCTTTTCCTCTGTGATATTGTCATTAACCATTACTGTAAAAGAACATATATAATCTTTTCCTGCATTAATAGTTACATTTTCTTGTGTTAGTGAATTTCTATCTGTTATAGTATTGAAGTATTCTTCTCCTTCAATATATTCATCTCTTTCTTCATTATATTTTGGGTAATTAGGATTTATTGCAAGTAAAGTTGTGTTTTCAGGAATAGTTGCTACAATTTTTAAATTCGTTATATTCGTTGCTCCTGTATTAGATACTTTCGCAGTATAATTGATAATCTCTCCTGCCTTTACTGTATCTCCTGAAGCTATTTCTTTTCCTTGTACTTTTGCAGTTAATGTTGTTCTAATTTCTGATTTTTTTCCTGTTGATAATATTATTCTTGTTGATTCTGCTTCTTTATTTGAATTGCTTAAATTATTTTTATATGTTACTTTATAAGAAGCATTTGTTTCAATATTATATGGTAAATTTGCTTTAATATTTAAATCATAACTTAAATTTATTTTCTTACCATTTTCAAGTGAGGTAATTACTACCAAGAAATATTTTGCATTTGCTGAGCTTGTTTGTGTCCAATTATTTCCTGAATTGTTAATGTCTGTTGTAGGGTTATCTACTGATGTATAATAAACCGTGCTATTTTCTATATTTGTTCTAACATTGCTTGTTCTTTCTATGCTTCCAGCAATATTAGCTATTTTTCCAAGTATTGCTATATTTGATATTTCTGATTCTTCATTATTTACAATTTGCATTTTCACTGTAGCGTTCTTTGTAGCTGAATTTACTGGAAGAGATAATTGCTTATCTGCTTCTTTTCCAAAAGAAGTTATATTATACTCTTCTATATTATTTGTTAATATCATTGAATTTTGTGATACTATTTCAACATTAACTTTTTCCTGTCCATCATCTGCATAATTTATTGCATTTTCGTTTGTATATGTCATAACAACTTTTTCCGAACTATTTGTTGATAACTTATCTAATTGAACTCTTGCAGTAATATTTAATGTTGCGCCTTTAACTGCATCTCCCTCATAAGCTGTCTGCTCACCTGATAAATTAATTTTTATAACTTCTTGTCCATTTTCCTCACTTACATTAAATTTATTTACAGTTAATCCATTTCCATACATTAAATTACATTGTGCAGATACTCTATTAATCTGTTTTGGCAATTTAATTTTTACAACAGGATTTTTAAATAAATCTCTATATTCACTGTCTGTTTCTAACACTGCAGTAATGTGCATCTCTTGTTCTGATAATGTTGTAAGGGTATGTGGTTCTACTTTTAAGCTAGCTTTTGATTCAGTTTCTTTTAAATCTATTGTTGCTTCTGCTGTTTTTGAATTAGTAGTATCATCATTTTTTGTATATTTAACTTTGTTTGAATCTTTTATTTTTGTTAATTCTTTTATTTGTGCTCTTGTATAGTTTGTTTTAGCAATTGTTTTAGTTATTTCGTATTTTAAAATCCCAACATTTTGAGGCTTAGACATTTCTATGTAAAGCTCTACTGACCCATTTTCTAAATTTGTAATTATATTTCCGTTTTCATCTGCTTCTGTTTCATTTGAAATTATTTTAGTGTTGTTTGCCTGGTCTTTTATAGTTATATTCCATGTATCTCCTAGTATACTTTGAATATTAGCTTTCTTAAATTTTATATCTTTATACTTAACCAGTAATTCTCTTTCTTCTTGCCCTTTTAAAGCTTTAACTTCTTTCTCTGTTATGTTTATTTTTTTAAGTATATTTGCATAATCTATATTAACTTCTGTTTTTGTAATATAATCTTTGTTTACTCCTGCATATATCTTTCCTTTTGCAATTTCATTTTGAGCTTCTATTTGATTTATAGAAGCATAGTTTTCTTTATTTTCTGTAATCGTTGCTTCTGCATTTTTATTTAATACTTTGTCATTATATGTCGTAATCGTAGAATTTGCTGTAATTTTTGAATTTGTAATTTCTGCTGATTCCGGATATTTTATAGTAACTATAAATATATCGGCAACGTTTTTTTGCCATACAATTTTGTCGTCTTGTCCATTTTGTACATTTATTGTAAGTTTTCCTTCTGCAAAATTGTAGTTTGATGTATTAAATTTCTTGTCTCCATTTGTTGCAGATGTGGTTCTTTTATGTACTGTTACTGTTTCTGGAGTTCCGGGAATATTTAATTCTATTTTTGTATCTTTTACTGGGAATGAATTATTCTCAATTTTGCTTGTGATTAAATTTTGAACTATCTTTTTATTTGCTCCATCTTCATTAACTAAGTAATTTGTTGTTATTTCTGAGCTTAATAAAGCTTGTATGTTTTCTGGATATGTCCAGTTTAATTTAACCTGTGCTCTGCCAGTTATTGATGTGTTGTTTTTTCGACTATTTACATATGTACCAGTTAAATTGATATTGCTAGTTCTAGATAGATAATCTATATCAAACTCTTGAAGATTTGTAAACTCTATTCCAACTTCAACCTTTTTTGAATCACCTTCGTTTATTTGCTTAAATGTAATTGCTCTTTCGTCTATACTGCTAATATATTCGCTTGTTGTATCTGTTTTGAATTTGAAATTTGAATTTTGATCTAATTCAACTCTTGCATTAGATAAATATCCATCTGTTTTTACACCAATCTCAATCGCAATCTTTAAATCGCTTTTATCAATTACTGCTGTCTTTTCAAGTGCTCCATTGTCATCTGAGAAATATGCTTTAAATTCGATGTTGTTGTTATTAGTCTCTGCTAAATCTATTGCATAACTCATCAAATTAAAACCAACGAAGCCTAAATCTGCCATAGTCATTACAAAAATAATAGCTATAGCACACATCCTTCGAATAATCCTTCCAGTCTTGTTCATTTCATTATCATTCCTTTCATAATGTGCGTAAATCGTTTTAAGTATATATTTAGCCTTTTAAAAATTATGTCTGTTCTTATTATAATTATGCTTTTTTTTGTTGTCAATATGTAATTTTTTGCGTTTTACATTCGTTGTTTATATATTCTTACGGATTTTGCTTTTCGATATTTTATTACATTTTTATTACATTTTTGTAACAGTTATTCTTTTTGATCTTTTTTAAGCCATTAATATGCAAAAAAATGCCTTTAAGCATAATTCAACACTCTATTATTATTATAACCTTTTTTTCCTATTTTTGCAAGTGTTTTAGTCAATTTTTTAAAGTTTTTATGTTGCTTTGTTGAACAAAAGTGTACAAATAGATAGTTCTTTTGTCTAATTATTTAATTATATGAAAATATTCCGTTCCATATATCATTAAAGATCCCCTTGTAAAAAAGTAACAAAGTTAAATTTTGCTCATATTATATTATATTAGAAAATATAAATATATAGAAAGGTGTTGATAAAATGAATAATTATGATATTTCGGGATTAATTAATATGATTAGCAAAATGGATAAGAATCAATTAGCTAGTAACATTAATCAATTAAATAAAATGCTTAGTAATGAAGATAAGCAGAAAATCATTCAAGCATTAAATAATCAAAACAAACGCTAAAATATTAAACTTGAATGAAGGGAATGATATAAAATGGCTGAAAATTTCAATATCTCTCCAGACATGATAAATACTCTTGTTAATATGCTAAAAAATAATGGTTTTAGTGAAAAAATAAATGATTCAAGCTCAAATCCCCAATCCAAAGAAGATTCATCTGTAAATTTTGAAAAGACTGATAAAAGTTCTACTGACTCTGATTCTTCTACAAATATTGATTTTGAAACTATATTAAAAATGAAATCTATTATGGATACTTTAAATAGTTCAAATGACCAAGATAGTAAACTTCTTTATTCTTTAAAACCTTATCTACGAAAAAGCAGGCAAGCTAAGCTTGACCAATATATAAATATCTTAAAAATAACGCAAATTTCAAAGATTTTTGGTACAAAGTCTGAAAACTCTTAGAGCATAGGAGATGATGTAAATGCCATTTTATCCACCTTTTAACTATCCTTTTTACTTTAATTATAATAATTTTAAAAATCCTCGAAAACAGCTAAATTCAAATAATTTTAATGTAACAACTCCGAATAAAGGAAATATAAAAGAAAAAGCTTCAGAAACTGCTGAAGCTTCTGAGGCATTTTTTGAAATATTTGGTTTAAAACTATATTTTGATGACATTTTAATTATGTGCATATTATTTTTTCTTTATAATGAAAAAGTGCACAATGATGAACTTTTTATTTGTTTGATACTGCTTTTACTTACTTGACTTTAGTTTATTTGAATAAGAGGACAATTTTTTTTAAAAAAAGAACCGTCTCCCTTTTGTCCACTATTCAATTACAATCTTGTCATCATCTACATAGGCATAAGCTAATTTTCTAAGTGGCTCTTCTTCTCTGTTAAACTCCTTTACAATATTTGCTATTCTCATTTGAACAGTATCTAGTCTTCCAGCAGCAATTATTGCTTGTTTATTTCCTTTTGCACCTGCATGTGCAAGCCCTCTTAATGCCCCTAAAACTACTATATTGTCTGAAGCAATAACCTCTGCTCCTGAGTTAACATCTCCTAAAATTACTATACTTCTCTCCTCTTCTATCTTTTGTCCAGATCTTAAAGAGCCTCTATGAAATTTTGTTTCTGATGTAGAAATTTCACTTAAAAATGTCTTCTTAATATTTGAAAGTCCCATTTCTCTAGGCATATCAAATTCAACATCTACATCTAAGATTTCTTTAATTATAGTCTCTATCTTGTCAATCTCTTTGTTTTTTAAAGTTCTACCTATTACCTTTATAGGTGTTTTGTCTTCTTTATATATTTTTTTTAGCTGAGTTACTCTTTTTCTTACTTCTTTTTGTATATCATCAAATTCTGCCCCTTCATTTATTTTTAGTACAACACAATTACTTCTTTGAAACACATTTAAACAACTACTTTTCATTTTACTCTTCTCCTCAACCACTATAATTCAATCTAAATACTGCTATTAATTTATGCTTTCCGTATATTTCTCTGCTTTGTTATTCTCTTGTATTTCATCTTTTTTAATATTCATTCCAAAGTATTCTGCTATAATTTCTCTTACGACTTCTGCTGTATAGTTTCCATGTCCACCATTTTCTACCATAACAACAACACAGATTTCAGGATTATCATAAGGTGCAAATCCTGTAAACCATGCATTAACCTTATTTCCCGGAGCTTCTGCAGACCCTGTTTTTCCTCCAATTTCTATTTCAAAATCTTTGAAAATATTGTATGCAGTACCACCATCTTGAGCAACTGATTTCATTCCTTCTAATACAATTTTTATATTATCTTTTGAAATATTTATATCATCTGAATCATCTTTTCCTAGGTTTAGTCTTTGTTTTACATATTTTTTTATTTGACTTTTACTTTCTTCTGTTCCATCTGAATTTAGCACATTTTTAATTACAGTTGGAGTTATTTTCTTTCCTCCATTTGCAACCATCGCTGTATATTTTGCTATTTGTAATGGCGAAAATGTACTTTGTTGTCCTATTGCAGTTTGTAAAGTCTTTCCTCCAGACCAATTTTTAATTGTATCAGGTCCTGCTAAAATTCCTGTAGTTTCGCTTGGAAGCTCTACACCTGTTTTACTTCCTAATCCAAAGTATTTTGCATATTTGTCTAATTTGTTTATTCCCATTCTATATGATGTTTCAAAGAAGAAATAGTTACATGACTTTTGGATTGCTTGTTTTACATTAACATATCCATGTCCGTGATGAGACTGATTATAAATCCAGCATCTTGGTTGATAATCTTTATATCTTGCATAAATTCCTGTATCATTAATTTTTTCTGTTTTTGAAATGGCTCCACTTTCAAGTCCTGCAATTGCTGTTGCCATTTTGAATACTGAACCAGGCTCATATGCTCCTGATATAGATTTATTAAACAAAGCATTTTTCTTTTTTATTTTGTTGTAATCTTCAGTGCTTATTCCTCCAACCCATGAATTTGGATCATAATCTGGGTAACTTGCCATTGCTCTTATTTCTCCCGTTTTAACATCAAGAACAACAACACTTCCTCCTTCTGCATTATATTTCTTTCCAAATCCACCTTTTTTTATTTTTTCTATATTTTTCTTTAAAGAGTCTTCAGCAATTTTTTGAAGCTTTGCATCTATCGTAAGTACTATAGAAGAACCCTGCACAGCATCTTGTGTTACGGTGCTCCCTGTTACGGCTCCATCAACAGACATTTCAATTTCTTCTTTTCCATCTTTTCCTCGTAAATATTCTTCAAACATACTTTCTATTCCAGTACGTCCAACATAATCATCATTTTTGTATGGATTTTCGCTTTCTTTGCTTGAATTATATTCTTCCTGCCCTATTCTTCCAATATACCCTATAATATGAGAAGCGAGATTTTTGTATCCATACACTCTTTCAGAATCTGTTGAAATTGTTATTCCTGGATAATTTGTATTTTTTTCACTTATTTCTGCAACCACCTGTCGAGATACATTGCTTGCAATTTTTAACGATTTTGTGCTACTATATCCCTTAGTTGTAATCTCATATCTAATTGCGATTATTTTTCTAATATCTTTCCAATCTTCATTTGTAATTTTATATTTTTTTATAAAATATTTTATTGCATCTTCTTCTTTTGTTTTTTCATCTAATTTATAATTTTTTAGCCATTTTTTTAATTCTTCGCCTTTAATTGTATATTTTTTTTCAATGTTGATAGGGAAATTATCCGGATATGTAGATTTGTTTTTACTTAATAAATTAGTTATATTCAATATACATTTATTTAATGTTTCGTCATCAGATTTTGTCTTGTATAAAGAAATGTTAAATGTTGCTTTCGTAGTCGCTAAAACATTTCCTGTTCTATCTAATATATCCCCTCTCGTCGCTTCTAGCGTACTTTCTCTAGAAAGTCTCGTATTTGATATTTCCCTATATTCTGCTCCATGTACAATTTGAAGATTAAATAATCTAACAAGTAGAATAATTCCTATAATATATACTACAACAGTTAAAATATTAAATCTTAAATTAACATTTTCTTTTTTAATTCTTTTCTTCAATCTTCAATCTCACCTCTTTATTATTGCATAGAAAACCCTATGACTCCTTTATACTTTGTAATAAAGTGAAAATACAGCTTTTATCCTCTGTACAATACAGCTTAATATATGTTTTTGTTAAAAATACCTTGTTAAAATCTTATTTCCCTTATATTCAGTTTCTACTTTGTTTCCACCTTTTCTTAAAATAGGATATACAATAACTGTAATAATTGCATTATATAAACATTCTACTAAAAGAACTTCTACAAATGGTAATAAATCTATAAAGGTTCTATCTATTATGTACAAAATTAGAATATGTCCTAATTCGAAAACAATAGTAGATACCAATACCATTGCAATTAAAGTAATTCTGTTTTCTTTTGAAAAATTCTTGTCAAAAATAGTTCCAATCGCTCCTACAACACCCAACATAATTGCAGTAACTCCAACTTTTTTCCCAATAAATAAATCTAATAATAAACCAAAGATTATTCCATAAGTTACTCCCATGTACTTATTTGAATATAGGCCAATAAAAAGAACTAGAATTACGAATAAATTTGGCATAACTCCAGCGATTTTAAACCATGTAAAAAGATTTGAATGTAAAAAATATACCAACAAAAATACTAAAATGATTATAATATTTATAATGAACTTTTTCACTATTCAAACCTCCTATTTTTTAATTATTTGTAATAACCAAAACTGTTTCTAATTTTTTGAAATTAACTGCGACAGACACTAATGCATATCTATTTGTCAAGTCTGTAGTGTTTTCAACTCTTTCAACATTTCCAATATAAATACCTTTTTGATAAATTCCTCCTAAGCCTGAAGTCTCTATTGTGTCTCCTTGTGATACAGTTGCATCCATTGGTATATACATTGCTTTTAAACTACTGTCATTATTTAAAATTCCTTTGCAAACAATACTATCTCTAGAAGTGCTAATTAATGCACTTGTTGAGCTTGAGCTGTCTATTATTGTTTGAACTTTTGAAGTTGAATCTGTTACAGAAATTATGTGACCTACTAACCCCTCTGCTGCTATAACAGTCATTCCTTCTTTTATTCCATCTTTAGAGCCAATATTAATTACAATATTTTTTGAATAATTACTAATATCTCTATTAATTACATCAGCTGGAATTGCTAGATAATCGCTATATTTTTCTTTTAAATTAAGATATTGTTTTAAGCTTTCATTTTGTGCTTTAATGCTTTCTAGCTCTCTTAATTTTTCCTCCAACTCTGTATTTTTCTTTTGTAGCTTTTCATTATCTTGTTTTATATTATTAACATTAGTAAAAAAACTCGAATTTCCATTTACTCTATTTTTTAAATATGTTAATCCATTTTGAATCGGCATTACAACTTTATTTGCAATATTTTCAAAATATGATATTTTACTGTTTTGAACATTTGTTAAAATAAATAACACAATTAAAATAATTATAGCTATAATAACACCAACTATTCCATATTTCTTTTTATTATACATTTGAAATCCTTTCTATTTGCAAATTATTTGCAACTTAATTTCTTTTCTTTCGATTACTTATCAATACTGGTTTTAACCTTTCAAGCTCTTCTAGAACTTTTCCAGTTCCTCTTACAACACACTCTAGCGGTTCATCTGCAATATATACAGGCATATTTGTTTCTTCGCTTAATAATTTATCTAGATTTTTTAATAATGCTCCTCCACCAGATAAAACAATACCTTTCTCTACCAAATCTGCTGCTAATTCTGGAGGAGTTTTTTCCAAAGTAAGTTTAACTGCTTCTACTATTCTTTGTACTGACTCTTTTAATGCATTTAGTATTTGCTTTGATGTTATAGTTATATTTTTTGGTAACCCTGTTGTTAGATCTCTTCCTCTAATTTCCATACTTTCCTCACTCATTAACGGAGAAGCACATCCTATTTCAATTTTTATTTCTTCAGCAGTTGTGTAACCTATTGAAACATTATGTTCTTTTTTTATATAATTTATAATATCCTCATCTAATTCGTCTCCCGCAACTCTTATAGAATTGCTAACGACTATTCCACCTAAAGAGATTACTGCAACTTCTGTTGTTCCAGCACCCAAATCTACAATCATGCTCCCACTTGGCTCTTCTACATGTAGTCCTGCTCCTATTGCTGCTGCCATTGGTTCTTCTAATAAATATACCTCTCTGGCTCCAGCAAAAAGAGTGGATTCCTCCACAGCTCTTTCTTCAACTTCAGTTATTCCATATGGAACTCCTACAACTGCTCTTGGTCTTCTAGAATTGTATTTTTGATTTACCTTTTTTAATATATTTCTAAGCAAAAGTCTTGTAGCTGTATAGTCTGCTATAACTCCATCATTCATTGGTCTGACAGCTCTTATGTTTTCAGGAGTTCTTCCTAACATCTCTTTTGCTTCATAACCTGTGGCTAAAATATTTCCTGTTTTTATATCTGTAGCAACAACTGCAGGTTCTTTTAAAACAACTCCTTTACCTTTTAATGTTACAAGAATATTTGATGTTCCTAAGTCAATTCCTACATCTTTTGAATTTAAACCAAATAACCCCATTTTTAACTCATTCCTTCCCCAATCTCTACTAACTTATGTGTTGAATAATTATAATTTTAATATTGCAAAAATTTAATTATTATTCAACCTCGTATACTTTTGTATTGCATATCACCAATAATAATATGGTCTACCAACTCTATATTTAAAATATTTACTGCCTCTCTAAGCCTATTTGTAACTAAAATATCAGCTTTTGATGGTGTTGGATCTCCACTTGGGTGGTTATGAACCAATATTATTTTTGGAGCATTTATTTTTATTGTTTCAGAAAGTATATATCTAATATTTAAGTTCGAAAAATTTCCAGCTCCAATAGCAACATCTAAAATCTTAATAACAATATTTTTATTATTTAATAAAATAGCTTTTACTATTTCCCTTTTCTCGAATCTTAAATCATTCATTAGTAAATTTGCAACATCATTAGGACTTTTTATCTGCACTTTTTTGTAATTATTTGGTTTACTCATCCTTGTTGCCAGTTCGCAAACAGCCTTTATTTGTATAGCTTTTACTCTGCCAATGCCTTTTAAATTCTTAAGTTCTTCTATGCTTAACTCTCTTAGGAAGTTCAAATTTCCTTTATCGTGATTTGTATTCATGTTTATAATTTCATTTGCCATCTCAACAGATGTTTTCTCTTTTGTTCCATTTTTAATTATTATTGCCAATAATTCTGCATTTGATAATGCTTTTTCTCCATATAGTTCTAATTTTTCATAAGGTCTTTCAATTTCGGGTAATTCTTTTATTTTCAAGTCTACTTCCTTTCTGCCCCTATACCTTTACTTCCCTATATTTTATACTTTTCTGTATGCTACTAATGCAATTATAACCCCAATTATACTTGCAATATTAATTTTTATTGTTAGCCCCAAAGTTAATGTTAAGACATTTAGGTCTAATACAATAGGATCTCTTAATCCAAATTCTTCTCCATAAGCTAACCAACTTAGGCCATTAATGTTTGAAGTTAGGTTTCCAATTAATCCACCTATTACTAACCCTGCTAGTATAAATATTATAGATATAAATTTTCCTCTGTCTTTTACTGCCATTTTTTCTCACGTTCCTCTCGTTTAATTTTTTTTGTTTTTTGTTATAACGTCTACTTAATAAAATATCAAAAAAATTTCCAATCTACCATAGCCGTAAATTTTATCTTTTCATATTATATATTGATTTTTAATTTTTTTCAAGTAAATTGTAGATTTTTTTTAAATTTTATGTTATATTTTTATTACCAAAAATTGTGACTTTAAATATAATGATAATAGTAGTATAATATAAATAGATAATAGGAAAGTTTGTATAGCTTTCTTTTGTACTAAAATTTATTTAAATTGGTTTGAGCTTGTGGCAATATTTGTCTTAGATCATTCCAAGAAAGGAACTGAATTTTCTATGAAAATTGAAAAACTTACAGATAATAAAATAAGAATAATCTTAAATATTGATGATTTAGCACAAAAAAATATTGATATTCATTCTTTAATAAAGAATACAGATGGGACTCAAAAATTTTTTAAAAATATCCTAAAACAAGCTCAAAAAGAAGTAGGATTTGAAGTTGATGATTCAAGGCTTTTGATTGAAGCATTTTTATCAAATGATGGCTTTTTTATTCTTACATTTACAAAGATTGAAAATGAACCTCAATTTAAAAAAACACCTATACCTAAAGTAAAAAGAAAAGATTTTAACTTGTCGTCAAAACATGCTATTTATCAGTTTGAAACTTTCAATGAATTTTGTAATTTTTGTACATATTTAACTAGTACAAAACTAGGGGCACTAAAGAAATTTGCAAAGAAGATTTCTCTTTATGAATATAACTCTAAATATTTTTTAGTTTTCTCTGAAATTGATACTGATTTCAAAGATTCTAGTTTGATATATATTTCTATATGTGAATTTGCAAAATTAGCAAGTACTTCTCCTTGTTTTTCGAGTATGCTAGTTGAATACGGAAAACCTATATATAAAAATAATGCCATACAAAATGGAATAAATTTTGCAGAATCGAATATTATTTAAAATAAAATATCATTATTTATTTTTTTCTAATCAAATATATATTAATATAAATAATTTCATAAATGGTAAAATTTCTCGATTACTACTTGACAAATGTCCATTTTTTTGTTATATTAGTATTTGAGTTGCGGGAATAGCTCAGTTGATAGAGCGCTGCCTTGCCAAGGCAGAGGTCGCGGGTTTGAGCCCCGTTTCCCGCTCCAATTTATTTATACATGGCGACATAGCCAAGTGGTAAGGCACGAGTCTGCAAAACTCTGATCCCCGGTTCAAATCCGGGTGTCGCCTCCAATAAGAAAAAAGTTTTAGGCATTTAGTAAAAGTTGATATACATATCACAACTTATGACTGAATGCCTTTTTTCAATCTCATATGAAATAT
>Ga0247611_10006076_pt1 | contig 15635 bp, 27 predicted proteins | sample 177DNAGHGhighgp2_FD_192422 | JGI IMG/M metagenome (GOLD analysis project Ga0247611, IMG submission 192422) | Sheep rumen microbial communities from Palmerston North, Manawatu-Wanganui, New Zealand - 1770 DNA GHGhigh gp2 | ecosystem: Host-associated > Mammals > Digestive system > Stomach > Rumen...
ACCGGTGCAACTTTCTCTTTTACGCCTGCTGCCTTGCTCTCACTTTCTGCCAATATAGATACTTGCCTCGACGGCTTTCTCCCCACATATCTCAACAGACTCATAACAAATATCTTTTGTTATGGCTTCAGCTAAATCTCTCACCAAAGCGTGTTTGATGTGTTCCGTGTAATCTTCAATGCCTGTCATATAACGTGGGATCATTCTCCTAACTCGGTACTCTTGAAAACTCATAGTGGAATATGTAACATTGCAAGGTTGATTATATAGGTTGTACAGTTCAGCCATTTTAGGGGAATTATCAATAATTTCCCTCATAATTTTATTATCCTGAGCAAGTCGATCTATCGCTTTTTTAAGGAGTTTCTTTGTTTGTCTTGCGTTCATTTATCCCTCGCTTTCCTTAAAGATATCCACATAATCTTCAACTATTACCCATTCAAGCGGTTTGGGTTTTACTTTTGGCATAGGCTTTATCTCAAACTTTACGCGTTCAAGTATATAATCAGCATAATGATCAGAATAAATCTCTTTTATTAACTCTTTAAGGCGTGTCACATGGTTTTCCGCTTGTTTTCGATATAACTCGTTACGATAAATCTCTATTATTTTAAGTGGTTTTTTGGGGGTATAGTTGCCCGTTGTAATCCTTATTGCTATTTGGGTAACTTCGGTTACTGTTTTGCCATGTCTAAAGCTTGATATTTGAAATTCCCTTAATTGCTTATCAATTTCTTCATCGATCATATTATTCCTCACCGCCTTTCTCTGCCTCAAGTTGCACCGGTGCAACTTTTACCTTTTACGCCTGCTGCCTTATGCTGGCTGTTTACCATTTCTGCTTAACCGTATATTTTCCGCATTTCTTATGTGAGCGATAGATTCCGACTTTACCGCATTCGCATAATCCTCTCGATGTGCCGCCTCTTGGTCCGGTTATCGAATTGAAGAATATGCAGGATCCGCATTTTTCGTCTAAATCCGTTCTGCTCATCAATTCTTCTTTGCTTACTCTGTATGTTTCTTTCCATTTCGGACAGCACTTCTTATCTTCGATCTCGTAATATGATGCATCATCAGGAACTTCAAATTTTGCAGTAAAGACTCTCATAAGCTCCTTTCCGGGCGGTTGCGCCAGCCGCCCTGGTTTATTTTCCGTGATATATTTTCCCCTACTCGGAGATGCGCTTTATAAATAACTTTTTCCGAATACCTTCACGAAGTCCTTATCGGGATACTGTTTCATGAAGGCTTTCTGCCCTTCCTGTTTAAGCAGCAGATTATACTGTGGATCTTTATTGTTATGGACCGATTCCGGAGAGCTTTGATGATGCTCATGGCAAAGATACACTTTTAAACCAAATTTTTCAGAAAGAGTCCTGTTCGGGCCGCCGAAGATGTGATGCTCTTCAAGTCCTCTCCGCCTCTGGTAGTCGAAATGAAGATACATACACAGGAAACAGGTTTCATCTTCTTTGCGGTGCATTATCGATTTCAATTAAGGACCGGGTTTACTCTCGGATCTGTATGCTTCGCCCAGTCTGTTCCGTAACGGTCAATTACCACTTTGAAATCTTCAAGGTCGTGCGGTGCTGTTGACTTATAGTCAGCCCCGATATGCAAAAGCTCATGGAAAAGAAGGATCTTATACTGCTCTTCGGTCATTCCTGCAGTATTCGGCTCGAATATGGTAATCGTGAAATCTGCAGGGATTCCCCATTTGTTCTTTTCCTGCACCTTCTCGCACTGACCGAGCACCCATTTGCCCTTGTTCTTCTTTGCATGGCTCGATTCCAGATAAACGATAGTGATAGGGGCTCTCTTCAGGAACTCAAGCTCCGGCTCTCTTTCAATTACTTCCTGCGCAAGCTGAGTGAAATACTCGCTGGGATGTCTTGTATCGCTCATTTTTCTACCTCCTCATATTTTCCGGTCTCTTTGTTGAACTTATAGACCTTATCATCTTTTGCAGCTGCCTTATTCGTAGTCATAAAGCATTCTTTCTGGCATAATGTCTTACGACATAGCGCGTTCTTTTTCGGATCGCATCTGTATACTTCCGGCCCCATCTTCTCTCCTTCCCGAAGATGCCCCGAAAGCATCCTCTGTCATGTAAATAAACTTGCCTAAAAGGTTGATCTTGGTATTTACCTCTGTTATCCTTGTAGATCTTTCGATCTTGTCTGTCACGGAGAGCGTTTCATTCTCGCCCTCCGCTTTGAGCTCTTTGATCTCCTTAGTGCATTCCTCGATCATCTTGCTCAGCTCCTTGAAAAGATATCCGTGAGCGCCTACGCAGTGCCTTGCTATGGATATCGCTTCGAGTGTTCTTGCATTCGCTGTCATGTCTTTCATCATGACCAGCTCGATATCTACCTCATTCGGTGTCATCATCTTTCTTGCCCTCCTCATTCAGCTCATTCAAGAGCGTAATCGTATCTGCCAAAAGGTCGCGGCATTGAATAAAATCAAGGTTTTTAACAAGCTTTGTAGCATTTTCAAGGTTTTCAAGGATCTGTGAGATGTCAAAATCGGGCTTTTTCGATGCCGTTTTTGCTTGATTTTCTTCAATGGGAACGGTTTTTTCTTCTACCTTCTTTTCAGGCTCCTTTTTGAGCTGTTTTTCCTTCTTAGGAGTATTGACCTTCGGGGGCTTTTTCGGTTGCACCGGTGCAACTTTCTCTTTTACGCCTGCTGCCTTGTTGTCCTTTTCGGGTTTAGGCTCTTCTTTAGGCTCTTCAGGGAAGCTCTCTCCGTAGGTTTTCTCCCAGGACTCTTTTCCGGAGACTGCAGGTATCATGATCTCCTTCCAGCTCTGCTCGAGCTCTTCCCATGTGGCGGATGCCTTTGCTTCGCTCCTTACTTCCGTGAGAGATATTCCTTCGCTCTTCGCTATAAGAATCACTTTTCCCTTCCCGGGAACTCTCGTAACATAGGTTGAAGGCTCTACAGGCATCATGATCTCTTTGATATCCGCCCTTCCGTCAAATATACTTAAGTATATTCGTGAGAAGTCTTTTCCTATGGCTGTAACGGTCTGCAGAAGGAGTGATTCTGTAGGCGGATTCATGATAGCTTCTGCGTTCTGCTCGAAATGTTCAACATCCGATATCGCCTTTTCTTCTTCGATCTCTTCTTTGATCTCCTGGATGTCTGCCTTTGACATCTCCGGAGTTAATTCTTCAGCGACTGCATCCGGGATCGTGAGCATAAGGGCCAGTTTTGAATATCCGAATCCCTTATACTGTTCGAGAAGTTTGTCTGAAAAGCCGCCTTCGGAGTATTTGTCGTTGATACGGATAAATCTCGATACTGTGGACTTATCAAGGCCAAATTCTCCGCTTGCGAAATCCAGATAATTTGAATACTGAGAATCCTGAAGGATCGCTGTATCTCTTGCGAGTTTCAGAAGGTAGCCGATCCTGACAAATCCTTCTGATGTTTTCTGCAGCTCCGACTGGAGCTCCTGGCGGTATTTGGAATAATCCATTTGCCATTCTTCTAACTGTTCCATGCTTTACTCCTTTTTATACGGCTTTTGCCGGAATTTTCTTTTTTGCTTCCCGAAGGATCTTCTTCGGATCTCTTGTCTTGATGTATTCGTTCAAGAACTTGTTCACGATCTTTTTCTTGGGTTTTGAATCATTGATTCCGTACCATTGCTCTATCGTGCAGTCAGGATTTATCTCTACCGTGACAAAAGGAACATCGGGGGCTTTCATGCTTCTGACAAAGCAGATAATTGATTCTTTCTTTGCGTGAGAGCTGAGATAATCATTTCCGCCTACGCAGTGATGGAGCTGTCTGCCTTCTTCTACGATTTCCGCTGCATCCATTGCCGGGCGGATCAGATACTTGCCATCTTCGTAGTGATAAACCTTATCGGCACCCTTAAAGCGAAGTTCAATGCCCTTGAATACTCTATTGACCTCTGCTTTTCTCTTAATGGCTTCGGCTTCTTTCGATTCGATGACCGCTTTGTTATGAGCTTGATGCAGATTCTTCGGAAACATCGTGATAGAGTTCTCCATATCGCACCCGACCTTTTCTTTCATGGTCAGATAATCCTTATATTCCTTTATGGCATCGTTTACTCTCCATGCCTTACCATCTTTAGACTGTTTGGCGATATAGTTGCGGAGTTTCGTCAAGGTCATCCGCTCTGTGAAGAATGTCAGATCTCCTTCATCCACTCCACAGTTGATGAAATACGTCAGATCTTCTCCGAACCTCTTTCCGTACTTCCTTTCAAGGCGGAATATTCTCAACGCTTCAAGTTGATAAGCATCCGGTGTTACGCACAGATCCTTGAATCTATCCTTTGTGATCCTGAAGTAATCCCAAGGCTTTTTTGCTTTCTGGTAGCATCTCGGAAATCTGTATCTCGATATCTTTGCAGATACGAGACCGTCAAGCCCTGCCTTATACATCATTTCGAGCCATCTATCTTTGATGTACGCCTGCTGCCAGTCTGCGATGGTCATATTGTGGCGCTGATCTTCCATCATCTCTTCGGTGCAGGAATATGCCATCACAGTATCTTTCATCTCTCCGTATGTTCCCGGATAGATATATCCTCTTGTCGGGCCTTGATACCAGTAGCTCATGGAATTAAAGCAATATGATGTATTCCATTCCGACTGGTAGAAGTTGTAATAAGAATCGTGATAGTACAATTTATAGGACTTATTCGTCATACCTACCGGAAAGAAATATCTGATCTTCTCGTCAAGGATAAGATCCTCTTCGCACATTTCTCTGTCCGGAAGTGAAGAAAGGCGCACTCTGAAGAATCTGAGAACATACCCTCCCTTGCCTCCGTCATTGAGTTTTTGCCCTATCCATACATCCTTTTCTTTGACTATCGGCTTCCTTTTATTCCTTTTTGGGATCATTCTTCCTGTAGCTTCGCAGTAGGGGCAATATGCTTCATCTCCTTCTTCCGGAAGTTTTCTATCTCCCCAGGGATTCGCAAGGAAATCATGGCTTTTCAAAGTCCAGAAGCTCTTTGCGGAACAATGACAGCACTCGAGCAATATCTCTTTATAAGGCTTTGAGAAGAAAATGATGTGTTCTCCGTCAAAGAGATCCATTACCCATTCTTCGAAATCGTCCGGGAGCTGTGGAATCATCTTAAGCAGGACATCCTTTTCTTCATCTGTCATTTGCTCCACCTCCGAGATAGTAATCTCTGACAATTTCGCGGACTCTTGACTCTGCAGGGATGCCGAATTTAACACCCTTACATCCGGAACTAACGCCTGCAGCCTCGATGATCCTTTCATCTACAGGTTTCATTACACTGAAAGACTCTGAAAGAATTGCCCCGAGAGCTCCGATAAGACTCTTCCCTTCCTGGCGGACCGCAAGACAGAAGTTTCTGTCTATTGTGCAATATCCTTCGATGTAGCTGATCCAGTCATTCATAAGGCCGACTACTCCGTCAAGATCCTCTTTCTCGACAGATATCTTTCCGAGAGCTGCACTCAAAGGGTTGCAGATCTCTGTGATATCTCCGGCAATGAAATCCTCTGCATCATCAGGATCAAGGCCGTTCTCCTTTGCGATTTCTCTTATCGCATCAAGGTCTCCTTCTTTCAGCTGATTCGCGCAAGCTTCGTTTATAGCAAGATATGATGAAAACTCTCCAAATTTGTCGTACATATTGAATCCTCCTTTGATAACCTTTTTGATAGAATCTTTATGCGGTTTTCGCATTCTTTTTGAGCCATTCACGATATGGATGCTCATTTTTGCAAAATACAGTCATATTCTGCTTTTCAAGAATGTTCCCCACATTTTGCCAAATGTCAGAAAATGCGACTTTTTCGTTTTTTGCTGATAAATACTCTTTGCCACGCCATATTGGTAGCCATTCAGTAAGAGCAGTTGTCAGCCAGACTGACTCGGTGTAGATGTTCAGATCGCATCCAGCCTTTAAATGATTCAAGGCATTATTTAAGGCCTTGAGATTCGCACCATTCTCGGAGCCTTCTACCTGCATTCGCACCGTTTTTGTTACCGGTCCGTTTGCGGTCTCTGCTTCCAGAACTGCGATTCCGTACCCCTGCTGCCTTCTTGGGCCTCTTATGGTCTGATATACATAGATATTTACTTTCATAAGTTCTCCTTATCATGTAATGCTGATACGGATGACCGGTTACAGGATTAAGGCCATTCTGCAAAGTTCCTTTGATGAGCTCCCAGCCCTTCGGGATCTGCGGCTCTTCTTTCCATCTTCTGTGGAATATCTTTTCTCTCTGTGGCTCCGGTATGATCAGATTTCTGCTCCGTGTGTAAGATGTTCCTGCGACTTCTTCCTTCGTTTCGTCCTTTACGAGATATGCTGCCAAATCTTCGTACTCGCCTTCCTCGTAAAGTGGAGTTGTATATTGCTGACCATATGGCCAAATCTTCTGAATGGTCCTTGTAAGATTTATTCCTTCGGGGTTATTGATGATGATGTGATGATGAACAGCTCCTTTTGATCCTTTCTCTGTAGCTGCTATATATTTCAGCTCAGGGCCTGCTCTCTTATACACTCTCCGAAGATCCGTGAAAAATTTCGCTCTCTGCTTATTCGCCTCTTCTATGGATTCGGGCCGAAGTTCTTTCTTATAGGTCAGGACCAGATGAAGATCTCCTTCTGTGAAATTCTTCAAGATCAGCCTCTGTACCTTCCGGATCTTATTTCTCTGATTTTGCTTTTGAATCTCTTCGGGAGTACGCTTTCGCTTTTTCTCCCTGGGGCATCCCGGAGCTCCATAGTTGCCCGGGATATATTTTTGGATCTCTTTCACACTGCCGAGATCATAAACAACTTTCGTATACAAAGAATCACCCTCTCAAATCTCGTAAGTTTAATAGCCTTATGAACGATTAAAAAGGCTACAAAAGCCATTTTTTAAAATTTGACTTTTTGTCGAAAAGGTAGTATTCTCTATATTAAGGAAACAGAGAATTATCAACCTTTTCATCGGGGCCGCCTGCCAGCGGCTCCTTTTTATATCTCTATTTCATGGATCAAGTTGACCTGCATATCTTTGAAGCTGTACTGTGGAAGCGCTTCAGGGAGCATAGGGGCTACTAATCCCCTCTTAGCCCATTCCTTATTCCTGATCTCGCAGTGAACATGATATTCCTTGATGGGCTTTACTCCGTAAAGGGTTATGAAATCTTCTGTATCCTGTACTAAGATGCCCTTATAACCCTTAAACAGAACTTCTCCGGTTTCTTTATCCATGATCTTCAGGATGTCCGGACCTTGAAGCAGCTCGAGGATCTGATCTAAAACAACTCTTCCCATAAATAGATCTCCTTTCCTAAAGCCTTTGCGAAACCATATTCCTGGTTAGCTCCTCTTGAGTTCTCCCATCCAGGGAGCATGACTACCGCATCGCACATCTCGATGATTTTGAAGCAGATCTCCATGATCTCGTCATACTTCGCATCGCTCGGGATGATATCTCCGATAAGGGCGGGGTTAATAATCTCTGCATTGTTGTCGTAGCCAAGGATTTCTCTGAGCCTTATGGCGCAGTTTTCAAACTTTCTTCTGTAGTCCTTGTCTCCTGTGATCGGTCCACTTAAATAAGCCTTTTTCATAAAATCCTCCTTTTACTTTGAAAAATAATGATGTCCATATTGAAAGAGAGCTTCTCGTCCACTTCGATATCCATACTTGTTAAAGAATATGGCTCCCTGGGATTCATCCCATCCGTCCATAATCATGGCGAGGGCTTCATGACATTCTTCGGAAGGCTCAAGCCCCATTCCCTCGGTATAAAACTGTCCGGGAGCATAGATAACTTCCTTGATGTTCTTTCCGTCCTTGATGGATCGGTTGATAACCACTCGCATGACATAAGCCATTCCAAGAGTTCCTTCTCCTCGCGCCTCTGCCATAGCTATGGATTCAAGAAGATCCATTTCCTCAAAGGACAGATTCACGAACTGCGATGTTCTGACAAGAGGAACCTCGGTTATAGGCTCGGGAATATATTCTGTTTTTTCTATGATGATTTCTTCTTCGATAGGTTCCGGGATGATTTCCGCTTGAGGAGCCTCTTCTGATACTGTTTCCAGTGAGCGCATCTGCATTTTGTAGCTGCCTACGCCTGCTGCCACAGCAAGGATAATTAAGATAATGATTCGGATAAGTGGTATTTGATGTTTCATTTACCTTCCTTTCAATGGTTGCACCGGTGCAACTTTTACCTTTCGGCTACGCACTGTGCGATTCTTACCTTCTCGAGTTCTTTTGTATCGAACAGGATAGGGCTGTTAGGTTTCGGGCTACTTTTCCATGCGACTTTCTGTCCGTGCTGTCTGAATACTGATAAAAGCCAGTCCTGGGGAAATCCCATCTTTTCGAGTTCTGTCTTTCTCATTACTTCCTTTGGATATTCCATATGTTCTCCTTTCTCTGCCTGTAGGCTGTATTATTCTTTGTACTGTCAAGTACAAAGACCTAATGGTATCCGTAGGATAGCATTACCGCTTAATATATTAAGCGTTTTGGTCAAAAAAAAGATCGTTTATTGCGACACCCAGAGCCTGTGCTATACGGTAGAGCGTTTTGGTTGTCGTGGTAACGGTCCTTCCGGTCTCAAGCCCACAGATGATGGATCTTGAAACACCGCTGAGCTTGGATAATTCATCCTGAGATATTTTCTTTTCTTCTCTGATTCTCTTTCCTGCGTATTCCATCAGCCATATCCTCCTTTCTTGTGTTCGTGGCTTATGCTTAACATATTAAACACGCGTAATCACTTTGTCAAGCATTTCTTGTTTAATTTTTTAAAATATTGTATATTTAATTAAACAATACATAGAAAGGAGGCTATATATGCGTTTAGGAGAATTAATTAAGAAATACCGTGAAGAGCATGGATATAGCTTAAGAAAATTCGCAGAGATATCCGGGATCAGCAACGCTTATTTATCTATGCTCGAAAATGGCAGATATCCATCAAGCGATAGGCCTGTAGTTCCCACTCTTACGAAATTAAATCAAATTGCATCTGCAATGAACATGAGAGTTGATGATCTTATCGCTACCATAGAGGATATGCCTATCTCTATCGGGAATACGCCTGCTGCCGCTGCTCTTAATAGTGAAGATATAATAATCGCAATAGCGTATCACGAAGCAGATTCTGTTGATAGAGAAATGGTCAGAAGGATCCTTAAGGTTAATGAAAAAAAGGATATCAAGGAAGATTCCGCCTGCTAAAGTGAGGATATATGTATGGATGATTTGTATGTAAACATAAAAGAATACAGAAAAGAGAAAGGGTGGTCTCAAGAAGAGCTTGCCAAAAAGACAGGCTATACAGACAGAAGCTCTATCGCCAAGATCGAACTTGGAGAGATAGATCTTCCCTACAGTAAAATTCTTTTGTTCGCAGATGCCTTTGGCGTAGATCCTAAAGAGCTTGTGGGATGGTTTTAATATGGCAAAAGCAAAATATACTTACAATGAAAAAAGGAAGGCGTGGGTTGTATGTGCCTGGGATGGCACATATAATTCCGATGGCTCAAAACATAGAGTAATGCTTTCTTCCAAAAAATCATCAAAGGATCTGGAAGATAAGGTTATCGCACTCAAAAATTCTATTGAAAACGGAGATTCCACAAAGGCCGGGAATATCTCTTTTTATGAATATGCTCTGGAATGGGCTGAAGAATCAAAGAAAGCAAAGTCTGCAAACACTCAGGAGATGTATTCCGGATGCATACAAAGATATTTTGTATCTCTCCAGTCTATACTACTGCAGGATGTATCTCATAGGCACTTCCAAACGCTCATCAATGAGAATATGGATAAGCCTCGCACCTGTCAGATCATAAAAATCACATTCAAACAGGTTATAAAGCAGGCTATCAGGGATCATTATCTGCCGAAGGGGGCTCTTGAAGATATCACGGAAGATATTTCCCTCCCGAAATATTCTAAACGCGAAAAAAGGCCGCTTACGGAAGAAGAAAAGAAAGCAATAAAGATGGTTAAGCTGGATCCGAAGAAAAATGCTTTTCTGAAGATTCTTTTTTATACCGGAATGCGAAGAGGGGAAGCTCTCGCTCTTACAAAGTCCGACTTCGATTTCAAGAAAAAGACTGTATCAATTACAAAAGTTGTTCAGTTCCTATCTTCCGGATCTGAAATAAAATATTCTCCGAAGTCTGATAACGGATTCCGTGAGATACCTCTTTCTGATGCTCTTATTCAAGAAATAAAGCCCTATGTGAATAAAAGCAAGGAATACCTATTCACAACTCAAAAAGGCGAGCTGATGACCGAGACGGCGTATAGGAGAATGTGGGAATCAATTATCACATCTCTTAATATCGCCCTCGGATATAATCCGAATGCTAAAAAGGACCGGGGAGAGAAACCTATCCAGGATCTGACCGCTCATATCTTCCGCCATAACTTCTGCACGGAGCTTTGTTATCAGATCCCGGCCATATCAACAAAGAAAATCGCTCAAATTCTTGGAGATTCGGAGCGAATGGTCCTTGATGTCTACTCCCATATCAAAGAGGAAAACGAAAATATCTCTGATGCTATTTCCAATGCCCTAAAACTCTGATTTTTACCCCTGATTTTTGCTATCAAAATGCTATCATTATGGTCTTTGCTATCACGTTGCTATCATTTATTTTGGCTTACTTTCTTCTACTTTTACCCACTTTTTAGAGCAAAAAGAAATACCGCAAACCCCGATGAATACTGAGATTTGCGGTATTTACTGTATCGCGTGCGCGAGAGGATTCGAACCCCCGACCTTCTGATCCGTAGTCAGACATTCTTTTCAGTATTCATGCGGTTTTCAAGAGCTTATGCTATCAATTTTCTATCATCTTGTTTTTGTCCACTAAAATAAGCCCCTCCATTTTTTCAATGAAGGGGCCTATATCGGGGGGATATGTCAAAGCACAGAGCTTAGACAGCTGAACGGCCTTCCGCTTTGCCAAATGCGACATAGTGGAAGTAATACATAGGATTATCATCTCCGTACGCCTGCTGCAGATCTGAGTATCTTGCCTTGTACGCTTCGGGGTTAAATTCATCCGATGCCTGGCGGAACTCATTCATTCCGCAAGTCTGGAAGTGATTCCAGAGAGCATTCGCATCGGTACCGAATGCAGCTTTAAGATCTGCGTATCTGTCTGCGTAATATACAGGATCAAATACCGGGCTGTAATCATAACCGTTGATGATATATCCGGTTGTAGGTGTAGGGATTACTCCGCCTGCAAGGTTTGCGTTTACGAGCGCTGCGATATTTGCCATGCATCCCTTAAGGAAATCTCCGGGGCAAGCGGTTGCAGCGAAATCTCTGTGAAGTGTCATGTTGCATCCGTTTACATGGTTTATTCTCGCATTCTTATCTTCTGACCATATAAGAGCCTGAATACCGTTTCTCTGACAGATATCAGTTACGAGCAGAATAAGTGAGTTCATAGCTGCAGCTGATACAGTCCAATAAGGAGCACAAAGCTCATTTGCAACTTCGATAGTGATAGCTCTCATATCGTTTGCTTTATTCGAGCTGGTCCATGCTCCGTTCTTCTCTTCGACATACAGAGCGATTCTTCCATCGGTACCGATACCGTAATTTGAATTACCTTTCTTTCTGTGGAACAACGCTCCACAGGTTTCAACAGAAAGATTTCCGGCCATGTGATGGATCGTGATCGTGTCGATAGCGTGAGTTCTCGGGCCGTAGTTCCCAGGAGAAAGGTCTGTGTAAACTACTAAGGGGCTGTTTGAATACATACTTTGTCCTCCGTCATATTGTGTTAAGTTATAGCGATTAACAAGATTCATGCAGTTCTCTACATACTTCTGAGAGGTTGCATATCCGCTGTCCTTCAGCGCCTGAAGATATCCTTGCGGAGTTGTCTGCGTGAGAGCTGATTTATAAGGGCCGCTCTGAATGAACTGAAAGTATCCCTGAACTCCGGTATTCATATCCGGAATACCTGCAGGCATGAACTCAAACCAATTCGTTACAATGGTTATATAAGTTCCGTCAGGTTTCTGCTCTGCGGATCTGTCCTCAAATATTCCGCTGTTGCAGGTTACCCTGTTTTTCTTATACTTAAGTCCAAAATAATTCCCATGTCCGGCTTTATTTGACTGCCCGAATGCAGATTCAAGACAAGCCTGGGCAATAATAGCCGAGCATACTCCGAAACCAAATGCTCTTTGCCATTGCATTACAAATGGCGCTATCTGGTTAATGAAATCTTCCTGTTTTCCCATCATCATCGCCTTCCATCATTATTGTCATGCCTACTATTGCTGCCACTCCAAGAAGGAAAGAAGCAGCGGCCATCAATAGAGCATCAGCCACCGAGATCATCATTGTTTTTCTTATACTGGATCGATGATATTCCGAGGATAGCTCCTAAGAATACACCAAGAGCAGTAATGGTCTGTGAGATTTCGGATCCGTAGGGAAGATTCCAGATCTGAAAGGTTACCGCGATGAGAGTTGACAGTGCAGGAAGGAAAAGAATCGCTACCCACTTCAAAATGTCATACAGCCTGTTATTCATATTGCATCCTCCTTAATCTTTATAAATCTCTCTTATTTGTATAAGAGCAAGAATGGTCTGCTTTGTATCTTTCTTCATCATCTCAATAAATTCATCGGTCTTAAATTCTTCTTTGACAGTATACTGACCGATCAGATCAATGATCCGGAGCTGTTTTACTTCTATATATGCCGGGGATTTACTCAGATGATTAAATGTAATCCAGTCCATGTATTCGTCATATACTTTTTCGATGATATATTTCCCGAGATATTCGTTATATCCTTCGGGTTTTTTCAAATTGTTTTCAAGCGCTGTGAGATGAAGTAATACATAGTTCATCTGCTGACGGATGATATTTCTTTCTGTATCAGCTGCGCTAACTGTGACCGCTTTGGTATGTACCTGAAGCATTCCCGACTTGATAAGTACAAGCCCGCCGATAAGGCATACTCCCAGAAATACGAGTATTGCTATCGCATTCGGGCTTACGAGAACATCCCTAATCGTGATCGCTGTCTGTTCGTTCATTTGAATCTCCTTCAAACACCATTTTTATCTGTAAAAGCTCAAAAGAAAGGAGCTCAACCTGATGGTTAAGCTCCTCTATCGTTCTGGCCTGCTCCCAAATTATATTAAGATATTCTCCCTCGCTCATTCTTCGTAGGGCTCTCCGGTTATCTCTGTGAACTCTTCGGGAGTGATCCACTTGCCTACAGCGTTGCGAACACGGTCAATGTTCCATAATCCTCTGTCATAATATGTCTTAACCTTCTGAAAATTCTTTGAATGATTCATAACTCTACCCCCGTTTCCATAGCGATATAGTCGATGTCTGCTCTCTGCTCCGCTGTGCTTTCGCTGAGCGCTTTTTCGTCAAGGATGATCGTATCCTCATTCGGGATAAATTCACCGTCAATGTACTTGAATGCAAGCCTGACTACTTCTTCAGGAACATCCGTCATCACTACACGGATAATGTCAGTGTATGCAGGGATAAGATTTACTCCTGACTTTGCGTATATCTGATCATCGGATCCGATATATCCTTCTGCATCGTCCATACTGCAGAATACTGTGATTCCGTTCTTGTTCTTTCTTACCGGTTTGAAATCCTCAACAATGTCAATGATTATGCCCTGGTTGTTTAAGTACAGATACATATTTACCTCCTTAAAAATAAATCTCTGTAGAGATTATCAAAGTTTTGAATTGCATATCCGTGCTTACCCATATAGGAGCCTTTCACGGATTCTGTGAAGCATCTTATCTCTTCGAGGGTTATCTTCCCTTCGAGGTACATTTTGTGGAGTTTCTTCAGTTTCCTTCTGTTTCTCGAAATATTGACCTTTGACGGCTTTCTTATTACTGCTCCGGTATCGGTCAAGATCCACCGGTCCTTCAAGAATATAAAACTGTGAGAGAGCTTTACAATGTGAGTCTTATTCAAGTTCGGCTCAATGCCGATCTCTCTGTATTTCTCGGTAATGATTTCGAGATATCTTTTAAGTTCTTCTTTTGATTCGTGGATGATATACCAGTCATCCATATATCTGGCATAGTATTTACACCGGAGCTGCTCTTTGATGAAATGATCTATCTTATTCCCATAAGCCACAGCGGAAATCTGACAGATCTGGGAGCCAAGCCCTAAACCTTTATCGAATGCATTGATATATGTCATGGCATATTCGATAAGCTTTTTATCTTCAAGAGCGCTTTCAAATAGTTCATTTACTCTGCTATGGAGCATTGATCCGAAATAATCATGTTCATCTCCCAGGAGAATATAACCATTGTTTCCATGATGGTTATAGAAATCTCTCAGGTCTCTTAATAGCAGATTCGATGTAAAGTGCGTTCCTTTGCCCTTCTGACTTGCACCGTTTGCATATATAAGTGTTTTCTCTATCGGAGGGATTATCAGATCGCAGAGAGCTTTTTGTGCGACTCTCTCGGTAATATGTACCGACTGGATCTTTCTTTTCTTGCCTCGCTCTGTGATCTCGAATTTCACAAAACCTTTTTGAAGGCTTCCACCTTCTCTTAATATGTTCGAGTTCCGGAAAGAGTTCCTTAAAATATTTCGGTCATACTTTTGAACGGATGCTTTCCAGCCTACGCTGATCCGACATTTCTTTGCGGCCTTATGGAGCGATGCAAAGGATGTAGCATTCTCGAATGTAACACCCTCATTCCGCTTTACCTTTTGGCTCAACCTTTTTGCTTTTCTTCTCTGATATCTCAGTTCATGTCTCTCGGTGCTATTCATTTCCCTTTAGGATATGCATGAAATATTTTCGGGGAAATACCATGCAAGAAGCGTCCGCATATCCTTCTGATGCTTTATTTACGGTTTCCCGAAGGTTAAAGACTCCTTCCATGCTTATTAACGGTTTTCTCCGAAGATACTCAGTCTGTAAATAAGCTTGCACGGAATCACGGAACGAGCCCATTAGAGTTGCTCGCGTTGTTGTTGTTGGCAGAGCCATCGGTGTTCACATTGCAGAAGTTCGTGGAGTTGCTGACATTCGCGGAAGCCTCCCACCAGTTAGCCGATGTCTTAATCAGTCTTTAGCCTCAAATCTATCTCTCAAGGATTTCTTCTCTGCTGCTATGGCCATCTGCTCATCGATGATCAGTTTTGACCATTCTTCAAGAACTGTCTCCTTGATAGGTAGCACTTCATCACAAACTCGCAAAATCTCAAACATATTCCTTGCTTCCCGGTATGCACATCCCAGAAACTGAATCCTTCTTTCGTAGGCTTCTGCATCTCCGGGCTTCATCATGGTAGATTCTGCATAGGTTACATACTGATTTATTCTCCTGGCTGATTCACAGAGAGGATTCTTCAGTGTGAAGGAATATGCTTTCGGGATATCATGCGATGCTCGTTTTATCGTATAGATCTCTAATTTGGTAGCGCAAGCCAGATACTGGATCTGGCTTACGCTCCTTAATCTTGCTAATACACCCATATTTCAAGCAGTCTTTTCCTCTACCGCCAGCAAGCTGGCGGCGTAATCTTGCCTTAATCTGCCGTAAAACGGAAGCACGGAACGAGCCCAATAGAGGAGCTCGCG
>Ga0247611_10006077_pt1 | contig 15634 bp, 8 predicted proteins | sample 177DNAGHGhighgp2_FD_192422 | JGI IMG/M metagenome (GOLD analysis project Ga0247611, IMG submission 192422) | Sheep rumen microbial communities from Palmerston North, Manawatu-Wanganui, New Zealand - 1770 DNA GHGhigh gp2 | ecosystem: Host-associated > Mammals > Digestive system > Stomach > Rumen ...
CCTGCATGGCGCCGGTGGGGATGGCCACGTCGTTGCCGATGACTTGGCAGCAGACCTGTGAGAGGGCTTCGCACTGCGTGGGGTTCACCTTGCCGGGCATGATGGAGGAGCCGGGTTCGTTGGCGGGCAGGATCACCTCGCCCAAGCCGCAGCGCGGACCCGAGTTCAGCAGGCGGAAGTCGTTGGCGATCTTCATCAGTGAAACGGCTAACCGCTTGAACGCCCCCGACATCTCGCACAGCGAGTCGTGGGTGGCCATGGCCTCGAACTTGTTCGGACAGTTGCTGAACTCGTAACCCGTGAACTGGTTGATGTATTGCAGCGCTTTTTTGTCATAGCCTTCGGGCGCGTTGATGCCGTTGCCGACCGCCGTGCCGCCGATGGGAAGTTCCATCAAGTGCTTGAGACTCTGCTGGATAACCTCGTAGCCGTGCTCCAACTGGGAGAGGTGCCCGGAGAGCTCGTCGCCGAGGGTCAGCGGGGTGGCGTCCATCAGGTGGGTGCGTCCGATCTTCTTGATGTCGGCGTATTCGGCGACCTTCTCGCGGTAGGTGGCCATCATGCGTTCCAACGCGGGCAGTGTGCGGGTGATGATGCTCTTCGCGGTGGCGATGCGCATGCCCGTGGGGAAGATGTCGTTGGTGGACTGCGACTTGTTGACGTCGTCGTTGGGCGAGAGGTAGAGCGGGTAGTCGGTGAGCTGGCCGCCGTGCAGCAGTTGGGCGCGGTGGGCGATCACCTCGTTGACGTTCATGTTGGTCTGCGTGCCCGAGCCGGTCTGCCAAATGTGCAGCGGGAACTGGTCGTCCCATTGGCCGCAGGTGATTTCATCGACCACGCGCACGATGAGGTCGCGCTTGTCCTCGGGCAGCACGCCGCAGTCGAAGTTGGCGCACGCTGCCGCCTTCTTGGCCGTGGCGATGCCGTAGATGATTTCGATGGGCATGTGTTTCTTCCCGATTTCGAAGTTCTCCATTGCCCGTTGCGTCTGAGCGCCCCACAGTTTGTCGCTCTCGACTTTCATTTCTCCTAAGGTGTCTTTTTCGATTCTATATTTGGTCATATTGTTTGGTATTTCGTTAATGTCCCAGGGCTCACTGCGTTCGCCCTGTCTTCGACTCCCAGGGCTCCGCTTCGCTACGCCCTGGGTTAACACGTGTCGGGCCTGCAGCCCTCTTGGAAGCTATCTATGTATATCGTGCCGTTACATCAACTGCTAACTACTAACTACTAACTGCTAACTAATCATAGAATTTCCAGTTGATGCCGAGTTCGAGGCTGCGGCCTTGCATGGGGTAGCTGGGGGTGGTCATGTAGTGGAAGTTGAAGAGTGCGGCGAGGAGGTTGCCGCCGCGCACGAAGAACGAGATCCGTTTCACGCGCAGGGCGAGGTGAGCGTTAAGATAGAGGTAGTTGCCGGCCTGAATCTCCTGCTGGGTGTAGAACTGGCGCATCAGCGGGTTGTAGCCGTCGGCGTAGTAGAGGGTGTTGTAGAACATGTCGACCCCCACTTGGAAGCGCAGCCGTTTCTTGAAGATGCGGGAGGTGTAGAGGGCGCTTAATTTGCCGGCGAACAACGGCACCGTGACCGCCTTGTTGGTGGAGTGCTGGAGGGCGAGTTGCGCGTCTAAGGCGAAATATTTGGTGCGCACCGGGGCGAACAAGGTCAGTTGCACCACCTGCGCCGCCTTTTCGATCTGCTCCGGTTCGAAATCGCTGTTCAGGTGGACGTATTGACCGAGATTGAAGAAGTTGAACCCGACTTTGTAGTCGAAAATGGTCCAGTAAGCGCCAAGTTTGACGACATTTTGCTTTTTCCACTCCTTAATCCAAAAATTGTTGTTGCCCATGTAGTCGCTGAGAATGTAGTCGGGAGAGTAACGGAAGAATGCGGCTTCGAGACCGATGTGATGCCGCTGTGCCTTTTTGATGGTGAAGCGGAAGCCCGCCCTCGCCGCGGCGTTGTTGTGAAGGTACCCGAAGAGGCTGTAGGAGAAGTCACCGTAGAGTTCCCAAACCTTGAAAAGCCGTATGCTGGTGCGGCCGAACAGGGTCATGCTGTTGCCCGGGTAGTGGTAGGAGAGCGTGTTGGCGTACTCGTGGCGCACGCCTCCCGCGATGCGGAAATAGTACGGATTTCCGCTCACCGTGTCCACAGGACTGTAGTTCGCCCATTGCAGCGCGTTGGCGACGACATAGGTGCTGAGCGTGTCTTTGGTGGTGTCCGTGCTGAGGTAGTAGCGGTTGTGGTAAAACAGGTTGTTCAGTTCGTAGTCGAAGAAGCGGCTGGTCAGGTAGGTGAAGTCGAACGTGTGACTGATGGTCCCGAAATAGTGTCCCTTTTTGTCTTTGATATTCACGTAGTTGGTGAGCTGCGTGGCGTGAGTGTTGACGAGGGATTGGGCGTGTTGGAACATCACCGCGAAACTGTTCAGGTCGTTGGTGATGTTGGTGTCTGTCCTCGGGTTGCGGTCGGTGAAGGAGGCGATATCTTCCAAACCGCCGTTTTCCGCGAACTTGCCGTGGTTGAAGGCGTAGGCGAACAGGAATCCGTAAATCTTGTTGGGGGTCTGATAACGGGCTATTCCGCTGATATTCATGCGGTTGATGCCTTGATGGAGGAAGTATCCCGGATTGCTCGCACCGTCCAACGTGACCACAAAGTCGGCCTGCCGGACGTGTTGCGCGTGCGTGGCGTGCAGCGAGAAAGCACTCATGATGCCGTAGTTGAAACTGAGATCGGTGAAAGAGGTCTGCAGATCGTAAATCTTCAGATCCGATATCTTGTTGAAATAGAGTGAATAAGGAAGCGTGATCCAGTTGAATCCCGTGGGGCGCTCGATGTCAAATATCATGCTCTTGTGCGCCTGCCCGTTGATGCCTAACGACTGGTAGAGGTTCGGTACGGAAAGGAGCGGATCGAAGAAGGAAATCGAGTACAAGGTGGTATCTATGGTGTTGTAGGACAGTGGGTTGTAGTTGACAGTGGGGAAGTTCGCATACCGCGTGGGCAGATAGTCGGGCGAGATGGCCATGGCGGAGTCGATGGCGCGATTTTCCCGCTCCTGCGCCGACACCCGCCCCCAAAGCATAACAGCTAACGCCGTCAAGAAGATATATGTTATTGTCTTATAACGCATTATGACTTTTAGCCCGTTTTTTATTTAACCTGCAAAGATAATATTTTTTGCTGTCGGCTTTTTCACCCCTAACCTTCTAACCTTCTAACCCTCTAACCTTTTAATCCGTACTCACTCCCCAACTTGGAACGTCTCCTCGCTCTCCCAATAGGCGCGGATGCTGATGCTGTGCGGGAAAGCGTACATCTTTTCGGGCTGGCGGTGGGTACGGTAGTCGCCCGCGTCCCAGCGTCCGTTGCGGTTTTCATCGCAGAAAACGCTCACACGGTAGGTGTCTGGGGGCAGGAATTTGTAGCTTATGGTTTTTGCGGTTGTCAGCACGTCCTCCTGGAGGATTTTGTCCTTTAGCCAGAGCGTGGCCACGTATTGTTTCCCGTTTTTGGGCCGCACGTAGTTCATGGTGAGCGTGCCGTAGTCTTTCTCGGATTTGGTGGTGAATTGGGCGCGGAGGGTGTCATTGGTGAGGCCGTTGTAGCCGAAGAACACCGAGTCGGGGATCATTACAGCGTAGTTTTTACGTTCCGTAACTGTCATGGGCAGAGGTATTTCCATAAGGAAAGTGTCGGGGACGGCGTAGCGATAGACGACGGTGTCCTTATGGCTTTGTTGTTGTGAATAGACCCATACGTTGAACGAGTCGGCGGGCCGGATAGGGTAGGAGAACTGCAAGGTGAGCGGACGGTGGAATTCGCCGGCATTAAGGAATTTCGTCGAAAGGGTCTTGACCGCCGGGGTGCGTCCGCGTCCGGAAGATGCTTTTTCCTTGTAAGGGGTGAGTTTTACGGTATCTGTTTGATTGTCAGCTGTTAGAATGAATATAGCGGTGTCTGTCAGCGGGGCTTTGAAGTACCAGATGACGGTGTCGCGGGTGGCGTTGATGTGTTCGAAATGGTCAGGGCACTGCGACAGCGCGGAGGCGGAGAACTGCCCGATGCGTGTCTGGTAGGGGAAGAGGTACAGTCCTGCGGCAGGATTTTCAAAATGGGCGAGCCGTTGCACGGTGTCGGGGGTGGTGAAGGCGAGGAGGGTGACCAACGGCAGGGTGGCTTTCAGCGAGTCGGCCGCGCTGTCGGACAGGGCGCGGAAAGCCGCGACGGTCTCTTCCGCGAAGGCGATCTCCTCGTTGGGCAGGTCGTAGCGGAAGTTCCCGTTGATGTCCTTGATGGCGAAGAGTTTGTAGTCGCCAGCGGCGATGTTTTTCAACGAGAAACTGCCGTCGTCAAGCGATTTGCTGACGTAGTCGGGCAGGGTGGTGAGCGGCAGGGAGTCGTCGTCGCCTTTGTAGAGCAGCACGTAGAAATCCTTGGCTGGCGCGAGTGTCTTGGCGTCGAGGAGATTGCCTCGGATCATGTAATCGTCGAGGCTGTCGCCGGTGGTGAAGCTGTAGTGGAGGTATCCCAAGCTGTTGCCTTCGTGGTAGTCTTTGATGGCGTCGGAGAAGACCATGTTGTAGGTGGTGTTCGCCCGCAGCGTGTCCTTGAATTTGATGACGACGGACTTTCCCTTGGTGGAGTATTCGGGCTTTTCGGCCATCGGTGGGGAGATGAGCACGTTCTCCGAGGGGTTGTTGAGGGTGACGAACTCGTCGAAGTGGATGCGGATCTGTTTCTCGTCGAAGCGCACGGTGCCGTCCGCGGGCTCCATTTTGGCGACTTTCGGCGGGGTGGTGTCCTTCGGTCCGCCCGTCGGCGCGGAGATTTTCGCGCAGCCGGCAAGGAGGAGCAACGCTATGAGGCATATTGCGGCTATGGTCGGAGACTTGGGCTTCATTGGTATATTTTTGTCTCAAATTTTGAGGCCGCAAAGATACACAAAAAAACGGTCGGGTTGGAATTGTGGTGTCGATGTGTTGTTAACGAAAAAAATGTATGTTTGCCGTCGGATTTCGTAGCAGGCTTATATTCAAGATGTGGCACTATGGGAATCCTACTGTACTCTTTTGAATGATTGTCAAAGTGATGTGATTTATAGTAAGGCAATAAGATGAATAAAATACTGTTATCAAAGGATACTTTCAATTAATATCTTTGTCTGGAAAGTTGTTGATTGAAGGCAAAATACACTCAACGACTGTCGAAATTGACCTTTCCGATTTTCAATCAGGTGTTTATATGTTGACTCTTTTCATAAATGGGGTGGCGGAAACTTGGAAAATCATTAAAAAGTAGGAATTATGAGTGACAGATTCATCATATACGTAATAGATCTTTCGTTGATTTTGTTCGTTTTTTCCATATCAAAAGCCCAGAATACTTCTTTACCAGTTGGTTCGGTTCCTGGCAGCGCGGATGTGACCGCCATGGGTGCTGCCACGTACAGCATCCCTATTGAGGTTGTTCCCGGTACACAGGGAGTCCAGCCTAATTTGAGTGTAATCTATAACAGTATGGCAGGCACAGGTCTTTTGGGAACCCACTGGGATTTGGACGGTCTTTCCGCCATCACGCGAGTGGGCCAGAACATGTTTCTGGACCTGCGTTCTACTTCGGTGTCTATGGATTATTCCGATCGTTTTGCTTTGGACGGAAACAGGCTGGTGTGTTATGATCCAAACCTTTATGGAAGGTCAGGCACGTTGTATCAGCCTGAATTTGAGGATTTCTCAAAAATATACTCCTACGGGACTTTGGGTGATGGACCTGAATACTTCAAAGTCTATCAAGACGATGGCAGTGTGGTGGAATATGGTAATACGGCAGACTCGAGACAAAGGGTGGGCAACGGTGTCTATAGTTGGTATGTTAACAAGATTGCGGACATCAACGGAAACTATATGACGTTCACATACGGGAATGATGGCAGTGAGATTTGGATTGATCATATCGACTATACCGGGAACGAGAGTGCCGGACTGGTTCCTTACGCAAGGGTGACATTCACGTATAGTGATATTTCTCATGTCGGATCTTTCTTTGTGGCTGGACGTGAAATTTCCCAAACGAGGCTTTTACGGGCGATTACGGTACAGTATAAAAATGGCATATCGTACGAGATGGTCCGCCAATATCTTTTCGAATATACCGAGGTTTTTCCGATGCGGCTGAATAGTGTCAGGCTCAAGGGGTCAGATGGTTCGGAGCTGAACCCGACGGCGGTGGAGTGGACAGAATCCCTATATAATGACAACCTTAACAACACGTTATTTACCATCCAGAATTTCAATGGAGGAAATGGGCATCTTGCCGTTGACTTTAATAGGGACGGTGTCTGTGACATAATTGAATATAGTCTTAATTATTGGACACCTTTTTTCAAGCAGGGAAACGTAATAGTCCCGGGAAACCAAAATTACAGCACATCAACATCTTGGAATATCAAAAACTGCCTTCCTGCAGATATCGATGGCGATGGATTTAGCGAAATTGTTACAGTATGTCAAACTTACTACGATAACAACATATTGAATGATCATTATAATTTTACTTTTGGTGATTTCAATAATGACCATCATGTGGATTTGGTGGCCTCAAAATCAGTCAACTCCTTATATGATGGTATTTTATTATGTGAATTTAAAATGGAAAAACGAGTTCCACAGGTCAAAAAAGTGACTGCTGGTGACGGCTCGTTTGTGAAATGGAGATTTCAAGACATCTTTGGCCTCTTTTACCGTTATGCTTCCCACATCAGCATTCTGCCATATCAGTATAACGTTGTGGAAAGTATGATCAACTCGTTGGGCACATCCATTCAGACAAATACACACCAATATTTTTTCGACCATCCGACATATAGTTTCAAGCGGAAGCAACGAATGGGATTTTTGACCACATCTTCCATGGATGTGAACAGACAAATTACAGATTCTGTCTTTTATCAGGTTGTCACCGGTGAGAATGCCTTGTCTCAAGATTTCATTATGCCGGTTTTCAAAAAGACGTATGTGTCCCATCAGCTATATAAATCATTAGGGTTTCAAACAGCATGTTTGACATTCAATAACAACAAACGCCGTTTTCCTTACATCTTGAAGACAACCGACACCAACCATCTAAATCAAACCCTGATCACGAATATAGATCTGCGATTGCCAACCGGCAGACCGATAGTGACTCAAAAAACAGTTCAGAATGAGTGTGATTTTTATCCGCAGTTTTCGGAACGCTTAAACTACAAGCAAACAACGCACAATATTCCATCGGGAGGGTTTGTCACTCTGGCAGATTCCATTGTCAAGGAGACTTGGATGGACAATTCTTCAATTAAGTCTGTCCAAAAACATTTATTCACCTATAACAATCGTTATCTGCCCGAACAAATCACAACACTTTCGGATGGCGTTTCCTCTTCATGTACAATTCAAAACTACGACCATTTTGGAAATGGGACGTTAACAACATATTCTGGAGACAGTTGCTTGAGCAAGACGATAACCACAGTGTATGACAACACTGGCAGATTCTGCATTTATCAAGGCTTTGGTTCGTCATTTGGCATCTATAGGACATTCTCTCCGACCACAAGCAGCCTCCTTTCTGTTATGAACGAGAACAACCTCAATACCAACTTTACATACGATGCCTTCGGCAGATTGTTGGAAATTCACTATCCGGATGGTAACACTGATATGGTCGAGTATGGATGGAACACCGACAGCGAGATTCCAAATGCAAAATACTATACCTTAACACACGTGTCGGGACGTACCTATGCCACTGAACGTTACTATGATCTTTTGGGACGAAATATCTGTATTCGCGAGAATGGATATTATTCCGACACTTGTTTTGATCTCAAGGGGAATGTGTATAGGATTTCTGAGCCCTATATCCGGGGCACATCTGATGCAGACAAATTGTGGCATGATTTTCAATATGACCAGTATGGGAGAATCACCAATGTTATCGGGCCTTATACCAATGAATCTTACCAGTATTCAGGATACACAACAACTGTGACGGACAATTTACGACAAACTGTGTCAACTCAAATAACGGACGCGGCCGGTCGCATCCGATACGCATCGGATCAAGGAGGCACTGTAACTTATAATTACTCCCACATACTCTACAATGATAATGTCGCAACACAGACCGACATAACAGCATGCGGTCATAATACCTCTATTATTTCCGATGCATCGGGCAACCAGCTGAAGATCACTGATCCGAATGCCGGGGTTGTGACAAAACGCTACAATGCCCAAAACCAGCTTTTGCAGCAAACCGATCAGGATTTTCGCTACAGTTATGACAACATGGGGCGACTCACCCAGCGCATTCAGAAGAACAACCAGTATGAGACATTCCAGTACGACAACATGGATCGACTCACCTCGTTCACGCCGGGCACACTCAATGGCACCTTCCAGACCTTCAGTACCGTGTATGATGCGCAGGGCAACATCTTGAGCAACACTTTAGCCGGAATCTACAGTTACGGAAGCAACAAACCGCACGCGGTGACAGAGGTGACACCCTCGACCAACTTCCCCAATGCCATCTCCGCCGATTCCTGTGAAACCGACTACAACGTTTTCAACCAACCCTCCCGTATAGCCGAAGGCGATGTGGAAATCCTGTTAGAGTACGGTGCCGACAACCAGCGGGTGAAGGCGGTCTTCAAGCGAAATGGGGATGTGGAGCGTACCCGTTACTATATTAGTGCAAACTACGAGAAGGAGGTGGATGCCGCTGGCGTGACCACCCACTACAACTACATCTATGGCGCGACCGGCCTCGCCGCCATCTGCGTGCGCCGAAACGGTGCGGATAGCATGTACTACGTACACCACGACCACCTTGGCAGCTACACCCACATCACCGACAGCAGCAGGCAGGTGATACGAGCGTTGCACTTCGATCCGTATTATGAAAGTGGTTGGTTGGGGAATCAATATGTTAAAACGTTTCCTATAGCTGATTACGCTAAATATTTTGAAAGAACAGGTAAGACTCTCGGATGGATTGATGTTGGCTATAATGGTCTTCTTATGCTTTCAACGGATGATATTAAAAAGAAAGTTGTATATGGTTTTGATATAGGTTTTGATATCGTTGGAATTTATGGAGGGGGATATGGTATAGCACTTTCACTATACTATTCAGCGGTAATTAAAAACTATCCTCAAATACAAAAAAATGTAAATAAGCAATATGAAGACAGAGCTGACATGATGTTGAGGGGATACATCCCTGTTGGCACTCTCGGTTTCCCTTTCAAATAATAATTCATTATGAGCAGGTTTTGGGAATATTGTTTTTATCGGTATTGTCAGTTTTATCTGAAACATCCTTTGATCAATTTCGGATTAACTAAAGGGTATGATAGTTTTGGAGAGAGATTTGTGTCCACTCAACAGTTGCTAAACATATTATTTCTATACTTTTTGGTTTTCGGGAAGATTATTGATGTTAATATTTCGAATCTGTGTTTTTTAGTAGGAGTTGCTATCGTATGTGTTCTTTTAGGAATAGTAAACGAGAAAAAATATAACAAAATCACATATAAACGCTTGGAAGAAAAGTATAAATTTGAAAAAAACAGACGACTAAAGGGATGGCTCGTCGTTTTTTATTGGCTATTATCAACATTTTTGTTTTTTGCGGTTGCTTTCTTTTGAAAGAATAACCCTTGATTCTAAAAAAAGAATCCTTTCAGATAAAACATGTGAGTTATGTTTAGGCTCAGTTATAGATTTTGCAATCTTGTTTTCGTTATGGTTTATTCCCATGTTTATCAGACAAATTTTTCAAACACTATTTTGTGCCATCAAGTATATAAGTACCATTTTTTTATCACCAATTAATGCCAAGCCCATATGCATTACGTAATTAGCTACACGCATATCACCGACAGCAGCAGGCAGGTGATACGAGCGTTACACTTCGATCCGTGGGGAAATGTGAAGGCCGATACCAATTGGACGGTGTTTGCGGATCGTGAGCCCGGCGAACTCGTAAGCGACTTTCGTTTCGACCGCGGTTTCACCGGTCACGAGCACTACGCCGACCTGAACCTCATCAGCATGAACGGCCGCCTCTACGACCCCGTGATTGCCCGCTTCTTCTCGCCCGACAATTTCGTGCAGGAGCCGGGGTCCACGCAGAGCTACAACCGATATTCGTACTGTCTGAACAACCCGCTGCAGTGGGCTGTTGTGGCTTTCTTTATTCTGTCGTTTCGCTTTTTGCCTTAGAACGGAATCACCCCCACGCCCAACTTCACCCCGAACCAGTAGGCGCCGAGGATGCGGCTGCGGGCGTGGTTGTCGTAGTGGATGGGTCTTTTGGGGTCATCTCCGTTGTAGATGGAGAACTCGTTGTGGATTTTCGCGTTCAAGACCTTGTAGCCGCCGAGAGTGGAGCCGAGACTCGTCCCAAGGGTTAGCTTGAGGCGGTTCCATACGATGAAATCGTAGCCGTATTCTATTTTGAGACCGAAAATGCTGCCTCTGTTCTCGATGATCTCTTCGTACGGCTCTTCTGTGGTGGTGAGGATGCCGAGATATAAGCCCTCCGTTTCCATCTTGTAATGGTAGAAAAAGCCGTCGAAGGTGAATTTAAGGTAATGCCCCAGAGGCGCAAATCCTTTGCCGAAATAGTGCTTGTAATAGGCGTTGAAGCCGTGTGCGGTGACGTTGCCGTTGAGCTCCGCCCGCTCCCAGTCCACATAGCCGCCATCATACACGGTTCCTTTCCTGAGCCGGACGTCGGTCCCCACGAACGGCGAGTTGAAGTAGTTGTAGCCCACGCCCACGGTGCCCTTCTTCCAGGCGATGAACTCCACGCTTGGCGAGAGGAAGTAGTTGAGGCCGAGAAACCGCTGCGCCGGTTTGGGAATGTCCCAGCCCGAACTCACCGGGTTGGGGTTCAGCCACGCGGGCGAGAAATAGCCCTCCATGTTCAGGACGATGTGGTTGCCCATGTAGTTGTACATTTGGCCGCTGGCCGTCGCCAGGCCCGTTGCGATTATGAGGAGTAGAATGGTCTTTTTCATGTTTCTTTTTTTTTGCCCAGGACTCCGCTGCGCTTCGCCTTGTTTTGTCCCAGGGCTTCGCTGCGCTTCGCCCTGTTTTGTCCCAGGGCTTCGCTGCGCTTCGCCCTGTTTTGTCCCAGGGCTTCGCTGCGCTTCGCCCTGGGTTGACACGTGTCGGGCCTGCAGCCCTCCTGGAATATATTAAAGTTATAGTCTAAGTTATAGTTATAGTCTAAGTTATAGTTATAGTCTAAGTTATAGTTTAAGTCTAAGTCTAAGTTATAGTCATAGTCATCGTCATGGCCTCAAATACCGTTCCAGCTCGCGGTAAACGAAGCCGTTGATGTAGGCTTTGCGCATGACCTCGCTCTGGCTGAAGTGGGCGGAGGATTCGACGGTGCCGTCGATGATGTCGAGGATGAGGCAGTTCACGTCCACGTCGTAGGTGCCGAGGCTGAGGGCGCTGACGACGGCGGGGAAGGTGTACGGGAAGACGGGGATGAGCCACGGGAGGAAGAGCTTCTCGACGTAGAAGCGGCGCCCGGCGACGTCGGAAACGGTGACGTAACAGAGCTTGCGGCTGCCGAGGCCGGCGGAGACGTCGTCAAGGAACTCGGAGGTGTGGTAGCGCATGTTCATGCCGCCGGAATGCCGGAAATCGGAACTCCAGTTGCACATCTTCACATAATCGTTGTATTTCTCGGTCTCCGGCTGTGTGAAGTCCATGGTGAAGGTCACCGGGGTGTAGCCCATGCGCTTTGTGACGTTGCACATGATTTTCTCGAGTTGCTCGGCATGCCTGCGGTCGTTTTTCGCGTTGCTGTTCCCGCGCCGGTCGTAGGTGCGGTACGTCGGGGTCATGATGAGTATCGACTTCTCGTTGCCGATGCGATTGTTCCCCACTTCCTCCAGCACGGCGAGCATCTCGGCGTTGACCACGGCATCGTTCACCATGGCCTTGAACAGCGAGTCACCGTGGATATCTACTAACATGTAGTTGACCGTCTTGAACTTTTCTTCCGGAAGCACCTTGCTGTTCGCACTCTGCTGCTTGATGCGGTCGTATTTGGAGTTCGCGCCCTCCACCTTCGTGGTGTCGCCGCCCGCCTGCGCGATTTCCTCCAAGGTGGTGCCCTGCGGGTAGTCGCAGAAGTCGATGTAGCGCATCTTCTGCTTGACGAAGATGTCGGAGATGAGGTCTTTCACCACGACTTGCAGGTACTCATTGCCGGGTTGATTCTTCATGGCCGTCCACGCGTTGCGCAGCGCCAGAACGGAGTACTCCTGACGGTTCATCTTGTTCATCAGGTAGTTGACCTGCTGCCGTTCGCCCTCCACCTCGCGGTAGGGCTCTGCAATCACGCTCGTCTGCCCGTAGTTCTTGTGTTTCGAGGCTCCGTACCATGCTGTGGCCCAGGCACGCTCGAGGTATGCGTTGTCGGGGAACGACTGCCGCAGCACGTAAGTGTTGTAGATGGCCAAGTCGTACTGGTGGTTAATCAGCAGCCAGTCGATGCAGGCGAAGCGGGCCGTGTTGCGCAGACGGGTGAACAGCTCTTCGTCTTGCACGAATGTCTTGCGCCCGTCGTTAGGGAGATTGCGGACCAGTCCTTTGGCCACGGTGCGCCGCCGCTCGATGTTGGGGTGGGTGAGCAGCGTGTCGATCATGTTGGAACGGTCGGAGATGTTGGCGACGGTTTTCAGGAAGTGGTTTTCCGGAAACTGGAAGAAGTCCTCCTCCACGGCCGACCGCTGGAACGGGATTTCGTCGAATGGCAGGTCGGAGTAGAGCAACACGTCGAAGATGCCGTCGAGGATGTCGTAGCTGTAGGGCGAATCCTTGAAGTAGCGGGTCAGTCCGATGCGGTCGGCGTCCAGCTCGTGCTCTCGCGAATACATCTGGCTCTTCATGTACCGTTTCACCACGTCGCGGTCCTTGCTCTTTTCTTCGGCCTCTCCGTGGTGCTCGCTGTAGTGGGCGATTTCGTGCGCGAGCACGAAAGCGAGCTCTGCCTCGTTGGTCACCTGCGCGAGCATGCCCATGGTCACCAAGATGGTGCCGTTTTTCATCGAATAGGCGTTCACCGTCGTGCTTTGCAGGATGTAGATGTGGACCTCCTGTTGCAGCTGCGGATAGTTCGCCAGCAGCTTCTGGGCGATGTTGTCGAGATATTGGTTCATCTCGGAGCCATAAAGGATGCGCCCTTGGTTGAGCATGGACACCAGGAAGGGATTGTACGCTTTGTCGGACTTAGGCGTGGTGACGGCCGTGCGAAGGTCGGCGGGAAAAGTCCCCTGCGACTCGATCGGCGTGAAATCCTCCACAGACAACCGCGGCTGCGCGAAAGCAGTCATGCACAGTAGTGCCGCGAGAATGAGAATCGTTTTTTTCATATATACATTATTGATTTCAGCTTTGAATAAACCTTAAACTCTAAACTCTAAACTTCACACGGATATAACACCAAAATTGTAAAAGGTTGCAGTCTGTTGAAAAAAAAAGTTAGAATTTGTGTTTCAACTTGGAGACGGCACCATACAACTGCCCTTTGTCGCCTTCTTAGACACCCTGTTGAGGTACTAAACTCTAAACTTCTAAACCCTAAACCATCAACTTTTTATATCGTATCCGTTTCGGCTCCACGTATCCGAGCCGCATCTTCTTGTTCTCCTCGTACTCGGTGTAGCTGCCCTCGTAGAAATAGACCTGCGAGTCGCCCTCGAAGGCGAGGATGTGGGTGCAGATGCGGTCGAGGAACCAGCGGTCGTGGGAGATGACCACCGCGCAGCCCGCGAAGTTCTCCAGACCCTCCTCCAATGCCCGCAACGTGTTGACGTCGATGTCGTTGGTGGGCTCGTCGAGGAGCAGCACGTTGGCTTCCGATTTCAGCGTGAGCGCGAGATGCAAGCGGTTGCGCTCGCCGCCGGAAAGCACCCCGGCCTTCTTGCTCTGGTCGGTGCCGCTGAAGTTGAACCGCGACAGGTAGGCCCGCGAGTTGATGAGCCTTCCGCCCATCATGATCTGCTCGTTGCCCTCGGAAACCACTTCCCAGACACTCTTTTCGGGGTCGATGACGGTATGTTGCTGATCGATATAGCCCACTTTCACGGTCTCGCCGACCTTGAAGTCGCCGCTGTCGGGTGTCTCCAACCCCATGATGAGGCGGAAAAGGGTGGTTTTGCCCGCGCCGTTGGGCCCGATGACCCCGACGATCCCGTTGGGCGGCAGGTTGAAGTTCAGGTCGTCGAAGAGCAGCTTGTCGCCGAAAGCCTTGCGCACGTGGCACGCCTCGATGACGTTGTTGCCCAAGCGCGGCCCGTTGGGGATGAAAATCTGCAGTTTCTCTTCCTTCTCCTTCACGTCTTCGTTGAGGAGTTTGTCGTAGGCGCTCAGACGGGCCTTTGACTTGGCGTGACGGGCTTTCGGGGCCATGCGCACCCACTCCAGCTCGCGTTCCAGCGTCTTCATGCGCTTGCTCTCCTGCTTCTGCTCCATGGCGAGGCGGTTGGCCTTCTGCTCCAGCCAGGAAGAGTAGTTGCCCTGCCACGGGATGCCCTCGCCGCGGTCGAGTTCGAGAATCCAACCGGCCACATGGTCGAGGAAGTAGCGGTCGTGGGTGACGGCGATGACCGTGCCCTTATATTGCTGTAAATGAGCCTCTAACCATTCCACCGACTCGGCGTCGAGATGGTTGGTGGGCTCGTCGAGAAGGAGGATGTCGGGTTCGGTGAGGAGCAGCCGGCAGAGGGCCACGCGGCGGCGTTCACCTCCGGAGAGGTTTTTGGCGGGCGTGTCACCGTCGGGACAGCGCAGTGCGTCCATGGCGCGTTCCAGCTTGGAGTCGAGCTCCCACGCGTCGTGTTGCTCGATGAGGTCGGTGAGCTCGCCTTGCCGCTCGATGAGCTTGTTCATCTCGTCGTCGCTCATCGGCTCCGCGAACTTCATGTTCACCTCCTCGTATTCCTTTAATATATCCACAATGGGTTGCACGCCTTGCATCACCACTTCCTTGACCGTCAGATTGTCGTCAATTTGCGGTTCCTGCGGCAGGTAGCCCACCGAGTATCCCGGCGAAAAGACCACCTCGCCCTGGTAGGACTTGTCGAGCCCGGCGATGATCTTCAGCAGGGAAGATTTGCCAGCGCCGTTGAGACCCAACACGCCGATCTTCGCTCCGTAGAAGAAGGAGAGATAAATGTTTTTAAGCACTTGTTTCTGAGGTGGATACGTCTTGCTGACGTTCACCATCGAAAAGATTATTTTCTTGTCGTCTGCCATGTTATTGGTTTAAGGTTTAAGGTGCAAAATAGTGAATAGTGATTAGTGAATAGTGATTAGTGAATAGTGATTAGTGAATAGTGATTAGTGAATAGTGATTAGTGAATAGTGATTAGTGAATAGTGATTAGTGAATAGTGATTAGTGAATAGTGATTAGTGATTAGTGATTAGTGTCAATGCCTAAATAAGGTTGACCGTTTGTCTCTTATTGGTGATTGCTTTTTTGTTAATTTTCTTTTGCATTTCGATGCGACTCTTTTGGTTGCAGAGTCTGATTTCACGGCCCCCGGGGGCCGT
>Ga0247611_10006078_pt1 | contig 15633 bp, 12 predicted proteins | sample 177DNAGHGhighgp2_FD_192422 | JGI IMG/M metagenome (GOLD analysis project Ga0247611, IMG submission 192422) | Sheep rumen microbial communities from Palmerston North, Manawatu-Wanganui, New Zealand - 1770 DNA GHGhigh gp2 | ecosystem: Host-associated > Mammals > Digestive system > Stomach > Rumen...
CAGAGTACAATCATGATAGCAATTCGCATCAAAGTCGCGCACGATAATCTCGTCTGCCGTCATACTGAACCCCTGCTTGTGTGATGCCGAACTGGTCTCAAGGATACGCAAGAAGAACGAGTCATCTTGCTTCTGCAATTTCGCAATCGGGGAGGAAGGAGTGAGTGTCAGATTGTTGACATCAACATTAGCTACCGGAAGCACATTAATGGCAATGTCTATGGTGTCAGGCACGATATAGTTCTGAGGGAAATCCAGTCGCAGCCATAATGTGCCGGCATCAAAGCGGTCAAGCAACTCATCCTCTAGCCATTGTTGGAAGGACTTGGGGAAAGCCTTGGGCTTGAACAGATCTCTGTCAGTAGTATCATCAGTAACATAAAGAAGTGCTGCATCGTCCATATTGAGCAGACATTCCTTCCATGCATTGACGATAGAGAAGAACTGTCCCGAAGACTGTTGGGCATCGAATGGTTCAAGCATCTCAAGATTTTCGATTTCATGCATGGTAGCAATATCTAAATCTTGATTGTTTACTCCCACACATATCCGTTCCGGCAAAATACCGTTGGTTCCTGTTATCAACAACGACAATCCATGAAGGCTCTCGATCTCTGCCTTAGTCTGAATGCCCAGCCAAACACGATTGGACATATCACCTTCTATGTCATGCGACTCAACGCCAAATGACACCCGATTATGAGTCAGGAGAATTCGCCCACTGTCAGGCTGATAAGGAATCAGCATGGTACTGAATATCGGCAGATAGTTTAACGGGATTTTGCTATCTGTCGCTTTATAAGTAAAAGACGCGCCCGATTCTATGCTGATGATCTCATTATCCTTGCGAGGTTTGACAGAGGGTGCCAAGAGTGTCAGCGCAGGCATAGCCCCCACCTTCTCATAAGGAATAAAATCCGAACAATAGCGCTCCACGATTTTCTGGGGCGTACTATCAATATAGTCGCGGATTTTCTGGCTCTCATGCAACAATGCCGTAAGCATCATCTTTGCAACAGGATCCATCTGGTCGTAGTCAATGGACTCTGTCGTAAATTGGCGCAGATAATCTATACTTTCCTTGACTCTTTTTTCTATATCCAGATCCATGCTGAATCAATAATTATATTCTTAGCCTTTTGGCTGTCGGTTCGATGTAGAAAGATACTTCCTTGTTATAATCCAATGCCGTACCCAGCCCATTCTCGATACTTCCCCTAACCACCACTGCTACGATGTGACGTGAAAGGACTTTCTTTCTGCCTTGTTTATCACTGTCAGCAGCACTGAGATTCATGGTTATCTCCACATTTTTCAACTCTGGGGCGTACGTATTCAGGCTTTGCCTGATACTCTCCTGACACTTAATCTTTGTGCTCTCACTATCGTAGCTGTCACGGCCCGTGTTGTTGTTGTTGAATTGGGTATCGTTGACATTTGAATACTCATGATCCCAGTATTCAAAACCGAAATCCGGATCGGCATTGAAACTCCCACGAGGTGTAAAAACAATCAGTTCTATCAGATTGTCTAACATACTGATTCGCTCTTCGAGATCACGGGATATCTCAATTTGGGTATCGTGTTCTGTAAACGAGAGTGGTGTTGAGATATAGTTCATGCGCTAAATGGTATATCCGTCCCAGTCCTTATAATCCTTATGGAGAGTTATCACATAAGTTGCAGTATCACTGGATGTGCCATTCATAACAGCCTTTAACTTGACTGTCAGCTCCTGATCCTGTTCTGCAACTTTCCGCTTATTAAAATTATTGCTGACTATGATTTTCCCATGGGCAGGAAGTGCACGTGACGGTTCACTGCCATCAGTAGAATAAAACACCTTTGCTTTGGGAGTTGGAAGAATGACCGGGATACTGACATCTCGTTTCTTACAGTTCTGGAACAACTGGTCTTCATCGATAAAAGGCGCCTTTAACTTTTCTTGTCGAGGAGCTTTCGGTTCCTCCTTCTTGCTTTCGAGATTTTCCACCATCTGGGAAATGGAGAAACACAATTCAAGTCCGACCTTGATCCTCACATAGGCATCCTGATAATTATAGGGAGCGAGCACATAGTTCTTGAACATCTTGTCGTTGGCCAGTGTTATAGAGTTTTCGAGATCGCACGCACATGTGAAAGCACTGACACATTTCTGTACATTTGACAACAAAGTCATCGGCGTCATCATGTCGATTTCCTTACTCACCGCAATTCTCAGTTGCTGTATGACAGGCCAGAAAATACGAATGGCATTCTTTCCGCTAGAAGAAATATAGATTGCGCTTTAGTATCAATAGTTGCTAAAAGGTCTGAGAAGCGCTTCAACAGTTCTACATACTTATAATGTGAGGACACCAGCAGGCATGGGGGAACAAAGTCTATGTCATCCAGGCGCCATCCACAATCCTCTACAATACGTCCGATAGGCAACGCATTGTCAGGGACAGGCATCTCTGAAGCCAAAAGGGAGAAAGTGTACACCGGTTCCTCAAATCCGTCTTGCGTTTCTATCCATTGCGATGGGTTGGCATTCAACGTGAGAATAAACTCCTGAGTGTTAATACCTTCAGGAATTATCACACGGGTATCATGACTATTCGTGTACTTGGTATCATACTGTACGTCTATCAATAGTCCGCCCTTGGTAACAGCAAGGCATGACAGCGACTCAACGTCAATGACATTGCCACCAATGTTCACAGTCAGTTCGAAAGGACGGGACGAAGGCAACAGGCCAAAACGACCACCAGCAGCGAGAATCAATGCACGGCCAATAAATTCAGAGGTACATTCATCCGAAGCCCGCAGAATGTCGTCTGTGAGTCTCATGCCTCGTTTCCAGGATATTCTTCTCATATTGTTATATGTTTGTATTATAGTCCAAATAGTTATATATAATATCGTCAGACAAGCGTAGGGGAACCTCATCATGAGTAATGTCGAAATGCAGAACCTCCTCAACAGACATCAGATAGTCTTCTACAAATTGACGGAACACCTCGACATCGTCAACAAACTGCAGGAAGTGTTCGTTACATTCTTCGCCTGACCAATAATGAATATCATAAGTCGTGATGAGTTCATCATACACATGTCCGACAAAACTGTCGTTGAGTTCAGCATCTAATCCGTCAGCATATCTCGGTTCTATGTCACAGCATTCGGCTTCCTTCTCTTTGAGTGTGATAAGCAATCCTTCATCCATAAAAATCTTACGGAGCAAGAATGACAATAATGTCTTGTCGCCACGAATCTGTTTGCAATATGGCAGGAAAGGGATGGCTCCTCTGACAAACCTATTGTTACGTTGCTGTTCGGAAAGTCTGTCACCGAGAATGTCCAACAGAATCTTGTTTCCTGCCGTCATTTCGTGTAGTTTGTCCCTAACTTCAACTCTTTGCAACAACAGCCGCACATCCACCGGGGCAAAGAACTTATATGCTCGTTCCTTTTCCAACTCTTGTTTCTCTAATTCCTCAGCAAAACGTTCTTTTTCCTCAAGACGCGGCAAGTTGCTAAAACGGTCAATCGGATGGAACATATACTCCGGTAGCACATGATAAAGGCCGTTTCGACCAATGTCCAGATGCTGAATACCATCGGGGTTTTCCTCTATATCAATGATATCGTAATAGGCATTACGCTTGTGATGACCCTTGAGCGCAATCTTACAGCTACCTTCCGGGAAATAGGAAAGCAACAATTCAATATTGATATCCTGAGGAATATTCTTAGGTGCCATAACTGATTTTAGATGTACAGGTGGCTATCACCTGTCAATTCCACATAGAACAGCCCTTTGTCCGTAGAAACCTGAATGACGTCATACGGAGGAATGCCTATCTGTTGGAGGGTCAGATCCTGATAAGGAAAACTATTGTCAATATTTTCATAGAATGACTTATGGAACAGTGTCCTATAGCTCAACTTCCTCAACTCCGCATTTTCTGAGATATAACTATCTAATTTTGACTCAGGAACCATGACATCAAATTCCCGTTCCGGCTTTTCTGAGATGATTTTATCCACAAACTTGTTGTTGCGCATGTTAATCTCCAAAGCCTTGACCTTTAACTGTTTTTTCAGAGCCTTTAGCATCTCTTTGACGGTCATTTGAGCAGAAAGTTCCTTGCCTTCCACGATATTATCCCAGCGCTCATGAGAAGGACAGCCTCGCTTCCATGAAGCATATTTATAGATATTCATCGTGTTTGTCATTCCCTCATAGCGGAGCATCTTACCCTGGAGCGTCTTAAACTGGGTATCCTCACCGGCTTCAAGGTGAATCAGCTTCATGGCCTCCTGAACCTGCATGGCACCAATGATTGACGCACTGATAGGCGTAGTGGCCACCCTACCCGCAGAACTCTGAGTCCTGACAACATCGGCACAGCCCGTACGGAGCATGATATGATTGAATTCTTCTCTGGACAGTCCACATTCATAGCAACTGACTCCTGGCGTATAAACCCTCACAGCACCCGTGAGATTTTCTATGCTCCCGTCAATCCAACTCTTTCCTGCACGCATGGCAAGACGGTTCAAGAGATATCGGGCCAGACGGCTGTCCAGACATCCGATAATAACATCCACTGTCCGATAGAGACCAAACCCTACCTCGGAGAACAAATTGCCTACGATGGGAGTCACCTTGATTTGCGGATTGATTTCCATAGCTCGCTTGGCCACAATATCGGCCTTATAAGCATGGTTGTTGGCATCCTCTTCTCTAAATAAAACCGAACGAGTGAGATTGGACAGTTCTATTCTGTCAAAATCCACCACATAGATATGTCCAACACCGAAGAGTGCCAAGTCCTTAACGACCTCATTACCCAAGGCACCGGCACCGGCTACAAGGACTTTCGCATTTTTCACTTTGTCTTTCTTAAACCATGACAAAAGCGTAAAAACGCCATCACCCCATTCGTATGTTGTTTTTTCTTGCATAGGAATCAGTCAGTTTCTTCGTAACGGAAAATCGTGTCGCCTATCTTAAACGTGTCACCATTCGTCAGGATTGCTGCCTTCGATACAGGAAGTTCTGCACGTGAATTATAGACAACCCCAAGAGCCAAAGGTTTGATGACCGGTACCGACCTTGCATGGTCAATGAACAATACGGCATGTTCCTTAGCCACCTTGTTACTCTTTTCCCAGTTCATCTGAATCTCGCAGTCACCAGTCATACCAATAGAGACCTTGTTTCCTCCACCTGTGGCATTCATCCATTTGTGGATAGGGATGCGCGTTCCTGCCTTAATACCATTCTGGATAACCAGGAAATATTTCTCCGCCAACATTCTCACGGTGACCAGCGAGGCACCAAGTCCTCCACCATAGATGACGAAATCAAGCAGCATGTTCATCCAAGAATAGCGTGTACTCGTCAGACTGGTGAAATAAAGCACCAGGAATCCAATAGCTGCAGAACACAGGCCACCTATCATAGCACTCTGTACGGGGATAGAAGACTTGATAGTCAAACTAAGTGAGGTACATACGGAGAATAGCAAATATGCAGGGAGAGAACAATACCAAGGGATATATAACGTGCCTGCTGAGGATAACATCATGCAGAAAATAATGCTTCCGAAAGCAAACGACAAAACACCTATGACAGCAGAAAGAAGTGACAAGCCGATAATCTTCAGATAGATCTTCACGTCCTTTTTCCTGTATTCATCATTGTACCGGAAAATGAAGGAAAGGAAGAATCCAAGCAACAAACCGATGGTCATAAAAGCCGAGACTTTTGTCACACAAAGATCGAAGAGGGCATCTTGCTGCTCCTTATTCGTCAGGAACATCTTGACAATCCCCTCAGACATGGAGATAAAGCTACCACGTCCCATCAGTTCGTAGACAATCCAGCTGACGAGACCGGCAAATATACCTGCAATGGCTTGCTGACAGTCACGAATAGACCTCATATCCAACAGATGCGACCAGTCTACATGTTCTTGGACTCCGATATTACAGTTCTGACCGTATTCCGCACAACGGTAATCGTTCTGTTTCCAACAATGTACATGCATGATGTGCTTACATTTGGCAACGACTTGCTCGCCAGGCAGAATCGGTTGCTTGCAATAGTGGCAGATGCGCTTCTGAATATTCTGTTCCTGCACATATGTCTTATAGTATTTCATGGAGAAAGATTTTGATTTGAACCAAGGTATCAAAATCTTCATAATACAGAAAAAGAAGGCAATGGTAAGGAACGTAACGATAAGTGCTATCAGATACTTGATAATAATATCAGAAAGCGTCTCATGGTTTATGGGCCATGGGGTCTCCGGGGTACCAACAGAATAAGTGGCATCGTCTCCTATCTTGTTATTGTCCCATGCTGCTGAATATACGATCTTACCATCATATACTTTTCCCTCAGTGGCTTTATAGACATATACAAAATCATACATCTGCTCACTGACAGCCTGTGCAAATTTTTCCAGAATGCTACTGAGATCATCCGAAGGAACATATTCACCACGTCTGTCTTCAGGAATACTCTCACCTCCAGTTACGCCATCCAGCGTCAACTTAACATCCTCGTCAAGGCCATTACCAGAATCATAATAAAAAGCGTAGATTCTAGGCCCAATATGTGAGTCCTCTTTCTGGTAGTCTGTGACGTGATAATATAAAATTTTATCAAAATTGGAGCTTCTGCCGCCATCAGTAAAGACAAACAGAATGTTTTTATCTGGATTGCTCTCTGCACGTCTGGCAATATCATTATTATATTTGTAGCCTGATACCAATGCACCGATTTCAAAGTCTTCTCCACTCTTTTCTTTGCCACCACCTATCTCTACCAGCTTAGCCAAAAGAGCGTCAAAGAAGTATTTCTCACTAGCCTCTTGACTAAATTCCGACATAATGTCATCAAAGTTCTGTCGGGTAATGAGTTTACTGGATGACACCTCGTTACCGAAGAATGAGAGATATACACAACTGTCAGGTGCGCTGTCAACAAGGTCCTTAATCACTTTAGTTATACCATCTTTGCCCGCCTGAGGAATGCCCAAGTCCAATAGCACAGAGATCGTATAATCTTGGGGAATACCTCGCTTTGCGGAGAATTCACCTCTGCTGGCGATGATTTCCTTGCCATCTTCAAATATTTTCAAAGACTGTCCAAGATCGCGTGTTTGAACCTCAGCTTTTTTACCATTGCTATCCAACACTTTCAAAAACAAGGTAACACTATCTTTACCTGCTTGATATTGATAGTCAATACCACAGAATTGTATCTTGTCAACTTGCGCTGAAAGTGACAATGACAAAGCTATAAAAAAGAATAATGTCTGAATTCTTCTGGTGTTCATCTTTTTCTTCTTGTCCATATCTTTAAATCTTCAAGTTTCTGTTCCCCATAGCAGTCTTCACTATTGCACAAATCCCGATTAACAACCGGAATGGAGGTTAATAAGCCGTCAGAAGCAGTATATACCAACACGAAATGCACTTTGTCAAGGTAAGATGCTATCGCTTTACGAATAGAAGGAATACTACAATGAGCAGCAACAACAAAACAACCAATCAATTCGTTGTCAGGCACAATTTCCGACTTGTCAACTTTTGCAACTACATATACTGCCTTGTCATCAGACTGCTGCAAGAAACCGTGTACCAGGGCCACCAGCCCATTGCCCGGTTCAGCTGTTAGCAGTCCCATGTCAATAATGGAACTGTTACTAAGTTGGATGGCATGACACTCGGCTATCGGAGTCTTTACTTGAGCTAACGTATTAAAATGGTCTTCAGCCCTGAACGAAGTGCGCAAACACCCCACAGCCCACTTATACATGACCTCGAGCGAATACATCTTTGTCAAGTCGGACTTCGAATTGAGCGTAGAATCAGACCTGAAAGTGAAAATGCCAAAATCCTGATCCGGTGTAAGGATGTCAACGACGATAGCTGTCAGGAAATTCGGATGCAACGGATTTTTCAACTGCATGTGAACATTATTGTCGGAATTGCTGAAAAAGACGCCAAGACCAGGATGGGAGTGCACCCAACAGGTGAGATCATATTGCAAATTGGTTTCACGACGAAGCTTCCTGAGCTTCTCAGACATCTTCAGTTTAATCTTTCCACCAAAATTCAACTCATATTCCGCGAAAACGGCATCATCTCCTGGGAGAACGATATGTTCTAATGAAACATCATACTGGCCTGTTTTTTCGTCATGCACCCATCGACCTAATACCATGCAACCATCTTCCTTGGGATTATCCGGATTACGAAGGTCTTCTGCATACATATTATAGATGTCTCTAATGCAATCGTTTTTCAAATACATATAACGTACTGCCGAGTCTGCACAGAATTCACTACAACTGATTTTCAGATAATCGTTATTACCTATCACATCATCAAGCGTCTGCTTCCTGAGAACTGTTGATGTAGTATTACGAACTACAATGCCTGCATCTCCATTGGAATCATAAGAAACGCGGGAAACTGGGCCTGTAGCGGTCTTTTGTCGACGACGTACTCTACGATACCAAATAATCAGTGCAACCAACAACAAAAAGATACCAATATAAACACCAGCTGTCTTCTTGTCAATCTTTGTTGTCATAGTCTCTTCCTCTACTATAGCAGAAGCTTCTTCCAGCGCTTGTTGCAAGTGTTGCAAGTGTAGTCCACGAATGGAACGACGCTCTTGCAGTATCACCTTCATACTGTCGGTATAAACTGGTTTGTCGGATTTTTGTACATTTTTGTACTCCCTGAAGAAAGCGGCTATCAGTGTGGAATCGTTTTGTTCGTAATATGCCAGAGAATCGCCCATCTGCTTAACGAGTTTATGGAGACCCTTATTTTGAATATAGTCATTACGGTCACTCCGATGTTCCAGATTGTCAATATAATCCTGAATGGCAATGGAATCATCTGACATAGTCGATGTGGCATAATAGGGAACTTTCCCTTCCAAATACTTATTAAAGGCGTCTATAACTTTACCCTTTTCTTTCTCAGTAATAGTATCATTGAGGATTGGGGAAACTTTTTCCTCTGGATCATTATCAATTTTAGGTTCTGTTTTTGTATCAGACAAAGGACTGGAACACCTATAAATTTCACGAGTTCTTCTCTCTCCTGGCATTTGTATTTCCAGGGCATTGAAAGTCAAATCAATAGAAGAGCCACTGAGTCTTTCGCCTCGCTTTAACAAAACAGGAGTTCTCGTAACGTTGTCATACTCATTGACAAACCATAACGAAACATCCTCAGAAGTATTGTTCTTAGCATAAAAAGAACAAACTCGTCCTTTATGCTGGCTATCTCGATAGCCGATGATGATGCCATTATATCTTATCTCCTTACCCCCGGCATAGAGTGCAACTACTTGCAGCAGTGCCAATAGCGTAAAGACTGTTCTGCAGATCCTGTTACTCATATTGATATACCTTTATTATTTTTGCCTTTAGCTCCTTTAATAGCGGAGTTAACGCCCTTCCTTACAGTATCGCGGCTCTTCTGACGGATTTCACTTTGTACCTTATTTATTCGGCTGCGGGCCATACTTTGTGCGCGTCTCCTTGCTTCGTCCTGTGCACGCTTGGCCATCGTCTTTTGCATATTTTCTATTCCCTTCTGGTTTTTAAGGTTACGAAAATGGTTGAAGGTCTGGTTACCGACAAACATTAAAACCATCAGGAGTATTCCTCCGACAATGAGCCAAATGTTACGACGTTTCTTGCCGTCTTCTATTTCCTTGAGCTTTTGGTCACAGTTATCTGCCGTCTGGGTCATTTGGGCTGCTAATGCCTCATCTTTGTCCTTCATTGCATAACTCTGTTTGCGAAGTTCGTTAGAGGCAGCCCTTAGGTCACCCAAGTCACTATCCGACAAATCATCAATTTTCGAGATACGTTCATTGACATAGTCCATGTCCTGCTGAGCTTTTTCTTTCTGTTGACGCAGCATGGTTTGTTCTACAGAATGTTCCTTTTCATCGAGTTCTTTCTGGGTCAATTCATTTAGACGCTTCTTGCAAGCCAATATTACCTTACTAATTTCGCTTGATATTGCTCCATCCTGGATGTTATATCTCATATCATCCAATTTTCTAATATAGTCTTTCAAATCATCAGGCGTCACATCGGGATTGTTGATATACTCATCTGCATTGCCTAGCACATTCTTAGCAATATCTGTTGGTGACAAGTCTTTTTCTGCTTCCACCTCTTCTGTAATCGTCTTTGTTCGCAACTGTTTCTGACCACCAGAGGTATTACCAGAATGTTTCCTGGGGGGGAATTTAACACTTAACTCACCACAATAGGCGAAAACCTCATACTGACGTTTCTTTTTGTAATATGCCAGATATATTGGGATGTTTAAAGTCACTTCCTTGTCTGTCAGCAATTCGACAGAGATCTCCGGGCTGTCTCCTAATCGAATAAATCCAGCTTGGCTTCTCTTGTAAATCAACTCATCCCGATTAATTTTCAATGGACGAATATTTACACCATTTTTTAAAGTAAACTCGGCGCCCTGATAGTCACCCGTCCTTTCAAAAAATACTACCTGAACATTGTTATTGTCCTTGTATTTTTCACTATTTTCAATACTAACCTCTTTTCTTACATTTGAAAAGTAGACAGTAGTATTACCATTCCTTTCTGAAATGTTATATTGGATGGTGACCTTGTCCTTCTGATCAGATCTTAACACTTCTGTTCCATCTATAGCGGATGCTGGGAGTATCCCCAATATCACCATAGCAAATAAAATCATGAATAATGTTTTTGTTCCTTTCATGATTATTTCCTTACGATGCGATCATAATAATTATCAATCTGTGATGATTTGCCAGATGTATCCTCTCTTTTCTTTTTTGACAAATTAGGACAGCCCCTTGTCCATGCGTTATGCAAAGCATTTACTTCTTCCATGACTGACGACTTGGGTGTTCCTGTGTCAAGCCTTATATAAATACGCTGAAGGGAATTCAGAACATCATTCAATGATTTGTCACAATAACTGCATTGATGACTGCGACGAGGGGTGGATGAACCCGAAGAACTTCGGCATTCTCCGCACCATTTTTCATAATCCTTGAAATTGATGTCTTCCAACATTTTTTTAAGTTCCTTGTATTTTTGGTAGCCTTCACTACTTTCGCGCCACTTGTTTTCTTTCTTGATAGTACTGATTTCATCAAGGATGTCTTTTATCTTTGTTGCGTACGGTTCTTGTTGTTTTTTCAGAGAAATACCATGGTTACTCCTGGGGCAGAAAGGCATCTCGTTTAGCTCGTCCATCAGTTCCTCGTATTTTGTATTCAGTTCCTCATAGTTCTCGTCCGAGCTGCTACCAGAAACAATTTCAACATCCAAAGTGATGATGGAACGCTGAAGAATGATATATTTCTCACTGCTCAGAAATTTCTTCTGTTGGTGTTTAGCAATATACATTGGTAACTCCAACTTGGAATGGTTAGCGTTCTCGAAGTTGAGACTCCGTTTCCGTCCTGGTTCAATTCTTAAGATTTCATCGCCTCGGCAACCCGCACAACTAATGATATTTTTGATACCTCCAGAATTCTTGTGAAAACGGATGGATGGTTTCTGCTTTTTGAGTGCCTTCTCTTCATAGGCTCGCCCAAAAAGGAATATATCATGAGTGTAGTTGTTCTCCACCTCTATTGTAACACTGCATTCAGAGTTATTACGTGCAGGACTTGCGTAGATGTACAACTTGCAACAGTTGAACTCCTCTTCAACAGGATCTTTTTGTCCTTCCTTCAGTTCAACACTTTTGTGCTCATCTTGTGCAGAGACAAAAAGACCGATAAGAGATAATAGGCTTGTAAATAAGAGCTTTTTCATATAATCAACGATTTTTTGGATGAAGATTTCTTTTTGTTTATTTGAGAGTTGTCTTCTTGTGAAAGGACGGGTCTATTCTGTTCGGACATATCCTGACCAAAACGAATCCATCCGTTGGGTTCACCCTCTTCACGTACCCATTCAGCCACATTCTGATCCTCTGGGTAAGGATAGGTATTCTCAGCATGATAGAGTTGGTATTTCAAATACTGCTCTACGCGAAGAACAAGGACTCTCAAAGAGGCCAACACGCCCATTTCCTTGATAGTCAAACAGACGTGTCCCTTAAAACTACCAGAGTGGCGGATGTTAGGATGCCAGATGTTGGTCTTAAAAGTAAATATCGGATTTCCATCAGCTGCAGGATAGTTATTGGGAAGCGTGATAGTCATCTTATGAAGATAACCAAAGATCGGTTCACGGGGAACGCGCGTCTTCTTAACACCTACGATGGATTTACAGCGGTACCATATCTCATACTCCGTCGGAAGCCCTAACACATTCTTTCTTCGTATGATATAGGAGATGGACGGGTATCTTGGATTAGGACTCTCTGCCTTTCGTTTGCTACAAAGAGAGTCAAGTTCCTGCCACTCTCTTAACAGGCGCGAGTCACGACCTGATAATTCTTTGAGATTAAATCTATTAATGAGATCGTTCATGTCATTAGCCTGCTATGGGTACTGAAATAAGATGCAGATGGTCACCAGGCTGGATGTTATAGTCCTCCAAACACTGCTCACGTCCGTCTTCATCTTCAAATTCAAGGATATTCGGTTCGGAGTCGTCCTCTAACACCTGGCCAAGCAGGTATTGGATGGGGTTACCGCCATTGTCCAGTTTGGGGAGTTCAAACACGTGAACGATACTACTAATCTGATCGCGGATTGTCTTCTGCGGATCAGAAACCTTTACTTCTACCTCATCGAAAGATGTACCATCAATTGTCAGATGGATAATAAACTCATCGTCGTAAAATTCTTCGTTTGTCATATTGTTATGTTTTTAGTTTACAAATTATACGTTCACTTTTGCTTTGTAATAACCGTGCGTACACGATTGGTCTTCCGACCTTCCAAAAGAAGTCCTCCATTATATTTTTTTGCCAATTCCTTCGCTTTTTCTGCATCCCAAACACAACTGTCAACCTTCTGGGACTTCCTTGCTTTATAAACAAAGGCAATTCCCTTATCTGTACGTGTGCTAATAGCCAACATTCCATCCAAAATACTTCCCATATCACCAACAGGATCAGTAAAATGTGCACTTACTCTTGCAGTATCAAGAAATGAGTTACCAAGGCGTGCCTTTGAATCATCGTACGACAAATGCAACTCTAAAAATTGTTGACCAGAGACAACACCGTCTGCTTTAAGAAAACGGTCGTTGCGAAAATGAATCCTTGCGTATTCCATAACTTCATCAGCTTTCATAGATTCAAAAAACTTAAGACCCTTGGATAATAGCTTTTTATTTTCCAATAAACTGACTAATTTCTTACTAGACAAGGTAAAAGACGGATTACTAAAATCATTCAAACATGTTACAGCCAGTTTTACCTGTGCTTCGTTCAAATACTTGGAAATAGTTTTCCATCTTTCCGGAAATAGTGCTACTTCCGACATAAAAGCTAAACGTATTAAGGAATCGGAAGTTTGTTCAATAGGAGAAAAACTTTTATGGAATCTAATAATGAATGACAATCTCAAGACACTATCTTCATATTCAACATCCGCTAGGCGCATGTACTCCATAGTTTTGTCATTTTTTATTACATCCAATTCTGCTCTCGCTTTCCAGACCAAATCTTCGCGCTTTTGCTTTTCAGCATCTTTGATAAAATAATAGATGCCATACCCTATACCTATAACGAGTATCAACAACAAAAGTCGGTAGAACACACGCGCAACATTTGCTGGTATTTGCATGACGAATTCCGAATGTTCTTCTTCCTCGACATCACGTTTCTTTTGATGGACAGATGAGGAGCCTTTCACATATACCATTCTATTGGCTATAGACTTCCCACGTTTTAGTATCGATTTAGAAGGAGCACCCGAACTTGAGGAGTCTTCGACAAAGTCCTTTTTCTCATCGTTTTTCTCTGACTCAGCATTCTTTGTACTTTGGAATTTGTCACAATTCACCCCATCAAAAGTTGGCTGTTCCCACCTAATGGTACACAAACCTGTTGCGGGATTAAATCCTTTGCATCCTATACATTGGTCTTTGATGGGCATAAATAGTACTATTATCCGTTGTATCTCAAAGCTTTAAAATTATTTGATCTTGAGACAGAATAAAAACGCCATAAGGTGCATATAATGATTTTATTTGTGTTACCACACTATTTAATAACATCTTCCTGTCTCTCGCTTTTTTCCGTATTTCATATAAACGAATGCTGCCTTAATAGCATCAGTCAGATTTGTATATCCAGTACCTGTCGAGATGTTGTAGCGTTTGCCGTCTGCACTTCGGCTTATCCATGTCTTGCCTGCTTCACGGTCACTGAATCGTATCTTTCGAGTAGACCAAGCCACATCCTCTGTGCCAATTACTTTGTCCAATGTGCTTATTTCCCAATCACTTGTCCACTCGTAGTCTGGCATCTTTATGTTTTCAATATCAACAGATGCTATACTCTTTTTGTCGCGCGATGATGATGAAGATGACTTGGTGTCATTGGACGAACTATTACTCGAACGGGATGATGACGATGAAGAGCTTCTGGAACTTCTAATTGCTTCATCCATAAGTTGCCCAAATTTCTGCCTTGCTGCCTTATTTCGCTTATTCCTATATGTTACTCTTTGTTGTTCAATGTTTTTACTCCATGTATTAATGGTTTGCTCAGCCTTAACTAACTTTGCCTTGATGTCACGTGCTGAAGTCATGTTCTTGAGTTTTCGTGCTGCTTCAGATGCTTCTTCCAATTTCTTCCAGTAATTAGCACCTTCCATATAATCAAAATGGTCTGCAGAATTTACCCATGTCTTAACTTTATTTGCATTAGTTTTCGCTGACAGAAATAACCCATCGAGTAACCGCATATAATTCAATGCCTCTTCTGCTTTGGGATCAATTGTTGCCTTGGCTTCTAATGTCTTTCGACTCTTTGCGGCAATTGCATCAGCAGAGAAATATTTCGTCTTTATTGTAAAGGTCAAAGAGCCGATAATATCCTCGCTGAGTACAGGAGTCTTGCCGCTTTTGATGATTTCTTTAGCTTCTTTTATATATTTTTCTGGTAGTTCTGGCTGAAGACTGGCAAAGTATCTGTCTATGGCACGTTTCCCTTGAGTACCGGCAGTCTTTTTGTATTCTACATAATTCTTAAGTTCAGGTTTCTCAAAATCAGCACTTTCAACGTTAGAGGGAGTCCCGTTATAGTATGAATACAATTCAGAACAACTTTTCACTGTGGTAGCGGAAACTGGCAATCCGTGGTCAAATTCCCCATCAAAGACTGTATAGCCTTTTTTCTTTTTGATGATACCAGAGCCTTTCCCGTGTACATAGCCGTCGGCTATCTTTCCTGTCCATTCAGCCTCTACTGGTTCTGCCAAAGAGTCCCGCTTTTCCTTCCATCCCCAGAAGGAGTGTTTAACTTCCCGCTGGAAGAGAAATACCTTTCCCTTATTTTTCTGAAAGCCTAAGCCAACTTTTTTCTCACTTCCAAGGCTATAAAGGATATATTTGTCATAGTCATCAGGCTTAATGAAAAACAGACGAAGCATCCTGCCGGATCTATCACTTTCCCATCTACAGCGAC